>Ga0210076_1000418_pt1 | contig 10127 bp, 12 predicted proteins | sample MayberryNW_Catta_3_FD_184876 | JGI IMG/M metagenome (GOLD analysis project Ga0210076, IMG submission 184876) | Wetland microbial communities from San Francisco Bay, California, USA, that impact long-term carbon sequestration -... | ecosystem: Environmental > Aquatic > Marine > Wetlands ... | reverse complement strand
CACCCGGCCGTCGGCGCAACGATCGGCACGGCGCTCGTTGCCGCGGTCGCGCTCTCAGCGGCCCCGAACGTCGTACTCCAGCTGCTCGGCTGAACCGGGACAGATCAGCGGTAGTTGACGAACTGCACCGCGAAGTCGAGGTCGGCGCCCTTGACCAGCGCCTGCACCGCCTGCAGGTCGTCGCGGCTCTTCGACGACACCCGTAGCTCGTCGCCCTGGATCTGCGCCTTGACCGACTTGGGGCCCTCGTCACGGATCAGCTTGGACACCTTCTTGGCGTTCTCCGACGAGATGCCCTGCTCGATCTCGCAGACCAGGTAGTACTCCTTGCCCGACAGCGTCGGGTCGCCCTTCTTCAGCGCCTTGAGCGAGATCCCGCGCTTGATCAGCTTGGTCTCGAAGACGTCGAGGATCGCCTTGACCCGCTCCTCGCTGTTGGCCTCCATCCGGATCGCCTCGCCCGACCACTTGATCGAGGCCCCGACGTTCTTGAAGTCGAAGCGCTGCGAGATCTCCTTGGCGGTCTGGTTCAGCGCGTTGTCGACCTCCTGGTGGTCGACCTTGCTCACGATGTCGAAGGACGAGTCAGCCATGCGCGGCACGCTATACGACGCGGTCAGCCCAGGTCCGGGCCGACGGCGTCACCGGCCGACGCGGCCCCACCTGGCGCGGGCTCCTTCAGCTCGACGAAGACGGTGTGGGTCTTGGAGTCGCCGATGTTCTCCCCGCTGTGCTCCTGGGCGGGCAGCCAGGTCGCCAGGCCGGCCGGGATCTCGACGTCACGCGTGCCGCCGTCGTGGTGCAGCCGGCGCCGGAACGACGACAGGGTGACCATCACGCTGTCCGGGTGGGCGTGCGGGCTGGTGCGGGCGCCCGGGGAGTCGACGTACTCCAGGACGCGCACCCTGTCGTTCTCGAAGACGACGCGGTACTTGTCCGGGTCGGTGACGACCGGGTCCGGCTCGACCTCGTGGCTCATGCGGGCAGTGTCGACCAGTAGACCCGGCCGGCGCGAGTGTCTGCGGCCGGGCCGGTCCCTAGACCAGCCGGCGTGAGGTGGCCCAGCGGGTGAGCTCGTGGCGGTTGGACAGCTGCAGCTTGCGCAGCACCGCGGACACGTGGGTCTCGACGGTCTTCACCGAGATGAACAGTGCCTTCCCCACCTCCTTGTAGGTGTAGCCGCGCGCGATCAGCCGCAGCACCTCGCGCTCGCGCTGCGAGAGACGGTCGAGGTCCTCGTCGACCGTCGCGACGTCGGTGGTCGCGGCGAAGGCGTCCAGCACGAAGCCGGCCAGCCGGGGCGAGAAGACCGCGTCGCCGTCGGCGACCCGGCGCACCGCGCCCGCCAGCTCGGGCCCGGTGATCGACTTGGTGACGTACCCCCGGGCGCCGCCGCGGATCACCGAGATCACGTCCTCCGGGGCGTCGGACACGGAGAGCGCGAGGAAGCGGACGTCCGGCAGCTCCGCGACGAGCGCCGCCAGGACGGCTCGCCCGCCGCCGCCGGGCAGGTGCACGTCCAGCAGCACCACGTCGGGCCGGGTCGCCCGGATGACGGTGATGGCCTGGTCGGCGTCCTCGGCCTCGCCGACCACCTCGACGGCGTCGCCGAGCTCGGCCCGCACGCCGCTGCGGAACATCCGGTGGTCGTCGACGAGGACGACCCGGACGGCGGTCTGGTCGGTCATGACGGGCTCCTGTCACGCGGCATCTCGAGCTGCACCTCGGTCCCCTCGCCCGGCGACGAGGTCACGATCGCGCGGCCCCCGTGCCGGGCCATCCTGCCCACGACCGACTGGCGCAGGCCGAGCCGGTCCCCAGGGACCGTGTCCGGGTCGAAGCCCGGTCCACGGTCGCGGACGAACACGGTGACCTGCTCGGGCTCGACCTCGGCGTACATCGAGACCGGCGCGCCCTTCGCGTACTTCGCCGCGTTGACCATCGCCTCGCGGGCCGCGTCCCGCACCGCGACCAGCCGGTCGTCGAGCGGGCAGTCGCCGACGACCACGACCTCGATCGCGACGCCGTGGGCGTCCTCGACCTCGGCGGCCGCCGCCTCGAGCGTCGCGCCCAGCTGGGCCGAGCCGCCCGGTCCGCCGGCCGGCCGGTAGAGCCAGCCGCGCAGCTCGCGCTCCTGCGAGCGGGCCAGCCGGGCGACCTCGCGCGGGTCCTCGACGTGGCGCTGGATCAGCGTCAGCGTGTGCAGCACCGAGTCGTGCACGTGCGCGGCGACCTCGGCCCGCTCCTGCTCCCTGATGCGGGCGCTGCGCTCGGCGGTGAGGTCGCGCGCCATCCGCACCCACCAGGGCCCGCTCACCAGGGCGATCCCCACGGCCACCACGGCGGCGGCGACCAGCCCCCCGGTCGCCCCGCCGCCGTTGGCCGGGCCGGCCAGGATCGCGGCCGTGCCCAGCAGCACCAGCGCGAGGCCTATCCCGGCCCGCAGCATGCCCGGCCCCTGGGAGGTCGCGGTCGCCTGCCGCCAGCGCTCGCGGGCGTCGTCGTCGGCCTGCCGCCACAGGATCGCGACGCCCAGGCAGACGGTCACGAGGGGGACCGTGAGCCCCGGGTTCAGCCCGATGCCGAGCGCGGTGAGCAGCAGGACCAGGCCGACGGCCAGCGAGCCGAGCGCCAGCAGCATGGTGAGGTCACGGCCGCGTTCGCGCGGCTGCCCGGCCGGCTCGTACGGGCTCTGCGGGGCGAAGACCCAGAACAGCCCGTACGCGACGACGCCGGCCCCGCTGGCTGCGGTCAGCACCACGAAGGCGATGCGCACCCACAGCACGTCGACGCCCAGGTGGTCGGCCAGGCCCTTGGCCACGCCGGCCAGCACCCGCCCGTCCGAGCTGCGGTACAGCCGTCGCACCGGCAGCTCGCCTGGCGGCAGGGCTGCCGTGATCGGCTCGGCGGGCTCACTCACCCCCCGATCCTCCTACGCGCGCGCGAGGGGCGCATCAGGGTCGGCGCCGGAGCCGGCGGTCAGGGTCCGTTCAGGGTGCGGCCAGGGACGACACCTGATGCCGTGGGCAGCCACCGCGGACACGATGGGTCCATGAGCACAGACGACACGACCGCAACGCCCCAGGGACCGCCGCCCGGATACGCATCCGGTGCCGGCGCCCTCCCGCCGATCGCGACCCTGCGCCGCAGCCGCGCCGACCGCAAGCTGGCCGGCGTCGCCGGCGGTCTCGGGCGCTACGCGGGCGTCGACCCGCTGATCCTGCGGATCCTGTTCGTGGTGCTGACCATCTTCGGCGGCTCGGGCATCCTGCTGTACGTCGCCGGCTGGCTCCTCATCGCCGACGACGGCGAGGAGGAGTCACAGGCCCAGCGGATAGTCCGCGGCCACACCGACGGTTCGACCGTGTCCACGGTCGTCTTCGGGACCGTGGTGCTCATCCTCGGGCTGGTCTTCATGGGCGCGGTGCTCGACACCGGGCCCGGCCTCGGCGGTCTCGGCGCACTGGTCGTCGTCGCGGTCATCGTGCTGCTCCTGCTGCGCAACGGCCAGCGACCGGCCGCGGGCACACCCGGCCAGGTGCAGTACGGCCCCGTGCCACCACCGGTGCCGCCGCCGGGCCCCGGTGCCTTCGGCCAGACCGCCGGCACCGCCTACACGGCAGCCGCCACCGCGCCGACCGCACCGGTGCCGCCGCCAGGCTCGCCCACCTACTACCCGCCGCCCCCGCCGGTGCCCCCCCGGCCGCCGCAGCCCCCGCGCGAGCGCTCGGTCCTCGGTGTCGTGACGTTCTGCGCCGTGCTGGTCGTGGTCGGCCTGATGCTGCTGTGGAACGTCGCCAGCGACGGCTCGGCCGACGACTTCCGGGCGGTCGCGGTCCTCGGCACCGCCCTCGGCGTCACGGCGATCGGCCTGCTGGTCGGGGCCGTGGTCGGCCGGGCGCGCGGGCTGATCGTGCTCGGCGTCCTGCTCTCGCTGGCGACCTCGGTGGCCGCTGCGACCGACCAGCGCCTGTCCGGCGGTGTCGGCGAGCGGGACTGGGCGCCCCAGACGGTCGCCGCGGCCGAGCGGCCGCACCGGCTCGGCATCGGCGACGCGCTGCTCGACCTGACCCGGCTTCCGCCGGGCAGCACCGTCGACACGGACGTCCGGGTGGGCGTCGGCAGCCTGACGGTGCTCGTGCCGGCGGATGCCGAGGTGACGGTCGACGCGGAGGTGGGCGCCGGCCACGCGATGGTCTTCGACCAGGAGGACGACGGGACGGACGTGGACGTGACGGCCACCGCCGAACCGCGCGGCGGTCCCAGCGGAACTGTGATGAGGATCGACGCCGAGGTGGGTCTCGGAGAGGTGAGGGTGGTGCAGCGATGAAGCGTCACGAGCTGGACTGGGTGTCCCTGATCGCCGGTGCGGTCTTCCTCCTGGTGGCGGTGACGCACCTGGTCGGCGCCGCCACCGGTGACGACCCGGACCTGCGCTGGCTGCTCCCGGCGATGCTGGTCGGGATCGGCGTGGCCGGCCTGACCGGGGCGCTGCGCAGCAGCCGGCCACGTCCGGCAACGGTGGGAGCAACCCCGAGCGACCACACGTCGAGCGCCGACTCCCCGAGCGCCGACACCGTGGTGCTCGAGGACGACCGGGACGGCTCGGACCCGAGGTGACCGGGCCGGTCCGGTTTGCCCGCCCCCGGGGGCGGTCGGATATTCTCGGCCGCGCACGGCAGGTTGCCCGAGCGGCCAATGGGAGCGGACTGTAAATCCGTCGGCTTAGCCTACGAAGGTTCGAATCCTTCACCTGCCACCAGCCGAGAAGGGCCCCCGACCCGGGGAGATTCGGGTCGGGGGCCCTTCCTCGTCCCTCGCAGATCTCACCTGCCGGTGAGGATGACGTGGCCGTGTCCATGAGGCAGTTTGCGAAGCGAGGGAAGGGACGTGTCCGCCATGTGTCGATGGCTCGCCTACTCCGGATCGCCGGTGCTCCTCGAGGACCTGCTCTACAAGCCGCAGAACTCCTTGGTCGTGCAGAGCCTGCACTCCAGGCTGGGTGCCGAGGAGACGAACGGGGACGGCTTCGGCGTGGGGTGGTACGGCGACCCGGACACGCCGGGCGTCTTCCACAGCATCGAGCCGGCCTGGAACGACCGCAACCTGCGGGACCTGGCCGGCCACATCACGTCCGGGAACGTGTTCTCCCACATCCGGGCCTCCACCGGCTCCCCCGTGCAGCAGACCAACTGCCACCCGTTCCGGCACGGCCGCTGGCTGTTCATGCACAACGGCTACCTGGACGGCTTCCGCACCGTGAAGCGCGACCTGGCGCTGGCGATCGACCCGTCGCTGTTCGGGGAGATCGAGGGCTCGACCGACACCGAGGTCCTCTTCCACCTCGCCCTCACGTTCGGCCTGGAGGACGACCCGCCGGCCGCGGTGGCCCGTGCGGTCGGGCTGATCGAGGAGACCGGACGCCGGCACGGCATCGAGTTCCCGGTCCAGATGACCGTGGCGACCACTGACGGCAGCACCACGTGGGCCTTCCGCTACTCCTCGGAGGGCCGGTCCCGCTCGCTCTTCCACAGCGCCGACGTCACCACGCTGCAGCAGCAGTACCCCGACAACGCCCTCCTCCACCAGCTCGCCGCGGACGCCCACCTCGTCGTCTCCGAGCCGTTGGGCGACCTGCGGGGCGCCTGGCGCGAGGTGTCGGAGTCGACCTGCGTGACCGTGCGCGACGGCGCGGAGACGCTGACAGCGTTCGTCCCCGTCGCTCCCGCCCTGGTGTGACCGCCCGGCCGCTCAGTGGTGGAAGCCGCTCGGCTGCTCCTCGTGCGGCATCGGGCCGCTGAGCCCGTCGAGCCACTCGACGGCCGTGACCAGGTCGCGCAGGAACAGGTCGGCCATGTCGTGGCTGAAGCCGTTGCGGACCACGACCCGCAGCACTGCGAGGTCCTCGCGGTTGGGCGGCATGGTGTACGCCGGCACCAGCCATCCGCGCTCGCGCAGCTTGCGGGACACGTCGTAGACGTCGTACTTCGTGACTCCGTCGTTGATCGAGAAGCAGACGACCGGCAGGTCGCTCCCGTCGGTGATCACGTCGAACTCCGGCATCTTCTCCAGGCGCCGGGCGATGTGCAGCGCGACGTCCTGGCAGGCCTGCTGGACCAGGCGGTACCCGTCCCTGCCGAGCCGCAGGAACTGGAAGTACTGGAGCAGCACCTGCGCACCGGGCCGGGAGAAGTTCAGGGCAAAGGTCGGCATGTCGCCGCCGAGGTAGTTCACGTGGAAGACGAGGTCGTCGGGCAGGTGCTCGGTGTCCCGCCAGAGCACCCAGCCGACGCCCGGGTAGACCAGGCCGAACTTGTGCCCGGACGCCTGGATGGACACCACGCGGGGCAGCCGGAAGTCCCAGACGACGTCGGGCTGCACGAAGGGCGCGATGAAGCCGCCGGACGCCGCGTCGACGTGGACCGGCACGGAAACCCCGCTGCTCGCCTCGTGCTCGTCGAGCTTGGCGCAGATCGCCTCCACCGGCTCGTAGCTGCCGTCCATGGTCGACCCGAGGACGGCGACGACGCCGATCGTGTTCTCGTCGACGTACTCCAGCAGCCGGTCCTCGGTCAGGTGGAAGACGTCACCCTCCAGGGGCACGTAGCGCGGCTCGACCTCCCAGTAGTTGGCGAACTTCTCCCAGACCACCTGGACGTTGCCGCCCATGACGATGTTGGGTCGGTCGGTGGCGTCGCCCGCCGCGCGCCGGGCGTTCTGCCAGCGCCGCTTCAGCGCGAGGCCGGCGAGCATGCAACCCTCGGAGCTCCCGGTCGTCGACGTGCCGACGCTGTCGGCGACGTCGGGGGTGTGCCAAAGGTCGGCGAGCATCCGCACGCAGCGCGCCTCGATCTCGGCCGTCTGCGGGTACTCGTCCTTGTCGATCATGTTCTTGTCGAAGGTCGCGGCGTAGAGGCGGTCGGCTTCCTCGTCCATCCAGGTGGTGACGAAGGTGGCCAGGTTGAAGCGGGCGTTCCCGTCGAGCATCACCTCGTCCATCACGATCTGGTAGGCCGTCTGCGGGAGCATCTCGCTCTCCGGCAGGCGGTCCTTCGGCACCTGCAGCATCCCTGCACGGGTGAACCGGGGCACGACCGTCAGGTCCTGCCCGGCGCCACTGTCCTTCTTCCAGACCGCCATGTCCGCCTCCCAAGCCTGTTGGCCCGGTCACGCTCCCAGCCAGCGGCGGCGGCGTCATCACCCGGTTCGGATGACCTGCCGGCGGGTCGAGCGCGGTTTCGGGGGCCCCCGGCGAGCATGTATCCTCGTCGGGCTCGCGCCCCCTTAGCTCAGTCGGCAGAGCGTCTCCATGGTAAGGAGAAGGTCTACGGTTCGATTCCGTAAGGGGGCTCTGGACGGCGGCCTGTCTCGCATCCCGGTGCGCGGCAGCCGCCGACCCGGCGGAGTAGCTCAGCCTGGTAGAGCAAGCGGCTCATAATCGCTGTGTCGCCGGTTCAAGTCCGGCCTCCGCTACCGACGCCGCACGGCGTCATCGGCACGACCCGCAGCGACTCGACTGCACCCGGCCCACCACGGGCCGCCCGACAAGGCTGGGAGAAGCCACCGTGGCCAAGCAGACCGACATCCGTCCGAAGATCACGCTGGCGTGCGTCGAGTGCAAGGAGCGCAACTACATCACGCGCAAGAACCGCCGCAACGACCCAGACCGGCTCGAGATCAAGAAGTACTGCCCCCGCGACCGCCGGCACACCCTGCACCGCGAGACCCGCTAGTCACCCACCAGGTCGCCGCTGGCGCTCGCGATCCCGCGGGGGCCCGGCTGTGGGCGTCCCCCTAGGGTTCAGGCATGCCGATCGACCCGTCGTACGCCGGGCGGACCTATCCCCCGACCGAGCCCTACGAGGTCGGGATCGAGAAGATCCGCGAGTTCGCCGACGCGATCGGCGACCCCAACCCGGCCTACCGCGACCGCGAGGCGGCCAAGGCGCTCGGCCACCCCGACGTCATCGCGCCGCCGACCTTCGCGTTCGTCCTGACCTTCCGAGCCTCACGAGCGCTGGTCGACGACCCCGAGCTGGGCATCGACTACAGCCGGGTCGTCCACGGCGAGCAGCGCTTCGAGCACACCCGGCCGATCCGCGCGGGTGACGCGCTGACCGTGACCGTCACGCTGGAGACGGTTCGGTCTGCCGGCGGGCACGACATGCTCACCTCGCGCAGCGACGTCGCGACCGTCGAGGGCGAGCACGTGGCCGCGGTCCGGTCCACCCTGGTCGTGCGAGGGGAGGGCTGATGGTCCCGTCGCGCGGCGACGTCGAGGTCGGCACCAGCGTCCCCGCGCAGACCTTCACCATCGGGCGCGCCGACCTGGTGCGCTACGCCGGCGCCTCCGGCGACTTCAACGTCATCCACTGGAACGAGCGGGTCGCCAGGTCCGTCGGCCTGCCCGACGTCATCGCCCACGGCATGTACACGATGGCGCTGGCCGCCCGGGTCGTCACGGACTGGGCGGGCGACCCCGGCCGGGTCGTCGACTACGGGGTCCGCTTCACCCGCCCGGTCCCGGTCCCCGACGACGACCGCGGTGCCGAGGTCGAGGTGACCGGCGTGGTCGGCGCCGTCCTCGACGGCGACCGGGTGCGCGTCGACCTCACCGCCACCCATGCCGGGCAGAAGGTCTTGGGCCGCGCACAGGCCGTCGTCCAGCTCTAGCCGGCAGCTTCGACCGGACGCAGGAGGTACGCCGCGGTGCTCGAGCAGCGTGACGTCCCGCTCGCGGGGCTGACCACCCTGCGCCTCGGGGGACCGGCCCGGCGGGTCCTGACCGCGACGACCGACGAAGAGGTCGTCGATGCGGTCCGGTCCGCCGATGCGGCAGGCGAGCCGCTGCTCGTCCTCGGCGGGGGCAGCAACCTGGTCGCCCCCGACGAGGGCTTCGACGGCACCGTCCTGCGGGTGTCCACCCACGGGCTCTCCGAGGCGCCGCAGGCCGAGCACGCGCTGCTCGTCGAGGCCGGCGTCGACTGGGACCACGTCGTCGCGCTGGCCGTGCAGGAGGGCTACGCCGGGATCGAGGCACTCTCCGGCATCCCCGGCCAGGTCGGGGCGGCCCCGATCCAGAACATCGGGGCCTACGGCCAGGACCTCGCGCAGACGGTGGCCTGGGTGCGCGCGCTCGACCGCACCACCGGCGACGTCGTGGTCCTGGACAACGAGGCCTGCCGGTTCACCTACCGGCACAGCGTGTTCAAGGGCACCGACCGCTACGTCGTGCTGGCCGTGGCGCTGGCCCTCGAGCACTCCCGGGACGGCGCCCCGGTCCGCTACGCCGAGCTGGCGCGGAGGCTCGGCGTCGAGGTCGGCGACCGGGTCCCGGCCGTCGGCGTCCGGGCCGCCGTGCTGGAGCTGCGGCGCGGGAAGGGCATGGTCCTCGACCCCGACGACCACGACACCTGGAGCGCCGGCTCGTTCTTCACCAACCCGGTGCTCTCCGCCGAGGACGCCGCCCGGCTGGTGCCTGACGACGCGCCGCGCTGGCCCGAGGGCGACGGCGTCAAGGCCTCCGCGGCCTGGCTGATCGAGCGCAGCGGCTTCGCCAAGGGCTACGGCCCCGGGACGGTCACCCTCTCGACCAAGCACCCCCTGGCGCTCACCAACCGGGGCGGTGCGACGGCCGCCGACCTGCTGGCGCTGGCCCGCGAGGTCCGCGACGGCGTGCGCGACCGCTTCGGCATCACCCTCGAGAACGAGCCGGTCATCCTCGGCGCGACCCTCTGACCCGCCACCCTGACCCGCGAGTTGATCACGGCACCGTGATCATTTGCCACCGACTGTGGCTTGCATGCCGCTGTCGGCCGCAGTTAATCACGGCACCGTGATCAACTGCGCAGGGTCAGCCCGCGGAGGGCGGGTCAGGCGGGCGGGGCTGCCAGCCAGTCGTCGATGCCGGCGAGCAGTCGGGCCCGCACGTCGTCGGGCGCCCGCGAGGCCCGCACGGAGCACCGGGCCAGCTCGGCCAGCTCCGCGGTGCTGTAGCGGGTCGCGTTGGCCATGCTCTGGCGCTGCACGAAGCCGGGCGGCACCTTGGCGCGATGGGTCGCGGTCACCTCGATATAGTAGCCGAGCAGGTTGTTGTGGCGGATCTTGAGGGAGCCGATGCCGGTCTC
>Ga0210076_1000415_pt1 | contig 10133 bp, 6 predicted proteins | sample MayberryNW_Catta_3_FD_184876 | JGI IMG/M metagenome (GOLD analysis project Ga0210076, IMG submission 184876) | Wetland microbial communities from San Francisco Bay, California, USA, that impact long-term carbon sequestration -... | ecosystem: Environmental > Aquatic > Marine > Wetlands ... | reverse complement strand
CGGAAGAGTGGAGTTCCGCGTCCTCGGACCGCTGGAGGCTCGGGTCGACGGCGAGAAGATCTCCCTCGGGGGCGCGAAGCAGCGAGCCGTTCTGGCGGTGCTCCTGCTGAACGCCAACGACGTCATCTCGATGGAGCGCCTCATCGACGAGGTCTGGGGCGATCGGTCGCCGCCGTCCGCCTCGCACACACTCGAGTCGTACGTCTCCCGCATTCGGCAGCTCGTGAACGGGCACGGCCCGACACTCACCCGGCGTGGAGCCGGCTACCTCCTCGAGCTCGGAGGAGCCTCGCTCGACGCGGACACCTTCGTGCAGCGGATAGAGGACGCCTCCAGGGCGTCCCAGTCCGGTGAGCTCGAGCGAGCGTCCTCGCTGGCCGCTTCCGCTCTGGCGCTCTGGCACGGGTCTGCTCTTGCCGACGTGTCCCTGGCAGCAGCAGGGCGCGCCGAAGTCGACCGTCTCGAAGAGCTCAAGCTACGAGCGTTCGAGCAGCGGTTCGACGCCGAGCTCGGCCTCGGACGCCACGAGACGATCGTCGGCGAGCTGCAGGTCGTCGTCGGCCAGAACCCGTACCGGGAGCGCTTCGTGGCGCAGCTGATGCTCGCGCTGTATCGCTCGGGTCGCCAGGCTGACGCGCTCGATGCCTACGAGCACACCCGGCAACGACTGGACGCCGATCTCGGTCTCCAGCCGAGCCCGGAGCTGCAGCAGCTCTCGGCGCAGATCGTTCGCCAGGAGCCACAGCTCCGTCGGCCGGAACCGGAGGGAGGGGTCGCTCCGATCAGGGTCATCCGACCCCGCGCGCGGCGCCTCTCAGGTCTGGTCCTGGGCGGTGCGGTCGTCGCGGCGGCGCTGGCCCTCAGCGCCAGCGGCGGCGCCGCACAGCACGCGACGCTCGCCTCGGTGTTGACCCCCCCGGCGAAGCGCGTGGCGCTCATCCTGCCGCGGAATCCGGTCGGTGTCGGCCCGGTCGATCCCCGTGTTCACGACACCGCTGCTGCCTTTCGGGAGACCACGGAAGCCTGGGGATACGAGACCGAGATTCTCGTGGGCGACGAGATCGCTCCCGAGCCCGCGGAGGTCGAGCGCAACGCACGCCGGCTGGAGTCCGGCGGGTTTGCGGTCGTCCTCGTGGTGGGTGCCGGTGCGACGGCACGCGCACTCGCACCGACCGTACGCAGGCTGACGACCACACGGTTTGCGTTCATCGATGCATCCTTGACGGAGTTGTCGCTCGAGGGTGTGCCGAACGCGACAGGGTTCAGGTACACGCTCGAGCAGGAGGGTCGGCTGGCCGGGTACCTGAGTGCGTTGGTCGCTCCTCGTGGAGGCTCGGACAAGGCGCACGCCGATGTCGTATCCGTCGTCGCCGCACCGCGGACGCCGCGTGTCCAGCGCGTCGTGCGCGACTTCGTACGCGGGGCGCAGAGCACTGCTCGGCACGTGCGGGTGGAGGTCGGTTACTCGAACGACGTCCTCGACAAGACGGCGTGCGAGCGCATCGCGAACGAGCAGATCGATGCCGGATCGGACGTGCTGCTCGCGATGGGCGGAGCCTGTGCGCGTGCCGCGCTTGCAGTCGCCGGCACGCGCGGTGTCTGGGGAACTCGGTTCGCCGAGGATGGTGTCGGCGACGGCCCGCACATCCTCGCGACGATCTACACGCGCTGGGAGCGCTCCGTGACGGACGCACTGACCGGATTCGAGCTCGATGAGCTCCCGGCGGGTCGAGACGTGGAGCTCGGGCTCGAAGACGACTACGCCGTGGACATGTGGGGCGAGGCGGCGACCGCGGGGCGCGTGTGGTCGAAGGTCGTCAAGCTCTGCTCCAGCATCCGCCAGCACTCCGAGAGCGACCCGACGTCCTGATCTCCGATCCGAGGGCCGCCCGCGGCCCGCGTCTGCACTTCGGCGGGCTCGAGCAGCGCTCGGATCCTGGAACAGCAGCAGCGAGGGGGCTCGCCGCCCCCTCGCTGCTGGCATGCTCAGTCACCTCCGCCCGAGACCTTCTCCCGGGTCGCGACGAAGATGTCGTTCGAGCCCACCGGCCCGGGGTTGCGGCCGAAGTAGAGCCACGAGCCGTCACGCGAGAACGACGGGCGCGTCTCGCCCTTGTCCACGGTGTTCACGTTCTCTCCGAGCCGCGTCGGCGCCGACCACGGGTCGCCGGCATCGGATCGAGAGGCCGTGTAGACGTCCTGGGTTCCGGCGGGGGCGCGGTTCGAGGCGAACACGATCTCGAGCCCGTCCTTGCGGACGTTCGGCTGAATGTCCACCGCACTGCTGTTCAGCTCGTCAACGGCCTGACCGGGTCCGAAGGTCCCGTCCGCCTGCACCTCGCTTGCGAAGATGTCCGGCCCGCTCGAGTAGTAGAGGTAGGCGCGGCCGCCGGCCTCGAAGTACGAGGGCCCCTGCTCGTCGGAGCTCGTGTTCGGGCCGCCTGGCGCGCATCCGAGGTGGCGCGGCTCGCTCCAGCCGTGCATCGGGCTCAGGCGCGAGAAGTAGATGTCGGAGTCACTCGTGCCGCACGAGGCAGGCTCGCGGCGGCTCACGAAGAAGAGCCCGTGTCCAGGGACGGGCGTGGGGCAGAAGTCGTCGACCGACGAGTTGATCGCTGCACCGAGGTTCTCGGGCGTACCCCAGGCTGCATCCCCGGAATCGCGGCGCGCTACCCAGATGTCGAGCCCACCCTGTCCGCCAGGGCGGTTCGATGCCATGTACAGGCTGAGCCCGTCGGGCGACTCGATGGGGCAGCCGTCCGCAAAGGTCGTGTTCACCCCGGCGACGAGGCTCGCCTGCCCCCAGGAGGAGAAGTGCATCCCGTACGCGGCCGTGGCCGCCGTCGCTGCGACGCCGATGACCAGGACGCAGGTGGCCACGTGCTTGGAGAGCGTCATGTCGTCCCCTTTCCGTCGTTTTCCGCGCATGACGGATGAACGGTCGGGTGCTCGCCTTGCAGGCAGCTTGCATCTTGCTGAAACGGTCGGGTGCTCGCCTTGCAGGCAGCTTGCATCTCGCCGAGCCGGGCTCTCGTCCGGGCGCGATCTCGCGCTATCCAAGAGAGCGCGGAAGCAACGGGGAAGGCAGCGAGCTCATGACCCTCCGGCCGCTCGAGGCTCGGATCGGGGTGTGTCGAAGGTCGTCGCGCCGTGCTCGAGCATCAGACTGCGCGCCGAGGCAAGCGCCTCCTGGGCCTCGGTTCCGCACGGGCCGACTAAGCTTCCCGGCCGGACACAGAAGCCCGAGGAGGAGAGCCAGCCCATGCCCGAGCCCGCCAAGATCCGCAACGTCGCCGTCGTCGGCCACCGCGGGACGGGAAAGACCTCGCTCATCGAGGCGCTGCTCTTCCAGTCGGGTGCCGTGAACAGGCTCGGGACCGTCGAGGCCGGGACGACCGTGTCCGACTGGGACGAGGACGAGAACGCGCGCCAGCTCTCGATCGCGATGTCGCTCACGCACGCGACCTGGCAGGGCCGGAAGCTCAACCTCGTCGACGTCCCCGGCGACCCGAGCTTCCAGGGCGAGCTGCGCACGGCCGCCCGCGTCGTCGAGGGGGCGCTCGTCACCCTGTCGGCGGTCATGGGCGTGGAGGTGGGCACGAGTCGAGCCTGGAGGCTCGCGGAGGAGCTCGGCCTCGCGCGCGTCGTCTTCGTCAACATGCTCGACCGCGAGCGCGCCGACTTCTTCCGCACGCTCGATCAGCTGAACTCCCAGCTCTCGCCGCGCTGCGTCGCCGTCCACATCCCGATCGGGTCCGAGCACGACCTGACGGGCGTCGTCGACGTCCTGCACATGTGCGCGTACACGAGCCCCGAGGGAGGAAAGGAGGGCGAGCCCGGCCCGATCCCCGACGAGATGGCGGAGCTCGCCGCGGAGTACCGCGAGAAGCTGCTCGACTCCGTCGTCGAGACCGACGAGGGCCTCATGGAGCGCTACCTCGAGGGGCAGGAGCTGGACGCGGAGGAGGTCGCGGCCGCACTGAAGGCGGCCGTCACGCGCGGCGAGGTCTTTCCGGTCGCGTGCGGCGTCGCGACGAAGAACCTCGGCCCGCACGCGTTGCTCGACCTCCTCGTCGAGGGCGTGCCCTCGCCGGCGAAGAAGGGATCGCCGATCGACACGGGCGGCGCGCAGACCGCGGTCTTCGTCTTCAAGACCGTCGCCGACCCGTTCGCCGGCCGCATCAACCTGTTCCGCGTGCTGGCGGGCACGGTCACCGCGGACACCACGCTCGTGAACCTGCGCGCGAAGACCAAGGAGCGCATCGGGTCGCTACTCGACCTGCAGGGGAAGGAGCACAAGCCCGCGCTCGACTTCGGCGAGGGCGACCTCGGTGCCGTGGCCAAGCTCAAGGAGGCGCAGACCGGCGATCTGCTCGCCGATCGCGAGGTCGACATCGAGGTCCCGGACTTCGGCTTCCCGGAGCCCGTGATGAGCTTCGCGATCACACCCAAGGCCAAGGGCGACGAGGAGAAGATGGCGACGGCGATCCGCAGGCTCGCCGAGGAGGACCCGACGCTGCGGCTGCGGCGCGACCAGCAGACCGGCGAGGAGATCCTCTCGGGGATGAGCCAGATGCACGTCGAGGTCGCCCTCGAGCGCGCGAAGCGGCGCTTCGGCGTCGACGTCGAGCTCCATCCGCCACGCGTGCCGTACCGGGAGACGATCCGCAAGGAGGCGCGGGCGCACGCCCGCTACAAGAAGCAGACCGGCGGCCGCGGGCAGTTCGGCGACGCCACGATCGTCGTCTCGCCGAACCCCGACATCGAGTACGAGTTCGTGGACAAGATCGTGGGGGGCGTCATCCCCCAGGGGTTCCGGCCCGCGGTCGACAAGGGCATCCAGGAGGCGATGCACCACGGGGAGCTCGCGGGGGCGCCCGTGCAGGGGGTGCGGGTCGAGCTCGTGGACGGCTCGTACCACACGGTCGACTCCTCGGAGATGGCGTTCAAGATCGCGGGCTCCATGGCCTGGAAGGACGCGTACATGAACGCGGACCCGGTGATCCTCGAGCCGATCATGGAGATCGAGGTGACCGTCCCGGACGACGCCGTGGGCGCGGTCAACGGTGACCTGAACTCACGGCGCGGGCGCCTGCAGGGGATGGAGCCGCTCGGCGGTCTGACGACGATCCGGGCCGAGGTGCCGATGGCGGAGCTCCTCACCTACTCGCAGTCGCTGACGTCGATGACCGGCGGCCGCGGGGACTACTCGATGCACTTCCTTCGCTACGAGGAGGTGCCGTCGCACGTCGCCCAGAAGGTCATCGAGGAGACGCGGCGCGAGCGCGAGGCCGCCAAGGCGTAGCCCGCCCGACCGGGATCCGAGGACCGCGGGGACTGCGCGACCGGGCCGGGGCAGACATGCGGCCGCGAGAGCGGCCGCCTTCAGGGATCTTCGCGCGGCCGGGATCCGAGGACCGCGGGGACTGCGCGACCGGGCCTGTGCAGACACGCGGCCGCGAGAGCGGCCGCCTTCAGGGATCTTCGCGCGGCCGGGATCGGCGTGAGCCGATCCCGGCCTTGCGCACAACTGGAGCCCTACTGCAGCACGTGGATCCCGCGCTCGGCGCACAGGTCCTTCAGCACCTGCGGCCAGACGGTGACGCTCACCTCGCCGAGGTGCGCCTTGCGGAGGAGCAGCATCATCGTCCGCGACTGCCCGATGCCAGCGCCGATCGAGAGCGGGATCTCGTCCCGCATGATCGCCTGGTGGTACGGGAGCTCGAGGAAGTCGAGCTGGTCCGACAGCTCGAGCTGGCGGACGAGCGCCTCCTTCGTGACGCGGATGCCGCCGGACATGAGCTCGTGCCGGCGCCTCGTCACGGGGTTCCAGACGAGGATGTCCCCGTTCAGCCCGTGCATCGGCCGCCCGTCCGCCGACAGGGTCTCGGTCGACCAGTCGTCGTAGTCGGCCGCCCGTAGCTCGTGCGGGAGCCCGTCCTCCAGGGGCCAGCCGATCCCGTAGATGAAGACCGCCGGGTGCTCCTGCAGGATCGCCGTCTCGCGCTGCTTCCGGGGGAGGTCCGGGTATGCGGCGAGGATGTCCTCGGCGTGGAGGAACGTCAGCTCCTCGGGAAGCCTCGGGTACCGCGGGTCGTCGAGCTGCGGCCAGCGCTCGAGGAGCATCCTCTCCGCCTCGACGAGCACGCTCCAGATCACGCGCACGGTCCCGGTCAGGTATTCGAGTGTCCGCTGCTCGAGCGTGATCGCCTTCTCCCAGTCCCACTGGTCGACATAGGCCGAGTGGTCGTGGTCGAGGAAGTAGTCCTTGCGCACGGCGCGCATGTCGGTGAGCAGGCCCTCGCCCGGCTTCAGGTCGAACTCGCGCAGAGCGAGCCGCTTCCACTTCGTCGCCGCCTGCACGACCTCAGCGTCGACGGGGTGGAGGTCGCGATCGTTCGAGATGTGGAACCCCACCGGCGCTCGTGAGCCGTCGCGGTCGAGATAGTCGTTCACGCCCGCTCCCGCATCGACGATGAGCGGGACCTGCACCAGCGTGAGCCCGAGGGCTTCGCACAGCCGGTCCTCGATGAGCCGCTTCGCGGCGTAGAGCGCCTCCATCGTCTGCCGTGGCGTCAGGGCGGGCGCGTAGTCCGTCGGGAGGACGCGCGCGAGCTCGTCGTAGTCGCCGATGCCGGGGCCGGCGAGGTCAGCGCGCTTGTCGGTGATGGTCGTCATTCGCTCCTCCGATCGCTGTCGTCCCACCGACTGTCGGCGCTCGAGTTCGGCGCGCCATCGTGGCGGTCGCCGATTCCCGTCTCGGGGAAGTACGCAGGGCTAGCGAACGGCCTCCGCGGGCAGGGCGACGGGAGGGGCGGTCGGCGAGGCGGTCGTCTCGACGCGGCCGTCGAGCATCCGCACGACCCGGTCCGCGCGGTCGGCGACGGCCACGTCGTGCGTGACGAGGAGGATCGTCGTGCCGCCTGCTGCACGGATGTGCTCGAGCAGATCGAGCACGACGCGGCCCGCCTCGGAGTCGAGGCTGCCCGTCGGCTCGTCCGCGAGCAGGAGCGCCGGCTCGTTTGCGAGGGCTCGCGCGACCGCGACCCGCTGGCGCTCGCCACCCGACAGCTGTGGCGGGCGGTTCCGCTCCCGACCGGTGAGCTCGACGAGCTGGAGCAGCCTTCGCGCACGCGCCCTTCGCTCGGACGCGCCGATCCCGAGCTCGAACATCGGTATCTGCACGTTCTCGAGGGCGTTCAGCGTGGGGAGGAGGTTGTGGAGCTGGAAGACCATCCCCACGTGGCGCGCGCGGTAGTGGTCGAGATTCGGCTCGTGGACGAGGTCGTGGCCCGCCACGCGGATCGTCCCCGCGTCGGGTCGGTCGAGGGCGGCGATCAGATGCAGCAGCGTCGACTTCCCACACCCCGACGGGCCGACGACGGCGACGAACTCCCCCGGATCGACCTCGAGATCCATCCCGGTCAGCGCCCGGATCCGCTCCTCCTCGTAGGACTTGACGACGCCCTCGCACGCGACGAGCCGGCTACTCATGGCGCAGCGCCTCCATCGGCGAGAGCCGGACGGCCCGGAGTGCGGGATAAAGCGCTCCGACGAGACCGACGCCCGCCGCGATCAGAACGGCGCGCACGAAGACGTCGACCGTGTATCTCGGCTCCAGGAGCCCCTGGACCTCCTCGATCTGCATGACCCCCTTCGTCGCGAGCACGCCGCAGACGACTCCCAAGAGCGCTGCGACGAGGCAGAGGAAGATCGCCTCGGTGAGGACGAGGCGCATGACGCGGGAGCCGCGCCACCCGACCGCGCGCAGGATCCCGAACTCCCGGGTCCGCTCGAAGACGGCCATGATCATCGTGTTCATCACGGCGATCGCCCCGAGACCGACCGCGAGCACGGTCACGGCGAGGTTGAGCGCATCCATGATCGCGATCCCCTGGTCGACCTTCCCGAAGTCCTCGACACCGCTGATGGTGACGAGCGTGGGGAAGCGCTCCTCGATGTCGGATGCCAGCCTGGTCGCATTCGTCCCGGGCTCGGCGGCGACCCAGACCGCGGTCACGACCTCGGGGCTCCTGGCGATCTCCCTGACGGTGTCGAGCGGCGCGTAGGCGCCGCTGTCGGTCATGACGTCCTCGCCCCGGTAGACGCCGACGACGCGGAAGCGCTCCCCATCGATCGTCACGGTGGATCCCGGGTCGGCATCGTCGCTCGCCGCCGCCCTCGAGCCGAGGATCACCTCGTGCGTCGTTCCCGGACGCGGTAGCCGGCCGGAGACGAGCTCCGGAGGCGCCTTCGCGAGATCCTCGGGGCGGACGCCGACGAGGATGAAGTACGGGTTCGAGCCGTGCCGCGTCACGCGGATCAGCGCTCCGGTCGCGCGTGCGACGCCGTCCATGGCCGCGACCGCCTTCCACTCCCCGTCGGAGACCGTCGAAAACGAGAAGTCGGCCGACCCCCTGCGGCCCACGATGAAGTCGGCGCCGTTCAGCCCGAGCCACCCGCCGACGGTCTGCCGGAGCCCGCCCGTGATCGTCCCGAGCGCGACGACGATGGTGATGCCGACGGCAATCCCGACGACGGTGAGCGCCGTTCGCATCCGCTGCCGGAAGAGGTTGCGGAAGACGAGCGACGAGAACGACATCGGCCTCTGCTCCACTGTCCTCCTCGGGGACGAGCCGCGCATCCGTGGCGTCACCACGAGCCACGCGGGTTTTCCGCAGCCTGTGGATAAGTTCCGCGTCCCTGCTAGGGTCCGCTTCATGCGCGTGACGAAGGCGACTGTCATTCGCGCCTGCGCCGTCTGCGAGCGAACGCTGCTCCAGGGCGAGTACGCGGTTCGCTTCTCGCCGGACGGGGTCGAGTTCGTCGACGTGTGCCCGCTCTGCCAGGAGGCGGCGCTCGAGTACGGGTGGGTACGCGAGGGTGGCCCCATGTCGCCGGCGCTCTCGCCGCACGCCCGCCGGCGCCGCCCGCGCTGGGCTCAGCTCCTCGGCGTCACGAACGGCGAGGCGGAGCCGGTCGTCCCCGAGCCCATGCTTCGCCGGCTGTCCGACTCGGAGGCCGCGCTCGTCGAGGCCGCCGACCTCTTCAACGCGAGCCTCTTCCGGCGCACGGTCGAGGGGGTTGCGAAGGCCCTCGGCGCTCCGCTCGTCTCGATCGTGCCCCTCTCGGGCGTGAACAGCGAGCTCGTCCTCACGTTCGCCTGGGAGATCACCTGGTACCAGTACCGCGTGCTCCCCGAGGCGCCCCAGCCTATCCGGCTGGCCGACCGCGGCTCCGAGATCTCCGAGATCGAGGCCGCGTTCACGGACTGGAACGCGCAGCTCGACGACAGCGGGCGCGTCGTCCCCGCCGTCGCTCGCTGAGCGCGCTCTCCAGCGTCCGCGGATACACCGACGTTGCGGTACGGTCGTTCCCCGATGCCGTCGCCCGACGACGGGGTGACGCTTCGGGCGGAGGAGGGTTCCCGTGATCTCGACGGCAACCCGGGTCCGTCAGGAGTCTGCGATTCGACACGCCGGCGGAGAGACCGACGCTGCATCGCCTGTCTTCCGGAGGCTTGCGTCAGGTGCGCTGGACGCACTCCTGCTCGGTGTCGGGCTTCTCCTCATCCTCGGCACCGAGCTCGCGATCGCCGCGGAGGAGGCCGTCGCCTGGGTCGCGGTCGGCTGGACGCTGCTCTTCGCGCCGCTGTACTTCGGCCTGTACCACGCGTTCGGCACCGGAGCGACCCCCGGCCAGCTCGAGCTCCGGATCGGGCTGCGCGATGAGCGCACCGGGGAGCTCCCGGCCCTCTCGCGCGCGGTTGCCCGCGCGTACCTCGGGTTCCTCTTCCTCGTGCTCGTCCAGCCCGCGCTCGGCGATCTCGCGACACTCGCGACCGGCCGCTCGCTGCGGGACCGGCTGACGCGGACGGTCCCCGTCGCGATTTCCCTCCAGGGGAAGGTCCCGGAGCTCGCGGGAGCTACCGTTCCCGAGCTCGCCGCGATCTTCGAGCCTCCGGACGGCACCCGCAGGTACCTCTCGCGTGGGTGGAAGCTGATGTGGGCCCGTCCGCGCCTCGTCCTGGGGCCGGTCGCGGCCGTCTACGCCGTGCTCGTCGGTATCGCCGCCCTGGTCGCGGTCCTCGTGACCGACAGCGTCGACGAGAACGCGGTCGGGGCTTTCGCCTT
>Ga0210076_1000407_pt1 | contig 10237 bp, 5 predicted proteins | sample MayberryNW_Catta_3_FD_184876 | JGI IMG/M metagenome (GOLD analysis project Ga0210076, IMG submission 184876) | Wetland microbial communities from San Francisco Bay, California, USA, that impact long-term carbon sequestration -... | ecosystem: Environmental > Aquatic > Marine > Wetlands ... | reverse complement strand
GGTATAATTACTCCCCTTGATTTTGCAAGATATGAAGAATTTCCAAATGACGAAGTAGGTAAAGATGAAATCGAGAGGATGTTAGAATATTATATATGATGATACTCGGTATGCAATTTAATAGCACCTTAAATCAATATAGACAAGCCTTCAGATTAGATACTTAGCCCAAGAAGTCGAGCTGCTACTATATTTTAGATTTGGATCATGAATACTAAGGTACTAATAGCTAACCGCGGAGAAATAGCAATAAGAATTGCTAAGGCTTGCAAGAAAGCTGGCATGATACCATATGGCATCTACTCCGAGGCCGATAATGAATCTCTGCACATAAAGTATTGCGAAGGAGCCGTCAATATAGGGGGATTATTGCCGATCGAAAGTTATCTTGTAATAGACAAAATTATCGAAGCGGCCAACAAACTTAGCTGTGATATGATCCATCCTGGTTATGGCTTTCTTTCTGAAAGTCCAAAATTTGCAGAGCGATGCAAAAAAGAAGGGATTATTTTTGTGGGACCCTCCACTGAGGTCATGGCTATTTCGGGCGATAAGGTGAAAACACGGAATGCGGCTTCAAGGGTGGCTTCCGTTGTCGAGGGTGGCGAGGTATCAAATGAAAATGAGGCATTTTCTTTGATAAACAAAATTGGTTTTCCTGTAATCTTGAAAGCTGTTGAAGGAGGTGGGGGAAGAGGTCTAAGAATCTTGAGATCGACTGAGGAACTTCATCAGAGGCTTGCATCGGCACAAACTGAGTCTATGATGAGTTTTGGTTCAAACCGGGTTTATATTGAACAATACTTGGAGAATCCCAAACATATAGAAGTACAGATTATTGCAGACAGTTCTGATGTTATCCAACTAGGAGAAAGGGAATGTTCAATCCAAAGGCGCCACCAAAAGCTAATCGAAGAAACACCCTCCCCAGCGTTGGATGATGAAACAAGAGAAGATATTTTAAGTGAGGCTGTTTCAATAATGAATGAGATCGGTTATGATAACGCAGGAACGGTCGAATTCCTACTCAAAGGTAACAAGTACTATTTCATGGAGATCAATGCAAGAATACAGGTTGAACATCCTATAACAGAACTTGTTACTGGAGTGGATATCGTAGAACAACAACTTCGTGCAGCCCTAGGGCAAGGTTTGTCCGTGAAGCAGGAGATGATCAGTTCAAAAGGTCATGCGATAGAATGCAGAATTAATGCAGAACATCCTTTGAGTTTTGCACCCGTCTCAGGTAAGGTTAACAAATTTGTAGCTCCTTCAGGAGAGGGAATTAGATTAGATTCCGCTTTATACTCAGGATATTCGATTCCTCAATTTTATGATTCCCTTATCGCTAAGCTGATTTGTCATGGATTTGATAGAAAAGAAGCGATCAATAAAATGGTCTCTGCACTTTCCTCGTTGAGGATTACGGGGATTCCGACTTCGATACCATTTCACATTTCGGCATTGAAGGACGACAGGTTTGTCGACGGAACATACAATACATCTTTTGTTGAAAAACTCGAATCTTACTCTTCAGAGAGTGGAGAATTGGCAGCGGCTGTTTTGGCTGCCATATCACAAAGAGCCAGAATTAGGACAGTATACGTGAAACAGGAACTTCAGAATGGAAATGACCCTTGGAACGTCAGTAGATTTGACTGGGCAAACCCTTATGATTCTAATTTAGCATCGTCGGCATTTAGGTGGAAATCCTGATTGAAAGTCAAAGTAAACGACAATCTATACGATATTGTGATTGTAGGAAAGGACATTGTAAAAGTGAACGGAGAGGAGGTGGTTGCAAAATCTTTTGATGACTGCATCGTTATAAAGGGAACAGAATTCCATTTGGATTTCGAAGAAGAAGGCGATCCTTCTCTAATGATCATAAATGGTATGGCATATCTAGTCTCGAGAAGCTATCTTACCGAAAAGGTATCTGATGAGATAAGAGCCCCTATAAGTGGCAGGGTTATTGATATTCCAGCAAGAAAGGGGTACAGAGTTGAACGAGGACAGGTAATAATTGTCCTTGAGGCAATGAAGATGGAAAATGAGATCAAATCGCCTGCAACTAGATGGATAAAAGATATTGTTGTTTCCAAAGGTCAGTCGGTGAAGGCGGGCGATATACTTGTAACTTTTGACTCTACCAGACAATGTGGCTTGTTATCACTTTTCAAGAGGTGATAATAGTACTGAAGATATAGAAACAATCCACAATAAAACCGCTGCTTTTCAAACGGTATGTTTTGATCCTTGGATCAATCTCACCGTAACCATCTAGAATAAATCTAGTATTTCATAGTCCAAAATACTGCCTAATTTGAGGAGTCATAACTTGAAAATACTATATCTCCTAATAAACGGGGACTGATCGACCTGAAGCGCCTATGAGTAGACAGGAATGAACTTATGTCGGACAAAATTCAATCCATGCTGGACGCCTGCCATTTCGTATTTTAGGAATGCATTCATGACAGGAACGAAGGGACAGAGCATTCAGCAAGTATTATATCAGTCGTATATGCTGTTTGATTATTTCCTCCGCGATACTATTCTTCCCTACTAAAACTTAGCATTATTATTGCTCTCCCTCCAATATCGTCTACCAATACTCAACAGTAACACATTTTATTTTCTGGTGGAGTGGGGGTCTAAACAGGGATATTACCATGTTTCCTTCTCGGCCTCTCTTCTCGTTTTCTAATTATTGCCTTGAGGGAAGCTATCAACCTTGTTCTTGTTTCACTTGGCTCAATCACATCATCAATATAACCTTTCGATGCCGCAATGTATGGATTAGCGAATTTTAGCCTATACTGTTCTGCCAATTCGGTTCTCTTCTTTTCATGATCTTGTGATTGTTGGATCTTCTGTTTAAAGATAATACTGCATGCGCCTTCAGGACCCATCACTGCGATCTCGGCTTTAGGCCAAGCAAAGTTATAGTCGGCTCCCAGATGTTTGCTGTTCATTACGTCGTAGGCACCACCATAGGCTTTCCTAGTTATCACAGTGAGTTTAGGCACAGTAGCTTCAGAGAATGCATAAAGCAGCTTCGCTCCATGCCGAATAATCCCGCCCCATTCCTGAACAGTCCCGGGAAGAAAACCAGGAACATCAACTAAGGCGACCAGTGGAATATTGAACGAGTCGCAAAATCTTACGAAGCGACAAGCCTTGTCACATGCGTCTATATCAAGAACCCCCGCTAGATTTTCTGGATTATTGGCAACAATACCCACAGAGTTACCATCAAGCCTTGCGAATCCCACAATAATATTACTGGCCCAGTATCTATGAACCTCAAGAAAATTGGAATCATCAATAATTTTCTTGATGATCGTTTCCATGCTATAGGGTCTATGGGGACTCGATGGCAAGAATGAATTAAGGGATTTGTCCTGCCGCTTGGGATCATCCTTAGTTACCGCGCGAGGAGGGTTCTCGAGGTTATTAGAAGGGAAAAATGACAGTAGGTTTCTGAGAATTCCAAAGCATTCTTGTTCGTTATCTGCAATGAAATGTGCAACTCCACTTTTTTTATTGTGAATTTCTGCACCTCCCAAATCTTCAAAAGTTACATTTTCTTCGGTTACCTCTTTCACTACTTCTGGTCCTGTGATAAACATGTATGCAGATTTAATCATAATAACAAAATCAGTCAGAGCAGGAGAGTAGACAGCACCACCGGCGCAAGGGCCCATTATGAGAGATATTTGAGGAATGACTCCAGAGGCTTTTACATTTCTATGAAATATCCCAGCATAGCCGGCAAGACTATCTACTCCTTCCTGTATACGTGCCCCTCCTGAATCATTTATTCCTATTATTGGCACCCCTTGTTTTAACGCCAGATCCATTACCTTACATACCTTTGAAGCAAATGCAAGACCTAAAGAACCACCTAGGATTGTAAAGTCGTGAGAGAACAAATAAGCCAATCGTTCGTCAATCGTTCCGAAACCTGTAACAACGCCATCGCCAAGGAACTTTTTATCTTGCATCTCAAAGTTGTGGCATTCATGTGTTACGAATGGATCGATCTCTGTAAAGGATTTAGAATCACAGATCAACTCAATCCTCTCAAGCGCAGTGAGCTTTCCTTTCTTTTTGCGTTCTTGTTTCTTCATGGCTCCGCCACCCAGGAGATGGTCACTTCTATTCTTTTCCAGCTCGGGAAAATCCATATTCAAAGCATAGCCTCAAAGGAGTAAAAAAGTGTAATGAATCTAATTGAGGGAAAGATGGCCATTTTCAATGAATCTCAAAAGTAGCCATTGAATGGATCAGGAATAGCCTACCAATTTAACTTCATCTATGCGTAGCTTCTCGTGTAATTGCCAAAAAAATTAGCAATCTTGGTCACCTTCGATATGAGATGTGCCTAATTTTAGATCGTTTGCCTTCATCTATCTATAGGCAGCTTTATGAAAAGCAGGCTATCCATATATAACATTCATAAAACCATAACAAGTATTGTAAATAGTAATTGAGTGAAAAATTAAGATTAGCAATAAATGGATTCGGCAGAATTGGAAGATGCTTTCTGAGGTCTGCGATCAAAGACAAGGAATTTATGGAAATGATTGATGTAGTAGCGATTAACGACATGGCTGATGCCAAGACTCTTGTTCATCTTTTCAAGTATGACTCTGTTTTTGGAAGATTTGATGGTACTGTAACGTTAAAGAATGAAGATACCTTGAGTGTAGATGGTATAGATATTAGAGTGATGTCTGAAAAAGCGCCCTCAAAATTACCATGGAGAGATATGAAGATTGACTTAGTTTTGGAATCTTCAGGAAAATTTAATGATGCCAAAGAAGCTGGGAAACATATAACTGTAGCAGGTGCAAGGCGCGTGATCATTTCTGCTCCAGCAAAGGGTCCTGATACAACTATAGTGTTTGGAGTTAATGAAGATGAATTTGATAACAAGAAACATAATATCATTTCCATGGCTTCATGTACGACTAACTGCTTAGCCCCTGTGGTGAAAGTCATAAACGATAGATTTGGTATCGAAAAAGGCTATATGACTACTACCCATGCATTTACAAATGACCAAAGATTACTTGATTTGCCACATAAGGATCTGAGAAGGGCCAGAGCTGCTACTATGTCTATTATCCCTACTACCACCGGAGCGGCCAAGGCAATTGGTTCCATAATTCCTGAATTGGAGGGAAAAATAGATGGGATGGCCCTCAGAGTACCTGTCAGCAGCGGATCGATTACAGATATGGTATTTACGTTAAAAAAAGAAGTAACACGAGAAGAAGTCAATAATGCATTGAAACAAGCTTCAGAGGCTAACTTGAAAGGAGTTTTAGAGTACACCGATGAGCCAATAGTATCAGCGGATATTGTAGGCAATCCTCATTCTTCGATCGTAGATGGCTTGAGTACCATGGTTTTGGGAAATAAGAATAATGTAGTAAAAATACTGTCATGGTACGATAATGAGTGGGGATTTGCTTGCAGGTTGGTAAGTCTGATCAAGTTCATCACGAAACAGGATAAAACATAAAAAAATCGTAAGAGGATGTAATGAATAGTATTCTACTCTAAAATTGATGGATTGGCCTTGTATGTTATTTGAGAAACTTCTGACATGAATAAGATTTGGAACCCTAAGGGCGATATTACAACGGTGGCTGCGGCTGCTGCAACAACCAACAGGGGCATAGAGCCAATTATCTACCTCGTTCCTCACACACATTACGACGCAATATGGGTATTCAATAGAGAGGATTATTTTTATATTAATATAGAATTTATTTTAAAGACGGCAGTAGAACTAATGAAGGCCAATCCGGAGTATAAATTTACAATCGAACAAACCTATCTTCTCGAACACGTGGAAGCGAATTACCCTTCACTTTTTGCAGACATAACAAGACTAACCAAGGAAAAGAGAATGGAGATCGCAGGTGGTCAGTATTTGATGTCAGATGTAATGTTACCCCATGGAGAAACGCTCATCAGGGAGATTCTTAAAGGCAAAAGATACATCAAAGGCAAATTCGATCAAGATGTAATTGTTGGATGGGGGGCTGATGAATTTGGTTTTAATGCACAGTGGCCTCAAATCTTACTGGGATGTGGATACAAATATTTTGCTTTTAGAAGGGGTGCGGATGAGTCTAAACCATCCGAATTTTGGTGGGAAGGATTAGATGGTTCGCGTATCTTGTCTCATTGGATGCCATTGGGTTACAGAGCTGGTCTTGATTTAACACAACTTCAGAAATCCTATTTAGAACTTGAGAATTTGGCTGCTACACATCATATCTTCATGCCATCTGGTAGCGGAGTTACACTTCCACAACCAGAGACAGTTGATACAATAAGAAAGTGGAATGCCGATATTGGGGTCTATAATACCGGCCATCATAACAATTTTATGATTACCTCATCTTCCGTTTCTGACACAGATACATCTACCGTAATGCATAACTATACTAAGAAACCAAGGATCCTGATATCTACCCCTTCTGAGTATTTTTCAAACCTTGAAAGGGATCAGAATGAATCGAAATTGGTGACACGAAAGGGTGAAATGTATTCTGGGAGATTTTCAGAAGTTTTTCCTGACTGTACTTCATCCAGGATGTGGATTAAACAAGGAGTGAAGGAATATGAAAATTTATTGCTAACTCTAGAAAGATGGCATGCTCTGAGTGAGCTTGAGGGGGTAGATCATGATGTTTTTGACCGACTAAAAAACTACTGGAACAGACTTCTTTTTATGTCAATGCATGATGCCCTACCTGGAACCGGAATAGACGAGGTATATAATGAGATAAGGCAATCATTCAGATCGGATTTTGGGCCCATTCGAAAATTAATTGTTCATTGTCAATTAAACTTGCTATCCTGCTTTTGTAAAGGCGGTGATCAAGATTTGGTGGTATTTAATTCACATACCTGGAAAGTCAAGGATTGGGTAGAATGTGTCCTAGAATTTGATGAGGGTAGGATAAGGGGGATTTCTCATTTAACTTCAAGTAAGTCCTCTGATGTTTCTGCTGAGACCCAAGGTCAGAAAATACGAAATAAGAACAAAGGTAGAATCAACAAAGAAGAGAATAGGATTGACATAGAAATCATCGAATGTTCACCCTATCCTGATGGATCTATTCAAACAGTAAAGATAGGTTTCATAGCCGAGATACCCGCCCTAGGATACAAGTTATATCGAATAGTGCCTGGAGAAAATACCCCTTCAGAAAGAATTCTATCTCACTCCACTACTTTTAAAAATGGGAGTAATTTTGAAGTCTCAATTGATCCTGAGAATGGTCTTTTAAGCGTATCCAAGGATGGAAAGGACTACTTTAAGGGAAATGAAATTCTATTGGAGGAAGAACTTGGGGATCTTTACTATCACAGAGATAATTTGGGGCTACTAAAGTCAGAGACTGGGGAAGGTGTCAAGTACGGCTCATTTAAGTGTGACAGCTTTGGTGTACTTGAAGGTAAATTGACGTATCATATCACGCTGAAAAGTAAATACTATGCGTTAAGATGGCCTTATAGGTTGACCCATAAGTTAAAACCAATTATGTATAGGCATAATTTTGTTGATATTGAGAAAGAAATCATAATCTACAAATCTCTCGATAGGATAGACTTTGTGACGCACATATACGATCGACATCCTCATTCAAGGTTAAGAGTAAGGTTTCGAACTCCATGCTCCTCTGATGATTATTGGTGCGGCACCCAGTTTGGTGCTATCAGAAGGAAGACAAACCTGTATTATAATAAGAACGAAAGTGGTTGGACCGAAAGGCCAAGTGGAGTTTTCCCATCCTTGGACTGGATAGACTATTCAGGTAATGAGGAAGAAAAAGAATGTGCGAAGATAGGAATCAGCATACTGCACAGAGGAATACCATCTCATGAGGTGAGAGACAATTCAATTTATCTCACTCTCTTAAGGAGTATCATGGTATTGTCGGCTGATGGTATCATGGGTCCATGTGTTCCTACACCTGATGCCTCAGAAATGATACCATACACATTTAGGTATTCTGTACTCCCCCATGAAGAAAGTTGGAAAGAGAGTGGTACATACAGACGAGCTCTGGAATTTAACATGCCTTTAATTGCAACGCACCTAGGAGGAACGGAAGTATCACAACATGCGATACAAGAAAATAATTTTGATAGCAGTGTATCTGCCGGAAGATTACAAAATTATCAACATTCATTTTTAGAGATTCATCCAAGTAATGTAATCCTTAGTACGTTAAAGCTTGATGAACGTGATGACGATAATAATGATAACCGGTCGTTAGTTGTTAGAATTTACGAAACCGAGGGAAGAGCGACAGATAATGCATCATTGATATTCTACAGGCAAATAAAATCTGCATCAATCATAGATCTGCTTGAAAATGAAATTCAAGAAATCCCGATTCTTGTTACTCATTCTAGAATCCAAAAAAATAATACTCATCATAGGTATCATGCTTACGTTGAAGGTAATATTATTAGAATAAACATTGGAGCTTTTAAAATTGTTTCATTAAAAGTTCAATTCTAAGCTGCAATTCTTGCTATCATCTGCTCTTTCTACTTTGATGACGTGGGGTTAGCTAAAAAGTGATGATTGAATATTTGTTAGTCATATTGGCTAGTCAACATAAACCGTATCTCCACAGCTATATTTAATGGTGAATTTTTGAAATCGATGATTTGTCCTAGATCCTGAGACAATTAGTTAGTTTATCTTTCATTAAGAAAGTGACTTCGTCGACGCTGTGAATCTGTGAATCTGAATTCGCTCATGTCCCCTCTTTTATGGAACATTGAGGACATCTCTTGTTTTTCTGATAGTGATAACCACAGATTCCACATTCCACTATCTCAGGGTTCTCGACATTTTCGCTTGTACCCTCTCCTGTCTTGTCATCATTTTTCATTAGAACCAACTATTTAGTGAATGATTCAGACATTTAAGTAATTCTGACTGGATTAAGCTCAATAAGAAATGGACCAGTATTTTGGCTTTTTTTGATAATAGGGGGTTTATGACATTACAGTTTATCTTCGCAAATCGTTAAAAGTGGACATATTATTTGCCTTCTCATTCTCGACTCTTTTCAACCAAAATATGTATGCCTTAAGATCTTCCTCAAGCTTCTTATCTACTTTATCGAGCATTGGCGGTGGAATATACCCACTGCAGATAAGAAAGTGTTCGAGACAAAGTGACATTCTTCAAATATAAATACTTGTAATGAAATAGGCGTGAGCTCTTCTTCAATTGAAGCTACACAGTCGATACAGTCGATACAATAGAAGCACCGTTTCAATTAAACCGTACACCAAATCCTTTGAACTCTTAACTATCCATTAATTGCTCAAACAGTTGGTTCTTAATTTTCGAGCCATAGGGTACTTTGAATGTAGTAGCACCAAGTTTAATTGCTACATTTTAGAAGTCTCAAATCCTAGAGTAGTTTTTGATTCCGGTGGTGTCTATGTGAGATTGCTAGTACAAAAGTAGTAAATTCTGGGGATTTAGAAAATGTCATTTCTATATGGACCCAACCCGCTTGATAGAATTATAGAAAGTGATTGGTAACAGTATCAAGTACGATTGCAGTGCATTGCAGCTGCAATCAGCAAACGTAACAATGGCATTGTACAGATTAGACAAAATACAAGACACAGACTTGTGAAATTTATATATTGTAATTTTCACATTTCTCTGAACGTATTAAGCAATACCAGGATTACAGTAGCAGATATCCTAATACTCGATCGTTATCTTTGAGCATAAAAGTTAAATAAATCGCATGTGTCATCTTCTTCAGGTGAATATTACAGTTGAGTTCGTGGGACATAGAACCATACGATTGGTTTAGAAGGTTTTTTCCCTCTAGAAAGGGCGGATTGGGACTTGGTTCCTTTGACGATGTCTTCAGAGGATTTGAACAAATGCAAAGAGAAATGGATAAGGATTTGGAAGATATGAAAAAGAACCTGCCGAAGGACCTAGTAAGGGAATACGAAACGCGTGAAGGTGGCAAAGTGCAAGAAGTAGGACCCTTGGTATACGGGTATTCAATGACTATAGGGCCTGATGGTAGACCTAAGGTGAGAGAATTTGGCAATATCAAAAGGCCTTCAGGATTAGGCTTTGGTATCGGACCATCGAAGGCTCAAATTGCAGGCGAAATGGAACCGATGATAGAGGTGGTGACTACAGATAAAG
>Ga0210076_1000405_pt1 | contig 10253 bp, 8 predicted proteins | sample MayberryNW_Catta_3_FD_184876 | JGI IMG/M metagenome (GOLD analysis project Ga0210076, IMG submission 184876) | Wetland microbial communities from San Francisco Bay, California, USA, that impact long-term carbon sequestration -... | ecosystem: Environmental > Aquatic > Marine > Wetlands ... | reverse complement strand
CGGCGGCGGCAGCAGCGAAGAAAGCGACTACTACCATTACCATTCCTATCGTGATTGCGAGCGGGGGAGACCCCGTAGAAGCAGGTCTGGTTGCCAGCCTGGCGCGGCCGGGAGGCAATGTCACCGGACTCTCAAGTTTGAATCCCGAGCTAAATACGAAGAGGCTAGAAATCCTCAAGGACGCGGTTCCCAACCTCACTCTGGTTGGACTCCTGTGGGGACCGGTAGCGCCGGGACAGGCTGTGAAAGAGCTCAGGACCGCGGCTTCGGTGCTGAAGCTAAAATTGGAGGAGATCACCACTCAGCGCGACGCCGAAGGTTTAGAGGGCGCCTTTAAAACCGCAAAGCAGAAGCAAGTGGGCGCGATAATGATGTCCCCATCTCGCCCATTTTTCGCCGAACGAAAGCAGATTGTCGAGCTTGCCGCGAAATATCGTTTGCCTGCTATTTACGTTCAGAAAGAGTTTATCGATGAGGGTGGTCTGATGTCCTATGGGACAGACTATGTCGACATCTATCGGCGCGCCGCTGGTTACGTGGACAAGATCTTGAAAGGGGCGAAACCGGCAGATTTGCCGGTGCAGCAGGCAACGAAGTTCGAGTTCGTGATCAACTTGAAGGCAGCGAAACAGATCGGATTGACAATTCCGAACCGCGTGCTCGAGCGAGCGAATCAAGTGATTAAATAATTTTGGATTTTCGATTTTGGATTTTGGATTGCAGGAACAAGAATCGGAAACGCACTTCGAAGAAATTGCTTTCATGGGTCTTCTCCCCTAATCTAAAATCCAAAATCTAAAATCCAAAATGCAAATGGGAGGTGAATCTTGGCATTTCGCACCATTGGAAAAACTCTGCCTCGCATCGAGGGCGAAGGGAAAGTCACCGGGCAAACTAAGTACGCGGCGGATCTGCCGTTCGACAATCTACTCTGGGCAAAAATTTTGCGCGCTTCGGCACCTCATGCGCGGATCGTCCGTATCGATACGTCCAAGGCAAAAGCGCTGAAAGGCGTGCGCGCCGTGCTCACCGGAGCAGATGTCAAGGACATTTACGTCGGCACGCGCGTGAAGGATCAACCGGTCCTGGCTTACGACAAAGTCAGGATGGGCGGCGACGCGGTGGCGGCGGTGGCGGCCGATAGCGAGGAGATCGCGGAAGAGGCGATTGGACTGATCGATGTGCAATATGAAGAGCTCCCTTACGTCGACGATCCGGTCGAAGCCTTGAAACCCAGCGCTCCGCTCATCCATGAGGATCGGGGAAAATATAAAAACGCGCCACAATTGCCGGAGGGTGTTTCGCCTCACAACCTGCAGTCCTACGTGTTGTGGAAAAACGGCGACCTCGAAGCCGGATTTCAGAAAGCAGCGCGTGTTTTTGAGCACACCTTCCGCACGCCGCTGTCGCATCACGGCTATCTCGAGCCTTGTGCGTGCACGGTTCAGGTCCATGAGGACGGCCGCGTGGAAGTTTGGGCGTCAAACAAAGGGCCGTGGGGTTTGCGTGACCAGATGGCGGAAGACTTCGGCATTCCGAAGGAGAAAATCAAAATTCACATCGTCCACGTCGGCGGCGACTTCGGCGCCAAGGCGTCATTGATCGACGTGCCGGTGGCTTACTATCTATCGAAGGCTACGAAGCGGCCGGTTAAGTTGGTTTTCGACTATACGGACGAGCTGCTTGCGGGCGGCCATCGCCATCCCGCGGTGCTTGCGCTGCGCACGGGGGTAGATCAGGACGGACATTTTACCGCGATCCAAGCGACCATCCACTTTAGCGGCGGCGCTTACGGCTCGCAGAAAGCCAATCCCCAAGTGACGGTCCTCGGTGGCCGGCGGCTGGCGAGCATGTATAGATCGCCGGCGATCAGCTGCGAGACTTATTGCTCGTATACCAATCAAGTTCCGTGCACCCAAACGCGCACACCGGGCAGTCCGCAGGTCGTGTTCGCGTTCGAGTCGCAGGTGGAGATCATCGCCAAAGAGATGGGCATCGATGCTCTCGAATTACGCCGTAGAAATATTTTGCGCGACGGCGATGCCAATCCCATGGGCGAAAAGTGGAGCGATATTCTCATGGGCGAAGTGTTGGAACGGGTCGTCAAAACTTCCGGCTGGAAGAAAAACGGAGCGAAGAAAAACCGCGGCTGGGGCATGGCGCTATATGATCGCGGCACGCCGGAAGGAAAAGCGAGCTCGGCATTAACGCTTGAGGCCGACGGCAAGGTCACTATCCTCACGGGCGTGCCCGATGTCGGTCCAGGATACTACACGGTCAGCCAGCAGATGGTCTGTGAAATCCTCGGGCTGCCGCCAGAAAAAGTGGGCGTTGTCTTCAAAGACACCGATAGCTTGCCTTTCGATCCCGGCACGGGCGGCAGCAAACAGACGAATACCTCCGGCCATGCGGTCAATAAATCCGCGCATGAGGTGCGCGAGAAGTTAGTCGCCTTGGCCGCGCGGCAGTTAGGATGTCAGCCGGAGGAGATTCAGCAAGAGGGCGGCAAGCTCACGGCGCCGAACAAAAAGTCGACGACGACGCAAAAGATGATCGAGCTGGCTGTCAAAGAAAACGGCGGGCCTGTCTTTCACCTGACCAATTTTGTTCCCAAGGACATGCCCAAGGTGACCGGCTTCGCGGCGCAGGTGGCTGAGGTGGAAGTCGATCCGACGACCGGCGGGGTGAAGGTTTTAAGTTTGACCACGGCGCATGATACCGGCACGGTGCTCAACCATCTCACCTTGACGGGTCAGATCGAAGGCGGCGTTGTGACCGGCGTCGGCTTTGCACTAATGGAAGAAAACCCAGTGGTTGACGGCAAGATTGCGACATTAACATTAGGTGAGTCCAAGTTGCCCTGTATCGCGGATGTGCCACCGTTAAAGACTGTATTGGTCGAGAGCCCCACTGGCCCGACGCCGTTCGGTGGCAAAGCGATCGCCGAGAACCCGAACGTGCCGACCGCGGCGGCGATAGCGAATGCGATTGCCGATGCCTGCGGAGTCCGGCTCTATGACCTGCCGCTCAACGCCGAGAAAATCTATTGGGCGTTGCAGGGAAAATAATTTCTGCGAAAGTTCGAGCATCAACGGGCCCGGCTGGCTATCTTAAAAGCCTTGGTCGCCAAATCGGGCCGCGGAACGGCTGGCTTTGTCGCGATGGGGCTTTCTGTAATTTTCACCCCGCGAGGCGAGGCGAAGCGATCAGACGTGGCGGACCCTTCGGATCTGTGGAGTCATTGAAGTCTAGCCCCGATTATTCATACTACGAGGTAAACTCATGAGATTTTGTCGAGCGAGCTGCAGGCTTAGAGGAGCGAAGGCAGTAGACTCAACCGTTTCATGGTCATAGGTGGCGCCAGGGCAAAATGCTTGACCTTTTCACTGGAGATCTCACGAGCATTGCCTTGGTTTGCATCACCGAAGGACCTTGCCTTTGCTCCGGAAGGGTTGCACGTCGGCCGTAGCTTCATCGCGAAGGATTCGGGTTGGAACGATGAACTGCCAGCATGGCTCGAAAATGAGTCAAAGCCGGCAATGGCACGCTCCTACGAGCATCTACAGAAGCAAGGGTAGGCAAAATACATGGAACCGATAAAGATCGGAATCGGAGTTTCGAGCATCGGCCGTTTTCTCCCGCTGGTCGGCAAAGCGGCCGGACTTTTCGAGCGGGAGAACCTTCGCGTAGAAATCGTCAATCAGCGGGACGAGGAGCGGGCGGTGCCGGACATCGTTTCAGGGGCCACCCCTATGGGCACGCCGAATGCTCCGTCCCTAGTCTTTTCCGTGCTCGAAGGCAGCGATCTCGTCATCGTCGGGGGTCTGCTCAACCGTCCGGCGTTTTTCTTGGCGGCCGGTCCGAGTATCGATGGGATCGCGGACCTCAGGGGAAAACGCATCGGCATCAATCAGCCGCGCCGTATGGCTGGCATGGTCATGCTCGCGCTGCTCAGGAAATGGGGACTAGCGCTTGATACTGACCTCGAGGTCGTCGATTCCGGCATCAACGACCGAAGCTTCGAGGTGCTGCTCGAGAAGAAGATCGATGCTGCCCTTTTACCGCCCGAAAAAGCGTTCCTCGCCGAGGCTTTGGGTTTTCGCGTGATCGCCGACAGCCTCGCATTGGATTGTCACTGGGTGCCTCTGGCAACCACCCGGAGCTTTTTGCGCGATCACAGGGAAGCAGCGACAAAGATTGCATCGATCTACGCGGAAAGCCTTTGGTTGTTCAAGACGCGGCCGCAAGAAACGATAAAAGAAATCAGTTGCTGGCTTCCCGCTCTCGCCGAACACCCGCGAGTAGTGGAAAAATGTTACAGGTTATTTGCCGCCGAGTTCGAGCCGTCGTTGATCCCTTCGATCCCTTCCATCAACTCGATTTTAAAGGAGGTCGCGCTGCAAGACCCCCGAGCAGTTGATCTCAACCCGGCTGACCTGGTGGAAGTTCTGCTGTTGGATCATCGCAAGACATGATAGACGCGATCAAAACGGTCGGCGTTCTCGGCCTCGGCGTCATGGGTTTCGACATCGCTTTTCTGTACGCTCAGAAAGGCTACCGGACGCTGGTCTATGATGCCTCGGCTCAGGCGATGAGGAATGTTGCCTCCCGGCGCGATCAAACCATCGAACGGTTGAAGAAACGAAACCGAATAACCGAGGCCGAAGCTGAAAACGTCCGCAACGGGCTGATGCCGGCGCTGGGGCTCGCTAACCTGGCGAGCGCCGCTTTGGTCACCGAGGCCGTGTCGGAATCGGACGCAACTAAAAAATCGGTTTACAAAGGGCTCCGCGCCGGCGGCTTCAACGGCATACTGACGACCAATACTTCTTCGCTAACGCGCGCAAGTCTCCTTGGCGACGGTGTCTACCCAAAAGAACTATTCGCCACCACGCATTTCTTTAACCCGGTGCTTTACACCCAGATGGTCGAGGTCGTCAGGGGCGACATGGATGACGCCGGTTACGCCGCGCTGGCGGCGTTTTTGACTGATCTGGGGCGCAGGCCCGTGGAAACCGAAGACATTTCCGGGTTTGTTTCCAACAGCGTCTTGATGGTGTATGCCGTGATGGCGTTGCGCCTGGTCGAAGCCGGAGCAAGCATCGAAGCCGTCGATGGCGCCGCGAAAGCATTGCGCGCGTTGCCGCCGTTGTTCAGCTTCGATAGCTGGAAGCCGTCGATTGTCGAAGACGTGACGCGCGTCATGTTCGAATGTCGCGGCGAGAATTTTTTACGATCTTCTAAATTGCTCGCTGCGCTGGCGAGAACCAACCCGCCCTTCTACGTCCAACAAAAAGCCAACGCGGCGATCTATGACCTGATTGAAGCGCGCGGTCCGGGAGTGGACCCGGCGACGGTCGAGCTCGCCATGATAACCTCAGTTCGGCTCGCGGCGGCGCGAACCGTGGAGTTGGGCGAAGCGCCGGTGACGGTGGATTTCATTTCGACCGAGGGACTCAGGTTTCCACGCGGCCCGTTGGCTGAGATCGATGAGCTCGGCGCGACGACGGTATTGAACGACCTCCAAAAGGTAAACGCGATCCTACCGCGCGGCATGCAGAGTCCCGAGCTTTTGCGCGCGATGGCCGATGAGAAACAAACTTTCTACAAGGACGGCCGCGTGAGTCCCTGGGTCGGCGCGTTCGTCGGAAGGAGGCTTCATGCGCGCCATTGACGTTCACGTGCACCCGAGCACGCGCGGCCTTGACACTCACGCGTGCAATTACTTTCGCCGAGAGTTATCCGATGTGCCGCAAACGGCGGAGGGATTCGCCGAGTTGTATTTGAAGCAGGACGTCAAAGCCTTATTGATCGGCTGGCATCCTTCGACGGTTGCCGAAGGTGTCCGTAATACCAACGGGCACGTCATCGATTTAATGACCGACTATCCCAAATCTTTTGCCGGCGTGCTCGCTTCGCTCGATACTCGTGCTCCGGACTTGCTGGGGGTCGCTCGCTACGCTGAAGTGCTGGTGCGCAATCCGAAAGTCGTCGGTTTCAAATTTCATCCACCCGACCAGGGTTTTTATCCGAGCGATAAAAAATTCTACAACATCTGGGAAGTTTTACAGGCCGGCGGCAAGCCGGCGATGTTTCACATCGGTTTTACCGTGCTCGGGGCCAATACCGAAGGCGGCAGCGGCATCGGTCTCGATTACGGCCGTCCGATTCATCTCGATACGTTGGCAAAGGATTTTCCGCGCATGAAGATTGTCGCGGCGCATCCCGGCTGGCCTTGGGTGGAAGAAGCGATCGGCGTGGTGACCCATAAGAAAAATGTCCACATCGACACGTCGGGCTACCTGGCCGAGCAATTGCCGGAACTGTTTCAGAAAGCGATCGGCGGCCGGCTGCAAGACAAGGCGCTGTTCGGCACGGATTTTCCTTACGTGGATTTGGCGAAGGCGTTGGTCAGCTTCGACAAGTTGGATTTCAAGGATTCGATCAAAGAAAAACTGCTCCTCGGCAATGCACGAAATCTGTTCCGCTTGAATGCGTATGGAAGTCTCTAGCCCAGGAGGCAACGGACCCGTTCAGCCGGGAGGCAAGCCGGATTGATACGGCTCAACTGTCACGCGAGGAGCATTGCGAGGAAGATCCGCTTTAGAAAATTTTGCAGCACCGCTCGCACGCTTGGAACGGATGCTTCGCCCGCTGAATTAGAGTGACCAGGAAGATAACCAAGGAGGATGATCATTGAAATTGGGTTTCGTGATAATCGTGCTGGTGAATTTGTTGGTTCATCCGGGAGGTGCCCGATCCCAAGAAAAACTCGAGCGAATGCATGTCGGATACAGCGCCCAGGCGGGCGCCTTTGCACCGATCTGGATTACCAAGGAAGCAGGGTTGTTCCAAAAAAACGGCCTCGATGTCAATTTAATTTTCATTCCCGGCGGCCCGACGGCTGCCGCGTCGATGCTCGCGGGTGAGGTGCAAGCGGTCGCTATGGCCGGCCCGGCGGTGGTGAGCAGCAATTTGGCGGGCACCGATCTAGTGATGATTGCCGGAATCGTCAATACTTTTGCGTTCCAGATTATCACGGTAAAAGACATCACCACGGCGCAGCAGCTTAAAGGCAAAAGGGTCGGAGTGAATCGTTTCGGCACTGCGCCGGATATCGCCGCCCGTTTTGCTTTGCGACGCATGGGTCTCAATCCGGCTGAGGTCACTATCTTACAGCTTGGTGAACAATCGACTCGGCTGGCGGCGATGAAAGCGGGACAACTGGACGCGGCTATTGTGCTGCCGCCGATCACGACGATTGCGCAGCGCGAAGGCATGAACGTGCTTTTGGACATGTCGGAGCTTGGCGCGGAGTATCAGATCACCGGTCTCGCCAGCAGCCAAAGCTTCATCATGAGGCATCGATCGTCGGCGCTGAAACTCATGCGCGCCTTCGTTGAGGGAATTCACTTCTACAAGACCCGAAAAAAAGAAAGTATGGCGATCATCGCCAAGTACATGCGCACCGACGACATGGAAGCGGTGGGCGCGACCTGGGATTATTTTGCCAACAGGATCGTCCCCAAGAAACCGTATCCGAGCGCCCAAGGAATCAAGGCGCTATTGGAGCTGGCGGCGAAAGAGCGACCCGAGGCGGCCAAGGTCCCGCCCGAACGGATGATGAATATTTCATTGTTGAAAGAGTTGGATGAGAGCGGGTTCATCGACCGGCTGTACAAATAAGGAACATCGGCTGGGGTAGACGGAGTGCTTAGTCGAACCCTGGACCCTCGATCAAAATCGCGATAGCGCATCGGCAAGGAGAACTTCAGATGGTGGATGACGGCGGTAAATTAAAGACCGTGGCGCAGGCCTATCTCGAGGTCGCGGTGGATCATGGCGTGGATTACGTTTTCGGTCTGCCGGGCACAAGCGGGCAGGAGTTTATCGGCACGATTGCCGATCAGGAAAAAGTGCGCTTCATCCTCGCGCTCCACGAGACCTGCGTGGTTTCGATGGCGGATGGACATGCGCGGGTCACCGGCCGCCCGTCGCTCGCGCAGGTGAGCACCTTGCCCGGTTCGGTCAACGCCGTCGGAGCGCTTTATGACGCCTATCGCGATCGCTCGCCGGTGGTGGTGACATCGACCCACGTCGACACTCGGATCGTCGGCCGGGACTCCCACACCGAAGGCAAAGACCTGGTCGAACTGACCAAGCAGTTCACCAAGTGGAGCGCGGAAGTTCATCGCTCCGATCGCATCCCGGAATTTTTAAATCGCGCATTCAAAGTCGCTGCGGCGCCGCCCACCGGCCCGGTTTATCTGTCGCTGCCCAGCAATCTGCTCGGAGAGACGACCGATCGGGAAAATCCTGTGGCGGACCGCGCGCGCATCACGCCGCGGATCGCAGCCGATCCCGAAGCGTTGGAACAGGCGGCTAAACTGCTCGCCAAGTCGAAAAGACCGCTGATCATCGCGGGCAGCGGAATAGCCAAGTCGGGCGGCACTGAGGAGTTGATCAAGTTCGCCGAGATGCTCGGTGCGCCGGTGGTGATGGAGCCGCGTTATTCGTTCTTGAGTTTTCCGACCGACCATCCGCAAAGCTTTCAGATTGCCGAAAGAAACCCGTCCTTCAACCTACCGGTTTGGGGCGATCCGGACGTGATTCTCGCCATCGGCTGCCGGCTGATCCGCGAGTACCGTTATCTACCCGAAGCGGTGATGAAACCGGACACGCGCTGCATTCACATCGAAGAAGATCCCTGGGAGATCGGCAAAGTGTTTCCGGTAGATTTCGGCATCATTGCCGATGGCAAGAGCGCCCTGCGTTCGCTGCTTGAGATCTATCCGAAAGTCGCCGGTACACAGAATGGCCGGGAAGAAAGGTTGGAACTCATTCGAAAAGCCCAGGAACAGGCGAAAGTCGAGCTGGAAGAGCGCGTCAAAGCGGGGTGGGACGGCACGCCGATCAATACGGCGAGACTGGCCCGCACTATGGATTCTTTGCTCGAGAACGACACGTTGGTCGTGAACGAGAGCCCGACGAGCAAAGATATTCTCATGGCAAACTTTAAGTTTTCACGAGGCCGATCTTATTTCTCCAATTCTTCCGGTGGCTACCTCGGCTGGGGTCTTGGCGCGGCCATCGGCGCGAAGCTGGCCGCGCCGAAGCGTCGCGTGGTCGCTTGTCTCGGCGATGGCAGCTGCATGTTCGGCCTCCAAGGGCTCTGGACCTTGGCCAAATATCGCGTGCCGCTTCTCGTCATTGTCTTTAACAACCGCGCCTACATGGCCGTGAAGAATCAGTTCCGTGGCTCGGAAGAGAGGATTCGCTTGGCCGCGGAAATGGGCGCCGAACTGGTCGGGCCTGAGCTGAATTTCGCCAGGCTCGCTGACACGTTCGGCATCTTCGGCCAGAGAGTCGAGCAGCCCGACGCCATCGAACCAGCGCTCAAACGCGCGCTGGAGCAAAATGGGCCGGCGCTGGTCGATGTCGTCATCGGTCAAAACACGCGCAAGGATTGACGGTCCTGAACCACGGAGCCGCGAAGAGCAAGAATAAACTAGGATTGAACTTCGTGAGCTTCGTGGTGAGTTAAAAATCTCCCTCGAATCAGCGACTTCGTGGTGAAAGGCTCGTTTGTGTTTGCTTGCGGCTCTGCCGCGCTGTGCTTCGTGGTTTTTGGCGGATTGCTGATTCGTTAACGACAGACAGAGGAGGACGAAAGATGGCGAAAGACGCGAAGGAAGCTTTTAAAGAAATCGGCCTCGGTTCCGAGAACAATGCCTATGACATCATCGCCAAACTGGATCCCGAGTACTTCGAAAAGCTCAAAGGACTTTACGTCGATGGCACCTTCGGCCGCGCAGGCACGCTGCCGAGAAAGACCAAGGAGCTGATCATGGTCGGCATCTGTTGCGCGCTCATGCGCCCGCGCGGCATCCGCTTGCACAGCGAGCGCGCGCTGACGCTTGGCGCAACACCCAAAGAGATCATGGAGGCGATGGAAGTCGCGGCCATCCCCGGAGGCATGCCGGGCCTCTGGGCCGGCGTGGAGACACTTCAAGAAGTTCTCAAAGCGAAAGGGCTCGAGTTTAAATGAGCCACGACCCTCCCGGCCCGCTCGACGGCGTGCGCGTTCTTGATTTGACACGGGTGGTCGCGGGCCCGTATTGCTCGATGTTTCTCGGCGATCTCGGCGCCGAAGTCGTCAAGGTCGAGCAGCCGGGGTTGGGCGACGATACGCGCGGCTGGGGTCCGCCGTTCGCCGGGGGCGAAAGCGCGTATTATCTCTGCATCAACCGCAA
>Ga0210076_1000400_pt1 | contig 10278 bp, 12 predicted proteins | sample MayberryNW_Catta_3_FD_184876 | JGI IMG/M metagenome (GOLD analysis project Ga0210076, IMG submission 184876) | Wetland microbial communities from San Francisco Bay, California, USA, that impact long-term carbon sequestration -... | ecosystem: Environmental > Aquatic > Marine > Wetlands ... | reverse complement strand
ATATGTTGCAATCAATCTTGTCATACATGATTGATGATGTGAATATTGAACGTCCCAACAGAGGGGGGAGTAAATTCGGACTAGTATTTTTGTTAGTACACGTTTGATTATTTGAATTTAATATTAGTAGTATTATAGTTGGTAATTGATTTAAAATCAACCATTTGGTTAATACCTCGTGTTAAAATCTAAATTTTGACCTTCTAAGATTTCAATATTTTAACAGTTTCTTGATGAGAAAGAAATTAGAGATACCTCTCTATTTACCGATAAAACTTGATTAATAGAAAATTTTTGATTTTAAAGTTGATCTAATTCAAATTCTTCTATGTATCTATCAGAAATATTATCTCCTTTAATTTTTTCAATATATTCTAACGCTTTTTTTTCTGTAGAAAATACTTTATCTATAGATTTATTATTGATTTCTTTTTCATTCCATATGACCCAAACTTTCATTATTTTATACCTAAATAAATTGCATGATTATAAATTATTGTTATTTTATAAATTTATTACAAATATTCGATCATTTATAATCTCCAAGTAGTTTTTGAATATTAATTCTTTGCATGGTATAATACATTTTTATACGAAACTAGTTATTCTAACTTCTCTTTGAATTGCGGCGTATTAATAACTGCTTTACCACCATGATGATTATTGAAATAAATCCTGAGAGTATTTGTTTTGGGAGCTATTTCTTTTACTTTATCAATCCATAGTAATACTTCTATAGAATAACCATAATTGTATCTGTATTTTGGATTTCTTCCATGGATCTAATAAATGAATGGTGTTATGAGGTAATTGTAATTTCATAAAGAAACTTAAGATTGTCTAATATAGGAGAATCTATCATTACTATTGCAATATTGTAATGCTTAAACATTTCCCATGACGTTCTGTATTCCAAGATGAACGCCTAAATCATGCATAATGATAGCCTGAAGGTAATCTATCGAGAAACCTTCTCAGTATTTTTAAAATTACTTAGTAAAACTAGGAGATAATCAAGAAAGTACAAATACAGAGATATAACAATAAAGGTAAATATTCTATTTCTAATGAATTTAATCCGCATAAATTAGAATAAGGATACTACAGCTAAATCTATTTCCTTAAATTAACAGATCCATGCTTTCTATTGAAAATTAGTTTTATATGTTTTTAAATAATTTTCAATATAATTATCAGAAAATTATATATGATTAAAATAAACTATCCATATACTTATTGTAAATTACTGAGGCAATGAACATGTTTTAGAATGTACTATCATCTATATGTTCACATTCAATTAAGATCGGCCATCTTGTTTTGTATTTAATAACTACTCCAGTTCAATGAAATTTAGATTTATAATAAGTATATAGAATATAAAACTGTGTTAATATGGTAATGGAGTCTAAAGATATTTTAATAATGAATTCAACAATAATTGGAGGGAATTTTAATTCTACTTACAATTTCATCGTTTTCAGAAAATGAATTTCCTAATAGATCTATTTTTGTAGTAATAGCAGTTGTAGTGGTAATTATTTTTTCTATTTCTTCTATCAGTATTTTATACGATAAACAAGAACAAATTATTAAAAATTATTCAAAGATTGGATTTATAGCATTGATAGGATTTATGATCTTTATAGGAATAACAAATATTATCAATATTATATCGCCAGACATTTGGAAGAAATATGCTATCACTAATAAAATTGCTTTTAGCAATACAACAACTTTTTCTAATAACAATACAAAATAACTTTACCGTAGTTATATAACTAACAAAAACTATTTTAAATATTTTGAATTTTTTTATAAAAGAGAAGTGGACATTTACCTTCTTATAAATCTAAAAAAATTATCCCAGAAAATAACGTGTATAACTCGTAAATTTAGTTATTATCTATATTTCGATTAAATAAATATTATGGTTTGAATATATTGTATAGGGATTAATAAGTTTTTTACAGCGAAAGGAATTGACAATTATTGATAATGTTCTTGTTAGAATTTATTAAAATTGAATCAAGTATAAAAGGTGAGAAAGTTTTTGATCGAATTCCTTATATAGATTAATTACATTTATTTAATAATGACAAAAAGTTTTGGATGCACTGATGTAGGTGTAAATTGTAATTGGACGACTACTGCTGATTCAGAAGAGGACATAATGGCAAAGATTAAAGAACATGCAAATAGTGTTCATGGTTTTAAAGAAATACCACAAGATCTTGCAGACAAAGTAAAATCAGCTATTAAAGAACAATAATATCTATTTTTTAAATTATACAAATCCTTTTACTAATTAACTTAAGTATATTAATATCGTAACTTTTTTTTAGAATACATGATAATTTATATATTGACTTCAGTAATACATACTTTATTAAGTTCTGTTTTAAGTTAAGGAAAATTTATGACTAAATGAGAAATTATATAAAATTATGCACAGAACATAACATAAAATAAAACACTACTACATTATCCATAAAGTTAACAGCGGCTATTTAATAAAATACAAATAGATCTATACAGAAATAAAATTGCATACAACATTCTAATTTATATAATATTATTTTATACTATATTTATAAAATTAAATAATTACTAAATTTTAAGTTTTAAATATCTATTTTACTAATTTTTCTCTAGAGTAAATTAATATTAATATTTTATTTACTTTTTACAATTATAATGAAACTAAATTCTAAACTCTATACGATATAATCTTGGAATCTTTATATTTAATTATTTTATCTTTATATGTTATTTTTTTATTTTTTTTAGATCATGTTGATAATAAATTTCAAGCTCAAATCAAATAACTTATATATCTTATTTTTAATTTGTATTATTAGATATCTTTTTTTATTTGTAATAATGATATCTTTTATTCAGATTCTTGTATCAGTTGACTAAAATTAGGTCATATGCTTATTAATATAATAAATATACTATTTTTGTTAAAATATGCATAAATTAATAGGTTGTATTATATACGGCTTTATTGTATTGTACATTGATTTTTTTGATGCAAAATAGTTTTCCTATGAGAGAATGGCATGTAAAAAACATGGAAAAAACAATAATAAAACATGTAAAGGGACTATCACCGGATGCTACTAAATTTGAACGAAGAATGTATAAAAGATATGGTGGAATACATAAAGTTCAAATGAGAATAAAATATGATATTAAGCATGGGGTAAATAATGAAGAGGTTATTTTATTTTTACAAAAGATAAGAACTGGAATGGAATTTACTGATCTTCTTAAAAGTGATGGTTCCTTAGATAGATTAAATGAGATTGAGTCATACTTTATTTAATCAAATTCATGTAAAATCAATCTTATTTTATTTAAGTTTAATATAACTGATTCTAGGTTACTAAAATTAGGAGGGACTAAAAATGGTATGCAAAGGAATATGTTTGCGTCATAAAGCAATAAAGCCATCAAATATTGGTCGTTATATAGCTGGACAGAAACGATGTCAAGTTTGTCAAGTTTTTATTAAATGGGGTGGTTTTTGGTGTCCTTGTTGTGGTTATAGATTAAGGACCCGACCTAGGAATAAGAAATATAAATCCAGATTAAAATTAGAACAAGAAATTTGATAGACTATCATAAGTATACATAAAGTTCAATTAATTGTAATTTTGTAATATTATTGTTTGTGTTATGCTTACTATTTTGATATGAAAAAAACTGCCATATTTTAAGTGTTATCAATATCTTCATATATACTTCATATATACTTAAAAACTCGATACTGATTCTCAATAAGTTCTTAAAACAATTGATTTAAGATTCCTTTTTGGTAGCTAGAGTCTATCTTCATAATACTCTGAATTTGTTATGTAGACCCCTGTTCTTTTTTAAATGAATTCCATAATTTAAGATCAGGTAAAAAATTTTCCTAAAAGAATTGTTATAAAATTTTAAAGCAGTTAAACGTAGATAATTTCTTATTATATAGTTAAATATAAGAATAAAAATTATCTATTCTTTAACAAATCATGAAGCGTAAACTACATCAAATACTATCAATTACAATATGATTAGTTTTTTTTAATTATATTAATAAAATAACATAAAAAAATATTTTGGTTTAAATAAATTTAGAATAGTTATATTATATATCAACAAATAATATAATCAAATTTTCTTTATATTGTTTTAAATTTTAAATTTTACAGAATTTATCTTTCCGTCTAGAGTATTAGTATTATCCGATCTTTCATCAATCCTAATCGAAGATATTATCCTTTCAATTCCAATATTGCGAAGTGTTGTATGTGATATTTTAATTGCTTCTAGAATATTATCCAACTTATTTGATTCAATTTGAGTACCCATTGCAGTAAGAATTGTTTTCAAGTCTTGAATTTGATTAATAGCCTTATATACTAACGCTATTTCTTTACTTATACTTGTATCACCCTTAGTTGTAATGGGTATTATACTAATTTCTGCAGTAAAGAATAGTTGTTTTTGACTCATATTGTTAGCTATATTTACATCAGTATTATTATTAAATTTTCTTCAATATTATATGTATTATATTGAATAATATCATTTTAAAAACATTTTCTATATATTATTCTATGATATAACTTTTATAGTAATATATAAATTGTTATTATGTGAACAAATCCTTATTGGTATTAATATTATGTTTCTTAACACATAAATACATATACTTTATACCCTCTTCTACAAAATACTATTTGAAGAAATAATAATTATAATTTATTAAATTAAAATAGTTATCGGACATACTATAACACGTTGTAAGGGGGGTGTCGTCTAAATTATATATGCAGAGGAATTACAAATCTACAGTCCATCATCTATCGAAAATAACAACAATAAATAAATTCATAGATACAATAAACAACTTGGTGTGTTAAAAGTATCATCATCTCCCTTTTTCTTTTTTTAAAATATCCATAGATCATAGACACATACTTACTAAATATATCTATAATTATATTCAAAAACTTATTAAATTCCTTTAGGGTATTATAGTATAGTGAAGTTTAACAATAATTCAGAGAAAAGCGGTATTGAAGATGATTTAGAAAAGTTATTAGATATTGTAATCAAATTAGTATCAGGTTTAGATAATCAATCAAAAGACGCATTAAAGGATTTATTAGTAGAGATAGAAATGATATATACAAAGATAATTGATATACTCTTACCATTTTATGAACTTAGTAATAATACAATTTTTCAAAATGAGTTTAGATCTAGATATAAAAATTATTATGAAATGTTCCAAAATGATCATGAGTATATAAATAACAGTTCCGATATAATTAAGACTAAGTTAGATTATTTAATTGAAAATCATGGATGGAGATCCGATAAAATCGAAAAGGTTATGCAGGTTTTTGGAAAAAAAGAAAATAATACTAAAAAAGAGGAACTTTTAAAAGAATTTGAAAAAATGATTAATACTTGTTATTGTGACAATAAAACTTTTTATAAAATATCTGAGATGCTTTTAAGACAATTAAATAAGGAATTAGATGATGTTAATTCTACATTAGAAAGAGGAGATATAACTAGTGCACGTATGAAACTACATTTATTTTTTGAAGAATCTGAATTTAGCTTGGACAATATTAAACAACTATTACAATTTCTAAAGAATATAATTGACTATTTATAAACTCTATTACATTCTTTTAGTATAATGATTATTTTGGTTAATTTAATAATAATTTAAAAATATTTATACTCTTGTAAAAAACAAAAGGATTAACATTAGTCAGTAATTATGAAGTGCAAATTTTCAACTACAATAAGTAAAAGCATGGTACAATATTGCAGATGGAAATTCAATAAAATCTCCTGGTAATATAACTTTTGAAATAATTAAGAATTTATTGGATATAGCTTTAGGTGATGATTCTACAAAGTAACAACTATGTTCTTATTAATAGAAAGAGCTAAATTAGTAATAGAACCAGCAAGTGCAAAAGCTTTACATATTTACTGTCAAAATCCCATGATACCGATGATTATTAAATCCATACCTCCATAAATGATAAAAAGAAAAATGTGGTCATTTACTATCTGGAGAAAATATTAATATAATTGTATAAACATTTCTGCTCAGATACTATATTCACTTTTTGTTTATTTAAAAGTGTTAAATTAAAAGTTATACTATCAATTTCTAATTTTACTTTTAATTTTCAAGTTTATTAGGATTTATAAGTAAATGGAATATAGTTAACAGTTAATAATATGACAAATCTAAAAAACGAAAATAAAATAATAAATAATGATATAAAAGAAGGTACAGAGAAATTTTTAGACCAACAAAGACAACAAATAGAAAATACAACATCTAATATATCAGATACAACAAATAAACTCACTAATAGTGTTAATGAATATCAACAGACGAACAAAGCGATTCTTGATAAAAGTATTGATACTACAAACAAATATCAACAAGAAACCATTAATACTATTCAATCAATCACTAACAATTTTATAGAATTACAAAAGAATTTTGCTAATACCATTCAATCAGTATTTTCAAAATTTATAGATGATACATCTAAATCTTATTGGAACAATTATCTCTATCCACAACGATATACTGATGTATACAATAAAACTAACCACAACGTTACTAATACTACAATAAATGCTACTAGAACAATAAATGATGTTGCATTAGTATCTGTAGAAACCTTTAACAAATCTATAGAAATTGCACAAAAATACTATAATGAAGCAGCTCAAAACTACCTAAACTTTGTAAATAAGATAGAAAAATCTTATTACAACCAATAATTTTTTTAAATAACTTTCATATTGTTAATTAGTAAATAATTATAATAATTCATATAACCTAAATGGATTGTTTCTTTATATAACATAAAAATATAATAAATATAAGCTCAAATTATTTTTGATAATATTATATTTATGAAATGTTTATCTTTGAAGCAACCATATGCAGACTTGCTAGTTTTTGGAGAAAAGACTATAGAGTTAAGAAAATGGAATACTAAATTTAAAGGAGAATTTCTAATTCATGCTTCAAAAAATATGGATATATCTGCTTGTGAGAGGTTAAAGATGGATATTGATAAGCTTACAATAGGTGCTATTATTGGTTCTGCATTTTTATATGATTTTAAAGAATACAACAATCAAGAAGAGTTTAACAAAGATAAACAAAAACACTTTTCTATTGTTACCAATTATTTTGAGGGCTATAAATATGGTTTCTTAATTAAAAATGCTAGAAAGTTTAAAAAATCAATCCCTTATCCAGGCAAATTAAGATTCTTTGAAGTAGATAATTCCTGCTTGTCATATTAAACCCCACAACCTGAATTATGATGCGTTATGTATATCGATAAGCAAACTATCATTGAACTGAAACAAGTATTGCTAAATGTAATCGCAAATTAGAATTCTTTACATCATTTTGATTTACTAAGTTTATTTCTAATTATAAAATTTTTTTTGTTTTATTCATTAGTAATATAAAAATTAATAATTTTTAAATAATTTAAGACTGCTCTATATCTTTTTGCTTAACAGTTATTTGATTACGGGACTTAATGATATTTTGATAATAAATTTGAATAAATTAATATCTAAATTGTAATGCCATATCAATTATTAGAATCTTATTTTTTACCAGATTTGTCGCTTAATCACATTTATTGCTTCTTCATATACTTTTTTTGATTTTTGTATATCGCCGTTAAAACAATCATTAGAAATTTTTTTAATTATGTCATCGTAGGTGATATTTTTTTGACTAGTCTTAAATTCTTGTTTTTCATCATTTGAAAACATATTTGTTAAACTAGATGGTAGCATTGATAAAACACCTGTTGCTACTACTGGTTCTGAATTTTGAAGAAAATATTTCGATGTTATTGAAATTCCTTGTCTAGCTTTATCCGATGAGATTTCCAATCTTTGAGCAAACTTTTCAATAATATCTTCCATAACGAAAAAATGACAATTGAATATTTAATAAATTGGTAATATTTTTATCCATAATATTGCTGAATTTTTTTCCCTGCCATTATTTTCTTTATATTGAAATAATAAATGGAAAATCATTAGATTGTAAAAATATTAAGGATCATCGATAAAAATACCAAAAATAACCTCTATGATACCACTTTACAATAGATAGATTTTAATGTTATAAGAATCAGTGAAAATTATCTTACTTTTAACTATAGATTTTAGGGATATAACTTCGCTGAAATAATAATGGAAAAATTGTTCTTCTCTAATTAGAGAAGAGAATTTCGTAGTTAATTAATAATTATGCTAATTATTACTAAAACCCTTAATTCATTACTCTTAATTATTGGTAGACTAGCTATATAATAATAAGTAATTTTAGAAATTATTTTACAATTTGGTACAAAATTAATAATTGATAAATGGTAAAACTACCTAATGTACATTTTATCATAATTATGGAACGATTTGATAAACAGTTTAAAGATCAAACTGAGGAAATAAGTTATTTATTATGTAAGAATCATTGTATGAAATATAAAAATAGTAAATAAGTCTTTATTTCTTTAAGAATATAAGACCAACTATGGTACCGACTAAAGTAAAGGATCCGATCAATGCAGCAATAAATACAGTATCTGCTACTGATGCTAATGGTTCACCTATAACTGCTGTGAATATTGAATATATAATAATTATGAATCCAATCAACGCAAAGAAGCCAAAAACTATTGATTTAATATCACTGCTACCATTTTCAAATGTTGATTCTTTTTTATCTAGGGTTTGCCATTCTTTAGTGTCTTTTTCAGGATTAATCGTTTTAGCAGTAGATTGACCTATTTCATTATTAGTAGAAGTTAGTTTATCTATTTCTCTTTTATAATTGTCAGAATTTTTATATATATTATCAGCCATTGCAATATAATTATATTTAATAGTATAAAAACAATTAAGAATTAATCTCAATGATACATCTAAATCAATATACTTTTTGTATATCCGTTTTAGTACTTGATGTCATAGCCTATTTAGGAACATCTCAATAAGGCTATGACTAAATGATAGTCTTTACATTGGATGTATCAATCTATTGAAAATTATAATATATAAATCAAATAATTTTGTTGTCATAGTTTTATAAATTGTATTTATCTTAATTATTACAATTGATGCAACTCAAGCTATTACAATGGAGTTCATCCTGAGAAATAATGATTTTGTGTTTTAACTTTAGATGATGGTATAATACTGAATCTAGTTAGTTTCATCAACTAGTACATGATTATATCCACACTATCATAAGGTTTATCTGAAAACTACTTCTGATAATGATTTTATTTTTTATATTACTGGTTTGAAATCTATTTATCAACATATCTTGTAGATGCTCTTCTAATCTTGTTATTATATAGTACTGTTTTAGAACATCTACATCTGTACCAATAGATAGGTTAGCGTGGCTTCACTCTTCAATTTGGCTCTACTGGTACAATATTCTGATGTATCTGTGATTTTCAATTTCCAAGTACCGTGAAATTGATTCATCTGTAGAATCTGTATATTATGTAATATTGTGTGCAATGTGGTATCTTGGATAACCTGAGAAACAATCTAAGAATGCTTCGACTAACCAGTCTGTAAACATTCGTAATTCTTACCTTCATGCTGTCTTATTGTAACAAATACTAGGTGTTACCATACTGTATAAATGTAGTTGTTCTTTCTTTCTATGCAAGTATAATAGAAGTGCAATGTTGTTTATTCAATAATTAACTGTGGAGATAGTTAGCTTTGAATCGTTTCTACAGTACCTTAAATGCTGTATAGTATAAGTAGTCTTTAATTCTTAAAGTATTGGGCTTTAAAAATCAATTATTGTCTATTACTTTCGACCAATCAATATCAGTATGTCTATGCATTAACCTCTTAGCATTGTTTATTATTTTAGTAGTATCAGGATCAACTTTAATCAACTCTGCCAATTCCTTTTCATTATCAATTGCAAAACAATTATACCCTTCTTTAAAATCACAGTATTTTGGATCGTTGTTCAAACCTTGTATCCACCTTCTGTGTAAAATTAATGCACAATCATTATGTATTGCTTCTAAATATGTATACTGAGTTCCTCCACCATCATTTTTAACTAGCGAAAGGTCAACCACAAATTTCTTTGTAGCGATTATATTAGAAACTGATAAAAACGATTTGTCAAATTTTCCATAATAATATTTATTAAATTCAACAGCA
>Ga0210076_1000399_pt1 | contig 10279 bp, 12 predicted proteins | sample MayberryNW_Catta_3_FD_184876 | JGI IMG/M metagenome (GOLD analysis project Ga0210076, IMG submission 184876) | Wetland microbial communities from San Francisco Bay, California, USA, that impact long-term carbon sequestration -... | ecosystem: Environmental > Aquatic > Marine > Wetlands ... | reverse complement strand
CGCCGGGCCGGTCACCCGCACGTCGAGCCCGGCCGGGAGGTCCCCTCGCACGAGCTCGCGCACGTCCTCGACGGCGCCGATCAGGATGTCCTCCTCGCCACCGGCCGTGATCGGGACCGTAAGGACCGCGGCTCTGCCATCCTCGGAGGACACGATCGGCGGCAGCTGACCGACCCCGTCGATGCGGGCGTCGACGACCCGGTCGCGGGCCGCCTCGACGGCGGCCTCTCCGACGGCGTCGAGCCCACCCGCGTCGCGAAACACCACGATCGCCGGTGTGGCCTCGCCGGAGGGGAACCCGGAGGACGCCTCGAGCACCCTCACCGACTCCGCGCCGTCGGGCAGGAAGCTCGAGGGCTCGTTCTGCTGCACGCTCTCGAAGCGCCCGGCAAGGGGTCCGAGCGCGACCACGAGTCCGACCCAGAAGGCCAGCACGACGAACTTCGACCGGCGACCCGCAACGAGCCCGGGGATTGAGGATAGGCGACCCATAATCAGGACAGACTCTACACACACCAGGGGACGATGTCACCACAGGTCGCCAGAAGAATAGGACGACCGCGCTTGACTTCCTCGCAGAACTCTGTACTATCTCTGTACGTAATCTCTACAGGAGGTCATGGAATGCGCAAGGCACTACTCATCCTCGGTGCAACGGCGGTCGCCGCATCGGCCGTCATCGCCCCGGTCTCGGCGGCCCCTTCGGCGCCGAAGCAGGACATCACGCAGGTCGCGGCGTCCTCGCCGCAGTTCAGCACCCTCGTCTCCCTGCTCAAGAAGGCCGGGCTCGTCGGGGCGCTGAAGAAGGGCAACTACACCGTGTTCGCCCCGACGAACGCGGCGTTCGCGAAGCTCCCGAAGTCGACGCTCGACGCAGTGGGCAAGGACCGCGCCCTGCTGAAGACCGTCCTGACGTACCACGTGGTAAAGGGCAAGGTGCCCGCTTCCACCGTCGTCACCCTGAACGGCAAGTCGGTCAAGACGCTCTCGGGCCAGAACGTGAGGGTCTCGGTTCGCGGCGGCAACGTCTTCCTGAACGGCTCGACCCGCGTCACGAAGACGGACGTCATGGCCAAGAACGGCGTCATCCACGTCATCAACAAGGTGCTCATCCCACCGAGCGCCCGTTAGCCGACTCGATCAGTCCGCATCCATCAGGAGAGGAGAAACGATGTTCAGGAAGATCGCACTGGTGGCCACCGTCGCAGTGGCCGCGATGGCGCTGACGGCGACGGCCTCCGCGCAGCGCCCGGCGGAGCCGGGCAAGGGCGGTCGCTGCATCGCCGCTGGGGTGGGGACGCTCGTCTCACTGGGCCTGATCGACGAGGCCGCGCAAGGGCGGCTCGACTACGCGCCGCTCGGCTCGCAGGAGGGAGGCCTCGGCCTCATCCGCCTCGAGCTCGACGAGCCCACGTACCTGCCGCTGAGCACGGTGATCGGGCTCCACCGGACGAGCCCCGGGCTCTTCGCCTGGTGCGACGACGTCTAGGGAGATCCGATCCGCAAGAGCTCGGCTCTGGCGCCGAGCAGGGGGCGGGGGAGGGCTGCCGAGAGGCAGCTCTCCTTCGTTGTGGACCGCCCGGCACATCGTGCCGCGGCGTCGGGAGTCAGCTCAGCCGGTAGACGATCCGGCCGCGCGTGAGGTCGTACGAGGAGAGCTCGATCCGTACGCGGTCGCCGGGGAACACGCGGATCCGGAAGCGCTTCATCCGTCCGCCCATGTAGCCCAGCGCCTCGTGCCCGTTGTCGAGACGCACCCTGAACATCCCGCTGCGCAGGGCCTCGATGACCTCGCCTTCGACCTCGAGCTTCTCTTCCTTCACCGACATGCAGGCCTTCCTTCGTGAGGATCCGTGGCCGCCGAAGCGGCCACGGCCCTCGAATCACTCGTTACGCAACGGCGACGACGTTCGTCGCCTCGGGGCCCTTCGTCCCCTCGCGCGCCTCGAACTCGACGCGGGCACCCTCAGCGAGGCTCTTGAACCCCTCGCCGACGATGTTGCTGTGATGGACGAACAGGTCCTTCGTGCCCTCATCAGGAGTGATGAACCCGTACCCCTTGCTGTCGTTGAACCACTTCACGGTTCCGCTTGCCATATGGAAAACACCTCCCTCACCAAACTCACGAACGGGTAAGGAAAGCGCAGGCGCGCGAACCGGACTCGCTCTATCTTGACCCGGAAAGCGTATCAGGACACGCTCTCCGGGCCTGCGTCCAGCTCCGGCGAAGCGTCCTCGGGATCGGGCTCCGCGGGCGCCGGCTCGTCGGAGTCGGCGCGCTCCTCCTCCGGCGCCTCGACTCGCGGCGACACGGCGATGCCGGCGGCGGCCCAGACGGTCACGGCGAGCCAGTGAACCCCGATCACGTCGGTCTGCAGCCCGAGCAGCAGCACCGCCGCGAATGCGGCGCCGACCCACGCCTCCCTGCGCAGGAGGCTGACGAGGAGCGCGAGGCTCCACAGGAGGAACGCAGTCACGCCGGCGACACCGGCGTCCACCCCGAGCTCGGTGTAGGTCGACTCGCCGGCCCTGATCTCGACCCCCGTTCGCTTGGCGACGACGCCTGCGTTCCCGAGCCCGTATCCCTGCGGGTGCTCCAGCACGGCGCGCACCCCGTCACGGAGGTTGCGCCAGTGACTCTCGGTGGACGACTCGGAGCCGGAGAAGGGGTCGGAGCTCGTTCCCGGCTCCTGCGCCGCGTTCTGGCGCAGCCACTCGAGCTCCTCCTCCGTGTAGCTCGTCGACGGCCCGATCGACGGATACGCCACGAGGAACGCGGCACCCGCCGCGACGGAGACCGCAGCCAGGATCGCCGGTGCGAGCCGGCGCTGTGCCGCGGCGAGCACGACGAGCCCGACCGCGAGCGCGGCCAGCGCCGCGCGGGTGTGCGTGTACAGGAGCGCGCCATACAGAAGCAGGGCGATCAGCCCCCACCAGACGCGCAGCGGCCGGCTCAGGACGAACACGAGTGCCACCACGAGGACGTAGGCGCTCGCGAGGGGGGAGAGCAGCGTCGAGACGAGCCTCCGGATCGGGTTCTGCTCGTCACCCGTGTTGTAGACCCAGTTCTCGGGAAGGCCGGAGAGCCCCTCGTAGTCGAGGCCGAGCTGCTCCCGGTACCAGCCCGGGACTCCCGAGTCACGCCAGGCCTGGAGGGAGATGAGCCCGAGGTCCGCGAGCCCTGCCACGGCGACGGCCACGCCCACGAGCACGACCACCGCGGCGAGTCTCGACCGCTCCTGCCAGACGCGGGCGACCATGCGACCGAGCGCGTACGCGGCCACGGGGAGCAGGTGGTGCCGCAGTGCGAGCAGCTCCCCGCGCGTCGTCGCCTCGCCGTCGAGCATGCTCTGCGGCACGAGCGCGTAGACGACGATCACGACCGCGTAGCTTGCGGCCAGGACGTCGATCAGCGCGAGACGCGGCAGCCGTCGCGCGCTCCAGGCCACGGACAGGAGAGCAAGGAGAAGGAGGACCTCCTTCCACGCTGCGACGGCGTCCAGGGCCCGCCCGCGCACGCCGAGGTCCCACAGCTGGGCCATCGCGGCGTTGTGCAAGGCGAGACCCGCGACGACGAGCAGGAGCAGCGCGCCCGCAAAGCGCTCGCCGCGGCTAGTCAACGATCGCCACCAGCGTGAGGCCCAGGTTCACGATGCGGACCCGGCCGGGGAAGAGGGATTCGAGCGACCGTCTGGAGAGGAGATCGATGTCCTTCGCGACCCCCTTTCCCGCCACGTCGTAGATGCGGTGCGCCGCGCGGCGCGGAAGCCAGTGCACGAAGGGCAGGCGGGTGTGGACCTCGACCGGGAACAGGCGGTTCGGCGTCGTGAGGAAGACGCGCATCCCCACACGGAGCGCCTCGGCGACGAGCCGGCGCTGCCGCTCACGCCCGCCGACGTGCTCGACGACCGCGTTCGAGAACACGATGTCGAACGCGCCGTCCTCGAAGGGAAGCGCACAGGCGTCTCCCTGGACGTACCGGATGGCCGGGTAGCGGGCGCGGAAGCCGGCGCCGTCGTGGAGACCGAGCGCCGTGATCCGCTCGGGCCAGGGATACAGCTCCTCGAAGAAGTTGAGAGTGGCGCAGCCGTCGCCCTCGCCGAAGCCGAGCTCGTCGGCGCCCACGTCGAGCACGGTCGTCTCCGCGGTCGGCTGCAGCTCCTCGAGAAGCAGCTCGAGCTTCCGCCTGCGGGAGCGCAGCGAGACGGCATCCACGACGTGCATCGCGTAAGTATCGAGTCAGGACCCGCGAGTAGGCTGGCGCGTGTGGTCGAAGCCACGATCAGGCCGCGCGGTCCCTACTCGCTGCGGCTCACCGCCGGGCAGGGATGGCACGGCAGGCTGACCTCGGGGCGCTGGGCACGCGCCCGGCAGCTTCCCGACGGCGCTGTCGTGATCCACGCCTCCGACGAGCGTGCGATCCACGACGCGCGCTTCGTGCTCGCCCTCGACGACGACACGAGCGAGCTGCACCGGAGGTTCAAGCGCGACCCGCTCCTCGGCCCGTCCTTGCACGCGCTTCGCGGGATGCGGCCCTGTCGCAAGGCGACCGTGACACACGCCGCGCTCACGGCGATCTGCGGACAGCTCATCCAGTCGGGACGGGCGCGCCAGATCGAGCGCTCGGTCGTCCGCGCCTGCGGCGAGGACCCTCCGAGCCGCGAAGCCCTCGCACGCCTCTCGCCGGCGGCGCTCTGCGGGCTCGGCCTCGCAGCGAGCCGCGCGGCAACGCTTGCGCGAATCGTGCGCAGCGTCGATCTCGAGGGGCTGAGAGGCCGCCGCGACATCGCCCTGGCGGCACTCGGGAGGGAGCGTGGGATCGGTCCCTGGAGCGTCGGCGTCATCGGCCTCCAGGGCCTCGGGCGCTACGACGCCGGGCTCGTGGCGGACCTGGGGCTGGTGAGGCTGCTCGCAGCGATCCGCGGGCGCTGGCCCGATCCGGCGGAGACCGCGGAGCTCATCGAGCCGTACGGCGAGTGGCGGGGCCTCGCGAGCGTGTTCCTGCTGCAGGGGTTCAAGCGCGGCCTCGTCCCGGGAGCGAACGTGGATCGAGCCAGGCTCGTTCGTGCTTCGGGAGGCTGACTCGGCATCAGCGAATTCCCCGACGATCCCGGCGTGAGCGCGTGGGATCCTCGGACGTAGAGAGGAGGTGACCTGTCGTGTCCACGACGTACGCACCTCACGCTCATGTGCGCCGCCCGCACGGCGTTCTCTGGCTCGGCGTCGGGATCGGGCTGCTTGCCATCCTGATCGGGCTCGCATCCTGGGCCGTCTACGAGCAGGTGACCGGGCCGGAGCAGACGGCGACACAGCTCATGGACGATGCGACCGTCGCCTGGACGGCCCCAACGATGGGCGCGTTCGCCGATGTCTACACCGACGACGCCGTGGTCGTTCTCGCCGACGGCACCGAGCTCTTCGGCGTGGAGGCGATCCACGGCGCCGCGGCCAGGCTGGCTCCGGTGAGCTTCGCCGCCGAACGCGTGGCGCCGGTGACCGTCGAAGGCGACTACGCCACGACGTTCGTCCACTGGACCTCGCGCGTCGAGGAGGGGACGCAGGCACAGATCGCACGGCTCGAGGATGGTCGCATCGCCGAGCTGGCCGTCATCGAGCTGGGGCCGGGCTTCCCACGGGAGCTCGCGCGCTAGCGGATCGAGAGAGAAGAGCCGGAGACCCGCGCGTCGCGGGTCTCCGTCGTCATAGGCGGGACGGCCTAGACTCAGGCCGTGATCGAATCCCGCAAGATCGCGATCCTCGGCGCGGGGCGAATCGGCGAGGCGCTGATCGTGGGGCTCCTGTCCTCCGGGTGGCGCGAGCCCGGGGAGATCGCCGCGACCGCCAGGCGCAAGGAGCGGGTCGACGAGCTCGTCGCGCGCCACGGCGTCGCCGCGACGCTCTCGAACCGCGACGCCGCCGCCGGTGCCGCACTCGTCGTCGTGGCGGTGAAGCCCCAGGACATCGACGGCCTGCTGGGGGAGATCGGCGGGCTGATCCTCCCGGAGCAGACGGTTCTGACGATCGCCGCGGCGATCCCGACGTCCCGCATCGAGGGCAGGCTGTCCGCGGGCGTGCCCGTCGTGCGGGCGATGCCCAACACCCCGTCCACGGTGCACGAGGGCATCGCCGGCCTCTGCGCCGGAGCGCACGCGGGAGACGAGCACCTCGACCTGGCGGAGGAGGCCCTGGCGCACCTCGGTTCGGTGGTGCGGGTGCCCGAGAGCGCCCTGGACGCGATCACGGCGGTCTCCGGGTCGGGGCCCGCGTACTTCGCGCTCTTGGCCGAAGCCATGATCGAGGCCGGGATCCTGCTCGGCCTGTCACGCGAGATCTCGACGCAGCTCGTGATCCAGACGATGTTCGGCACTGCGAAGCAGCTCCGCGACGAGGGGATGCACCCCGTCGAGCTGCGCGAGATGGTGACGTCCCCTGGCGGGACGACGATCGCCGCGATCAGGGAGCTCGAGATGGCCGGGGTGCGCGCCGCGTTCCTGAACGCCATCCAGGCGGCGATGATCCGCGCCCGCGAGCTCGCCTCCGGCGAGCCGTAGCCCGGCTACCTGCGCGTCTGCGGGCCGTGATACACGGCCTCGATGTTGTGGCCGTCGGGATCGAGCACGAAGGCCGCGTAGTACTCGCCCCCGTACGACCGCGACCCGGGAGCCCCGTTGTCCGTGCCTCCCGCAGCGATCGCGGCGGCGTGGAAGCCGTCGACCTGGGACTGACTCGACGCAGTGAACGCGACGTGGCTCGGCGCCGTCGGCGGCACCGCGAGCTCCACAGCGAAGGGCTCGTCGTCCTCTCCCCCGTCCCCGACTCCGAAACCGAGCGAGCGCTCGCCGTCGTAGACGAGCCGGAATCCGAAGGGGGCGAGCGCGAGTGCGTAGAACGCGCGGCTGGCGGCCAGGCTGGCAACGGGGAGCTTGACGTGGTCGACCGGCACGTCAGGACGGCAGCAGCGGGGACCTGAGCTCGACGGCGAGCCCGCGCTCGCCCGCCAGCACCTGAAGGGCGAGGACGGTGTCGGCGACCGGGACGTCCTCCAGGAAGGCCTCGCGCGACTCGAAGTCGGCGAGGAGGTCGCGCACCGCCGCCGCGTAGCCCTCCGCCTCGGAGCGTGCAAGCGCGTCCAGCGACTCGGCGACCGCGCTCGGAATGTCGTCCCGTCCACTGAGCCGAGCTGCGAGCCGCCTGGCGTCGGTGTCGTCACCGCGAACGAGGCGTGCGAGCGCCGCGGCGTAGGTGCCGATCGGGCTCTCCGAGCCCTCCGCACCGGCGTCGAGCGCCCACACGGCGTCCGTGCGTGCCCCTTCGAGGTCGCCCGCGATCAGGCGCGACTTCATCGCGCCGATCGGCCGCCCCCAGCTCCCGGGTGGCGCATCGGGCCAGCTCTCGCGGTAGCGCTCGGCTGCACGCAGGAGCCACTCGCGGCCCTCGTCCGGCCGCCCGGCCATGAGAAGCGAGAGCCCCGCCGCCCAGGCTGCGTTCCCGGTGCGCGTAAGCTGCCGCTGGCGCTCGTCGGGCGCATCCGGGAGGCGGGCGACGCCATCCTCGTGGCGCTCCACCGCCCGCGCAGCCAGTTCTTCCCAGTTCACCATGCGCGATCGAAGTATCGTCCTCGGAGTGGGGAGAGAGCTGCACGAGGTCGTGTACGTGGACGGCGCCCGCACGGCGTTCGGCCGCGCAGGGCCGGGAGGCGCGTTCTGGAAGACGCGCGCGGACGACATGGCCGTGAAGGTCGTGCGCGAGCTCCTTCGCCGGCACCCCGACCTGCCCGGGGAACGGATCGACGACGTCGTCTTCGCAGCGACCGCGCAGGTGGGCGACCAGGGCCTCACGCTCGGGCGCGACGTCGCGCTCCTGGCAGGGCTACCTACATCCGTCCCCGGCTTCGCCGTCGACCGGATGTGCGCGGGTGCGCTCACCGCGACGACGGCCGGTGCAGGGGAGATCGCGATGGGGGCGGCCGACGTCGTGCTCGTCGGCGGAGTCGAGCACATGGGGCACCACCCGATGGGGGAGGACGTCGACTTCAACCCCCGGTTCGTCGCGGAGCGCATCGTCGACGACTCCGCCGCGGTCATGGGCCAGACGGCGGAGAACCTCCACGACGCCTTCCCGCATCTGACCAAGGAGGACGCGGACGCCTACGCGGTCGAGTCCCAGCGCCGCGCGGCACAGGCCTGGGACGACGGCGTCATGGACGGGATCGTGGTGCCCATGTCCGTCTTCACCGACGACGGCTGGAAGGTCGCCGACCGTGACGAGTTCCTGAGACCGGACACGACCATGGAGGCCCTCGCCGGGCTGCGAACACCCTTCCGCGCGGGAGGCAGGGTGACCGCCGGCAACTCCGCGGGTCTCACGGACGGGGCGACCGCGGCCCTGCTCGCCTCGGCCGAAGCCGCGGACGAGCTGGGGCTGGAGCCGCAGATGCGCCTCGTGGGCTTCGCCTACGCGGGCGTCGAGCCGGAGCTCATGGGCCTCGGTCCCGTCCCGGCGACCACGAAGGTGCTCGAACGAGCGGGGCTCGCACTCGACGACGTCGGCCTCTTCGAGCTCAACGAGCCGTTCGCCGTGCAGGTGCTCACCTGGTGCGACGGCGTCGGCGTCTCGCCCGACGACCCGCGCCTGAACCCGTACGGCGGGGCGATCGCGTGCGGCCATCCGCTCGCGGCCACCGGGGTGCGCCTGATGGCCCAGCTGGCGCACGCCTTCCGCCGGCGACCGGAGGTGCAGTACGGGCTCACCGCCCTCTGCATCGGGCTCGGCATGGGCGCCGCCGTGCTCTGGGAGAACCTGGCGCACCATGGCTAGCCCTCCCACGCTGTTCAAGCTCCAGCGGCTCGAGACACGGCTCGGCCAGGTTGCGATCGTGACCATGGACAACGGCGAGGACTGGCAGAAGCCGAACACCTTCGGAGAGCAGGCTCTCCGCTCGCTCGAGGAGACCCTCGGCGAGCTCGAGACCGGCGACTGGCAGGGCCTGCTCCTGACGGGCAAGCCGTTCGTGTTCGCGGTCGGCGCGGACATGGGCGAGTTCGGCGAGATCACGCCGGAGCGCGCGCGGGAGGGCGGACGGGCCGGCCACGAGCTGCTCGGGCGTCTCCGCGACCTCCCGTTCGTCACGGTCGCCGCGATCAACGGTGCGGCGCTCGGCGGCGGGGTGGAGATCGCCCTGCACTGCGACTACCGCACCATCGCTACCTCGGTTCGACACTTCGCCTGCCCGGAGGTGTTCCTCGGCCTGATCCCCGGCTGGGGCGGGACGCAGCTCGTCCCGCGGCTGGTCGGCGCCGAGCAGGCGGTGACGTTCGTCGTCGAGAACCCCCTCCGCCAGAACCGGATGCAGACGGGCCCGCGCGCCCACGAGGCGGGCTTCGCGGACGCCCTGCTCGACCCCGTGGAGTTCCTCGACGAGTCGCTCGCGTTCCTGCTCGAGAAGGTCGAGGAGGGAGCGGGCAAGCGGCACCCGCAGGCGGACCTCTCCGACGTCGGCGAGGTGTGTCGCAAGGCGCGCGCGCGCCTCGACGGGCAGGTGCACGGCGCAGCGCCGGCGCCGTACCGCGCGCTCGACCTGATCGAAGGGGCCGCGAGGTGGTCTCTCGACGAGGGGTACCGGGCGGAGGAGGACGCGCTCGCCGAGCTGCTGCCCGGCCCGCAGGCGCAGGCGTCGATCTACGCGTTCGGGCTCGTCGAGCGGCGCGCGAAGCGCGGAGTCGGGATCCCCGAGGTCGAGCCGCGCCGGGTCCAGAAGCTCGGCGTCGTCGGCGCCGGGCTCATGGCCCGCCAGCTCGCGCTGCTCGCGGTGCGGCGGCTCGAGGTGCCCGTCGTCGTGCGCGACCTCACGCAGGAGCAGGTCGACGACGCGCTCGAGTGGATCGTAGGTGAGCTGGACGAGCTCGTCCGCAGAGGTCGGCTCGGGGAGGCCAAGGCGCGCTTCCTCGCCTCGCTCGTGAGCGGCGGCACCGGGTGGGACGTGTTCGCGGGCTGCGACCTCGTCCTCGAGGCGGTCTTCGAGGAGATGCGGGTGAAGAAGGGGGTCTTCGGCGAGCTCGAGCGCATCGTCTCACCGGAGTGCGTGCTCGCGACGAACACGTCGTCGCTGTCGGTTACCGACATGGCGGCGGAGCTCGAGCACCCTGAGCGCGTCGTCGGCATGCATTTCTTCAATCCCGTCGCCGTGCTGCCGCTCGTCGAGCTCGTGAGAACCCCGCACACGGACGACACGACGCTCGCCACCGCCTGGGCGGTCACGAAGAAGCTCCGCAAGACGGGC
>Ga0210076_1000397_pt1 | contig 10285 bp, 11 predicted proteins | sample MayberryNW_Catta_3_FD_184876 | JGI IMG/M metagenome (GOLD analysis project Ga0210076, IMG submission 184876) | Wetland microbial communities from San Francisco Bay, California, USA, that impact long-term carbon sequestration -... | ecosystem: Environmental > Aquatic > Marine > Wetlands ... | reverse complement strand
CGCACTGCTCGCGGCCGGCGGTCTCGGATACCTCTCGAGACGGCGGCAGGCCGCGAACGACGCCGACCCGCGCGACGACGACTTTCCGGTCTGAGCTCCTGACCGCCTGACGAGGCTGTTTCGCGACCTCGGGTCGCGGGTACGGGGCTAGGTCCGGTGTCCGTCGACACCCCAGCCGCCCTCCTCGCGTGCTTCGCCGGCCTGCTCCTGGCGCTCGCCCTCGCGGGCACGTCCGGAGCAGCGCCCTCCTGCGCCGAGCGGGTGCTGCTCGACTGGTCGGACAACGGGCGCGTCGACCACCTCTATCGGCTGACCTGCTACGAGCAGGCGCTCGACGACCTGCCGCCGGACATCCGCGACTACACCGACGCGGCCGACGTCATCGAGCGCGCGCTCCAGAGCGCCGTTCGCCAGGATCCCGCAGCTGCCGCAACGCATCCGGCGGAGCCCGCCTGGTCCTCGCGGACGATCGTCGTCCTCGCGATCGCCGGCGCGTGCGTGGTGCTCGTCGCGGCGGCAGGGATCGGCTACCTCGCGCGCCGCGCCGGGCCCGGGAGGTCGGGGACGCGCAGGTAAAATCACGGGGTGGAAAGGCTCTTTCCAGGGAGTTTCCCGGCGCTCCGCGCCGTCCGGCCCGCCTCCTACCCTCCCAGGTCCGCTCGCACGCTGCTCGTCGCTCCGCCGGGCGGGGGAACGTAGATGTCCGACACGGCTCGGGAGGAAACGATGGCAACTGCGCGGCAGGTCGAGGAAGCTCCGAAGGGCGTCGAGCCCAGCGACGAGGTGGTCAACACCGTCGTCTCCGGCGAGGCGAGCGTCGCCCCGCGCCGCTATTTCACGATCCCTGGCCGCGACCCCTTCGAGGAGGTCGAGTGGGAGCTCCGCCACGCGTTCATCCCGGGCAAGGACGGCCCCGCGTTCGAGCAGAAGGACGTCGAGTTCCCGAAGTTCTGGTCGCAGACCGCGACCAACATCGTTGCGCAGAAGTACTTCCGCGGCCGCATGGCCTCCCCCGAGCGCGAACGCTCGGTCAAGCAGATGATCGGCCGCGTCGTCGAGACCATCGGCGGCTGGGGCCGTGAGGGCGGCTACTTCCGGGCGGACGAGGAGGCCGACACGTTCGAGGCGGAGCTGAAGGCGATCCTCGTCAACCAGCTCGCGTCCTTCAACTCCCCGGTCTGGTTCAACGTCGGCTTCGAGGCGAAGCCGCAGTGCTCCGCCTGCTTCATCCTCTCGATCGACGACTCGATGGAGTCGATCCTCGACTGGATCCGGCGCGAGGGGATCATCTTCCGCGGCGGCTCGGGCTCCGGCGTCAACCTGTCCCGCCTCCGCTCTTCCAAGGAGCAGCTCTCGAAGGGCGGCCACGCCTCCGGGCCCGTCTCCTTCATGCGCGGCGCCGACGCGTCCGCCGGCACGATCAAGTCCGGCGGCAAGACGCGGCGCGCGGCGAAGATGGTCGTCCTCGACGTCGACCACCCGGACGTCGAGGAGTTCATCTGGTGCAAGGCGAAGGAGGAGCGGAAGGCGCGCGTCCTCGAGGCGGCGGGCTACGACATGTCCCTCGACTCGCCCGACTGGGCCTCGATCCAGTACCAGAACGCGAACAACTCGGTCCGCGTCACCGACGCCTTCATGGAATCGGTGATCGAGGGCAAGGAGTGGAGCCTCACTGCGCGCACCGACGGCACCGTCGTCCAGACGACCGACGCGCGCGCACTCCTCCGTCAGATCGCAGAGGCCGCATGGGAATGCGCGGATCCCGGCGTCCAGTACGACACGACCATCAACAACTGGCACACGCTCCCGAACACGAGCCGGATCAACGCGTCCAACCCGTGCTCGGAGTACATGTCGATCGACGACTCGGCGTGCAACCTGGCCTCGCTCAACCTCCTCAGGTTCCGCAAGGAGGACGGCGAGTTCGACATCCAGGCCTTCGAGCACGCCGTCGACGTGATGTTCCTCGCGCAGGAGATCGCCGTCGGCTACTCGTCGTACCCGACGCCCGAGATCGACAGGAACGCCAAGGCCTACCGCCAACTCGGGCTCGGCTACGCGAACCTCGGCGCGCTCCTCATGGCGCGCGGCCTCCCCTACGACTCGGACGAGGGCCGCGCCTACGCGGCCGCGATCACCGCCCTGATGACCGGCCGCGCGTACCGCAAGTCGGCCGAGGTCGCGAAGCGCATGGGCCCCTTCGCCGGCTACCAGCCGAACGCGGCGGCGATGACCGGCGTGATCGCGAAGCACCGCGCGGCCGTCGGCAACATCGACCACTCGCACTCGGTGCCGGACGAGCTCCTCGGCGCCGCTCGGCGTGCGTGGGACGAGGCGCTCGAGCTCGGCGAGGTCTCGGGCTGGCGGAACGCCCAGTCCACCGTCCTCGCCCCGACCGGGACGATCAGCTTCATGATGGATTGCGACACGACCGGGGTCGAGCCCGACTTCTCGCTCGTGAAGTCGAAGAAGCTCGTCGGCGGCGGCGAGATCACGATCGTCAACCGGACAGTGCCCATGGCCCTCGAGAAGCTCGGCTACGCCCCGAACGAGGGCGAGGAGATCGTCGCGTTCATCGACGAGCGGAACACGATCGTCGGTGCGCCCTACGTCAAGGCCGAGCACTACCCGGTCTTCGACTGCGCGATCGGCGACCGCGCGATCCACTACATGGGCCACGTGAAGATGATGGGCGCCGTCCAGCCCTTCATCTCGGGTGCGATCTCGAAGACCGTCAACCTGCCCGAGGAGATCGCCGTCGACGAGATCTCACAGCTCCTGATCGAGTCCTGGCAGCTCGGCGTGAAGGCGATCGCTATCTACCGCGACAACTGCAAGGTCGCGCAGCCGCTCTCCGGCAAGACCGGCGCGGGAGCGACCACGCTCGCGCCCGTCGCCGGGGTCGTCTCGCCGCTGCCGCAGCGCCGGCGCCTCCCCGACGACCGCGTCGAGGTCGGCCGCAAGTTCAAGGTCGGCGAGTACGAGGGCTACATCCACGTCGGCCTCTTCGACGACGGCACCCCGGGCGACATCTTCGTGGACATCGCGAAGGAGGGCACGACCCTCGCCGGACTCATGAACTCGTTCATGATCTCGGTCTCGCTCGGGCTCCAGTACGGCGTGCCGCTCGAGGTCTACGTCTCGAAGTTCAGCCACATGCGCTTCGAGCCCTCGGGCATGACGAACGACGCGGACATCCGCATCGCGAAGTCGATCGTCGACTACATCTTCCGCTGGATGGGGAAGAAGTTCCTCTCCACCGACCAGCAGGAGGAGGCCGGGATCCTCACCGCCGAGGTGAAGGCGCGCCTCGCGGCCGCCTACTCGGACGCGGGAGAGGGCGCCGCGGCGGTCGCAGAGACGCTGGGCGCCCCGGCCCCGGGCCAGACGGCTCTCTTCAACCAGTGGGAGGACGCCGTCGAGTGCGCCCGCTGCGGCGGCCGCATGGTCAGGACGGGGAGCTGCTACACCTGCCGCGACTGCGGGACGAATACCGGCTGCTCGTAGCGGTGGCCGACGCTCGAGTTCAAAGGAGCCGCGGAGACGCGGCTCCTTTGCTGGGCACGGCGCGCTTCCACGCTGCGACGCTGCCGCTGCCTATGACGCAGGCTCTGGCGCGGCCGCCGGATCTTCGGTGCCGAGCTTCCTGTCGCCCAGGCTCGGTACGGCGCGAAGGGCGGGACTGAACGTCGCAACCACCGCGGCGAGGAGCGCAACCCCGACGAAGAAGCCGACCGCGATCCGGGGCGACGTCTCCCCGAGCAGGAAGCCGGCGGCGAGCGGGCCCACCGGAGCGACGAGCAAGACGATCGTCCTGAAGACGCTTCCCACCCGACCGACGAGCCGGTCCGGCGTGAGCGCCAGCTGGTACCCGAGGACGACCGAGTCGGTCGAGGGGATCGCGAGGGCGGCCGGGACGAGGCTCACGGCGAGCACGTAGACGTTCGGCCAGAGGACGAAGAGGACGGGGATCGGCCACATCCAGAGCTCGAGGAGGAGCACGGCCCGCGTCGGCAGCGCCCTTCGAACCTGCGGCGAGATCGCCGAGCCGACGAGCACCCCGACGCCGAACGAGGCGACGAGCACCCCGACCCCGGCGCCGGAGAGCCCCTCCTCCTCGGCGAGGACCACGAGCGCGAGCGTGTACCCGAGCGCCACGAAGCCGAGCGGCGCGAAGACGAGCGTCGTCATGCGCAGGAACGGGTGGTGCCAGAGGAAGCGAAAGCCCTCGAGCAGCTGGTCTCGAAGACGCCCCGCGTCCTCCTCGCGCTCCTCCTGGAACGGCGTCCGCATGGCGAGCAGGAAGACCGTCGAGAAGGCGTACGAGAGCGCGTCGACGACGAACGGAAGCGAGCGGGCGAGCCCGAAGAGCGCCCCGCCCAGAGGTGGTCCAGCGACGTTGATCGCGGCCCGCCGGCCGGTCACGACGTTGATTGCGCCCGGAAGCTGACCGGCAGGCACGACCGAGCGCATCGCACCGGCCTCGGAGGCCTGGAAGAACGATGCGCCCGTTCCCTCCAGGAAGGCGGCGAGCGAGATCATCCAGAAGGTGACGTCTCCGGTCACGATCGCCGCCGCGAGCGCAGCCATCGTCACGAGCCGCAGGACGTCGGAGGCGATCATCAGGGTCTTGCGGTTCCAGCGGTCCGCGACGAGGCCCGCGGGCAGAGCGAACACGGCGCTCGAGGCGAGTCGTGCGAAGCCGACGATCCCGGCCTGCGTGGCCGACCCCGTGAGGGCGAGCACGAGGAGCGGGTAGGCGATCGACGCAACCTGCGTTCCCGACTGCGAGAACAGCTGCCCCAACTGCAGGAGCACGAAGTCCCGGTTGTGCCGGAGGGGAGGGAGGCTCGCCACGGCTGGACGACGCTAGCCGAAGACGCGCCCGGCGAAAGCCCGCGGCGCATGGCACTCCCGGCGAGCCCGCAGACGCGCCGCTCGTCCACGCTTTGACGCTGGTCGCGATCCATTCGAGAATCCAGTCGTGCGTGACGACGACGTCAGGAGCGCCTGCTTCGCAACGCTCGACGTGCTGCAGGCGAAGTGGGGAGCCGACGTCCCGTACGAAGCGCTTCGCGAAGGATTCAACTTCCGCGGCCGCCGTGTTCCGTTCATGAGCCGAGGCTTCGGGATCTACCGATCACGCGACGCGCAGCGTGGCCCGGCTGCACTCTCGGTGAACAGCTCCTTCAAGCAGGACCGCTACCGCGACGAGCAGACACCCGACGGCGTGCTCTATCGCTACCAGGGCGACGACCCGGAGAACTACTTCAACCGCTGGCTGCGAAGCGCACACCTGCTCGACGTTCCGATCGTGTACTTCGTGGGGACGCGCCCGAACCACTATCGGCCGATCTATCCGACATACGTTGCCGAAGACGATCCCGGCCACCTCCGGGTCCTCCTGACCTTCGGGAAGATGCGGGGAGCGTACGACGAGCGCGAGCCCGTTCGCATCTCCGACGAGATCGAGCGGCGCTACGTCGTCCGCGAGGTCAAGCAGCGAATCCACCAGGCGCAATTCCGAGGCGCCGTGCTTCCTGCGTACAGCGACCGGTGCGCCATTTGCCGGCTTCGAGATTACGCCTGCTCGACGCGGCGCACATCGTCGGGGACGCAGAAGAGCTGGGTGAGCCGGTCGTGTCGAACGGGCTGAGCCTCTGCTCGATCCACCACCGCGCGTTCGACGAGGATCTCGTCGGCGTGGCGCCGGATCTCCGCGTCCATGTCGCCGCACGTCTCCTCGAGGACGACGACGGGCCGATGCTCGACGTGCTCAAGGGCTTCCACGGAACGACGATCGACGCGCCGAGCAAGCGGCTCTGGCGACCCGACCCCGAGCGCCTCGCCGTCCGCTTCGAGCGCTTCGTGGGCGCTCGCTAGCACCTCAACACCGTGTCCGGCCGCCGCGCCTCGTAGCATCGCCCCGTGGCCCGCCTCACCCTCGTCGCGGTCCTGGCGATCGCCGTCGGTCTCGCGCTCAGCGCGTCCGGGAATGCGACGCACAGACACTCCGCGTACTTCGTCACGCCATCACACACGATCATGTGTGCATGGGGCGCGGGGGATGCGCAGTCGCGGCCGTGGCTCCGCTGCGACGTCGCGTTCCCACTCGATCCGAAGCCACCTCGACCGTCGTCGTGCGACCTCGACTGGGCATACGGCCTGTCCATGTCCAGTGTCGGGCGAGCGAGCCCGATCTGCGCGGGCGACTCCGTGTTCCACGGGTGGAAGCCCGTGCTCGGCTACGGGGAGACGTGGCGCAGGCAAGGCTTCACCTGTCGCTCTCGATCGGTGGGGCTGACGTGCCGCAACACCCGCGGCCACGGCTTCTTCCTCAGCCGCCAGCGCTGGCGCGTCTTCTGACGCACGCGGGGCGCGAGCGCGTACGCAGGAGCGCGTGCGTTCGCGGCGCTCGACCTGCTCCAGGCGAGGTGTGGTGGCCGATGCTCCGCTCGCCGAGGGATTCGGCCGCCGCGTCGTAGCTCAGCGCAGCGCGTCGATCGACGCGACCTCGACGACACCCCGGGCGATTCGTGCAAGCTCCGCGTCGAGCGTCACGAACGCATCCGCTTGCAGCTGCGTCAGCGCCAGATACTCGGTGACGTAGGTCGAGGCGCACCCGAGCCGGTCGGCCAGCTCCCACGCACGGCGCCGGAGGACGGCGTCGCCGAGCAGCTGATCGGCATCCGGTTGACGCGGGTCAGGCGCGCGCGCGGTGTCCGCGTCGAGCTGACCGTGCTGGACGGCCTCGTGCAGGGCGGAGAGCACCTGCGAGCGGAGGAGCGTCGGAGCGAGGAGCTCGTGCTCCTCGGCGATGTCGACGGCCTCACCCACGAGGTGCAGGACGGCGCTCGGGTCGACGACGAACCTGGCCAACGTCAACTCCGCCTCGCGGGCGACAGGGCTGCGAACGTCGCGAGATCGAGGAGCTCCGCCCTGTCGAGCGCCTTCGCCGTCTTGTCCCGCGTGTCGCGGCCGAGTGCGCCGCTGACGATCCAGCGCCGGGCGAGGCGGACGACCGGGAGACGGAGATCGGACGTGTCCGGGGTCCGCCGCGGGGAGAGGTAGAGCTCGAGCGCGAGCTTCTGGAGCAGCGCCGGGTCGGGCGCCGCGCCGGTCTCCTGCTCGAGGCGATGCGCCAGGAGTGCAGCAAGGACCTGGAGCTCGCGCACTCCCACGCGCACCGTCACGCCGATCGAGACCGTGGTCGACGCCACGAGCACCCACGGCACGCGTGTGAAGCGGGCGCCGCGAGCGACGACCCGCACGATCGGGGTCGCGAGGCCGACGAAGCGCTGGATCGCGTCCGCGACCTCCTCGCTGCCGTCGTCCTCCGCGAGGAGCCGCTTCCCCTCCCCGGCAGTAGTCACGCGCAGGTCGGACGAGAGCACGCGCCCGACGGCCTGGGAGACGACCTGCCCCGCCGCGGCGGCCACTCCGTCCGGTATCCCGAGCAGACGACCGGAGCCATCGAAAGGATCCTGATCTCGCGCCATCGCCGGAAGCATGCCCGCGCGGCTCACCTCCGACACCCGCGCCCGCGCAGTAGCGTTCCGCGGGTGGGCGACCTCACCGAGCTGTTCGAGCGCAACCGCGCGTGGGCGGCGGCCATGATCGCCGACGAGCCCGGCTTCTTCACCGGGCTTGCCGCGCGCCAGTCGCCCGAGTATCTCTGGATCGGCTGCTCGGACAGCCGCGTGCCGGCGAACCAGATCGCCGGCCTCGCCCCTGGGGACGTGTTCGTGCACCGCAACGTCGCGAACGTGGTCGTACACACGGATCTCAACTGCCTCTCGGTGCTGCAGTACGCGCTCGACGTGCTCGGCGTGAAGGACGTGATCGTCTGCGGCCACTACGGTTGCGGCGGTGTGTCTGCCGCGCTGGCCGGTACCCGGCACGGCCTCATCGACAACTGGCTCCGCCACGTCATGGACGTCGCCGAGAAGCACGAAGCCGAGCTCCTGCGCCTTCCGGAGGAGCGCCGGCTGGACCGGCTCTGCGAGCTGAACGTCGTGGAGCAGGTCGTCAACGTCTGCCAGACGACGATCGCCGAGGACACCTGGTCGCGGGGCCAGGAGCTCACCGTGCACGGGCTCGTGTACGGGCTCGAGGACGGGCTGCTCCGCGACCTGGACGTGAGCATCGCCTCGCTCGAGGCCGCGCGGCGGGCCGCGCGCGCTCCGGCCCTCTCCTAGGAGCCTTCGCGCACGACGGAGTACCGCGCCGCGACGAAGTCGCCGTTCCTTCCCGTCTCCTCGAGGCGCAGCTCGAGGCGGCGGGGAAGGAGGGGTGCCCCCGCTCCGAGGGTCACCGGCGCGATGTAGACCACGACGTCGTCCAGGAGCCCGGCATCGGCGAACTGGCAGGCCAGGTCGCCACCGCCGACGACCCAGACGTTCTTTCCTCCGGCGGCCGCGACCATCTCCTCGTGCACCGCCGCGACGTCGCCGCTCGCGAACCTGATGTTCGCGTTCGGGACGACCGTCAGCTCCCGGTGCGTGAGCACCCAGCACGGGATCTCGTACGGCCACTTCCACTCTGAGGGGTCCTTGCCCGAGAACTCGTGGTCGAGGATCCACTCGTAGGTCGACGACCCCATCGCCAGGGCGCCGACGCCGGCGATGAACTCCGCGTAGTTGAGGAGCCCAGCATGATCCTGGTCGCGGGTGAAGAGCCAGTCGAGTGAGTGGCTCGGGTCCGCGATGAAGCCGTCCAGCGTGGTCGCGGTGTAGTACCGGGTCAGGCTCACGGTCCCCCTCTCGTGGACTGCGGGTCGGGCTGCCGCGCACCGTAGCGATCTACAGTGAGGGCTTGAGCTTCGTCGCCGCCGATGCGTACGACCGGTACATGGGCAGGTACTCGGCCCCGCTGGCGCCGCAGCTCGCCGACTTCGCGGGCGTGGCGACGGGACAGCGCGTCCTCGACGTCGGCTGCGGCACCGGTGCCCTCGTCTCGGAGCTCGTCGGCCGTCTCGGGCCGGCAGGCGTGATCGCCGTCGACCCGTCCGAGCCGTTCGTCGCGGCCGTCGTGGAGCGGTTCCCGGAGGTCGCGGCGCACCGCGCGCCCGCGGAAGACCTCCCGTTCCCGGACGCGGCGTTCGACGCGGCTCTCGCTCAGCTCGTCGTCCACTTCATGGCGGATCCCGTCACCGGGATCCGGGAGATGGGGCGCGTGACCCGGCCGGGCGGCGTGGTCGCGGCATGTGTCTGGGACTTCGGAGGCGACGCGGACCCGCTGAGCCTCTTCTGGGCCGCGGCGCGCGCTCTCGATCCGGAGGTCGAGGGCGAGGCTCATCTCGCCGGCGCCCGCGAGGGCCAGCTGGCCGCGCTCTTCGAGGAGGCGGGCCTGCGGGAGGTCGAGGACGGGGTCCTCTCGATCACCGTCGAGCACCCGACGTTCGAGGACTGGTGGGAGCCGTTCACGCTGGGCGTCGGCCCGGGCGGGAGCTACGTGGCGGGGCTCGCGCCGGAGGACGTCGAGCGGCTGCGCGAGGAGTGCCGCCGGCGGCTCCCGAACGAGCCGTTCGCGCTCACCGGGCGGGCCTGGGCAGCGCGCGGCCGCACCTGAGCTGCGTGCCGGGAGCGCGCCGGCGAGCGGCAGGTACCGTCGGGCGATGGAATCGATCGTGATCGTCGAGGGAGCGAGCGACCGCGTCGCGCTCGAGACGCTGGCCGGGCGCCGCGGCCGCGATCTCGCGGCCGAGGGCGTAGAGGTCGTCGCAATCGGCGGCGCGCATGCGATCGCCGCGTTCCTGCGCGGCGTCGGTCGTGAGCTCCGGCTCGCAGGGCTCTGCGACGCCGGCGAGGAGGGCGACTTCCGGCGGGGCCTCGAGCGCGCGGGGCTCGGCTCCGTCGTGGATCGCGGCGCCATGGAGAAGCTCGGGTTCTACGTCTGCGAGCCCGACCTCGAAGGAGAGCTGATCCGCGCGCTCGGAACGACGGGTGTGGAGGCGGTACTCGGGAGGAGCGGGAAGCTCACGTCGTTCCGCACGTTCCAGAAGCAGCCGCAGTGGCAGGGTCGTCCGGTCGACGCTCAGCTCCGCCGCTTCTTCGGCAGCAGCGCGAGGCCGAACACCGAGGTCGGCAGGTCGAGCGGCTTGGCGTGGATGTGCGCGTCCTCGGCCGAGTCGTGCAGGATGTGGTCGAACTGGATGTCGTCGACCTTGGCGATGGCGCAGATGTCGCCCGGCACCGCCTCGCTCACCTCGGTCTGGGTCTTTCCGCGCAGCAGGTACAGGTGCCCCGGCTTGATCGGCTTCCTGCCTTCGCCCACGTAGAGCTGC
>Ga0210076_1000395_pt1 | contig 10300 bp, 12 predicted proteins | sample MayberryNW_Catta_3_FD_184876 | JGI IMG/M metagenome (GOLD analysis project Ga0210076, IMG submission 184876) | Wetland microbial communities from San Francisco Bay, California, USA, that impact long-term carbon sequestration -... | ecosystem: Environmental > Aquatic > Marine > Wetlands ... | reverse complement strand
CTCTGAGTAGCGACACGATGTCTCACAGTGAGAACATGATTTGCCGGATCGTTATCCGGGCTCCTAGTCTTTCTCCCGCCGCGCGCCGCGCGGTCCCCGAGACGGCCCGCCGAGTCCTGCCCGCCGTCGACGGGTCAGGACTCGCATCGCAGCGGGCAGGAGTGGGGGACCCACACTCGGGCGGCCGGTCCGGCACCAGCCGGGTCGCGTCGTCCTCGGGGTGAAGCCGCGTCAGCGGCCAGGCAACTCTCTCGCCTGAACCCGACAGCTCACCTCGCAGGCGGCGAGAGGGACAGACCCCATGGCGCATGGCGCGCACCGTCGCACGTCCGCAGCCGGACGTCGCCGCAAGCCCAACCCCACCAAGCGCAACATCGGCCTCGCGACGGCACCGCTGGTCGCGGCCATCCCGCTGGTCTCCGCCTCCTCCGCCTCGGCGGCCGGGGCCGGCCCGTGGGACCGCCTGGCCGGCTGCGAGAGCGGCGGCAACTGGCACATCAACACCGGCAACGGCTACTACGGCGGCCTGCAGTTCGCCGACGGCACCTGGGACGGCTGGGGCGGCGAGCGCTACGCGTCGCGCGCCGACCTGGCGACCAAGGCCGAGCAGATCGTGATCGCCGCCAAGCTGGTCGAGAGCTCCGGCTGGGGCTCGTGGCCGGCCTGCTCGGACGGGTTGGGGCTCGGAGCCGAGGAGCGCCGGGTGGCCCTCGACATCGCCGCCGAGCTCAAGGCAGCCATGAACGGCGAGTCCACCGCCGGCGACTCGCAGACCAGCGGCGACCGGACGCAGGACGACCAGACGGCCGCCGAGCAGCGCGCGAAGGACAACCGCGTCGACACCGAGCGGGCCTCGCGCGGCAAGCACCGCAAGCAGCGCGACACCACCGACCTGGCGACGTACCGCGTCAAGTCCGGCGACACGCTGTCGTCGATCGCCCGCCGCAAGGACGTCCCCGGTGGCTGGGAGAACCTCTACCGGATCAACCGGAAGACGATCGGCAGCAACCCCGGCCTGATCTTCCCGGGGCAGCGGCTCGTCCTGCGCTGATCCCGCACGGCACCGCCCGGCCCGAGGGGCTCAGCGCACCTGGAAGTCGCTGAGCCCCTCGGGCCGTTCGGTGCGCACCGAGACCCCGGCGACGGTGGCGTGCGGCGGCCCCTCGTGCACCCACGCGACCATCGCCTCGACCGCTCCGGCGGGTCCCTCGAATACCGCCTCGACGGCGCTGTCCGGGGTGTTGCGGACCCACCCGCTCACCCCGCGGCTGCGGGCCTCGCGGCGGCAGCTGTCGCGGAAGAACACGCCCTGCACCCGCCCCTGCACGACGACGTGCCGGCGGGCCAGGCCCTGGTCGCCGTGGCCGTCGCCCTCGCCGGCGGTCACGGCGCCAGCTCCGTGAGCATCGTGCGGCCGCGCGCGAGCGAGCCGTCCGGGTCGGCGTCGACGCTGCCGACCTCGGGGTCGAAGTTCAGGTCGAGGAAGGTCTCGGTGACCCCCTGCTCGGCGAGCAGTGCGAGGTCGCCGCGGATCTCGTCCCAGGACCCGGAGAGAAGCCGGCGGTCGGTGGCGCCGGCCGGCCGCAGCCGCACCACGCCGCGGCAGACGAAGCGCAGCCGCGCGGGGTCCCGTCCGGCCGCCCTGGCTCCGTCACGGACGACCTCGATCGCGTCGCCGATGGAGCGCAGGTCCTGCCCGCTGCTGCTGATCCAGCCGTCGGCGATCCGCCCGGCTCGGCGCAGCGCGGCGTCGACCGTCCCGCCGAGGAGCACCGGTGGGTGCGGGCGCTGCACCGGCTTGGGCTCCACGCGTACGCCGCGCAGGGCCCCGAGCGGTCCCTCGTGGGTGATGACGTCCTGGGTCCAGATCGCCTCGAGGGTCCGGACGAACTCCTCGGCCAGCGGCCCGCGCCGGCCGGGCTCGGTGGCGGTCGCGGCGAACTCCTCCGCGGCCCAGCCCAGCCCGAGCCCCAGGTCGAGCCGCCCGCGCGACACGATGTCGAGGGTGGACGCCATCTTGGCGAGCAGCAGCGGTGAGTACCACGGGACGTTGACGACCGCGACGCCCAGCCGGACCCGGCTGGTCTGCCCGGCCAGGAACGCCAGCGTCACGAGTGGGTCGGCGACGCTGCGGTAGACCGGCGCCCAGCGTTTGGGGGCGTCGCCAGTCGACGGGTCGTCCGGGTAGAGCAGCCGCTGGAACGTCCACACCGAGGCGTAGCCCAGCTCCTCCGCACGCTGCGCCAGCTCGACCTGCGCGTCAGGGGTCGCCCACGAGCCGGAGACCGGGACGGCGAGACCGAGCTGCACGAGACCCGTCCTACCAGACGTCCCCGGCTGTGAGTCGATCAGCCGGTCAGTAGTCGTCGTAGCAGCGGCCGAGCCCGAGCTCGGCCAGCCCGCGGCGGTCACCGGCCCGGTAGGACGGCAGCGGGTAGGCGTTGGTGTCGAACATGACCTGGTAGGGGTCGGTGACGTGGCCGAGACCGACGACGTGGGCCAGCTCGTGCAGCAGCACCGCCTTGGCGTCCTCGTCCTGGCCGAGCCGCATCTGGGCGTGGAGGGCCGGGGCGTTGAACACCGCCTGGGCGGTCACCCACCGGGTCGAGTCGTCCACCGGGTCGAGTCGTCCGGTGCCGGTGAACGCTTGGGGTCCAGCCCGGCCGAGCACGTCCCCCGCGAGGAGCGGGTTGGTCGCCGGGGAGTCCCACGTGACCAGCACCGGTGCCCACCGGTCGCCGTAGCGGTCGGGCTGGTACGACCTACGGTCGCGGGTCATCACCTCGGTGGTGTCGCCGTCCATGACGACGTGCAGCCCGGTGGCCGTGCTGAGCTCGCCCAGCGCCTGGAGCAGCAGGTCGCGACCGCCGGCCGGCTCGTGGGCCGGGTTGACAGCGACGTGGACCGGGCGGCACGGGTCGAACGTCACCGGGCTGCCGTCCGGGTGCTGCGCGATGAAGGCGTACCCGCCCTCACCGCCGACGACCGTCGGCGGGGCGCCGATCGGCCGGGTCGAGGCCTCGACCGGGTCCGACGGGACGTCGACGCCGGGCCGCAGACCCGGCCCCGCGGTGGCCTGCTGCAGGGCGGTGCAGCCGGTCAGCATCCCTGCGACTGCCAGGGCGAGGGCCGGGCCCGCCCCCCGAGCCGGGCGCCGCCGCCGGCGGAGCCTGGGGCAGGTCCGCTCGGCCGTACGCACACCCGATCATCGGCATCCGCACGCCGTCACCTGACCCCTGGCTGGCGTCAGGGCCGGGGCGTGGACCCGGTGGCTCAGCCGCGGCCGAGCATCCGGCTGAGCAGGCCGCCGGAACCGCGCGGCTGGTCCGGGTGCCCGGAGCAGCGGTCGTCACGCGGCACGCCCGCCAGCACGCGGTCGACGTGCTGGCCGCACCCGGCCCAGGTGGTCTTGTGGCAGGTCTTGCACCGGACAGCTCGGCACACGGTCATCCTCCGTTGGTCTGCGATACCGAGGGGTACTGAGTGAGGCGGTCAATACACCCAGGGGGGTATGCTCTCACAGGTGCGCGGACGACCGGTCCGGCAGCGAGCACGAGGAGACGTGATGGAGCTCGACCCTGACGGGATGGTCCCGGTCATCAACCGGATCAAGCGCGCCCAGGGCCAGCTCGCCGGGGTGCTCCGGATGCTCGAGGAGGGTCGGGACTGCGAGGACGTCGTCACCCAGCTCGCCGCCGTCTCGAAGGCTCTCGACCGGGCCGGCTTCGCCATCGTGGCGAGCGGCCTGCAGCAGTGCCTGACCGCCGGCGAGTCCACGGACAGCGTGGACGTGAAGAAGATGGAGAAGCTCTTCCTCTCGCTGGCCTGAGCCGCTCCTTCAGGCGTCCCCGCGTCTTCGCGTCGCCGAGGCGCGAACCCGCGCGTCGTCAGCGGACCGCGGAGGCCGGCAGGTCGAACCAGCGCAGGTGCTCGAAGTCGTCGGAGAGCTCGCTGGGTGGGGTCAGGTCCGGCTCGGGCGCCGAGCGCAGGATCTCGGCGCCCTCGCGCAGCTGCTCGGCCAGCATGTGCTCGCCGCCGGTGCGGTGCGAGCTGGGCGCATGGATGCCCGTCTCGTCGTACGTCACGTCGCCGAGGCGGAGCGGGGGCTCGACGACCCCGTCGCGGTGGGTCCAGCGCCCGGTTGCGGGGTCGAACCGGTAGTCCCCGAGGAGCCGCCAGCCGTCGCGGGCGACCAGCCGGACCGCCTCGATCAGGTAGTCGGCGACCGCATCGGACAGGAAGTAGTTGACGTTCACCCGGACCCAGCCCGGCTTGATCCCTTCGCAGCCCCCCGCGATCTCGTGCTCGAGCTCGTGGCTGCGTCGGAGGCCGATGCCGAGCAGCCGGTGGCCGTAAGGGGCGGCGCAGGAGCAGCCGCCACGCGACTGGATGCCGAACAGGTCGTTGAGCACCGCGACCACGAAGTTGTGGTGGAGGATCCTCCCCGAGGGCGCCCGGACCACGAACGACAGGATCGGCAGCCGTGGCGCCTCGAGGTTCCCGAGGATCTCGATCGTCGGCTCCTGCCGCCAGGCCGCGACGGCGCGGGCCAGCAGTCGCTCCTCGGCGGCGCGGATCGTGGGGACACCCACCGCCTGCTTCAGCTGGAAGACCAGGCCGGCCCTGATGGCCTCGATGATGGCGGGCGTGCCGCCCTCCTCGCGCTGCTCGGGGTCGGGCAGGTAGCGGTGCTCGGCCGGGTTGACGTACATCACCGTGCCCCCACCCGGCTGCTCGGGGACCCGGTTGGTGAACAGCTCCCGCCTGGCCACCAGCACGCCTGGTGTGGCCGGTCCGCCGACGAACTTGTGCGGGGACAGGAAGACGGCGTCCTTGTAGGACAACGGGTCGCCGCCGTCTCGGGGGGACATCTCGATGTCGACGTACGGCGCGGCGGCGGCGTAGTCCCAGAACGACAGGGCTCCGTGCCGATGGAGCAGGGCCGAGATCGCGGCCGTGTCGGAGAGGATCCCGGTCACGTTGGATGCTGCCGAGAAGGACCCGATCAGCAGCGGCCGGTCGGAGTGGCGGACCAGCTCCTCCCGGAGGGCCGACACGTCGATGTGGCCGTCCACGTCCTGCCGGATGGTCACGACGTCGGCGATCGACTCCCGCCAGGGGATCTCGTTGGAGTGGTGCTCGAACGGACCGACGAACACCACCGGCCGCTGTCCGGCAGGGATGTGGCCCAGCAGGTGGTGGCGATCCTCCAGGGCGGAGGGGATCCGCAGCCCCAGGACGCCGATCAGCTTGGCGATCGCCCCGGTGCACCCGGAGCCCGCGAAGACCACGACCGTGTCGGGGCCGCCCCCGACCGCGTCGTGGATGATCCGGCGGGCGTCCTCGCGCAGCCGTGTCGTCTGCAGGCCGGTGCCGCTGGACTCGGTGTGGGTGTTGGCGTAGCTGGGGAGCACCTCGTCGCGGATGAAGTCCTCGATGAAGGTGAGAGCCCGCCCGGAAGCGGTGTAGTCGGCGTAGGTCACCCGCCGGGGGCCGTACGGCGTCACCATGACGTGGTCCTCGCCGATCACCGAGCGGCGGATCAGCCCGAGCAACGGGGACTCCGCCACGTCTGCCGTGTGCTCGTCGCGGATCACGTGGGTCCCCGTCCCGGTCAGATGAAGAGCAGCTGGGCGCCGTTCGTCAGCTCGACGAAGTCCGCGGCGCTGATGATGCCTTCGACGTCGTCGCGGAGGTCGGACTCGGTGAACTTCATCATGTCCGCCGACATCCGGCACGCCCAGAGGTGTCCTCCGGCGGCGGCGATCTGGTCGAGGAACTCCGGCACCTCGGGGACACCCAGGTCGGCGATCTGCTTCTTGAGCATGTGGGTCGCCATCGCGGTCATCCCCGGCAACGGGGTGAGCGCCTGCGGGATGTGCGCGTCGCCGATCGGGTGCATGGCGGTGTTCCCGACCGGGCTGAACTGGAGCTTGTTCATCCTCGACTTCACGATCATGTCGAAGCCCCAGAAGGTGAAGAAGAGGTGCGTCTCCACGCCTTCGCCGAGCGCCGAGTTGGCGATGATCAGGCCCGGGTAGGCCATGTCCAGGTTGCCCTTGGAGCAGATGATCGCGATCTTGCGGCCGGCCTCGGCCTCGTCGTCGAACTGCGGGACCAGTCCGGGGGCGGTCTCCAGGGTTGTCATGTCGTCACTCCCTCGGTCGTGATCACACGCAGCCGCGCGGTTTGGGCAGACCGGCGATGTAGGCCATCTTCTTGCCGGGCTTCTTGGGGAAGAGCGCGAACTGCTCCTTGACCGGGACGCCTCCGACGGCGTGCACCCGGCGGGTGGTGGCGGTCTCGCCCTTCTCCTGGAAGTCCTCGCGCAGGAAGTGGAGGACCTTCCAGTGCGCATCGGTCAGGTCGATCCCGATGTTCGCAGCGAGGACTCTGGCCAGGTCCTCGTCCCACTCGGTGTACTCGGTGAGGAAACCCTCATCGTCGACGTGCACCGTGTGCCCGTCCAACGTGGTGATGGGCATCTCGAGCCCCTTTCGTCCGTACGGTCCTATGACTCGGCGTGCTTGCCGGCCATCGACATCAGCGTGGGCACTGGCATCGGCCGGCCCTTGAGCAGCAGGTGCCAGTACGCCCAGCGGAACCCGAGCTTGCCGAGGTGGTTCACCCTCGACTCCTCGAGCAACGTGAACGGCCCCACCACAGGCACCGGGTACTTGCCCGGGAGCGGCTCGGTGTCGTAGTTGAAGTCGATGAGCAGACCCTTGCCGTGCCCGGACTCGACGAAGCAGTTCGCATGTCCGTCGAAGGCGTGGGTCATCGGCCGGCCGGCGATGTGCGCCAGGAAGTTCTCCGTGAAGAGGTCCACGGAGAAGTGGGCCACGGAGCCGGCCTTGGACGCCGGGATGTCCGATGCGTCGCCGAGGGCGAAGATGTTGTCGTAGGCCTTCGACAGCAGTGTCGCCTTGTCGACGGGGACGTAGTTCAGCTCGTCGCCGAGCCCGGACCGGGCGACGAAGTCTGCTCCCATGTTCAGGGGGACGGTGACGAGCAGGTCGAAGGGGACCTCGCGCTCGTCCATCGAGACCAGTGTCTTGCGGTCGGGGTCGACCCGGTCGATCACGAAGTCGCCCTCGATCGTGATGTGCCGCTCGGCAAGCATCCCGCCGAGATGACGGGAGGCCACCGGCTTGGTGAACGCGCCCTCCAGAGGGGTCACGTAGGTGATGTCCACCTGGTCGCGCAGCTTGCGCTCCTCGAAGAAGGCGTCGGCGAGGAAGGTGAACTCGAGCGGGGCGACCGGGCACTTGATCGGCATCTCGGTGACGTGGACGACCAGCCGGCCGCCGGGCCAGGCTGCCAGGGCATCGCGGAGGGCCATGGCGCCATCGAGCGTGTAGAAGTCGAAGATGCTCTTGCGCCACTCGGCCTCCGCCATGCCCGGCGTCTCGTCCGGCCGGGGCGTGGTGCCTGTCGCGACGACCAGGTAGTCGTAGTCGAGCTCGCGCCCGTCCGCCAGGTGGACCTGGTGGGCCTCGGCGTCCACCCGGTCGATCTCGGCGAGCACGAAGTCGACGCCGTCGGGGAGCAGCGGGCGCCGTGCCCGGACGAGCTCGCCGGGCTCGTACACGCCGAACGGCAGCAGGAGGAGTCCGGGCTGGTAGAGGTGCACACCGTCCTGGTCGACGACGGTGATCGCCCACTCCCGGGCGTCGAGCCGGCGTCGCAGCTTGTTGGCCACCATCGTCCCCGCGGTGCCGGCACCCAGGATCACCAGCCGCTTCATGTCTGCTCCCTTCACGTGGCTCGTTCCAGGGCAATCGTCGGCGCGGCCGACTCCCCGGAGCAGAGGCGAAGGTCCTTACCCGGCGGGGTATCCCGGCCCGGTGCTGCTGCGGCCGTACCTGGCTGCCAGTGGTCCGGCGGTGATGCCGTGGGCCAGGACACTGAGCGTGACCGTCAGCGAGATCGTCGCCACGATCTCGTCGGCCACCGTCCCGAGTGCCTCCGTCGCGAGCAGGGCGAAGATCACCGAGGCCAGGCCGCGTGGCCCGAACCAGCCGATGAAGGCCACGCCGCCGCGGTCGACATCGCTGCGGAGCAGCGCGATCGCGACCGGCAGCATCCGGATCGCGGTGAGACTGATCACGGCGTAGAGGACGACGCGCCAGTCCAGCCAGTCACCCACCAGGGGCAGGGCCAGCGCGCCGAAGATCAGCCAGGCGAAGGCGGACGCCAGGGCGGCGGTCTGCTCGATGTAGTAGACCTCCTTCTCGCCACCCCGGCCGGCCGTCGCCCCGAAGGCGAGCCCACCGACGAAGGCGGCGACGAAGCCGTTCCCGTCGACGAGGAGGGCGCAGGTGTAGGCCAGCAGGGCGAGGGCCAGCACGGCCGGGCCGGCGAAGTCCTCTGTGAGCAGACCGTGCCGGCGGGCCTGCCGGGTGAGGGTGCCCCCGGCGAAGCCCACGGCGGTGCCGACGAGGAGCCCGACGAGGAGGGCGACGAAGGCCCGACCGGGCTCGTCGACGCCTTCGATGCCCGCGCCGGCTGCGACCCCGGCGATCGCCAGCAGCACGACGGGTGTGGCAATGCCGTCGTTGAGGCCGCTCTCGACGTTGAGCATCCGGCGCACGCGGCCAGGGACGTCAGGGTTGGTCATCACCGAGGCGCCCAACGCCGCGTCGGTCGGTGCGAGGGCGGCGGCCAGCAGCAGCGCGGCCCACGCATCCAGGTCCAGCAGCCACATGGCGACCACGACGCCCAGACCGACGGTGAGGGGGAGACCCACGCCCAGGAGTCGGCCGTAGATGCCCAGGTCGGCGCGGAAGCGCTTGAGGTCGACACCGGCCGCGTCGGCGAACAGCACCCACACCAGGGTGATCTCCGCGATGGCCTTCACGGCTTCGTGCTCGACCTGCAGGTCCAGGACGCCCAGTGGTTCGGCCAGGAGGAATCCGGCCGTCACGAACACCATGGGCGCGGAGAGGTGTGCTCGCTGCGCCCGCGCCGAGACGACGCCCCAGAGGAACACGGTGCCGAGCACCAGGGTCACCGCGGTGATGTCCACGCCGCCGCCTCCGCCCGCCAGGATCGGTCAGATGCCTGCGTACTCGTGCTCGTTGGTGGCCAGCCCTGCCGCCGACCAGGCCTTGATCCCACCGTCGAGGACGGCGACGTCGTCGTAGCCCATGTCCTTCAGGGTCAGCGCGGCGAGGGCCGCCCGCGCCCCCGACGCGCACAGGACGATGGTCCGACGGCCCGGGTCGAGACGCTCCTTGTGGCGTGGGCTGGTCGGGTCCGCGAAGAACTCCAGGAGCCCACGGGGCGCCGGCACGGACCCGTCGACGTGTCCGTGCTGCCACTCCTCGGGCTCACGGACGTCGACGATCACTGCCCCGGCGTCGATCTCGTCCGCGGCCACCTTCGGCTCCACGACGTCCACCTGGGCACGGGCCGCGACGATCATCTGCATGGCGGTCTTGGTCATCGCACTCACTCTCCGTTCGAACGGTGTGCAAGGGCCGGGCGACCACGGCTGGGTCGCCCGGCCACTGAGGATCGGTGCCGGCTTCCGGCGGCTTCGCTATCCGAGGCGGGTGTGCTCGAGGCCGAGGGTCTCCTGGGTGCCGAGCTTGGAGAGGGTGAGCCGGGACCACTCCTCCTCGAGCAGCTGCTTGGCGGCCTCCTCGAGGAACTCCGGTGCCGCCCACTCGTGCACGTCGAAGTCACGCTCGATGTAGCCGTGGCCGAGCATGAAGTCCTTGCCGATCTCGATGGAGGCAAGGTTGCGGGGCGACAGGTTCGGCACCATGTCGATGTTCTTGATGCCCCGGTAGGTGTCCTCGACGTCGCGATAGAACGTCTGCTTGTCCAGGATCGCCGCCGCGGCGTGTTTATGCTCGTTGGCCCAGCGCCCCACTTTGATGAGGCCCTTAAGCAATGTGACAACCAGCTCGGGGTGCTCTTCGCAGGCCACGTCGCTGACCGTGCAGGTTGCCGGCACATTCGCTCCCTGCAGGGTCCAGTCTGGATAATTAGCCAGGTTTTCGATCGCCTTGATCTTGCCAGTCTGCTCCTGGATATGCTGGAAAACGGTGCTTTGGGTGTAAATCGCATCCACGGCGCCTTTAAGCAGGGCTGTTTCCAGCGGGCGGAAAGCCAGGTCGTGCTTGTGGTCGCGCTTCAGCCACAGTTCCGACGGGTTCTCCATCGGGGCAAGCATCTTGGGATTGTCGTACCAGTCGTCCGGGTAGGGAAACTCCACGATTTCGACGTCGTCGCGGGTCATGTCGTTGAGCATGAGCATCAACTCGATGCCCTGCTCTTCCTGGACGCGCCA
>Ga0210076_1000393_pt1 | contig 10306 bp, 10 predicted proteins | sample MayberryNW_Catta_3_FD_184876 | JGI IMG/M metagenome (GOLD analysis project Ga0210076, IMG submission 184876) | Wetland microbial communities from San Francisco Bay, California, USA, that impact long-term carbon sequestration -... | ecosystem: Environmental > Aquatic > Marine > Wetlands ... | reverse complement strand
CCGGAGGGGCGGCAGTGGCGACCTCCGCAGGCGAGCTCGCCGTGACGAGCTCCGTCGATGCGGGCGGAGTCGAGAGCTCCGCCTCGGTGCTCACCAGCGGGAACGCGGCGGGCGCGAGCACCAACTCGTGTGGCTGCCCGGTGTGTTCGCAGATAGCTGCGAGGTCCGGATCCCAGTGCCAGAGCACGACCCCGGGCCCCGCGTCCTCGGCGCAGGCTGCGATCAGGAAGTGGGAGATGCTTCGCCGGTGGGCACCCGGTGACGCGAGCGCGAGCTCGCTCTGCACCTCGAGCGCCCTCCCCGTGGCCCGCTCCCGGAGGGGAAGCCAGTGCAACTGGCTCCACAGCCTGGTCCAGTCGCGCACGTACGCCTCGCCGTCGGGGGGACCGGTGAGGACCTCGATCGCGACGGGCACGCACGTCGCGACCTCGCTCCGGCGGAGGCGATCGACCAGGAGCCCCGACAGGTCGCCGGCCTCCGGCCTCCGGCGACCGACCCAAATGGAGCTGTCGGCGAGGTAGAGCGTCATCTCAGCTCACCGCAGCCGCCGCGACCTCTCCAGCGCGTCCCAGCGGGGCAGGCTCTCGCGGTCCTGCTCCACGTAACGAACGGCACGGTCGAGTGCCGCGCGTCGGTTGACGTCCGCGAGCGCACGGTTGAGCGTCTCCTTGAATCCACGCGTGCCGAGGTTCCGCTCGGCAGCGTGGAACGCGTCGAGGTCGATCTCGACGGTCGTCCGGTGCATTGCTCTTGTATCGGACGCTCACGCCCGCAGCTGTACGCCTGCGCGCCGAGCCCGAAGCCCGCCCCGTAGACTCGCTCCGTGGGCGTGCTGCAGCTCGCGACCCTCCTCTCCGAGCTTCCGCGGGAGAGGACACGTCTCCTCGACAACCTCGGACGCGTCCGTCGCGACGTCGGGCCGATCACGCCCGAGCTCTCCGACGCGATCGCCGACCACATGTCCATCCGCCGCGGCGAGGTGCACGAGGTCGTCTCCTTCTACTCGTTCCTGCAACTGCCGGTCGACGTCGTGCGCGTCTGCACCGGCCCCGTCTGCGACTGCCTGGGAGGGCGGGACCTCCTCGCACGGGAGCCCGGCGCCGTCGAGGTCGCCTGCCTCGGCCACTGCGACCTCGCGCCGGTGTTGACCCGTGGCGACGAGATCGTCCCGGCGGTGACGCACGCGACGAACGACGGGCCCGCGATCGGGCTCGGGCAGCGGGACGAGACGATCGACGACTACGCCGCGCGCGGTGGGCTCGAGCTCCTGCGCGAGCCTCCCTCCGCGGAGAGGATCGTGTCGGAGCTGAAGACCGCCGGGCTCACTGGCTACGGCGGCGCAGGCTTCCCGGCGGGGCTGAAGTGGGAAGCGGTCGCCCGCGAGCCCTCGCCCCGCTACGTCGTGGTCAATGCCGACGAGGGCGAGCCCGGGACGATCAAGGACCGGTACGTGATGGAGCTCCGTCCGCACCTGCTCGTGGAGGCGACGCTCCTCGCGATGCGCTTCGCCGAGGCCGAGGAGGGCTACGTCTACCTGCGCGAGGAGTACGCGACCGCGCGCTCCAGGCTGGAAACGGCGATCGGCGAGTTCCGGGACGCCGGTCTCCTGGACGGTCGCCGGCTCGAGCTCGTGATCGGCGCAGGCGCGTACATCGCGGGCGAGGAGTCGGCGCTGCTCGAGTCGATGGAGGGGCGCCGGGCGATGCCGCGCCTGCGGCCTCCGTTCCCCGCACAGGTCGGCTACCTCGGCCGGCCGACGCTGATCAACAACGTCGAGACCCTCGCGCACATCCCGGCGATCCTCGAGAACGGAGGCGAGTGGTGGGCAGGGCTGGGGACGCGAGGCGCCTCCGGCACGAGGCTCTGGTCCGTCTCGGGCGCGGTCGCTCACCCGGGCTGCTACGAGGCGCCGAACGGGATCACGGTGCGAGAGCTCGTGGACGGGCACGCGGGCGGCTTCGCCGCCGAGGTGGGGGCGGTCGTGCCCGGCGGCGCGGCGAGCGGAATCCTTCCTCCGACCGCGCTCGATGCTCCCCTGACGCGTGACGGGCTCGCGGAGTACGGCGCGGGAGTCGGGTCGGCCGCCGTCCAGGTGTTCCCGGCGACGTACTCCCCGCTCCGGCTCCTCGCCGAGACGATGCGCTTCTTCGCCGAGGAGTCGTGCCAGAAGTGCACGCCCTGCCGGATCGGGAACCGCGCCCTCCACCACGTCTGCGTCGAGCTCGAGCGAGGCGAGGCGGCGATGCGCCGGGACAAGGTGGACGAGTGGCTGCTCGCGATGGAGAAGACGTCCATCTGCGGCCTGGGCCAGGCCTCTCCCGTGCCGGTCAGGAACGCGATGCGGTGGTGGCCGGAGCTGTTCGCGCCGCTCGGCGGCTGACTCCGCGCTTTCGCGGACGCTCACTCGATCGAGGGAGTCGCACGCGCGGCCGATACCATCACGCCGTGGTCGAGCTCACCCTCGACGGCCGGAAGGTGACCGCCTCCGAGGGGGAGCTCATCGTGCACGCGGCCGCACGACACGGGACCTTCATCCCCACCCTCTGCCACGACGACAAGCTCGACCCCTACGGCGGCTGCCGGATGTGCGTCGTGGAGGTCGAGGGGGCGCCGCGACCGCTGCCGGCCTGCGCGACCCGCGTCCAGGAGGGCATGGTCGTCTCCACCAACGGCCCGATCCGGGACTTCCAGCGCACCCTCACCGAGATGCTCCTCTCCGAGCATCTGAACGCCTCGCCGGGCGGCCGCCCGAACGAGCTTCTCGACCTGGCCGACGAGCTCGGCGCGGAGACTCCCCTCCTGCTTCCGGACGCGAGGCGGAAGGAGTACGACGACCGGAACCGGCTCATGGGTTACGACCCGGATGCGTGCATCCTCTGCAACCGCTGCGTGCGCTACACGCAGGAGGTCATGCAGTGCTCCGCGCTCTCGCTGGAGGGCCGCGGCGGGCACGCGCGCATCGTCCCCACCTGGGAGCGCTCCTGGCTCGACACGGAGTGCGAGCTGTGCGGAGGGTGCCTCTCCGTCTGCCCGACCGGGGCGATCTACGAGAAGTTCCTCGAGGGGGAGGGAGTGCAGGAGCGGGCGCTCCCGCAGGTGCGGACGACGTGCACGTACTGCGGCGTCGGCTGCCAGATCGACCTCAACCTCGACCCGGAGACGCGACACATCGTCAAGGTCACCTCGAAGGCGGAGTACCTGCCCAACGAGGGGAACCTGTGCGTCAAGGGGCGCTTCTCGTTCAACTTCGTGCACCACCCAGATCGACTCACGCGACCGCTCGTGCGTGGCGAGGACGGCGAGCTCCACCCGACGACCTGGGAACACGCGCTCGAGACCGCCGCCACCGGGCTCCGGCGCGTGATCGACGAGCACGGCCCGCAGTCGGTCGGCTTCCTGACGAGCTCACGCCTGACGAACGAGGAGAACTACCTCGTGCAGAAGCTCGCGCGGACAGGAGTGGGGACGAACTCCGTCCACTCCTGCGAGTCGACCTGACACGCTCCCACTCTTTACGGCCTGGTCAGGTCGTTGGGTAGAGGAGCCAGCTCGAACTCGATACCCGAGATCGAGCGCGCGCGCTTCATCTTCGTCATCGGCTCCAACACGACGGAGGCGCATCCGGTGCTCGCGCTCCGGATCAAGAAGGCGGTGCGCGACGGGGCGACGCTCGTCGTCGCCGACCCGCGGAAGATTTGGCTGACGAAGATCGCGAAGCAGCACCTCCAGCTCCGCCCGGGGACGGACGTGTGGCTGCTGAACGCGATGATGCACACGATCCTGGCGGAGGGCCTCCAGGACGACGACTACATCCGCGAGCACACGGAGGACTTCGACGCGGTACGCGAGGTCGTCGCCCGGTATACGCCCGAGGACGCGGAGAAGGTCACCGGCGTGCCCGCCGAGGACATCCGCACCGCGGCGCGCGCCTACGCGACCGAACGGCACGCGGCGATCTTCTACACGCTCGGGATCACCGAGCACGCCTGCGGCGTCGACAACATCTGGTCGCTCTCGAACCTCGTGCTGATGACGGGCCACCTCGGGTACGAGTCGACCGGCCTGAACGCGCTCCGCGGCCAGAACAACGTCCAGGGCCTGAACGACTCGGGCGCGAACCCGTCCTACCTCCCCGGGTACCAGGCCGTCGACGACCCCGCCATCCGCCGCACGTTCTCGGAGGCCTGGGGCGCCGAGGTGCCCGAAGCGACCGGCTACCGGCTCGACCAGATGATGAGCGGGCTCCACGACGGCCGCGTCCGCGCGCTGGTGCTCATCGGCGAGAACCCGGCGCAGACCGAGCCGAACGCCCGCCACGTCGAGGAGGGGCTCGGAAAGCTCGACTTCCTGCTCTCGCAGGACATCTTCCTGAACGACATGACCGCGAAGCACGCGGACGTCGTCCTGCCCGCATCGAGCTTCGCCGAGAAGGACGGCACCTTCACGAACACCGAGCGGCGCGTGAGCCGCGTGCGGGCGGCCGCTCCCCTTCCAGGCGAGGCGAGGCGCGACCTCGAGATCGTCATCCTGCTCGCGAAGGCACTCGGCGCACGCTGGCCCGACTACCCGGACGCGGAGTCGGTCTGGAACGAGCTCGCCGACCTCGCGCCGAACTGGTACGGCGTCCGCTACGACCGCCTCGAGGAGAACGGGATCCAGTGGCCCGCGCCCGAGCTCGGGCACCCGGGCACGCAGTTCCTCCACGCGCCCACACCCGCACGGCCCGGCGGCGGAAAGTTCTTCCCCGTCGAGTACCAGCGCCCGATCGAGGAGCCCGACTCCGAGTACCCCCTCGTCCTGTCCACCGGGCGGACGCTCTACCACTACAACTCCGCGAACATGACGATGCGCGAGTCGGGGATCACGGACAAGCAGGAGGCGCCGTTCTTCGAGATCTCCGCCGAGGACGCCTCGGCGCTCGGCCTCGCGCACGGGGACCTCGCCCGGCTCGTCTCGCGCCGAGGGACGCTGGAGGCGGACGCGCACGTGTCCGACCGGGTGTTCCCGGGCCTCGTGTGGATGGCGCTCCACTTCGCCGAGCAGAAGGTCAACTGGCTGACGCACGACGTGGGCGACCCGCTCATCGGCACGCCGGAGTTCAAGATCAGCGCCGTCCGCGTGGAGCCCATTCGCCGCGGGATCGCCGCAGCCGCTCGATGACGACGGCGGCCACCGGCTCGCTCGCCCTCGAGGTGGTGGAGCCGCACCTGCGCGGCCGTTTTGGCATGCCGTATCTGTACGAGGCGGAGTGCGAGTCGACCCAGCTCGTGCTCGCGGGGTCGGGCCTCCCCGAGGGAGCCGTCGCCGTCGCCGACCACCAGACGGGAGGTCGAGGACGCCTCGGGCGGCGCTGGGAGGAAACCCCCGGGACGGGGGTGCTCGTCTCGATCCTGCTGCACCCGCCGTCCGACCGTCGGCTCCCGGAGCTGTCGCTCGTGGCCGCGCTGGCGACCGCCGAGGCCGTCGAGGGGGCAACGGGCCTGACGGCGCAGGTGAAGTGGCCGAACGACGTGATGCTCAACCGCCGGAAGGTCGCCGGGATCATCTCGGAGCTGGCCGACGGTGTGGTCGTGGTGGGGATCGGCATCAACGCCAACCAGACCCGCGAGCAGCTGCCCGCCGACGCCGCGACCCCGCCGGCATCGCTCCGCACCGCGACGGGCAGCGAGCACGACCGCGCCGCGCTGCTCGCGTCGCTCCTCTTCCGGCTCGAGCTCGCCTATGACCGCTGGCGCGAGGGCGGCGTCGCAGCCCTCTACGAGGAGCTCGCCCCGCGCGACTTCCTGCGCGGGCGGCGTGTCACCGTCGACGGCGAGGAGGCGACCGCGTACATGATCCTGCGCGACGGCCGCCTGGAGGTCGCGACGGCGTCGGGAGAGCTACGCGCGCTGGAGTCGGGCGAGGTCCTCTACCGAGCCTGAGCGCCGATGTTCACTGCCGCTCGCCGAGGATGAACGAGATCAGGAGATAGATCGCGAAGGCGATGGGGACGATGAGCGACGTCCAGCGCCTGCCGCGCCTCGAGGTCTCCGGCTCGTCCTCGGCCTCGCCTTCCAGCTCGTACGGCGCAGACGCGGGCGGCTCGTCCTCGAAGGGCTCGGGCTCGAACGCCTCGGGCTCGAGCACGTCAGGCTCGAAGGGCGCCGGCTCGCCAGGCGTCGGGGCGAAGGGCGCCGGCTCGCGGACGTCCTCGCGCCCGACGTCCTCGACGACGCTGTCCTGGATGTCGAAGAGGCTCGGCCACTTGCCGCACGTGCGGCACGAGTTCGCGACGGGCTCGTTGATCGTGCCGCACTGGGAGCAGCGCCAGGGAGCGTCGGCCATGAGCGAAGCGTAGAGAGGGACGCGGCCCTACCGCGTCATCCGTACCGGGATCTCGACCAGATTGATGCGCGACCCGTCCTTCGCCGAGCGCTCGAAGACGACGAGCGCGCCGATGCCGTCGAAGGGGATCTCGTAGGGCTTCGTCGTGAAGTCGAACGTGCCCCGGGTGCCGGTGCCCGAGGTCGCCGTGACGAAGTGGTCGTCGACGATCCGCCCGTCAGTGTCCGTGAGCTCGTACTCGAAGGTCGCCTCGAAGGTGTTCGCCGTCCCCGTGGCCCGGACGGGGTTCGCGACCTCCTCGAAGAACCGCGGCGACTCGACGAGGATCGCCGGGGAGAGGTCCTCGAAGTCGGCTCGCGTGTACGTCCCGTCCTGGATCGCGACCGAGTCGACGGTCGGGAACCGGGTCAGCGTGTGGACGACCTGGGCGAGCCCGGCCTCTTCGAGGTCGGCCGAGAGGTGCACGGTCGCGACGCAGTCCTCGACGTCGAGCGTGTGGATGTCGACGCCCTCCGGGATCGACGTGGTGAGGCCGAAGTCCCGCTCCTCGTCCGTGGTGGGGCCCTCGAGGAGCTGCGCGAGAGCCGCGGTCGCGACCGCCTCGGTCTCCTCCACCTCCCGGAGTGCCGGCCAGACCTTCCCCTCGCGGAGCCAGTAGACGCTGACGCCCGTCGTGTCCCCGGCCGGCTCGGTGGTCGTCGTCTCCGTGTCGGTCGTAGGTGCCGCCTCGTCGTCGCCACCGCACCCCGCGGCACCGAGGACGACGGCAAGAAGCGCGAGCAGGAAGATGCGCCTCACGGCCAGAGGGTAGACGCGGGCCGCGGATCCGGGACGACCTCCGCGATGCGCCGGCGGAGGTCGGGGTGGTCGAGCTCGAGCGCAAGGCCCAAACGGCCGGCGGTCTCCTCCTCGAGGCCCTGGAAGAGGTCGATCGTCTCCCACAGCGCGCGCGCGACGTCGCGGACGTCGTAGCGCGCGTACGCGCGCTCCAGCGCCGCCAGGGCACCGGGGTCGGCCCAGCGCTCCAGGAAGCGACCCCCGTGCCAGGTGTCGACCGAGGGGTCGACGGCACGCGCGTGCCAGCCGAGGAGCGTCACGAGGCGTGCCTTCATGTAGGCATCGAGGCACTCGAGCGCCGTGAAGACCTCGCCGCGCCGGAGCTTCTTCGTCGTCCAGAGCGCGTGGTACCAGAAGTCGCTGGCGAGCTCGCTCAGCTCACGTTGTGTCGGGGGCTCCTCGACAGAAGGCCGCCCCGCGATCGCCGCGAGGCGCTCGGAGACGCCGAGGCGGTCGAGCAGCACCCGGTATCCGCGCCGCAGGAGCCCGGCCGCGTTCTCGCTCGCCTCGAGCCGGTCGAGCACCGACGCGGGGAAGAGCACGATGTCCACGTCCTCGCCCGACTCGTACAGAACGCGCCGCTCCCAGTGCCCGTCGAGCGTCGCCTCGAGGAACGTGACGGCGGGCCGGCCGAACTCCTCGATCCAGCTCGCGTCCTCCGTGTACGGCGTCGGGTCGTCGAGGAGGAAGATCAGGTCGAGGTCCGACCAGCGGTCGGCGGGCACGTCGGCCCTGGCCTGAGAGCCGACGACAACGAGCGCCTGCACGTCCTTCCGCTCCGACGCCCAGTCCGAGACGGCGGCCGCGACGAGATCCAGCCGCGTGTTGACGTTCGCGAGCAGTCGCTCGTCGAGCTCGACGGTCGCCGGGTTCACCCCCCACAGCGACAGCTCGCCGCGCGCGATCCGCTCCTCGAGAGCCGGCAGCATCGACCTCGCGTACCCACCAGGCAGCGGCCCCGTCTGCGGGACGGCGCAGCGCTCGGCGAGCTCGCGAAGGGCGTCGGCGGTGACGAGCGGGCAGTCGACCGGCAGTACGACGCAGGCCTCGTGTGCCGCGGCCCGGAGACCGGCGGCGACGCCGTACACCGGGGCATGCTCCCCGACTCCGTCGTCGAGGACCGGGAACGGGAGGTCGAGCGCGTCCGCCGCCTTTCCGACGGCGATCACCTCGTCGCAGCCCTCGTGGAGCACGCGCCATCCCCGCTCGGCGAGCGTCTCGCCTCGGAATCGTGCGAGCGCCTTCGGCGAGCCGAACCGTTCCGATGCACCCCCGACGAGGAGGATGCCGGTAGCGGCTACGCGACTCGCCACGGCTCCGTGTAGACGCTCACCCGGTCGCCGCGCACGAACCCGCACAGTGTCATCCCGCGATCGTCGGCGAGCTCGAGCGCGAGCGACGAGGGGGCGCCGACGGCGACGACGACGGGACATCCGGCGACGGACGCCTTCTGCACGAGCTCGAACGAGAGCCGGCCGCTGACGCAGAGCACGTGCTCGGACAGCGGGAGCAGCCCGTCGAGGAACGCACGGCCGACGACCTTGTCCATCGCGTTGTGGCGACCCACGTCCTCGCGCACGCACACGAGCTCGCCTTCCGCCGAGAAAAGGCCTGTCGCGTGCACGCCGCCCGTCGCGGCGAATGCCGTCTGGCCCGAGAGGAGCCGCTCGGGCAGCGAGGCGACTACCGCCTCCTCCACGGTGAGGCGACTCTCGACACGCGGCGCGGCGACCCGAACCGCCTCGATCGCGCCCTTGCCGCAGACCCCGCAGGAGGACGATGTGTAGAAGTTCCGCCGTAGCCGCTCCGGGTCGAAGCCCGTCGCCACGACGTCGACCGTGTTCGCTCCGAGGTCGTCCGGGAGGCGAGCGCTCACCGGCCGCAGCCCCTCGGTGAGGCAGAACCCGAGCGCGAGCTCCTCGTCGTGTCCCGGCGTACGCATCGTGACCGCCACGGGCTCGCCGCCGATCCTGATCTCGAGTGGCTCCTCGACCGCGACGGCGTCCTCTTCCTCGCCCCCTCCCGGAAGCCGGCGCACCGAGGCGCGAGCCGTGGAGTAGGGAGAAGCCTGCGCTGCTCGCTCGACAGTCATCGCGGCCAGCGTACTGACCGTCCTCGGCGCTGGCACGATGCGCGCGTGGAGGCAAGGCGCTTTTTGATCCGCTTCACGGGGCTCAACCGGGCGATGGCCCTGCTCGGCCTCGTCCCCTCCCGCTGCTGGGTCGAGGTGGGCGGCGACGCGCTCCGCGTGCGGATGGGCTGGGGATTCCACCTCGACGCACCGCTCGAGGCGGTACTGGACGCCCGGCTCGACGACCGACGCGTCTGGAGCTGGGGCGTGCACGGCTGGCGTGGGCGCTGGCTCGTCAACGGATCGTCGTCGGGAATCGTGCGGATCGACCTCGATCCGCCGGGGCGCGCGAGGACGATGGGGATCCCGATCTCGGTACGCGAGCTGCGCGTGTCCGTGGAGGACCCTCACGCCCTCGTCGCGGCTCTCGCTACTCGACGGTGACGGTCTTCGCGAGATTGCGCGGCTGATCCACGTTCAGGCCGCGGAGGCGTGCGATGCGGTAGGCGAGAAGCTGGAGCGGGAGGATCGCGAGCACGACCTGGAGGAAGGCGGGCGTCTTCGGCACGTAGATGACGTCGTCCGCGTGGTGCTGGATGTCTTCGTTGCCGTCGGTCGCGATGGCGATGACGTGTGCCCCCCGCGCCCGGACCTCCTGGATGTTCGAGACGATCTTGTCGTAGACGTGGATGTTCGTCGCGACGACGACGACCGGCGTCTGCTCGTCGAGGAGGGCGATCGGCCCGTGCTTCATCTCACCCGCGGAATAGGCCTCGGTCGGGATGTACGAGATCTCCTTCAGCTTCAGCGCCCCCTCGAGCGCCACGGGCAGACCGATGTGGCGGCCCAGGTAGAGGAAGAAGTGCGCGTCGTGGTACCGGCGCGCGATCTCTTCGATCGGATGGTCGGCCTCGAGGAACGCCTGCACCTTGCGCGGAAGCTTGTAGACGTAGTCGAGGATGAACTCGATCTCACCGGGCGGCAGCGTCTCGCGGATCTGCGCGAGCTTGAGCCCAACGAGGTAGAGGAGCGCGACCTGTGCCGTGAAGGTCTTCGAGGCGGCGACGCCCATCT
>Ga0210076_1000387_pt1 | contig 10336 bp, 14 predicted proteins | sample MayberryNW_Catta_3_FD_184876 | JGI IMG/M metagenome (GOLD analysis project Ga0210076, IMG submission 184876) | Wetland microbial communities from San Francisco Bay, California, USA, that impact long-term carbon sequestration -... | ecosystem: Environmental > Aquatic > Marine > Wetlands ... | reverse complement strand
GGCCGCGGCCGCTTCCCCAAGCCGTTCAAGCAGGAGCTCCTGCGGCTGGAGTCCACCGAGGAGGTGGAGCGTCGGCTACTCGCGGCGGCACCGGGCGCGCTCGAGCTCGTCGAGAGGCTCGAGGCGGAGATCCCGACCGGCGACGAGGTCACCCTCGAGCTCCCCATCTCGGTCTACGGCGGCGGCTGAGCCGTTCGGAGGGCTACTTGCGGTGGCTGCCCGCCAGCGCGGTCGCGAGGCCGAGCCCCACGTACACCGTTCCCGTCACGTAGCGCTGGGCGCGCACGAAGCGACGCGAGCTGCGGAGGACGCCGCCCGCGGTGCCTGCCGCCAGCGCCCACGCGGAGTCGGTGACGAGGCCGAGCGCAGCGAAGAGGAAGCCGAGGAACGCGATCTGCGCTGCGGGATGAGCGGCGTCCGCGTCGACGAACTGTGGCAGGAAGGCGAGGAAGAAGAGCGCCGCCTTCGGGTTCAGCACGTTGACGACGACTCCCTGGGCGAAGGCCCGGCGGAGGTTCCGCTCGCCGCCCAGCGGGACGTCCTTCTCGGCGCGCCGCGAGATGAGCGTCCACAGGCCTAGGCCGACGAGGTAGAGCGCGCCGGCGACCTTGACGGCGGTGAACGCCACGGCGGAGGAGACGATCAGCGCGGAGAGGCCGAGCGTCGCCGCCGCGATGTGCACGAGCGTGCCGACGTGGATCCCGACGACCGACGCGATCCCGGCCCGGCGTCCCTCGTGTATCGACCGCGTGACGACGTACAGCACCGCCGGGCCCGGGACGAGCAGCAAGGCCAGGGCGGCCACGACGAACAGGGCGACGCTGTGCGAGTCCGGGATCACCGGTTGAGCTCCCAGACGAGCCGCAGGCCGTCCAGCGTGAGGAACGGGTCCACCCGCTCGACCGTCCGCGAGTGGGGCGAGACGAGATCCGCGAGACCCCCCGTCGCCACTACCCGGGCGTCGACTCCGAGCTCGTCGCGGATCCGGCCGACGATGCCGTCCACCTGGCCGGCGAAGCCGTAGACGAGCCCGGACTGGAGACCACCCACCGTGGTCTTCCCGATCACGCTCGCCGGTGCCGAGTAGTCGACCTTCACGAGCCGCGCGGCGCGCGCGAAGAGCGCCTCCATCGAGATCTCGATGCCGGGGGCGATCACCCCGCCCACGTACTCGCCCTCCGGCGAGACGACGTCGAAGTTCGTCGAGGTCCCGAAGTCCACGACCACGACCGGCGCTCCGTAGCGCGCCTTGGCCGCCACGGCGTTCACGATGCGGTCCGCGCCCACCTCCCGCGGGTCGTCGTAGCGAATCGGGATCCCGGTCTTCACTCCGGGGCCGACCACGAGGAGCGGCGCGCCGGCCCACTTGGACGCCAGGAGCTCCCACTCGCGCACGAGGACCGGCACGGTCGACGCGAGACAGATCCCGTCGACCGAGTCGAGGTCGAGCAGGCCGGAGAGCACGACGCCCAGCTCGTCCGCCGTCGTCGAGCGCTCCGTCGCGAGCCGCCAGTGGTCCGCGAGCTCACCGTTCGGGTACAGGCCGAGGACGGTCTGCGTGTTGCCGACGTCGACTGCGAGGAGCACGGGGCAAGTGAATCAGAGCCCGTGTGAGGTCGTCGCCCCTCGGTTTGTCCGGGAGGGTGCGAGCCAGTAGAGTCGCCCCCACGGTGTTTCGACGGCGGAGCGGTGGCCGGACGACGCTCGGGGTCGGTCTCGTCCTCGCGGGAGCGGCATTCGCCGTGCTCTCCGCCCTCGAGCTGCACCGGCGCCGCCGAGCGAAAGGAACGTCGATGGCAGATGCGAAGCTCCGCGTCCAGCGCCTCTTCGAGGAGCCCTGGAGGGGGAACTGGGACGTGATCGACGAGGTGGTCGCCGCCGGCTACGTCGGCTACGACTCCGGTCAGGCCGAGCCGATCCGCGGCCCCCAGGGCCTTCGCGAGTACTTCCGCGCCTACAGCGACGCCTTCCCCGATGCGCGTCTCACGGTGCACGAGCAGGTCGCGGAGGCGGGGAAGGTGGCCACGCGCTGGAGCGCGCGCGGCACGCACGCGGGGGAGATTGCCGGGATCCCGGCCACGGGCAAGGAGGTCACGGTCTCCGGCCTGACGATCTCGACGCTCTCGCATGGCAAGGTCTCCGAGCAGTGGACGACCTGGGATCGCCTCGGGATGCTCGTCCAGCTCGGCGCGGTTCCTGCGGCGGCGGAAGCCTGATCACGCAGGGAGGAGGGCGCAGCGCGAGGGCCGATGGAAGGCGGCCCTCGCGCCTCCTGCACGCACGCTGAGCCCCGCGCAGGGACGCGGCCCGGAACCGCGAACTACTAGGGCCTCCGCGGCAATGTCCGGCTCCTTCCTCCAGTCCAGCCACATGCCCTGCGCCGAGTGCGGCGCGTCCGTCGCGGTCGCGGACCAGGACCGGCACACGTGCGACCCGCGCCGGCTGCTCGAGTACCGCATGTTCCACCTCCGCGAGGAGGTGGCGGGCTTCGAGGACGGTCTCCGCGGCTACCTCGAGTCCGCGCACGGGCGGTTCGCGCAGTGGCTCGCCGAGCGCGACCGCCGGTCGCGGCGCCAGCCCCCGGCGTAGGCCGCGAGCCTTCGCCCCGAGGCGAGCGCTCTCCCCTAGGCGGTGTCGTCGTCCGCGGGCAGCGGCTGGCCGATGCGCTCGGCGAGCGCCTCTGCAGTCAGGCGTGGCTCCTCGCCCTCGCCCCGCAACTCCTCCACCGTGACGTCGCCCGAGGTGTAGACCTCGGCGCGCGGGATGATGCGCGAAGGGCGGTTCTTGTCCCAGACCCAGACGTCCTCCATCCGCACGTGGAAGTACGGATAGCTCGCCTGCGGCAGCGCCTCGAGGTCGAGCTTGTTGCACAGGTACGTCGCGTCCTGCGTGAGGACGCAGTACCGGAACAGGCCGAAGACCGCGGAGTACTCCCGCTTGAGGGAGATCTCGAGCTCCGCCTCGAACTCGTCGAGCTCGTCGAGGTGCGACATGCCGCGTCAGTGTAGACGGTCGAGGAGGTCCGAGACCTTCCCCCGGCCCGGAAGCTCGAGGTCGGGATCGAGGTCGGCGAGCGGCTCCAGGGCGAAGCGACGCTCGTGGAGCCAAGGGTGCGGCACGCGAAGCCCCGGCTCGTCCACGACCTCGGTGCCGTAGGCGAGCAGGTCGAGGTCGATCACGCGCGGCCCCCAGCGCGTCCCGTCCCGCACCCTCCCGAGCTCGCGCTCGACGGCGAGGAGGACGTCGAGCAGCTCCCGCGGCCCGAGCATCGTCTCGAGAAGCACGGCGGCGTTCAGGAACCTCGGCTGGTCCTCGACGCCGACCGGCTCCGTCTCACGGAGCCGGGAGAGCGCGACGACCTCGATCCCGTCCTCGGCGCCAAGGAGCTCGACCGCGCGCAGCAGCGTCTCCTCGCGCGAGCCCAGGTTCGCACCGAGCCCGACGAACGCCCGCACGAGCTCAGCCGCGCGTGCGTTCGACGACGACGGCCGCGTGGTCGACCGGTGGATCGAGCGCCACGTCCGGCTTGCGCACGCGCACCCGCACGTGCTCCACCGCCTCGAAGCGCCCCACGATCCCGTCCGCCACCGCTCCCGCGAGCCGCTCCAGCAACAGCCGCTCGGGCCCGGCGAACACCTCGCGGACGAGCGCCGCCAGGCGCCGGTAGTCCACGGTGTCCTCGATCCGGTCGCTCGTCGAGGCACTCTCGTCGACGTCCGCCCAGAGGTCGACCAGGAAGCGCTGGCCCAGCCGGCGCTCCTCCTCGAGGTAGCCGTGCCGGCCGAAGACGACGAGGCCGATCAGCTCGATTGTCATGCCGTAACCCTGCCACGCTCGACCGCCGCGGCGACGGCGAGCGCCTCGACCGTCTCCCGGACGTCGTGGGCCCGGAGCATCCACGCGCCGCGCTCGAAGGCGGCGACTGCGGCCCCCAGGGAGGACGCGAGGGTGCCGCGGGTAGCGCTCGGGTCCCCGAGCACCTTGCCGAGCGTGCTCTTGCGCGACAGCCCGACGAGCACCGGGCAGCCGAGCTCGACGAGCACGTCGAGGCGGCGGACGAGCTCGAGGTTCTGGTCGGGCGTCTTCCCGAAGCCGATCCCCGGATCGACGCAGATCCGCTCCCTCCGCACGCCCGCCTCGACGGCGAATGCGATCCGCTCCTCCAGGAACGCCGCGACCTCGGCGACGACGTCGTCGTAGCGCGGCTCCGCCTGCATGGAGCGCGGCTCGCCCTGCATGTGCACGAGGCAGAGGTAGGCGTCGTGCTCGGCGACCACGCCGACGAGGGCGGAGTCGCCGCGGAGCGCCGTGACGTCGTTCACCAGCTCTGCTCCCGCCTCGAGCGCGTGACGCGCGACCGTGGCCTTCCAGGTGTCGATCGACAGCGGGAGCCCCGCGAGCCCCTCGAGCACGGGCACGACCCGCCGCAGCTCCTCCGATACGCCGACCTGCTCCGCCCCCGGCCGTGTCGACTCGCCGCCCACGTCCACGAGGTCGGCGCCCTCCGCGACGAGCCTCCGGCCGTGAGCGATCGCGTTCGCGGGCGACACGAAGCGGCCTCCGTCGGAGAAACTGTCGGGCGTGACGTTCAGGACCCCCATCACCGCCGGCCGCGCCCACCGTTCGTCGATCGGCGGCTTCGTCACGCTCACGGCAGCGAGCCTAGCGCCGCCGTCCGGCGCGCGGCCCAGACTCCCGACTCATGAGCACACCGGAAACGACCAACGGCCCACTCGGCCAACCCCGAGGGATCGGCTTCGCGATCCTCCTCGCGATCATCACGCTCGGCATCTACACCCTGTACTGGGTCTTCAAGACGCAGGAGGAGGTCAAGGTCCACTCCGGGATCGGCGTGGGCGGCGTCCTCGGTCTCGTGATCTACATCCTCGTGAGCCCGATCACCTGGTTCCTGGTCCCTTCGGAGGTCGGGAAGATGTACCAGGCGGACGGCCGCGTGGCACCCTTCTCGGGGTGGACCGGCCTCTGGATGCTGTTGCCGATCGTCGGCATCTTCGTCTGGTTCTTCAAGGTGCAAGGGGCCCTGAACCGCTACTGGGAGAGCAAGGCGCTCGACACGGCGCCGCTGAACGACCCCGGCGTCATCGCGTAGCTCGAAGAGCCCATGCGCGGTAGCGCCACGCGCGTGCTCCTGCCCGCGCTGGCGGTGCTCGCGCTCGTGGGCGTCGTCGCCGTGGCGTCCACGGGCTCGACGCCGTCCGGGTCGACCGACGGGCGTCCGCCTGCCGACTACCTGCTCGACACGTTCTTCAGTCTTGCGCTGCTCCTGTACATCCCCGCCCTCGTCGTGCTCCTCTACGGGCTCGTGCAGCGGAAGGCGATCGCACGCGAGATCGCCTCGGGCCGCTACAAGCGCACCAGCGTCTGGACGTACCTCGTGCTCATGGGGGCGCTCTCGCTCGCCGTCTACCTGCGGCTCACCGACTTCCGCTTCGGTCTCCGCGGCGACCAGGGCGAGGTCGTGGACGTCGGGAGCCAGAACCCGCGTGCGGCACCGGAAGGCGTCGACGCGGTCGAGCGGGTCTACGAGCCCGCGTTCGCGTGGATCCCCGCGCTCGTCGTGCTCGGGCTCGTCGTCGCCGGGATCGCGGCGTACGTCGTCGCATCGCGGCGACGGAGGCATCGCGTGGAGATCGAGGGCGAGCTCGCCGAGCAGGTCGCGGAGACCCTCGAGGACACGCTCGACGACCTCCGCGCCGAGCCCGACCCGCGCCGCGCCGTGATCGCCGCGTGGGCGCGGCTCGAGCAGGCGCTCGCCTCCTCGGGGCTCCCCCGGCAGCCGGCGGAGACGCCCGAGGAGTACGTCGCCAGGATTCTCGGCCGGCTGGAGGTCGACCCCGCGCCCGTGCGCACGCTGACCGACCTCTTCGAGACCGCGAAGTTCTCGCAGCACCCGGTCGACGAGACCATGAGGGAGTCCGCGATCACCGCGCTCGCACGGATCCGCGACGAGCTGCGCGAGGCCGCCCGACGGCGCCAGGAGGAGCGGGAGCACGCCCTGGAGGCCGGAGAGCCGGCGGTCACCTCGTGAGACACGACCTGCTCCGCGCGCTGCGGCTGCTCGTCGTGCCCTCCCTCGCGCTCGTCGCGGTCGTCGCCTTCGTCCCCGGTGAGACGGGGCTCGCGGTCCGCATCTTCGCGCTCGTCGTCTGCGGAGCCGCACTCGTGCTCATGCTCGCCGCGCTCCGACGCGCCTACCCGCGCGAGGAGGCCCTTCGCCGCGCCGAGACGCGAGAGCGGCGGAGCCGGACCGTCCCGGGCACGCTCGCGAGGCTCGAGCAGGAGACGGTGCTCGGCGTCGCGGGCTCGTTCGACCTGCACTTCCGCCTGCGTCCGCGCCTACGTGGGCTGGCCGCGGACCTCCTGGCCGCGCGGCGGAACGTCTCGCTCGACGAGTCGCCTGGCCGCGCGCGCGAGCTCGTCGGCGAGGAGACGTGGGAGCTCGTGCGCGAGGACCGGCCGCCGCCGGAGGACCGGCTCGGCCGGGGGCTTCCTATCAACGACCTCCGGCGCGTCGTCGAATCCCTCGAGCGCCTGTGAGCATGACCCTTCACCGCGTCCACGAGCTCTCGGGCCAGGTGCTCGACGAGGTCGAGCGCGCGGTCGTCGGCAAGCGGGATGCGCTCGAGCTCGTCCTCCTCGGCTTCCTCGCCGACGGGCACGTCCTGCTCGAGGACTTCCCGGGCCTTGCGAAGACGCTCGCCGCCCGCTCGTTCGCGCAGGTCCTGAGCATGCGCTTCGCGCGCATCCAGTTCACGCCCGACCTCATGCCGTCCGACGTCACCGGCTCCTCGATCTGGAACCAGCGCGACTCCGACTTCGAGTTCCGGCCGGGCCCGATCTTCACGAACCTTCTCCTCGGAGACGAGATCAACCGCGCGCCCCCCAAGACCCAGGCCGCGCTCCTCGAGGCGATGCAGGAGCGCCAGGTGACGATCGAGGGCACGACCCACCGTCTCGGGCCGCCGTTCCTCGTCATCGCGACGCAGAACCCGATCGAGTACGAGGGCACGTACCCGCTGCCCGAGGCGCAGCTCGACCGCTTCCTCCTCCGCACCGCGTTCGGCTACCCTGAGCGCGCGGACGAGGTGCGCGTGCTCGACCAGCGGGTCGAGCGGAGGACGGACGAGATCGAGCTTCGGCCGGTGGTCGACCGCCAGACCCTCCTCGAGATGCAGGCGGCGATCGAGAACGTACACGTCGCGGACAGCGTGCGCGCCTACTGCGTCGACGTCGTCGCCGGGACCCGCGAGTCGCGGAGCACCGTCGTCGGCGCGAGCCCTCGCGGGAGCCTCGCCCTGCTCAAGCTGGCACGGGGCAAGGCCGCGCTCGCCGGCCGCGACTTCGTGCTCCCGGACGACGTGAAGGGCGTCGGCGTCCCCGGGCTGGCGCACCGGCTCGTCCTCCGGCCCGAGCTCTGGGTGCAGCAGATCTCCGCCGAGGACGTCGTCCGCGAGGTCCTCGAGACCGTCCCCACCCCGAAGGCCGAAGACGTCGCCGCTGCGCGATGACGCGCGCGGCGAGCCCCCGGCTCGAGGGGTACGTGATCGTCCTCGCCGTCGCGCTCGTCGCGGCGCTCGTGCTCAGGCGGCCCGAGCTCGCGGTGGTCGCGGCGCCCTTCGCCCTCAGCCTCGCGCTCGGCCTGCGGGCCGCGGGCGCGCCGGCGGTCGCCGCCGCTCTCGCGGTCGACGCCGAGCGGGTCGTCGAGCGGGACGAGATCCCCGCGACGATCGAGGTTCGGGCGGCGACGCGGGTCGAGCGGCTCGAGCTGCTCCTCGCCCTGCCGGAGGGTGTGGAGGTCGCGAGCGGGCCGGGCGCGTTCGCGGTCAGACTCGCTGCCGGAGAGGAGCGCTCGATCCCGGTCGCCCTGCGCTGCAGCAGGTGGGGCATCTACGACGTGGGCGAGCTCCGGCTGCGCGCGCGCGACGCGCTCCGGATCGTCACATGGGAGCGGACGGTCGCCGACACGACCCGGGTCAGCGCCTACCCGCGAACGGAGTCCCTGCGCCGAATCCTCGCGCCGCGCGAGACGCAGGTCTTCACCGGGAGCGAGGTCGCCCGGACGAAGGGCGACGGCATCGAGTACGCGGACCTCCGCGAGTATGTTCCCGGAGACCGGCTGCGGTCGATCAACTGGAGAGCGACCGCGCGCCGCGGGGGGCTCGTCGTCAACGAGCAGCACCCCGAGCGGAACACCGACGTCGTCCTGTTCGTGGACAGCTTCTCGGACGTGCAGCACGCGGGCCGGAGCACCCTCGACGACGCAGTCCGCGCGACGGCCACGCTCGCGGCCCGCTACCTCGAGCGCCGCGACCGGGTCGGTCTCGTGACCTTCGGGGGGATCCTCCGCTGGCTGCAGCCGGCGATGGGGACGAGCCAGCGCTTCCGCCTCGTCGAGGCGCTCCTGGAGACGGGCGTCGAACCGACGTACATGTGGCGCGACGTGAACGTCATCCCGGCCCGGATCCTGCCTCCGAAAGCCCTGATCGTCGGCATCACTCCTCTCCTCGACCGGAGGTTCGTGGCGACGATGGCGGATCTGCGCGGACGGGGCTTCGATCTGGCCGTGGTCGAGGTCGACCCGATCTCGTACGTCGAGGCCGGGCGGACGGAGCTCGAGCGGCTCGCATACCGGCTCTGGCTCCTCGACCGCGGGGTCCTCCGGGGACGGCTCGCCCGGCTCGGCATCGCCGTGGCGCGGTGGGGGCACGACACGGAGCTCGACGCGGCGCTCGAGGGGGTGAGGACGTACCGGCGGCGCGCCAGGCTCGCACGCGTCTAGCCGCGGGGGCGGGAGCGGGGATCGCGGCCCTCGTCGTCGGCGTGCTCGCGCTCGCGGATGCAGGCGAGGTCGCGCTGCCGGTCGGCGCCCGTCTCGTCGCGCTCGCGCTCCTCGCCCTCGTGGGCGCGATCGTGCTCGGCTGGAGCTCGCTCGTTTCGGTATCCCTGCTCCTGCTCGGCGCCGCGTACGCGACCCACCTGGCCGCCGACGATCCCGCGCTCGACGTGAGAGCCCCGCTCGTGGCGGCCGGGCTCCTCGTCACCGCCGAGCTCGCGTACTGGTCGCTCGAGGAGCGCGAGGAGATCCGTGCGGAGCGGGGCGAGAGCCTCCGTCATCTCGGCGTCGTCACGCTCCTCGCGCTGGGAGGGCTCGTCGCGGGGAGCGCGCTCCTCGCGGTCGCCGACCTGGCGCGGGCCGACGGGCTCGCGATCGACCTGCTCGGCGCGGCCGCGGCCGCGGGGGCGCTGCTGGTCGTCGTGCTCTACGCGCGCCGCACCGACTGAGACGCAGTCGGGCGGCCTCGGCCGGTCAGCCGGCCGCGCCCTCGGGGGGCGGGGGCTGCATGGTCGCGCCGGGGAAGGCGGGGCGCGGGGTCGGCTTCGGGATCGGGCGATCCTTCTCGGGCTCGCCCTCCGTGACCGGCGAGGGCTCCTCGGCCGGGAAGACCGACTCCTCGGACTCGCCCGCGAGCAGCCGCTCGAACTGGTCCTTGTCGATCGTCTCGCGCTCGATGAGGATCGCCGAGAGGCGGTGCAGCTCGTCCATGTGCGCGCGGAGGACGGTGGTCGCGGAGGCGTGCGCCTCCTCGATCACGCGCCGGATCTCGTCGTCGATCTCTTTCGCGACCTCGTCCGAGTAGTCGGGCTCGGAGCCCATGTCGCGGCCCAGGAAGGGCATGTCGTGGTTGCGGCCGAGAACGCGGGGGCCGAGCTTCTCGCTCATGCCGAAGCGCATGACCATCTGCTTCGAGGTCGCGGTCACCTTCTCGATGTCGTTGGCCGCGCCGGTCGTGATCTCGTGGAAGACGAGCTCCTCGGCCGCCCTGCCGCCGAGCGTCATCGCGAGCTCGTCCATGAGCGCGGACTTCGTCGTCAGGTAGCGGTCCTCGGTGGGGAGCGAGATCGTGAGACCGAGCGCCTGGCCGCGCGACACGATCGTGATCTTGTGGACCGGGTTCGTGTTCTCGAGGTGGTGGCCGACGAGCGCGTGCCCCATCTCGTGGTAGGCGGTGATCTTGCGCTCCTTCTCGGAGAGCAGGCGCGCCTTCTTCTCGGGGCCGGCGATCACCCGCATGATCCCCTCCTCCAGCTCCTCCTGCTGGATCATCTTCTTGCCGCGGCGGGCGGCGAGGAGGGCGGCCTCGTTGATGAGGTTGGAGAGGTCGGCACCCGTGAAGCCGGGCGTTCCGGCGGCGAGCGTGTCGAGGTCGATCTCGCGCCCGAGCGGCTTGCCGCGCGAGTGCACCTCGAGGATCTTCTTCCGGCCGAGGCGGTCCGGGCGGTCGACGACGATCTGGCGGTCGAAGCGGCCCGGGCG
>Ga0210076_1000386_pt1 | contig 10344 bp, 18 predicted proteins | sample MayberryNW_Catta_3_FD_184876 | JGI IMG/M metagenome (GOLD analysis project Ga0210076, IMG submission 184876) | Wetland microbial communities from San Francisco Bay, California, USA, that impact long-term carbon sequestration -... | ecosystem: Environmental > Aquatic > Marine > Wetlands ... | reverse complement strand
GCGAAGTCGTACATCCTCGCGCCCGCACGGCTACAGGTCGGCGCGACGGTCGAGTCGGGCCCGGACGCCGACATCAAGCCGGGGAACGCGCTCCCGCTCGCCAACATCCCGACGGGGACGCTCGTCCACGCGGTCGAGCTCCGGCCCGGTCAGGGAGCTCGGATGGCGCGCTCGGCGGGCTCGTCGATCCAGCTCGTCGCGAAGGACGGCGACCACGGCGTGCTGCGACTCCCCTCGGGCGAGCTGCGCCGCGTGCTCCTGACGTGCCGGGCGACGGTCGGGCAGGTCGGGAACTCGGATCACGCCAACCAGTCGGGAGGCAAGGCGGGCCGGAGCCGCTGGCTCGGCAAGCGGCCGACCGTGCGCGGCTCGGCGATGAACCCGGTCGACCACCCGCACGGCGGCGGCGAGGGCAAGACGAAGGGCGGCCGCCACCCGGTCACCCCGTGGGGCGTGCCGACGCTCGGCAAGCGCACGCGCCGGAAGCACAAGGAGTCGGACAAGCTGATCGTCCGCGGCCGACGCCGCGGCAAGGAGAGGAAGCGCTAGGCGATGTCACGTTCTTCCAAGAAGGGGCCTTTCGTGCAGGATCGGCTGCTGGGCCGCATCGAGGCCATGAACGCTTCCGGGGAGAAGCGGATGATCCGCACCTGGTCGCGCTCCTCGACCGTCTTTCCGGACATGGTCGGTCACACGATCGCGGTCCACGACGGCCGCAAGCACGTTCCGGTCTTCATCAGCGAGCAGATGGTGGGGCACAAGCTCGGCGAGTTCGCGCCGACCCGCACGTTCCGCGGCCACGCCGGTGACCGGCAGACGCAGGTGAAGAAGCGCTGATGGCCGACCAGGACGTCATGAGGGTGCGGGCGCAGGCGAAGTGGGTCCGCACGTCCGCGCGCAAGGCGCGGCTCGTGCTCGACCACATCCGCGGCCGCACGGTCCCGGAGGCGCGCACGATCCTCGCGTTCACGTCGCGTGCAGCGGCCACGGACATCGAGAAGGTGCTGCGCTCGGCCGTCGCGAACGCGGAGGCGAACCACGGCCTGGACGGCGACGAGCTCCTGGTGGAGGCCGCCTACGCCGACGAAGGGCCGACGCTGAAGCGCTGGAAGCCGCGCGCTCGCGGGCGCGTCAACAGGATTCGCAAGCGAACGTGCCACGTCACGCTGGTGCTCGCCGAGCAGCCTCCCACGGAGGCGCCGCGCCGCCGCGCGCGTGCGAAGCCCGCGGCCGAGAAGGCCGCGCCGGATGCGACCGAGCCCAGGAAGACCCCGACCCGGCGCAAGAAAAAGGAAGGAGTGGCCGCCTGATGGGCCAGAAAGTGCACCCCGGCGGTTTCCGCGTCGGCGTCATCCACGACTGGAAGTCCAACTGGTGGACCGGGAAGCAGGAGTTCTCGGCCTACCTGCTCGAGGACGTGAAGATCCGCAAGCACATCCTCGGGAAGCTCTCGCACGCGGGGCTCTCGGACATCCTCATCCGCAAGGACAAGCAGCGCATCACGGTGGACATCTTCACCGCCCGCCCCGGCATCGTCATCGGGAAGTCGGGCGTCGAGGTGGACGCCTTGCGGCGCGAGCTCCACGCGCTCACGCAGAAGAACGTCCACATCAACATCAACGAGATCAAGCGGCCCGAGCTCGACGCGAAGCTCGTCGCCCAGTCGATCGCCGAGCAGCTCGAGAACCGGGTCAGCTTCCGCCGGGCGATGAAGCGCTCCCTGGCCTCGGCGATGCGCTCGGGCGCCCAGGGGATCAAGATCTCCGCCGCCGGGCGCCTGACAGGGGGCGAGATGAGCCGCCGCGAGATGTACTCCGAGGGGCGCGTCCCGCTGCACACGATTCGCGCCGACATCGACTACGGCCAGGCCGAGGCGAAGACGACGGCCGGCCAGATCGGCGTCAAGGTCTGGATCAACAAGGGCGAGATCATGCCCGAGGGCTACGAGGGCGCCGGAGGCGGCGACTCGCGCTTGGGCGACCAGGACCAGGCTCGCCGCAGGCGCGGCACCTCGTCCGAAGGGCTCGGCGCGTCGCGCGAGGGGCGCGGCCGCCAGCAGGACCGCGAAGGGCTCGGGATCGTGCCGCGCAAGCGCCGCGGATCCCGGCCCGGAGCAGGCCGCCCGGGCCAGCGCCCGCGGCGCGACGCTGCGGAACAGCGGGCTCCTCGGGCCGAGGCGCCCCCGACCGACGCCCCGGTCGAGGCGACCCCCGTCGTGCAGGAGCCGGTAACCGACGCCCCGGTCGAGGCGACCGACGTCGTGCAGGAGCCGGTAACCGACGCCCCGGTCGAGCAGACCGCGCCCGAGACGGAGGCCGAGAGCTGATGTTGATGCCGCGGAAGACGAAGTACCGCCGGCATCACCGCGGCCGCCGGGCGGGCACCTCGAAGGGGCAGACCACCGTCCAGTTCGGCGACTTCGGCCTGAAGTCGCTCGAGGCCGGCTGGGTCACGAACCGTCAGATCGAAGCAGCTCGTATCGCGGCGACGCGAAAGATCCGGAGAAGCGGGAAGGTGTGGATCAACCTCTTTCCCGACAAGCCCTTCACGAAGAAGCCCGCGGAGACCCGCATGGGCTCCGGGAAAGGCTCCCCGGAGGGCTGGGTCGCGGTCGTGAAGCCCGGGCGCGTCATGTTCGAGATGGGCGGCGTCCCCGAGCCGCTGGCCAAGGAGGCGCTTCGTCTGGCGGGGCAGAAGCTGCCGTTGAAGACGAAGTTCGTCCGGCGGGAGGCTGATCTCTTTGAAAGCTAGAACCACGGTGACTGCCGCCGCGATCGGAGACAACCATGCGAGCTAGGGATCTCCGCGGCATGACGAACGAGGAGCTCGACCGCAAGATGGCCGAGACGCGGCAGGAGCTCTTCAACCTGCACTTCCAGACCGCGACGGGCGTGCTCGAGAACAGCGCGCGCCTCCGCATGGCGAAGCGCGAGATCGCACGAATCCTGACCGTCAAGAACGAACGCGAACGAGGGTTGAGCTAGATGGCCGACGAGAAGCTGGACAACGAGACGCAGGACGAGCCGACCGAGCCCGAGCAGGTCGAAGAGGCCGTGGCCGAAGCACAGGTCGAGCCCGCAGAGGCGGAGGCGGAGGTCGAGGTCGAGGACGTGGCCGAGCCCGCGCAGGCGGCAACGGCAGAGCCCGTCGCCGAGGCAGAGGCAGCGGCAGCGGCAGAGCCCGTCGCCGAGGCAGAGCCCGAGGCGGCAGCGGACGAGACCGTCGCCGAGGCCGAGTCCGAGGTGGAGCCTGCGCCCGCGGCAGAACCAGAGCCCGAGGCAGAGCCCGCAGCTGCGGACACGGAGCCGGTCGCGGAGGCTGCGGCCGACGAGCCGGTGACGGAAGCTGCCGACGAGGCCGAAGCGCCCGCAGAGGCTGCTCCTGCGCGCAAGAAGAAGAAGCGGGTACCGCGTGCCCTCCGCCGGGAGCGGACGAAGACGCAGCGTGTGAAGCCGGCCGAGCGGAAGCCGATCACGCGCCTGCCCAAGCCCGAGCACCTGCGCGGGCGCCGACAGGAGCGGCAGGGGTCGGTCGTCTCGGCGGCCGGGGACAAGACCATCGTCGTCCGCGTCGACACGGCCAAGGCTCACCCGATGTACAAGAAGGTGATCCGCCGGAGCACGCGGCTGCACGCGCACGACGAGCTCAACGAGGCGAAGGTCGGAGACATCGTCCGCGTGGTCGAGACGCGGCCGCTCTCGAAGCTCAAGCGCTGGCGGCTCCAGGAGATCGTGGAGGCCGCGAAGTGATCCAGCAGGAGTCACGCCTCCGGGTGGCGGACAACACGGGAGCTCGCGAGATCCTGTGCATCCGCGTGCTCGGCGGGTCGCACCGGCGCTACGCGCGGGTGGGCGACGTGATCGTTGCTACCGTGAAGTCCGCCACGCCGCAGGGCGCGGTGAAGAAGGGTGAGGTCGTGAAGGCGGTCGTCGTCCGCACGAAGAAGCCCTACAGCCGGGACGACGGCACGCTCATCGGGTTCGACGAGAACGCCGCCGTCCTCATCGACCAGCAGTCCAACCCGCGCGGGACGCGAATCTTCGGGCCCGTCGCGCGGGAGCTCCGCGAGAAGAACTTCATGAAGATCGTCAGCCTGGCCCCGGAGGTCCTCTAGCTCGTGTCCGCAAAGATGAAGGTGAAGAAGGGCGATCTCGTGCAGATGATCGCCGGCAAGGATCGCGGCAAGCGCGGCCGCGTGGTCGAGGCGCGCCCGTCCGAGCGCCGCGTGATCGTCGAGAACCTCAACGTCGCGAAGCGGCACACGCGCCCGCGCCCGATCAGGGACTCCTCGCGGATGGGTGGCGCGCAGGTCGTGCCCGGCGGAATCCTCGACAAGCCCGCGGCGGTCCCCGTCGCGAACGTCATGGTCGTGTGCCCGGTGTGCGGGAACCCGACGCGCGTCGGAGTCGTCGAGAAAGAGGTCAAGGGCGAGATCCATCGCGTGCGCGTGTGCAAGCGCGAGGGCTGCGGGCAGGAGATCGACAAGTGAGCTCCGCTCCCACCATGGAGACGTACGTGCCGCGCCTCAAGGAGCGCTACGAGAGCGAGATCCGGCCGCAGCTCAAGGAGGAGCTCGAGCTGAACTCGATCATGCAGGTGCCCCGGGTCACGAAGGTGACGCTGAACATGGGCGTCGGCGACGCCAAGACGGACGCGAAGGCGCTGGACGCGGCGATCGACGAGCTCACGATCATCACGGGGCAGCGCGCCCAGGTTCGGCGGGCACGGAAGTCGATCGCGGCCTTCAAGCTCCGCGAGGGGATGCCCGTCGGCGCTCGCGTGACGCTGCGTGGCGCACGCATGTACGAGTTCCTCGACCGCCTGGCGTCGATCGCCCTGCCGCGCATCCGCGACTTCCGCGGTCTCGACCCCGGATCGTTCGACGGGCGCGGGAACTACTCGATCGGTATCAGGGAGCAGATCATCTTCCCCGAGATCGACTACGACCAGGTGCCGTCGATCCGCGGTCTCGACGTCGCCATCACCACCTCGGCCGAGTCCGACGAGCACGGGCGCGCGCTTCTCGCCGCCCTCGGCTTGCCGCTCGCCGGAGAAGAGAGAAGGGACCAGTAAGTGGCCAAGAAGTCGCTCGTCGTCAAGCAGCAGCGGGAGCCCAAGCACAAGGTGCGGGCGTACACGCGCTGCAACCGCTGCGGACGCCCGCGTGCGGTCTACCGGAAGTTCGGCGTGTGCCGCATCTGCCTGCGCGAGCTCGCGCACCAGGGCGCGGTGCCCGGGATGACGAAGTCGAGCTGGTAGGAGGACACGGTGCTCACTGACCCGATCGCCGACATGCTCACGCGCATCCGCAATGCGAATCGCGCGCTGCACGACTCCGCGTCGATGCCGACGTCCCGGATGAAGGAGGAGATCGCCCGCATCCTCAAGGACGAGGGCTACATCAAGGACTTCCGCGTCGTCGAGACGAAGGACGAGAAGGGCCGCACGCTGCCGTACCGCACGCTCGTCGTCGAGCTGAAGTTCGCGAAGGACCGCAGGCGCGTCATCACCGACCTCAAGCGCGTCTCCAAGCCGGGCCGCCGCGTGTATGCCGGCAAGGACCGCCTTCCGCGCGTGCTGGGCGGGCTCGGCACCGCGATCATGTCCACGTCGACCGGGGTGATCACCAACCGCCAGGCCGCCGAGCGCCGTGTCGGCGGTGAGGTGATCGCGTTCGTCTGGTAGCGATGTCGAGGATCGGACGCAGACCCATCGAGCTGCCGACGGGCGTGCTGGTTGCCATCTCGCCCGGCCGCGTGCAGGTCAACGGCCCGCTCGGGGAGCTGAGCCAGGTCGTCCCTGCGCGCATGCAGATCGAGAAGACCGAGACCGAGGTCGTCGTGACCCGCCCGACCGAGCGCGGCGAGGACCGCGCGCTCCACGGGCTGACCCGAACGTTGATCGCGAACATGGTCGAGGGCGTCACCAAGGGCTTCGAGAAGCACCTCGAGATCCAGGGCGTCGGCTACCGCGCGCAGCTCAAGGGCACCGACCTCGAGCTCGCCGTCGGCTACTCGCACCCGATCCTGGTGAAGCCCCGCATGGGCATCTCCTTCGACGTCCCCACTCCGACGCAGATCGTCGTGAAGGGCATCGACAAGCAGATGGTGGGCCAGACGGCCGCGGAGATCCGCAAGGTCCGGCCGCCCGAGCCGTACAAGGGCAAGGGGATCCGCTACGTGGACGAGCAGGTTCGCAGGAAGGTGGGCAAGCGCGCATGACGACCCTCACCAAGCGCGAAGCGCGCCTCCGTCGCCACCGTCGCGTTCGCGGCAAGGTCTCCGGCACCGCCGAGCGGCCGCGCCTCGTCGTGTTCCGGTCGAACCGGGGCATCTTCGCGCAGCTCGTCGACGACGGCTCCGGACGGACCCTCGCGTCGGCCGGCTGGAACGCGCTCCCCGCGGCAGCGGGCTCGAAGGCCGACCAGGCGGCCGAGGTCGGGAAGGCGCTTGCGAGCGCTGCGAAGAAGGCCGGGATCGAGGAGTGCGTCTTCGATCGCGGCGGCTACCTGTTTCATGGACGCGTGAAGGCGCTCGCCGACGGCGCGCGCGAAGGAGGGCTACGGTTTTGAGCACGAGGGAAGTCGCCGACTCGCGCGAGCTGAAGGAGCGCGTGATCGAGATCAACCGCGTCGCCAAGGTCGTCAAGGGCGGTCGGCGGTTCTCGTTCACCGCGCTCGTCGTCATCGGCGACGAGACCGACCGTGTCGGCCTCGGGTACGGGAAGGCCCGCGAGGTCCCGCTCGCCATCTCCAAGGCGGTCGAGGACGCGAAGAAGAATCTGTTCACCGTGCCGAAGCACGGCCAGACGATCACCCACGAGATCGTCGGGCAGTTCGATGCCGCCCGCGTCGTCCTGCGACCGGCGAGCGAGGGGACGGGCGTCATCGCCGGCGGCGGCGTCCGGGCGGTGCTCGAGCTCGCGGGCATCCGCGACGTGCTCGCGAAGAGCCTCGGCACCACCACGCCGATCAACATGACCCGCGCGACCGTCAACGGCCTGCGCCGACTCGTCCGGCCCGAGGACGTCGCGGAGCTCCGCGGCAAGCGGATCGTCGACGTGCTGCCCCTCCCCCGTGCAGGCAAGCAGGCCGAGAAGGAGCCGGACGCCGAGGAGGCTTCGGCCGCGGATGCGGTCGACGAGGCCGCCGAGACGACCGCGGAGATCGCGGAGGGCACCGCCGAGGAGACCGCGTGAGCACCGTGAAGATCACCCAGGTCAGAAGCACGATCGGCCAGTCCGACCGGCACCTCGGCACGCTGCGCGCGCTCGGTCTCGGCAAGATCGGCAGGAGCGTCGAGCAGGCGGACTCGCCGCAGCTCCGAGGCATGCTCCGCCAGGTTGCCCATCTCGTGCGCGTGGACGGGAAGGAGTCCTAGGACGATGACGGACGAGCTGAGCCTCTCCACCCTGAAGCCCGCCCAGGCGCGCAAGGACCGGAAGCGCGTCGGTCGCGGCGTGGGTTCCGGCAGCGGCAAGACCGCGGGTCGCGGGACGAAGGGCCAGAAGTCGCGCGCAGGCTCGAGCAAGATGCCCGCCGGCTTCGAGGGCGGGCAGATGCCGATCGACATGCGCCTGCCCAAACTCCGCGGGAACACGTCTGCGGACGCGATGCCCATCGGCCCCTTCCGCACCTACACGCAGCCCGTGAACGTCGGCGACCTCGACGCGCGCTTCGAGGCCGGCGCGGAGGTCACGCCGGAGGCGCTCAAGGCCTCGGGGCTCGTCCGCAAGCTCTCCGTGGACGTGAAGATCCTCGGGAACGGCGAGCTCACGAAGAAGCTCTCCGTCACCGCGCACGGCTTCTCCCGCTCGGCGGTCGAGAAGATCGAGGCCGCGGGTGGGTCCGTCGTCAGGCTCCGCGAGCCGGTCGTGCGGAAGAAGAAGCGCCACAAGGCCTCCGCGCCGGTGGTCGAGGAGCTGGAGGCAACCGAGGTCGACGCGGCAGAGCCCGAGTCCGAGGCGACCGCCGAAGAACCGGCGGAGGAAGAAACCAGCTAGGTGTTCTCCTGGCTCGCGAACGCTTGGCGCGTGCCGGAGCTGCGGCAGCGCGTCCTCTTCACGGCCATGATCCTCGCCATCTACCGGCTGGGCTCGTGGATCCCCGCCCCGGGGGTGAACTCGGACACGATCGAGAACTACTTCTCGGGCCGCGGCGGCACGATCCTCGGCCTGCTCAACCTCTTCTCCGGCGGCGCGCTCTCGCAGTTCTCGCTCTTCGCGCTCGGGATCATGCCGTACGTCACGGCGTCGATCATCCTGCAGCTCATGACGGTGGTCATTCCGCGCCTAGCAGAGCTGCAGAAGGAGGGGGAGGCGGGGTACGCCAAGATCACCCAGTACACCCGCTACCTGACCGTGGTGCTCGCCGCGATGCAGGCGACGGGGTACGCGTTCCTCTTCCGCAACCAGGGCGCGCTCGACGCTGGATCGGGCGAGATGGTGCTCATCATCGTGAGCCTGACCGCCGGGACGGTCCTGCTCATGTGGATGGGCGAGCTCATCACCAAGCGAGGCGTCGGCAACGGCATCTCGATCCTCATCTTCGCGTCGATCCTCGTCGGCGCCCCCATTGCGATCGCGGCCTGGTGGAACGGCGGCCCGATGGAGAAGCTCTTCTACCCGGTGATCGCCGTCGGGATCTGCGCGGCCGTCGTCTTCGTGCAGGAGGGCCAGCGCCGCATCCCGATCCAGTACGCCAAGCGGATGGTGGGGCGCCGGATGACCGCTGGCGGGTCGACGTACCTCCCGCTGCGCGTGAACATGGCCGGCGTCATCCCGATCATCTTCGCGGCGGCGATCCTCGCCTTCCCGCCCACGATGGCGCAGTACTTCCCGACGACCCAGGACTTCGTGAACGAGTACTTCCAGCCGGGCGACTGGATCTACCTGTTGATCGAGGGCCTGATGATCGTCGTCTTCACGTACTTCTACACGGCCGTCCAGTTCAACCCGGTCGACCAGGCGGACAACCTGCGCAAGTACGGCGGCTACATCCCGGGGATCCGCCCGGGGCCGCCGACGGCCATCTACCTCGACCGCGTGCTCAGCAGGCTCACGCTGCCGGGGTCGCTGTTCCTCGCGACCGTCGCGGTGCTCCCGAGCCTCTTCATCGCCTACGGCGGCTTCTCGCAGGCGAGCGCCGGGGCGCTCGGCGGCACCTCCGTGCTGATCGCGGTCGGCGTCGCGCTGGACACGATGCGGCAGATGGAGTCGCAGATGATGATGCGCTCCTACGAGGGCTTCCTCAAGTAATCGGAGCGGCTCCGTGCGGATACTCATCCTCGGCCCGCAGGGCTCGGGCAAGGGCACGCAAGCAAGGCTGATCGCGGCCGCGCACGACGTGCCGCACGTGGCGACGGGCGACATCCTGCGGACTGCCGTCACCGAGGGGTCGGAGCTCGGGCTGCGCGTCGCGCCGATCCTCGAGAGCGGCGACCTCGTCCCGGACGACCTCATGGTCGAACTCATCCGCCTGCGGCTCGCCGACGAGGACGGGTTCGTGCTGGACGGCTTCCCTCGGACGGTGCCCCAGGCGGAGGCGCTCGACACCATGCTCGAGGAGATCGGAAAGCCGCTCCACGCCGTGCTCCTGCTCGAGGTGTCGGACGACGTGTCGCTCGAGCGGATGCTGGGCCGCCGTGCCCAGGAGGGCCGGAGCGACGACGCGCCCGACGTCATCCGCAACCGGCTCCGCCTCTACCACGAGCTCACCGAGCCCGTGGTCGAGCGCTACCGGGCCGACGGAGTGCTGGTCGCGGTCGACGGCGAGCGCCGGGTGGACGAGGTCGCCACGGCGATCGAGGACGCGCTCGCGCAGGCAGGAGCCCCGCAGACGTGATCATCCGCAAGAGCGCACGGGAGATCGAGAAGATCGCTGCCGCCGGCGCGCTCGTCGCCGAGACGATCGCCCACGTGGGCACTGTGCTGACGCCCGGCGTCACCACGGACGAGCTCGACGCGGCGGCCGATGCCTTCATCAGGGAGCACGGCGGGATTCCGACCTCCGAGGGGTACAAGGGCTACCCGAAGGCGATCTGCGTATCGCAGAACGACGTCGTCGTCCACGGAATCCCAGGCGCCTACGAGGTCGCCGAGGGAGACCTCGTCACGATCGACGTGGGCGTGACGCTCGACGGGTACATCGCGGACAGCGCGTACACCTTCGGTGTGGGCGAGATCTCGGCCCGCTCCCAGGCGTTGCTCGACGCCGCCCAGGAGGCGCTCGCCGCCGGCATCGCCGAGGCCCGCGTGGGGAATCGGGTCGGCGACGTCTCGCACGCCGTCCAGTCCGCCGTCGAGGCAGCCGGCTTCGCGGTCGTCCGGAGCCTCGTCGGCCACGGA
>Ga0210076_1000385_pt1 | contig 10346 bp, 9 predicted proteins | sample MayberryNW_Catta_3_FD_184876 | JGI IMG/M metagenome (GOLD analysis project Ga0210076, IMG submission 184876) | Wetland microbial communities from San Francisco Bay, California, USA, that impact long-term carbon sequestration -... | ecosystem: Environmental > Aquatic > Marine > Wetlands ... | reverse complement strand
ACGCCGCGAGGTCCTCCTCGTGTCGAAGCAGCACCTCGACGCGGTCGGCGTGGAGCCGGGCGTGATTCGCGAGAACGTGACCGTCCAGGGCGTCGACGTCCACGACTGGCCGGTCGGGCAGCGGGTCCGCGTCGGCGAGGCGGTGCTCGAGATCACGATGGTGTGCGACCCGTGCCACAAGATGGACGAGCTCCGGGACGGGCTGCGCGCGGAGCTCGACGGGCGCCGCGGAATGCTCGCGCACGTCGTCGACGGCGGCGAGATCGCGCTCGGCGACTCGGTCGAGATCGTCTAGCCGATCCGTCGGCAGACGAACAGCATGTCTTCCTCGCCGCCGTAGGGCCGCAGGTCGAACCAGCCGTAGAGCTCCTCGACCGCGAAGCCGGCCTCCTCGAGCAGTCGCAGCCACTCGGCCGCGGACAGCCAGTGCAGGCCGAACGTCGTCTCCGCACCGCCGTCGGAGCGCACCGAGAGCGAAAGGGTCCGCGAGCCCTCGTCCCAGACCGCTCGCTCGAAGATGCCGGGCTCCCGCTCGAGCCAGCGGTCGTGCGTCTCCTCGATGTCCTCGGGGCTCGGTGCGAACACGTCGAAGACGAAGCGCCCGCCCGGCTCAAGGAGCGCTCGCGCGGCGCGCAACGCCTGCAGCTTCTCGGCCTCGGTCTCCATGTGCAGGAGCGAGCGGAACGGGCAGATCGCGAGCGGGACGCGCTCGTCGACGGGCGGCTCGCGGAGGTCTCCGAGGCGCAGGTCGAGCAGGTGCGCGACACCGGCCGACTCCGCAGCGGCGCGGGCCTCCGCGAGCATCTCGGGTGAGGAGTCGACCCCGATCACGGCGATGCCCGCCCGTGCGATCGGCACCGCGATCCGCCCGGTCCCGACCGCGAGCTCGACGACCGGCCCGCCCGAGGCGAGTGCCTGCTCGACGTAGAACCCAATGTCCTCGGTGACCGAGCGGCTCCAAGGGTCGTAGATCCGCGCAATCCGGTCGTACAGAGCCATCAGACGGGCTTCCGGACGACCCACACGAGCTCGCGGCTCTCGTCGTCGAACGGCCGGCGGTCGAACCAGCCGTAGAGCGCCTCGACCTCGAGCCCGGCGACGTCGATCAGGCCGAGCCACTCGTTCTTCGTCGCCCACCACAGCGAGCTCGTCTCGCCAGACTCGAGCACGATGTCGACGCGGCAGTCGCCGACCCCGTAGCGCAGCGTGTGGGGGATCGGCTCCTCCTGGCGAGCACCGTCCAGACGGGCGGCGATCGCGTGGTCGAACGCGAACGCGTTCCAGGCGAAGCGGCCACCGAGGAGCAGCGCCTCCGCGACCCGCTCGAAGACGCGTCGCCGGTCGGCCCACGTGGGGAGGTGGAGGAGCGCCCGGTACGGGCAGATGACGAGCGAGGCCGGCTCGTCCAGCTCGAAGTCGCGCATGTCACCCTCGTGGAGCTCGAGCTCGACGCCTGCCTCGGCGGCGCGCTCTCTCGCGACCGCGAGCATCGCGGGCGACGAGTCGATCCCGATCAGCTTGCCTCCGATCGCGCGCGCGATCGGGATCGCGACGCGACCGGTGCCGACCGCGAGCTCGACGACCGGGCCGTCCGCCTCTCTCGCGAGGTCGACGTAGAACGCGACGTCCTCGGTCATGTCCGCCGCCCACGCGTCGTAGATCGGTGCGAACGCGTCGTAGTCGCTCACGACGCGATTCAAGCAGCCACGGGCGCGTCGTAGGGTGCCGTCGTGAACGGCTCGAAGGAGCGCCTCGTCCTGACGGCCCTCGTCGTGGGGGCAGTGCTCGCCGGCGGGAACGGGGTCGGCGTGCGGTTCAGCAACCGCGAGCTCGACCCGCTGTGGGGGGCCGGCCTGCGGTTCGCCCTTGCCGCGGCGCTCCTCGTGGCGGCGATGGCCGCGCTCCGGCTGGCGCGTCCTCGCGGCCGAGCGGCGGTCGGCGCGGTGCTCTACGGCGCGCTCAACTTCGGTGCCGCCTTCGGTCTCGCCTACTACGCGCTCGTGGAACTGCACGCCGGCTTCGGTCAGCTCCTGCTCGCGATCGTGCCGCTCGTCACCCTGCTGCTCGCCGTCGTCGAGCGCCAGGAGCGCCTCCGTGCGGTCGCTGCTGCCGGCGCCGGCCTCGCGTTCGTGGGCATTGCCGTCATGTCGCGGGCTCCGCTCCGCGACTCCGTCCCGCCGCTCTCGGTGCTCGCCGCACTCGGCAGCGCCTTCTGCTTCGCGCAGGCAGCGATCGTCGTACGTCGCTTCCCTGCGGTGCATCCCCTGACGATGAACGCCGTCGGGATGGCCACCGGCGCAGCGATGCTCGTGGGGTTGTCGATGCTGGTGGGGGAGTCGATCACCGTTCCGGAGCACGGCGAGACCTGGGCTGCGCTCGCCTATCTGGTGGTGGTCGGGTCGGTCGTCGTGTTCGGTCTCTACGTCTACGTCCTCGGCCACTGGAGCGCGTCCCGCGCCGCCTACGCGTTCGCGATCACGCCGATCGTCACGGTGATCCTCTCCGCCTGGCTGGACGACGAGCCCGTGGGTGTCGAGCTCGTTCTCGGCGGGCTGCTCGTCATCGTCGGCGTGTACGTCGGGGCGCTCAGGACGCCCGCCGTCGAGCAGGCGGAGCACCGACCCGGCACCCGTGGAGGCCGTTGGTAACCTCGCTCACCTCCATGGACGCCGACGCTCTCGAACGGGCCGCGCTCGCGGCGCTCGCCGCCACCGAGTCGGCGGACGAGGTCGAGCGCGTGCGCATCGAGTACCTCGGTCGCAAGAGCGAGCTCAAGCTCGCACTCCGTGAGGTGCGGGACCGCGACACCGGGATCGCCCTCAACACCCTGCGCGAGCGGCTCGAGTCGGCCATCGACGGACGCGAGGAGGAGTTGCGGCGCTCCGAGCTCGATCGCCGTCTGACCGAGGAACGGGTGGACGTCACGCTGCCGGGCACGCCGGTTCACCGCGGCCACCTGCACCTGATCACCCAGATCCGGCGCGAGTTCGAGGACATCTTCCTCGGCCTCGGGTACACGATTGTGGACGGCAGAGAGGTCGAGAGGACCCGCTACAACTTCGACGCGCTGAACTTCCCGGAGGGGCATCCCTCGCGCTCCCCCGTGCAGACGCTCTTCCTCGACCCCGAGACGGTGCTGCGCACCGAGACGTCGCCTTCGCAGATCCGGACGATGGAGGCGCAGGAGCCGCCCGTCTACATCGTTTCGCCCGGGCGGGTCTACCGACGCGACACACCTGACGCGACGCACACGCCGACGTTCCACCAGATGGAGGGGCTCGCCGTCGACGAGGGGATCACGCTCGCCGATCTCCTCGGCACGCTCGAGTACCTGTGCAAGGCGCTCTTCGGGGAGGACCGGCGGACCGACTTCCGCGTCCACCACTTCCCGTTCACCGAGCCCTCGGTCGAGGCCTTCGTCTCGTGCCACCTGTGCGACGGCGCGGGCTGCACGGTCTGCCGCCACTCCGGGTGGATCGAGGTCGGCGGCTCGGGCATGGTCGACCCGAACGTCTTCGAGTTCGTCGGCTACGACCCGGAGCGGTATACGGGGTTCGCCTTTGGCTGGGGCCTGGAGCGGATCGCCGTGCTGCGCCACGGGATCCCCGATCTCCGCGAGCTCTGGCGCAACGACCCGCGGCTGCTGGGGCAGTTCTGATGCGCGCGCCGCTCTCCTGGCTCCGCGAGTACGTCACGACCTCGACGTCGCCCGAGGAGATCGCTCGCCGCCTCAACGTCTCCTCGCTCGAGGTCGAGCGGATCCTCGACGTCGGCGTCGCCGACCTGGACGGCAACCTCGGGCGCTTCCTCGTCGGCAGCGTGCTCGAGGTCGCGCCGCACCCGAACGCGGACCGCCTCCGCGTGTGCCAGGTCGACGTGGGGGAGGGCGATGCACGGCAGATCGTGTGCGGGGCCTGGAACTTCGAGGCCGGCGCGACCGTCGCGGTCGCGCTCCCGGGCGCGTATCTGCCCGTTCTCGACGTGCCGCTCGACGAGCGCGAGCTCCGCGGGCAGCTCTCGCGCGGGATGATCCTCGCCGAGGACGAGGTCGGGCTCGGGGACGATCACGCAGGGATCATGGTGCTTCCGGACGCTCTCGAGCCGGGGACGCCGCTGGTCGACGTGCTGCCGATCGCCGATCGCGTGCTCGACGTGACGCCGACCGTCAACCGCGTCGACCTCCTGTCCATGGTCGGGCTCGCACGCGAGATCGCCGCGCTGACGGGCGGGGAGCTGCACATCGCGGACCCTGACGACCCGGCGGTCGTCGACGAGGAACCCGTCGACGTCAGGGTCGAGGACCTCGGCCGCTGCCCGCGCTACGTCGGCCGCGTCTTCCGCGACGTTGCGGTCGGGCCCTCGCCGCAGTGGCTCCGCTCGCGGCTCTTCCTCGCCGAGATGCGCTCGATCTCGAACATCGTGGACATCACGAACTACGTGATGCACGTCTACGGGAGCCCACTCCACGCCTTCGACCGGTCGAAGCTCGTCGAGGGCCGGATCGTCGTCCGCCGCGCCCGCCCGGACGAGAGCCTGCGCACGCTCGACGGCACGCTGCGCACGCTCACGCCGGACGACCTCGTCATCGCCGACGCCGAGCGGGCTGTCGCGCTCGCGGCCATCATGGGAGGGGAGGACAGCGAGGTCTCGGGCGCGACGACCGAGCTCCTGCTCGAGGCTGCGAACTTCGAGCCGGTCGGGATCCTGCGGACGTCCGACCGCCTGGCGCTGCGAACTGCCGGCTCCAACCGCTGGGAGAAAGGGATCGACCCGCACCAGGCCGAGCCCGCGGCGAAGCTCGCGAGCCGGATGATCGTCGATCTCGCAGGGGCGCGGCTCACGGGCCACACCGACGTCCACGACGGCCTGCCCGAGCGCAGGGTCGTTCGTCTCCGGCCGGATCGAAGCGACCACGTCATCGGGCTCGAGGTCGACCCCGGAGAGCAGCGCAGGATTCTCGAGGGGTTCGGGTTCTCGGTCACGCCCGACTGGGACGTGACGGTGCCGACGTGGCGCGCGCGCGACGTGACGCGTGAGGTGGACCTGATCGAGGAGGTCGCGCGCGCGGTGCTCGACCGCGTCCCGCACACGCTCCCCCGCCGCCGGCACGTGCGCGGGCGGCTGAGCGGCGAGCAGCGGGTGCGGAGGGTCGTAGAAGACGTCCTCGTGGGCGCCGGACTGTCCGAGGCGTACACGTGGAGCCTCGCCGCGTCCGACCCGAGCCCGGAGGCGATCGCGCTCCCGGACCCGATGACCTCGGACCAGGCGGTGCTGCGCACCACCCTTCTCCCGGGGCTCGTCGCCGCGACGAGCACGGCGGTGGAGGTCGGGACGGAGGGCACCGGCCTGTTCGAGATCGCGCGCGTCTATCTGGCATCCGGGGGCGACCTGCCCGACGAGCCGTGGCACGTCGGCGCCGTCGTCCAGGGTGGCTATCGCGGTGCGAAGGGCGTCCTCGAAGCGCTGTACGCGGCGCTCCACGTCGAGCTCGTCGTCGCACGCGCGTCGCACGCGCTGCTCCATCCGGGGAAGACGGCCCGGACGGACGCCGGATTCCTCGGAGAGCTCCACCCGACGCTGCTCGACGGCGAGTGGGGCGCGTTCGAGCTCGATCTCGCCGTGCTCCTCCAGAGTGTTCCCGAGCGCATCGTGTACGAGGACGTCATCACGTTCCCGGCCGTCCACCAGGACATCGCGGTCGCCGTCGGCGAGGACGTCGAGGTGGGGGCGCTCGTCGACGTCGCGCGGGAGGCCGGCGACCCACTGCTACGCGAGGCGCGCGTGTTCGACGTCTACCGCGGTGACCAGGTGGGAGAGGGGAGGAAGTCGGTCGCGCTCCATCTCTCCTTCCAGTCGCCGGAGCGGACGCTCACGGACGAGGAGGCGGCCGAGCTGAGAAGCCGCATCGTCGCTGCCCTCGCCGAGCGCTTCGGCGCCGAGCTCCGCGCCTGACGCAATCCGGCCGCGCGCCTCTCGCGTAGACACACGACGATGAGGGGCATCGTCGCGCTCGTAACGCTCGGCCTGGCCGTGATCCTCGCCTCGAACGGCGCGGCGGCTCCCGCCCAGACGCCGAGGCTCTTCGGCGAGGTCGGGCCCGAGTTCGAGATCTCGCTGCACGACGCGCAGGGCAACCGGGTGACGAAGCTCGATCCCGGCACCTACGTCGTCCGGGTGGAGGACAAGTCCGACTTCCACAGCTTCCACCTCGAGGGCCCCGGCGTCGACGAGCGGACGGACACGACGTTCATCGGGACCGTGGAGTGGACGGTCACCTTCCGCGACGGCCGGTACACGTACCACTGCGACCCGCACCCCACCCTCGCCGGGTCGTTCACGGTCGGCAACCCGCCCCCGACGCCGCCGCCGACCGGGCCTGCTCCGATCACGGCGAAGACGCGGCTCGTCCTCACGGCTGGCCCGGCGCAGGTCATCACGCTGAAGACCGCAGCAGGCAAGACCGTGACGACGATGCGCACGGGCACGTACAACGTCACCGTGCGCGACCGCTCGCGGCAGCACAACGCGCACATCCGCGCGCCCGGCGTGAACAGGAAGACGACCGTCGCCTTCGTCGGGACACAGCGCTGGAAGGTCGCCTTCGCGAGACCCGGGACGCTTCGGTTCCTGTGCGACCCGCACGCCGCGGCCGGCATGCGCGGCTCGGCGAAGATCTTGCGCTAGGTGGGGCGGACAGGGCTTCTGCGTGGGAGCCCGTCCGACGTTCCGGGGTTGCGCGAAAGAGCGACCACGACGACAGCGGCCGCCTTCAGGGACTTCCGCGCGAGCGGAGTCTCGCGCAGGCGAGATCCCGCTCGCGCGCGGAAGACCGAGCTCAGACGGACTTGCCGGCGATGCGCCAGACGGGGCCCTGCGTCGCCGCCCGGTCCGTGTTCGAGATCCCGTGCAGCACCGTGACCCGACCCGTGATGCCCTCGGCGTCCATGCGCTCGAAGCACCGCCGCGTCATCTCCGGCGACGTCCCGTAGCCGCCGCCGTTCGACACGCGGAAGCGGAGCGCGAGCGCGCCGGGGACGCGGGTCGGGTTCAGCGGCGCGCCGAGGAGCGCTGCCCGTGGGACGTAGTCGCTCGAGTCGAGCTCGAGCTCGGAGAGGAGGTCTCGCCATCCGGGTGCCAGTCCGGCGACCTCGGAGTCCCAGGCGGCCGTGAGCGTCGTCGCGATGCTCTCGGCCTCGGCGGTCGCGGGCTCGGCATGCGAGCCGCGGAGCGTGAGCGTGCCCCAGATCCGCTTCCGGTCGAGGTGTCCCAGGAGGTTCCGGAGCTTCTCCGGGCCCCCGCCGCGGCGCCGGACGTGGAACCGGAGCTCGGGACCGACGCGGCCCGGCCCGAGCGGCGCCAGGACGGCCGCGCCCTCGGCGATCGCACCGGTCTCCTCGACCGTGAACGCGAGGCGCGCCTCGTCCCACCCCTCCTCGAGGCCCGCTTCGATCGCTCGCCACTGGTCGACGGCCAGCATCGGCGGGAGCTTAGTCGGCGCGGTCGGAGCGGCGCGGTGCGACGATCCCGGCCTCGGCGGGCTTCGCCTGCCGGAGCTCGCGGCTCCGCTCGACCTCCGCGTTCACCTCTCCGCCGAAGAGCAGCGCGAGGCCGGTGAGCCACAGCCAGGTGAGCGTGACGATGACGGCCGAGAACGACCCCCAGGCCTTGTTGTACGACCCGAACATGCTCGCGTAGACCGAGAAGCCGCTCGAGGCGGCGAGCCACACGACCACGGCGACGAGCGATCCGGGAGTGACGAGCTGCCAGCGCCGATGCTCGACGTCGGGCGCGAAGTAGTGGAGGACCGAGAAGGCGGCGAGCAGCCCGAGGACGAGAAGCGGCCACTGGATCGTCCACCAGGCCCAGGTGACCGGTCCCTCGAGCCCGAGCGATCGCCCCAGCCAGCCCTCCACGTAGGGGCCGAAGACCAGCAGTAGCCCGATCAGGACCGTCGCAGCGCCGATCGCGAGCACCAGCCCGAGCGCAACGAGGCGCCTCCGGGCGAACGAGCGGCCGTCCTTGCGATCGTAGGCCGTGTTCAGCGCGGCCATGTACGTCGTCATCGCGCTCGTCGAGGCCCACAGGGCCAGCGCGAAGCCGAAGACCGTGACCAGGATCCCGGTCGACGAGCGCTGCTCGAGGCGCGTCAGGCTGTCGCCCAGGAGCTCCGTCGCCTCCGCGGGCATGACGGTGCCGAGGCGGTCCATGAGGTCGGAGATCGTCCCCGGGGCTGCCACGAGCGAGAACACGCCGAGCGCGAGCAGGAGCGTGGACGGGATCGCGAAGAAGGAGCTGTACGCCAGCGCCGACGCCGCCAGCGGGACGTTGTCGTCGAGGGTCTCCTTCCCGGCGCGCTGGAAGATCGCGAGCCAGTCCCGCAGCGTGAGGTCTCGCAGCGACGGATCGCGCAGCTTCGGCTCGCCCCGCTCCGGCTGGGGAGTCGGCGTATCGCCCGCTTCGCGAGCCTGGACCGTCGCCGGAACGGGGCTCCCTTGCACGTGCCGGTGCTACCCGAGGGCGCGTTCCGGGAAACGAGCGGGAGCGACCGCACGCTGCCCGGTGTCGCCATAATGGCCGGTTCATGGCGACGGTCGAGGAGAAGGCGGGAGCGGGCGGCAGCGGCGTCTCCGACGGGATGCTCCGCGGGTTCTTCCGGGAGATGCTCCTCATCCGCCGCTTCGAAGAGAAGGTCGAGGAGCGGTTCCGTGCCGGCGAGCTGCCGGGCTTCCTGCACGTCGCGATCGGCCAGGAGGCGAGCGCGACCGGGGTCTGTGCCGCGCTCCAGCGCGAGGACGTCATCGCGTCCACGCACCGCGCGCACGGTCACGCCATCGCGAAGGGAGTCGCGGTGGATCGCGTCATGGCCGAGCTGTACGGCAAGAAGGAGGGGTGCTCCGGCGGCTTCGGCGGGTCGATGCACCTGTACGACGTCGAGGTCGGCCTCCTGGGCGCGAACGCCGTGGTCGCGGGCGGTATCCCGGCCGTCGTGGGCTCGGCCCTCGCGTTCCAGATGAGGGGCGAGCAGCGCGTCGCAGTCGCGTTCTTCGGCGACGGCGCCACGAACACGGGCACGTTCCACGAGTCCCTGAACCTCGCGCAGCTCTGGAAGGTCCCCGCGGTCTTCGTGCTCGAGAACAACGGCTGGGCGGAGTCGACGCCAGCAGTGCAGCACTCGCCGCTTCCGGTCGAGGAGCTCGGGAAGCGCGCGCTCGCCTATGGCATGAAGCTCATCGAGGTGGACGGGCAGGACGTCGAGGTCGTGTACCTCGCCACCCTCGCCGCCCGCGAGCACGCCCTGTCCGGAAAGGGCCCCGTGTTCCTGCACCTCCGGACGCACCGCCTGACCGGGCACTACGTCGGGGATCCCCAGATCTACCGCGACAAGGAAGAGCTCAAGCGCGAGCGCGAGACGAAGGACCCCGTCCAGCTCCTCCGCGCCAGGCTCGAGCTCTCCGACGAGGACTTCGCCGCGCTCGATGCAGAGGTGACGGCCGAGGTCGAGGCGTCCGTCGCGTTCGCGAAGGCGGGGACGGATCCCGACCCCGAGGACGCGATGAAGTGGGTCTATGCCTGAGGTGACGTACCGGGAGGCGGTCCGCGACGCCCTCACTCGCGCGCTGCGCGAGGACGATGGCGTCTTCCTCATGGGCGAGGACATCGCCGAGATGGGCGGGTCGATGGCCGTGACGCAGGGCCTCCTCGAGGAGTTCGGGCCGCAGCGGATCCGCAATACACCGATCTCGGAGATGGCGATCGTCGGGAGCGGGATCGGCGCAGCGATGCAGGGCATGCGGCCGGTCGTCGAGATCATGTACGAGGACTTCCTCACGCTCTCGATGGAGCAGCTCGTCAACCAGGCCGCGAAGCACCGCACGATGTCCGGAGGCCAGTTGAAGGTGCCGCTGACGATCCGCACGCAGGGCGGGGCGGGCTGGTCGCCGGGAGCGCAGCACGCGCAGCAGCTCGAGGCGTGGTTCGTCCATGTGCCCGGGCTCAAGGTCGTGTTCCCATCGACTCCCGAGGACGTGCGGGGCCTGCTCTGGTCGTCCATCCACGACGACAACCCGGTGGTCTTCTTCGAGCACCGGACCCTGTATCCGCTGAAAGGGGAGGTCCCCGACGAGCTCGAGCCGATCCCGCTCGGCAAGGCGCGCGTCCACCGCGAGGGGACGGATGTCACCGTCGTCGCAACCGGCCGGCTCGTGCACGAGGCCCTCCACGCGGCGGAGGAGGCCGAGAAGGACGGTATCTCCGTCGAGGTGCTCGACCCGCGCACGCTCCTGCCGCTCGACGAGGAGGCGATCGTCGAGTCGGTGAAGAAGACGACGCGCTGCGTGACCGCACAC
>Ga0210076_1000383_pt1 | contig 10351 bp, 8 predicted proteins | sample MayberryNW_Catta_3_FD_184876 | JGI IMG/M metagenome (GOLD analysis project Ga0210076, IMG submission 184876) | Wetland microbial communities from San Francisco Bay, California, USA, that impact long-term carbon sequestration -... | ecosystem: Environmental > Aquatic > Marine > Wetlands ... | reverse complement strand
GCAGCAGTAACAAGAGCACTAGATACCACCATGTTGGGCAATGGTCTTTTCTTAACAAGTACCTGTCTCCATCCTGGCTGCAGTAAATCAAGGAACTCTTCTAACTCTGGTTGATCCTCTCTTGGCTTGGGTTCAATTGAAGTACCAAGATATTTTGCGACGTGGATTAATGCCCCACCCTCAGGAGCAACCTTTGCATACGCAGAATGAACCGAATAATAAAGTGGACGATCTACTCCCAAAGCAAACGTTACATCTTTGTCTGGAAGGCTGCTAAGAGCAATATCCAAACATACCAAACGTATGGGTTTAGATTCTTTAGCAGCCTTTGACAGTACATCTGGTCTCTCATTGTCGTCGAAAAGACCGTAGGCATCATTTGGACCTGCTGCTATTACAACTATCTTTGTTGATACTTCAGTTTTGTCAGACAGCAAAACTTGCCATCCAGAAGAATCAGTTCTTTTCACGTTGATTGCCTTTTTTCCCATGACAATTCTTGCATTTGCATTTTTGGCTACTGTTAGTAGTCCGTCGACGAGTGTCTGCCAGCCTCCATCTAAATACATAACTCCTGCTCGACTACCCACATAGATTTGGTGAAGTACCGGTCCTATGCTCTGAATGTCTGGATCGTTTGCATAAGTATTTAGTCTCACAATTGTCTTAATTATTTCAGCATCGTTTATGTCGTGAATATTTTTGTCTAGCCATTCCTGTTCTGTAACACTTTCTAATTGTGAAAAATCAATTTTGGTAGGTGAAATAAAGAACTGACTCCCATCATTCTTCCCAGACAGCCAACTACTATAATCACCAGCAATTTCACGTTTCTTGCCGCCGCTTATTAAATAACCTCTCAATGCAGGAATGCCTCCACTATAAGTTATACCTATCTCCTTTAAAATTGAGTCAGTTGCGTCAGTGAGATATAGTGCGTGCGGTCCTTGATTAAAGTAAAAACCATCTATTTCTGCAGTCCTTGCACGGCCTCCAATTTCTCTAGATGAATGTTCAAATAATGTTACTGTCTTTCCAGCACGGGCAAGCAGCGCAGCAGTGGTAAGACCTGCAAGCCCTCCTCCAATAATTACGATATCTGACTCATCGACTTTATTTGACATTATAATTCATATATCTAAAGGATTGCTGTTAAATGTTTCTTTTCGAAGGAGTAATCAGTTTAAAGACATTTGAATTTTTTTCCTGTTTGATCAATCTTCGCTTGAAAAGTATATTTTTATTAAACCGAGTTTAGCTCCATTTCTTTTTAATTACTTATAGAAACATATTCGATAAGATGTCTTCAGAAACATTCTTTCTTACTGTTTTCTAGTTATGATAGTTCACACAACCATAGAGTAGAACATATTCAGGTGTATGAATATGGTTGTCTCATTAATTCTAAAATACTGCATATACAAATAAATAATATGTAGAAGATTCTCCAATAGTCATAATTTAATTAGGGGGGGGCTATAGTAATAAGTATTAATTGACTAAATTATATATAATTTAAATACTTTGTCAATGAAATTTATTTAACTATCACCAAAAAATCCATGTTGAATTGATCTTTTGCTAGTCATGGTTCTTTGCTTTCTCAACCATAAATTACTCTTCATCAAAGGATTATGGCTTTCATTTTTTAATAATAATACCAAATTATTAAACGATATATTATGTATAATTATCCTACACCAATCAATTTTACATGGTCATAGCTCTCATGTCTCATCCATGCATAGAGGGCTATGACTTTTTATTGTAAAAAATAAAATAGGCAACAAGAATCAATGAACATACAAATTTTTAACCAACAATTCTGCAGATATACAAAAGAAGTTTCCGAGTCTCAATTATTTGTAAAATATATACTTCTGTTATCTATATTCATATCTTATCAATGATCGTACAATACAAAACTGTCAAAGTGAATGGTGTCAATATCTTTTTTCGACAAGCTGAAAATATGAAAAAGCCGACTATTTTACTACTACATGGCTTCCCCTCTTCATCTCACATGTTCCGAAATCTAATCAAAGAACTTTCTGATGAATATAACATTATTGCTCCTGATTATCCAGGATTTGGAAATAGTGACCAGCCTACAATCAAGGAGTTTGAATACACATTTGATAACTTGGCCAATGTAATAAACAATTTTGTTGAAGAATTAAAATTAGACAAATATAGTATTTATGTCCACGACTATGGCGCTCCAGTTGGATTCAGATTAGCAGTCAAACATCCTGAGCGAATACAAGCAATAATTACTCAGAATGGTAATGCCTATGAGGAAGGGCTAACACCTGCTTGGGATCCAATGCGTACATATTGGGAACATCCAACTGAAGAAAATAAGGAAAAGATAGCAAATCTTCTTACTCCAGACTTTACAAAATATCAGTACGTGACCGGAACTCGAAATCCTGCTGTAATCAGTCCAGATTCATGGAATATCGATCAATTTGTATTAGATCGCCTAGGCAATAAAGAAATACAACTTGCATTATTCTACGACTACCAAAGCAATTTGAAACAATATTCTTTATGGCAGCAATACTTTAGAACACATCAGCCTCCAATGTTAGTTGCATGGGGAAAAAATGATATTTTCTTTGGACCACAAGGTGCATTAGCATTCCAGAGGGACATTACAGATGTGGAAGTTCACTTATTAAACACTGGACATTTCCCATTGGAAGAAGATCTAGGTGTTAGCGCAACCCTTATAAAACAATTTTTGAGTAATAGAATTATACCTTAATTTTATATGCTCTTAACTTTTTGCAATAATCAATTAGATACCTAATTCCAACGTGTTCATCGATATAGTCGATATCTGAGTAATGCACATACGGTCCGAATTAAAAGGGCTAGTCTCTCCGTTTAGATGGTTAACCATGTAGTTGTTGCATGCTAGCAATTCGATAGCGGGATTGATGCATTTCTACCGATATAAGTGCGTCCTCGAATACGATTCAGATATCATTAACTTCCCTATATGACGATGTAGGTTCAGGCTCTCACTTCAGTTCTAGCATTGATTATACTGGTTTAGATTCTGATTTTCGAATTATTTCTTCATTTATGAAATTTTCAAAATCAGGATTAAACCATTTGTTTGGCTCTATTTGTTTCCATAATTCTTTTATAGTCCCCCTTTGAAATATATGTCTCATCCACTGTACCTAGCCTTTCCATTCATTATCATCAAATACTTTTTCTTTTATTCATGGCGTATGCATGTGAACATACCCAAAGTATATAGAATGCGTATGCTTCCTCTCTGGAGAACTTTTCTTGATTATCTATCACATTTTGTATAGGTGGATCCTCCATTACATGCTCTACAATCTTGAGAAACTTTTCACCCATGTCATTGAGAACCTTTGTTTGGATGTCAACTGAAAGACTCTGCATTTGCTTTCTTGAGAAATACGGGACTACGAACATTGTGCCAATTATTCCAAGTGCTTCTGCCATGCCGAAAAATTCGGCCAATCCAAGTTCAGACATATATTTATCTCATGAAGATTCAAATTGCAAGTATAAAACAATTTAATATTTCTGGGTTTAATATTATACTATAACTAGCCACAAATAACATCTATAAACGCAAAAGAAAAAATCAAACCTCCAATTTGACCAAAGGTTTCAAAGTAGGAGGAGAAGCTTGGTCAGACACTTCTCCTTCTTTTATTAATTTGTTAATGTAAATAAATTAATGAATTAACCGATGTGAAATTCCACATGATTTCCAACGACCCTATTGGGATTGTGCATATTAATTTTTCATTCTAATAAATGAAATAATACAAAATTTCTTTTATTATTGTAATATATTGTAATAATGATATGTTTATCAAATACCATACGACTTCTGTCTATTGTATAATAAAACTTTAATGATTTAACTGTCCCCTTATACTATATGGGACCAGTAGGATGTGAAACAAATTGGACATTAATTTAGGACCTATATAGCATAGTTATCATTTTTCATTTTATTCATTTACTAAATCTGTGATTTTTTGAATTAATTCTTCATTTTCTATAGGTTTTTTAATAATAGAATAATTAAATAGTAACTTACTCTTTATTTCGGATATTATTTCACCTGCAGTTATAAAGCAAATCTTTGGTTTGGTGTCCTTTTTTCTTATTTCATTGTATAACTCAAATCCATTAATAGGATCCATTTTTATATCAATAACTAACAAATCGTAAAAATTTGGTTTGAATTCTTTTAGTGCTTGTATAGGATTATAATAGTAATCCACCATAAATCCATTTTCTTCGAAGACTATTTTTAATACTAAACCAATATCCCTTTCATCATCAACAATTAATATGCACTTTTTACTATTGAGAACAGCAGAATTGTTTTGTATAATTATTAATATACGTAATGATTGTTAAATATTTCCTTGTAATAAATTTAAATTAAATAATAAACAAAAGATGGGACAAATCATCTTTACCTTTCTATTGCTTTGATTGAATGAAATATTTTTGCAAACTTTTAGCAAAAAACTTGAATATTATTATACTAATACACCATACTACCTTATATTTGTAAATTAATATATCATTGAATATGTATTTGACATCAGATTCCACGTCAAGCACTCATTCATCATGTTCAGATGTTATAAGAATAGATAGGGTGTATGAAATTCAAAATATAATTAAATCACAATCACAATTGTTAGATAATTCAAAGATACAGGTTGATAATTGTATAAACTATTATTATTTACCATCATTTATCAAACATGAACCAATAAAGGAATCAATTATTGAATTACAAAAAAGAGGAATTAGACTAAGATGTATCATAGAAATTACTAAAGACAATATCAAATATTGCAAAGAACTTGCCAAACTTGTTAAAGATCTTAGACATTTAGATGGACTAAAAATCAATTTTACTATAAGTGAATCAGAATACATTTCTCTTGGTTCTACTTTAAATGAAAAAAGAGATAAAAAAACTACAACAGAAGTTATCTATAGCGATATTAAATCATTTATAGAAGAACAACAATATTTATTTGATATACTTTGGAATAAAGCAATTCCTGCTGAAAATAAAATAAAAGAGATTGAAACTAATAATATCTTCATTGTTAAAGATGAAACTCTCACTCAACAACAAACATTAGAGTTGGAACAAGATATAAGATTAGAAGAAGGTATAAAAATTATAAGAAATACTGTTGAAGTTCAAAAACTTGCATTTGACCTTTTAAAATCAGCTAAAGATGAAATATTAATAATATTTTCTACTGCTAATGCATTTCATCGTCAAGAAAGAGCAGGCTCTATAAAACTATTATCTGAAATTGCATCTCGGAAAGACAATAATGTAAATATCAAAATTATGACACCAATCGATGATACATTACCTAAGACAAAAATAGAATTGGAAAATATAAAAAAAATGGAAAAAGTAGAAGATAAAAAAGAAAACATTGTGAAGTTACCAAAGGAAACAAATTACAAACAACAAAATTCTAATAAAATAGAGATTAGATTTATTGAAAGTCAATTACAAACTACAATTTCCCTTCTTATAGTTGATAAAAAATATTCATTAGCTGTAGAACTAAAGGATGATACTAAGGCTACATCCATTGAAGCAATAGGATTAGCAACTTATTCTAATAGCAAATCAACTGTATTATCTTATGTTTCTATATTTGAAACACTATGGTTGCAAACAGAATTATCTGACCGATTAAAATTACATGATAGAATTCAAAAAGACTTCATAAATGTAGCAGCTCATGAATTAAGAACACCTATACAACCTATAATTGCAATAACTGATATAATTTATTCTCGAAGTAAAGAAGATAGAGAAAAACGAGAATTACTCGAAATTATTATGAGAAATGCAAAAAGGCTAAAGCGATTAACTGATGATATATTGGATATAACAAAAATAGAAAGTCAATCTTTACAAATACAAAAAGAATGGTTTAGTCTTGAAGATGTAATTTCAAGTCTTGTTTCTCAACATAAAACAAATCTAAAGGAAATGAACAATATCATTAATTTGAATTTTATTATAGAAGAAAAAAATTTGTTTATTAGAGCGGATAAAGGAAGAATAGTACAAGTTATAGATAATCTATTGTGTAATGCTATTAAATTCACAGAAGGAAAAGCTGATGGTAGTATAACTATTACTGCTCAGAAAACAGATAATAATAGTATTATAGTTATTACAAAGGATACAGGTATTGGTATACATACTGAAATATTATCAAAACTTTTTACAAAATTTGCTACTAAATCTAATAAAGGGACTGGATTAGGCTTGTATATATCAAAAAAAATTATTGAAGCACATGGTGGAAAGATTTGGGGAAAGAATAATTATTACAATGGAATAGGTGCAGAATTTGGGTTTATCCTTCCAATAGAATAACATATAATTTAGAATAACGAACTTTTGTTTTTATAATGAGAAGATTATATGAAATAAATCAGGTATTGCAATGATTTAACGAACTAAAAGTTTATACAAAAAATAATAAATTCGCTTTTAACTCATTTTTTTAACTATTCTTATTTCTATAAAGATATAGATTCGTAACATATTTTTATCTTTCTCAGTGGAATGTGAAACAAATTTGACCTAATTTGTGGTCCTAATATAAAAATTAGTAAATTTATTGGCAATGATTTTTAAATTGAAAAGATTATTTTTACGAAAATAAACTTTGGCACTTGTATTAAATTTGAATAAATGAATTCTCATGCTTATATTATAGTTATAGTGAAGAATAAATTCAATTGTTACGAAATATATGGCCTATAAAATTGTAAAACATTTTTTGAAAATAATCATTTTGTTATTATAGATCAAATAGATGTTTAGTCTATTAAGTCATTGATTAATTTAATTCAAGCAAGTATTTATATTTCTTTTCTGACCCAGTCTAGGAAAAGATTTCCTATATTGCAGTTTAATATTAGAAATTATTATTTATAAGATATAAAAGATACTATCTGGACAATGTAAATTTTACTTCTTAATCTACAATATCGAACCTAACATATCAAGATAATTTCGAATGAAATCCTTAAAAATTTCATAATATATGGAATCCAAATGTTATTTGCAATTCTGATCTTTGTCTGTGATCTGGTTCTTGCCTTTTTCTGTTGTAGATATTATAAGATTCTATTCTACTTTATCTCTAAAGTTACTAACTATGTAATAATAAATTTATTTATCTATACATTTGCTTTTCAAATTTATTCGATGCTTGATTATTTATCATTTTTAAATTATTTTCTATATTCTCAGCTTCTTTAATTAATATTTGTATTTCACAATAAGCCTCAGGAACAATTTTACTTATAGCCTGAACAACATTTGCTGCGGATCTAAAATCAGGTACACCAACTATAAAATCAACAACAAATACGATGACATCAATATTCTTCCAATTTGATTCATTCAAAAGAACTCCAGGAATTCCATTAATAGTTCCATTTTGTAAAGGCAGAATCCCTACATCATCTAATTCCTTCATTATAACTGGAGAATTTGAAATCACACTAAGAGAATGCTCATCTTCCTCTCTTCCTTCTTTTTTTGTTGTTTTCATTCTATCTTCTTTTTCAATTGCGTTACCTGCAATACTTATTATTGTCCTACATTTATTTTCTTTAGACCATTTCAATATGATATCACCTACTGGTCTAGATGTTGCTGGCTCTAAAACTAATTCAGAAACAAAGAATCCTAATTTTTTTTCTTCATTAGCATATATTCTAGCTGGAAAATTTGGTTTACTATCATAAATTACGGACAGGGGAGAAAACAGAGATGAATCTAGAATTCCTACTAAGTCAGTTTTTAAAGAATTGATAAAACATCCACAAGCTATGGTACTAGTAAGACCAATATTGTGAAAACCATCAAATACAACACCACCTTCAATATTAATTTCTTTTAATTTTCGAATTTCAATTAGTGGTTTCATATTCATGATAATTATTTAATTTCATTATTTTAAACTGTTACAGATAAATAATTAGATACAAATAGAATTTTCATAGTTATAAGAATAAACCCTGACTACTGCTTCGAACTTCGAGTCCCAACCCGAGAATTAATTTATTTAATGGTATATTGAATAATTATATAATTATTTGAAAATATTTATGAATGTATATTAATACTAAATGGTTAAACTACTTTGAACATTCAATGATGTTGCTTGCAAAATGCCTTCCGGTTTTACTCTATACAATATGATAAAATGGCAGTTCCATTTGCTTTACCTTCTGTTATGGCATTATATTGTTTTTCCATTCACTACTTTCTAGAAGCGTGATTTTACTATTTCTATTTGTATAACAGGCCATGAATAATATTTGATTTAACAATGAATATTTATCAAAGATAAACTTCAATACCTAGTTTACAATTAAAATATGAATACCAATATTTTGATATTATTAAAAGATTGAATTTGTATATAAAAATACTATTATTAGCCATTCATTATAAACTTATTTACTTATTTTACCAATAACATAACACTTAAAAGTTATTTTTACGATATATAATATTTGATGGCTTTACCATTAAACTCCAAAAATAGGTTTAACAGTAAAAAAAGATTAATTGAGGGTCATAGTCAGTTCATTGAAGGTTGGGCTGGAGTAGGAATCATGGTAGGTATCTGGGCAGTAACCTTTGGTATTATTGCAAGTGGAATACTCACATTTTAAGATAAAGTATGATAAAGTAAAAAATTACAATTTTTTTTATTTTAAAGTTTAGGTTAGCTGATTATTATTTTCACTATATTACAATATGAAAATACGTACTTTTATTAGTTATTATGCCCTAATATGGATTGTTCTAATATGAATGAGTCTGAAGTTGATGTTAATTTATTGTGCAAAAATTGTCAACATCAAATATCAATGCATCTACCCAAATGTTCAGCATTATTCCATAATAACATTTGTAATTGTAATAAACCTGAATTTTATAATGTAGTAATTTCTGGAAAGTATATAGGGTGGACTGAAATCCATTGTAACAGTTGTGGAAAATTAGTGGCATTTATTGATAGTCAAATTGAAAATATTGATGATTTTAAAATAAGATGTAAACATTGTATCATACATCACAATTGAGAGCAGAATAAATCCTTTTCATTAAATTAGTAATAATCCAATAATATCAATTTATTAGATAACTAATATTCATTTAATACAGTATCCTAAACATTCATAGGTGAATCTTTTACAAAAAGACTCGTGCTGATAAATATACACAACTTTATGAATCATTATTTTCTGGCAAATTTTGCGAAGTGATATCAATGGAAAAACATATTCTTTCTATTTTAATTGTAGCTTTGTTTGGTATTACAATTTTTATGATTACTCATTTATTTGAATTAAAGATTTCACCTTTTATTTTATTTTCATCTGTAGTTATGATTTCCATCTATGTAGTTTTATCATTTGAAATCATCCATAGAACATCAATTGCAATTTTTGGAGCCTTGATTCTAGTAATTGCAAGCTTACTATTAGGAATTATTCATCCAGAAGAAACCCTGCATTTTGTGATAGAAGTTATTGATTTCAATACAATAGGATTGCTTTTAGGAATGATGATAATAGTTGCTATTTTAGGAGAAACTGGTATTTTTAATTGGGTGGGGATTAAGGCTATAAGATTATCTAAAGGTAATTTATGGAAGTTAATGGTAATTCTATGTGTATTTACTGCAATTACCTCAATGTTTGTTGATAATGTAACTATTATTTTGCTTATGGTTCCAGTTACCTTATCCATATTCCGATCTTTCAAAATTTCACCTATTCCTTTTATTTTAGGACAAACTCTTTCATCTAATATAGGAGGGGCTGCTACTTTAATCGGAGATCCACCAAATATCATTATTGGATCAGCAGCAAATATCGATTTTAATTCTTTCTTCATTAATATGGCACCATCAATACTTGTAACTTTTCTCTTAGGACTGTTTTTAATAAAAATAATTTTTAGAAAAGAATTAAAGACGATAGTGAATATATCTGGAAAATTCAAAACTATAGATGAAAAATCATTAATAAAAGATAAACCACTTCTAAAAAGTAGTATAATCGTATTATCTGGAATAATTTTCTTGTTTGTAATTCAAGGATCAATCGGGATAGAAGTATCTATTATTGCATTGGGTGGCGCAGCTACTCTTTTGATTATTACTAGAGCACATGTAGAAAAAGTCTTGCAAGAAGTAGACTGGGCAACTTTAATCTTTTTCGCTGGCCTTTTTGTAGTAGTTGGTATTTTAGA
>Ga0210076_1000382_pt1 | contig 10365 bp, 13 predicted proteins | sample MayberryNW_Catta_3_FD_184876 | JGI IMG/M metagenome (GOLD analysis project Ga0210076, IMG submission 184876) | Wetland microbial communities from San Francisco Bay, California, USA, that impact long-term carbon sequestration -... | ecosystem: Environmental > Aquatic > Marine > Wetlands ... | reverse complement strand
TTTTTCTTCGTACACCCAGCGGTCGAGGTTGTCGAAATAGCCACGGCGCAAGACCAGGCTCATGGCAACGGCGCGGGCGGCGCGCTCCTGCTTTTCCGGCGTGGTGGCGTATTTGACCAGGATCTCGAAGGGGTAGTTGCCGTGCTCTTCTTCGTCTTCGTGGATACGCTGATATGGGGCAGTGACCCAGCTTGGCACGGTACCGGCCTTGAGACTCTTGGCAATCAAGTAATCGGCCACTCCTTCGCCGGCCATGGGAAATGCGGCGATGCGCTCCACCGTGTCGGTGAGTCCTTCAAAGGCGTTGAACATCGCCATCTGGGCCGGCAGCGGCTTATAGTCGTGCGGGGTGGCGCCCTTGCTACGCAACGCCTCTTCGAGAAAACCGGCGTGCTCGTATTCTTCGTGGGTGGCTTCCGCCAGCGTCTTCTTCACATCCAGCTCGGGGGTGCTCTTGAGCCAGCCGCCGAAGATCTCGCCGGCGCGGACCTCGTTGAACAGGCGGCTCTGCATCACTTTGATGCGCATCTCATCGGTGGTCAGCGGGATGAAGCTGTAGGCCGGCAGCCTCTCGTCCAAGCTTTTGCAAAAATCGGCAACTTGCTTCTCAATCGACTTGGCGAACTCGCGGCTATCCATACGACCTCCTGACCGGCAAACACGATCAAATTCAGCATCTTGCTATCAACAGTGGCTATGGCCGTCAAGGCGCATGAACTTGTCGAAGCAGCAGGTCACGGAACCAACCGATAAAACCGAAAGAAATAATTTTCGATGGGCAAAATCTCCACGTTCTTGAATCCCGCTTCTCGCGCGTAGGTCCGCAATGTGTCGGGCCTCATGACCGTGCCCGTCTCTGCGGACGGCTTATCGGCCATGCCGACCGGCAGGCAGTGCAGGATGCTCCAGCCGTACATCATCCAATCGACATCGTTTTTTGACGTTGAGAACGATTCACCCACGCGTTCGTCGACAACCAACACTGTGCCGGCAGAGCCGGCAAGATGCTTCATGGCTCTCAAGGCAGTCACCGGATCCGCCATATCGTGGATGCACTCGAAGGCAGCGACCAGATCATATTGGCCGGCGAGCTGGGGGTCGGCGGCGTTGCGCACATGGAATTTCACTTGATCGCCGATGCCGGCGCGAATTGCGTTTTGTCTGGCGATCTCCACGGATGGCTCGTCCAGGTCGAATCCATCGATCTGCGCTTTCGGATAGCTTCTCGCGATGGCGATGCTCGACCATCCGGCGCCCGCACCCACGTCCGCAACGCGCGCCGGTGGATCGGAGAGTAGCCGGTGGTGAACGTCGGGAACCTTGGGCAGCCACGAGCTGCCCATTTCCTTTAAGAATATGGCCCGGTTCATTCCCGCCTGGCCTTCAATCAGATCGACCCCATAGTGACCGTAAGCGACACCCCCGCCAGTCCTATATGCCTGGACGACGGCATGGAGCGGGTGTAGCGCACCGGCAAGTATAACCGGCAGCGCGCCCAGATAATTCAGGCTTTCTTCATCCACCAGGACCTCGTGGTAAGGCTCGGGCAGCGTGTAACGCCTGCTCTTTGCATCGACGGTTTCGTCATCGACCTCGAGAACACCGCAGATTGCCTGTTGCTCCAGCCATTCCCTGGCGTAACGTTCATAAGTTCCCGTCCGCTCCGCCAGTTGTTGTGAGTTTGCCGGGCCGCTTTCGCTTAGGGCGCGGTAGTAGCCGAGCCGGACACCAAGATACATGCCGAACATCTCAAATGCGCCGCGCGTCGATTGAAGAATTTTTTCGATAAAGGCATTTGTTTGTTGCGCCGCCGTCATCGCTGCAAACCCCTTTTTAAAATCAGGTTATTCCTAACGTAAGCGATTTTTCGATCGTCTTGTCAAGTTCCGTTATCAGATCTTCCGTTATCAGATCGTGTTCCGTGATCAGATCGTTTGCTCGGCAATTCCGACTTGCGCGCAAAGACGCTCGTTCCCTACCAATGTGCTGTGACCGGAGTCGAAGCCTAGACGGTGGCCCTGTTCACGCGGGATCCCCGTCTCCGGCAAATCTTCAGCGGTGCCCTCCCCACCTGGTCTCGCCGAGCGCAGCAAATTTGCTACTCCCCCGTATCAAAGCAACTACACCAGGTACTAGAATACCCGGCTCCGGATCATGGCTCGCCTGTTATAACCCCGTAGATTCATGAATTTAAAAACTTTTGCTTTGCCGCTTCAAAGCCTGGTATACGGCTTGCGCTAGTGCTCCACGGGGTCGACGGATGAAAACTCAAATCGCAAAAACCGCGAAGCTTTCGATGACCAGACTTATCACTGCGAGCGCAGTTTTAATGCTGCTTTTCACGCATGCCGGGTTTGCCCAGACGCCGAAGGTCCGGCGAATCGGGGTTGTCCACCCTGGCGGGGGGGTATCCGAAACGCTCGAGGGTCTGCGCCAGGGGCTGCGCGAGCTTGGGCTCGAAGAAGGCAAACAGTTTCAATTGGCGATCAAAGACGTCGAGGGGGATGCCATCGTCGTCGACGAAATAGCCAGAAATTTCGAAAAGGAAAACGTCGCTTTGATCTACGCGCTGACAACGCCGATCATCACCAAGGCGAAGGCGGCGACCAACAAAGTTCCGATCGTCTTTACGATCGGCAGCGACCCGGTCGGCGCCGGCCTGGTCGAAAGCTTCGCCAAACCCGGCGGGCGGCTCACCGGCGTGCATTATCTCGCTCGTGATTTGACCGCCAAACGGCTGGAAATCTTAAAGGAGATCGTGCCGAAAATCGGCCGCGTCCTGACTTTTTATGATCCCACTAACAAAGTCGCCGCCGACGGCGCCGCCATGGCGCGCGAGGAGGCAAAACGGATCGGTATCAAACTCATCGAACGCCACGTGGCCTCGGTCGAGGAACTCAAGGGGGAATTGCAAAAGTTCAAGCCCGGGGAGGCCGATGCTTTTCTCTATTCTCCGGATCCGATGATCGGCAGCCAGTCGCAACTGCTCATTGACGTCGCCACAGCGAAGAAGATGCCCACCATGTTTCAGGATCAAAGTCTGGTCGTCAAGGGCGCCCTCGCGGCTTATGGGCAGAATTATCTCGAGATCGGGCGGACCTCGGCCAAGTACGTACAGCGGGTTCTTAACGGCGCCCAGCCAAAAGATCTGAACATCGAAACCATCGACAGTGTCGAGCTGGCTTTCAATCTGCAAACCGCCAAGCAACTTGGGGTGAAGATTCCACCTCAAGTCCTGGCGCGCGCGCAGAAAGTCGTGAAGTAAAGCGGCTCCACCGGTCGCGGCTATTCAAGTTCCCGCAATTTGAGCGGTTTTGGATTGGTACGGGCGGGCGGTGGAGCGGTCGGATGCTGAAGGCGACTCCTATGTGGCAAGCCATTTTTCCTTCTGGCGATTGCTTCAATGGCGGAAGCGCAGCCGAAGCACGCCGCCTCGCCTACTATGTCGATTTCATCCCGAAAGACGCCAAGCCTGCGGATTGCCGGTTGAGCAGCCGACAATCGAGCGGGTGACCAATCTGAAAACCGCGAAAGCAATTGGCCTCACCATACCACCAAATGTTTTAGCAGAGCAGATCGAGTCATCAGAGGAATACACCGGCAGCCGTGTAAGGAGGAGAAATGCGAAGGATAATAATCTTATTTGCTTCATTGCTGTGCTATGTCGGTCTCGCGGAAGCGCAGCAGGCCATTTTCCTCGTGCGCCATGGCGATACGGTGAGGCAAAAAGGCAACCCCGACGTCCCGCTGTCGGAGTCCGGGGAACGGCGGGCCCTGGCGCTGGCAGCATTGCTCAAGGAAAGCGGTATTAACGTGATCTACACGACCGGTCTGCAACGCACGGTCAAGACCGCGGAGCCGTTGGCTGGGTTGCTAAGCATCGAGCCGAAGGTTAACCCACAGCTTAGGCCCCGAGCTAAGCCAGAAGACATTGATCAGTTCGCGAATCGACTGCGTACGGAACATCGGCAAGATATCGTCTTGGCCGTGCTCCATTCGGGCAGCGTTCCTGCATTGATCAAGGCGCTGGGCTATCCAACGCCGATCAAGATTCCTGAAACCGAGTTCGACAATCTATTCGCCATCATCCCACGCCCCGAAAGCGCGCCGACCGTATTGCGGCTTCGATATTAGCGGCTCCGCAAAGAGACTGCTTCATCAGTTCACGTTAGCGTCCCCGGACCACCTGGATCTCAACGCTGCAAAGGAAACCGTCAGCAAAATAGACGGACGCAACGCATGAAGAAATACGTAGTCGTTTGGTCAGTGATCTGGGTCTTACTTGGCGCCGTCCTATCAGTCGAATCTCAGCAGTCGGGAAAAGTTTTTCGCGTCGGCTACCTGGATCCGAGCGGTGCTTCTACGGCGGCGTGTTGGCGCGAGTGAACAGGGTGATCAGGTGAGAGTAAGCAAAATCACAACCACCAAAGTCTTTCGCCTTACGCTCGGCTCCGTGCTGGTCATGCTTTGTTCATCTGCGGAGGCGCAGCAGCCAAGCAAGGTCTACCGCATCGGATATCTGGCGTCGCTTCGTGGCGGACCCGCGTCCACAGAAGACGCGCTGCGAAGCGGACTGCGCGACCTTGGTTATATCGACGGAAAAAACCTCTTCATAGAGCCGCGATCTGCGGAAGGAAAGGTCGACCGTTTGCCGGGACTCGCGGCCGATCTAGTACGCCTAAACGTGGACGTCATCGTTGTCACAAGTATTCAAGGCGCCCTGGCTGCCAAAGAAGCTACCCAATCGATCCCTATCGTCTTCGCAGTCGCTCAAGATCCCGTCGGAAGCGGACTCGTTGCCAGCCTCGCACGACCAAACGGTAATCTAACCGGAGTGACTGATTTTGCCAGAGAGTTAGCCGGCAAGCGGCTGGAACTGCTCAAGGAGACCGCCTCCAAGGTCTCGCGGGTGGCTCTCCTTTTGTGGAAAGCAGCCGGTCCGGAACATACCGCTGAAAAGAACGAAATCGAGACCGCTGCGCGGGCGCTGCGAGTCGACATTCAGCCGGTGGAGATACGAGGAACTAACGATTTGGAGAACGCCTTCCGGACAGTCACTAAAGCAGGCTCCAATGGTTTTCTGGCACTGACTGATACGCGGTTTGCGAATAACCGGAGAAGGATCATCGAGTTGGTTGGCAAAAACCGTCTGCCAGCGGTGTACCAAGACTGGGTGTTTGTCCAGGACGGAGGGCTGATGTCCTATGGCACTAATCGCATCCAGTGGCGGCGGCGCGTAACGTCTTACGTAGATCGAATCCTCAAGGGTACGAAGCCTGCGGATCTGCCAGTCGAGCAACCGACGAAATTCGAACTGGTGATCAATCTCAGAACCGCGAAGCAAATCGGATTAACCATTCCACCAAACGTTTTGGCCAGAGCAGATCGGGTGATCCGATGAATTTTGGATTTGCGATTTTGGATTTTGGATTAGGGAGAAGAAGGCTGTTATAATGCCGCCGTATGAGAAATCTAGACAAGGTAAAACAAATGACTAGCCGCGTCATCCGGCCCGGCGATCCCGTTATCGACGAGCAATATTGGAACAAGGCCACGCCCGAAGAGCGGATGAGCGCTGTTTGGGAATTGACCTTGCTCTGTCTAACTTGGCAATCGAAGCAAGCCCATGAACCAAGACTTCAGAGATCTGTTAGCAGAATTCAACGCCCGCCAAGTTGAATTTCTCTTGGTCGGCGCCCACGCCCTGGCAGCGCACGGCCATGTGCGCGCGACCCAAGACCTCGACATTTGGGTGCGGCCCAGCCCGGAAAACGCCAAGCGAGTTTTAGAGGCCCTCCGCGCTTTCGGCGCGCCGCTGCATGATTTAACGGAGAAAGACCTTGCGACACCCGGCGTCATTTTCCAGATCGGGGTGGAACCGATACGCATCGATGTCTTGACCGTCATCGACGGCGTCGGGTTCCATGAAGCTTGGGCAGAGCGGATGATTTCGCAATACGGCGATCAGCCGGTTGGCGTGCTCTCCAGAGAACACTTGATCAAGAACAAACTCACCGTCGCGAGGACCCAAGACTTGGCCGACGTCGAAGCCTTGAACCGCAAAAACTGAAAACAAAAATTCTCTATCTCCGAGCGGGACAAAAAGCAGCCGATCAATTTCCATTCTGATCTCTTGTGGACAAACTTTTGGGCGCCGAGCCGGCTGACCTTGTTGGGAAACGGCCGTCGAAGCTCGATTCCTTGTCGATCTCAGAACCGCAAAACAGATGGGATTAACCATTCCACCAAACGTCTTAGCCAGAACTGATAAAGTAATCCGGTGACGTTCAATCCAAAATCGGCAATCGAAAATCTAAAATCGGAAGGTTCCACCGAATGTCTTAGCGAGAGCGGACCGAGTGATTCGGTGAATCGATTTTCGATTTTAGATTTTGGATTTTCGATTAGCGGATCGCGAACTCAATCTTTGTTCTTTACACTCTGGGCTTTGCTCTTTGCGCTCTGCTCATCCGCACAGGCGCAGGGAAAAACTTTCCGGATCGGCTACCTTGACCCAAGCTCGCCTTCCGTGACCGAGCACCTGCTGAAAGCCTTTCGCGACGAAATGAGCAAGCGCGGTTGGATCGAAGGGAAAAACGTCATTTACGATTACCGCTTTGCCGAGCTCAAATCGGAACGCCAGATTGAGCTAGCCCGGGAATTGGTTCAGTGGAAAGCTGATGTCATCGTGGCGGCCGGAGGTGCACCCAACGCCACCAGAAAAGTGACGTCCTCGATCCCGATCGTTGTCGCGAGCGGCATTGATCTAGTCCAGGCCGGACTTGCGCAGAGTCTATCGAGACCGGCCGGCAATGTCACTGGCCTTTCAATCCTGGGTCCAGAGCTCATCACCAAAAGGCTGGAGATCATCAAGGAGGTGATCCCGAAACTAAGCACGGTTGGAGTTCTCATGCGCGCCGGAGCTGGCGCAGGAACAGGACAGCAGCAGCAGATGGAGGAAATCAGGATCGCTGCTTCGTCGCTAAGACTCGCACTGGTTGAATTACCGAGTGAAATGAACCCCGACGCACTGGACCGGGCGTTTAAAGAGGCGCGCGCAAAGCATGCCCAGGTCATCATTCCAACGGCCGGGCGGATAACCTTAGCAGCAAGAAAACCGATCACTGAGTTTGCCATCAAGTATCGGCTCCCGGCGATTTACCAGGAGCAAGAGTTCGTCGATGCCGGCGGGCTAATGTCGTACGGCCCGGATTTCTCCGATCTCTATCGGCGCGCCGCGATCTTTGTCGATAAGATCCTTAAAGGCGCCAAGCCCGCAGACCTGCCGATCGAGCAGCCGACGAAGTTCACATTTGTCGTAAACCTCAACACGGCAACGCAGATCGGCATAACCATTCCGCCGAACGTGCTCGCGCGGGCGGATCGGGTCATTCGGTGACCGAGCAAATCGAAAATCGGCAATCGAAAATCCAAAATGGATAGGATTCCACCGAACGTGCTGACCCGGCGCCGATCGGATGTTCGGTAAGACGAAAAATGCGCTTGAACGAGCACTTCTTCAAAGTTGACATTCGGCCCGCCGTGAGTAGTCTGAATTCTAGTCTGATTTGAGGAGGCGGCATGGCACGTGTTCTAAGTTTATCAGAAGCTAAGGCCCGTCTAAGCCAGTTAGTGGCTGACTGCGAAAAGGATGAGGAAGAGCTTGTCATCACTCGAAATGGCCGGCCCGCGGCTGTTCTCATCAGCGCGGACGAGTATGAGGGGTGGCGCGAGACCAGGGAGATCATGCGTAACCGCGCCCTGATGAAAGAAATTAGACAAGGTCTGCGGCAGCTTGAGAAAGGCCGGCGGTTTAGTTTCGAAGAAGTTTTCGGAGAGCCCTTGAGACCGGCTAAACATTCTAAATGATCCGTTATCGCGTCGAGATGCCTGCGGCTTTGCGGCATCTCATCCGTCACCTACCGCGGGAGTTAAAAGTTAAAGTTAAAACTGCTCTGAGATCAATTTCGGATGACCCCTATCGAGCAAAGGAGTTGAGAGAAGAATTGGCCGGGTTGAGAAGCTACCGAGTTGCCCGATCCCGAGTCATCTATCGCGTGATAGGTTCCACAGTTCAAATTGTTGCGCTTGGACCCCGTTCGGACATCTATGAGCGTGCTGCTGCCGAACTCAGCAAAACCTTGAGAACAGACAAACCCAAGAGATCCTGAGGGCGTCAATCCGTCGATCTTCGAATCGGACAGCCGGCCACGGTCGTCAAGCTGAAAACAGCAAAGCAGATTGACCTCACGAATCCGCCGCAAGTGCTCGCGAGAGCGGACCGGGTGATTCGATGAAAGTAAACAAACACTTCTCGTTAGTAGTCAGCGTCACGATCTGCGCATTGCTCGTTGCCCTTTGCCGATCCACGGAGGCGCAGCCGCCAAAACACCTCGGTCGAATTGGATTTGTTTCGGGAAGTGGTGATGCTTCGAATCCGGCGTTTTCAGAAAAAGCTTTTCGGCTAGCGCTGCGGGAGCTTGGCTATGTCGAAGGGAACAACCTCGTGCTTGAGATCCGTTATGCCAGAGGAGACCGCGGTCGTATACCGACCTTCGTGGCCGAACTGGTGCAACTAAACGTGGATGTAATCGTAACTGGCAATTTAACCGCTATCCGCGCTGCAAAGCAGGCAACCCAGACCATTCCCATCGTCATGGTTACCAACGCCGATCCGGTGGCGACGAAACTCATCGACAACCTGGCGCGGCCGGGCGGAAATATTACCGACATTACCAATCTCAACCGCGACTTGAGCGCGAAGCGATGGGAATTGCTCAAGGAGATGATCCCGAACTTGTCGCGCGTGGCAATTCTCTGGGACGACACTAACGAAGGTTCCGCTATTGCCTTTGAAGAACACCAGGCCGCGGCCGGTCCCTTGAAGCTACAGCTTCACTCGCTTGCCGTGCGCGGCCCTCAGCCTGATTTCGAAGCTGCGTTTGGAGCCGCCGTCAAAGTACGCGCGAACGCAATCATTCCATCCGAAGCGCAGTCATCCTGCGTTACCGGAGCAAGATCACAGAGCTTGCCTTAAGCCACCGGCTACCTTCAATTCACGATGGAAGCAACTATGTAGAAGCGGGCGGCCTTGCAGCGCATTCATCGAACGATGCTGATCTCTACAGACATGCCGCGATTTTTGTCGATAAGATTCTCAAAGGTGCCAAGCCCGCGGATCTGCCGGTCGAGCAACCGACCAAGTTCGAGCTGATCATCAATTTGAAAACTGCCAAGCAGATCAGATTGGCCATGCCGCCGAATCTCTTGGCGCTAGCCGACAAGGTGATCCGATGACCTGGACAATCCAAAATCCAAAATCATCGAAATCCAAAATCGAGTGGTTCCGCCAAATATGCTGGCGCGGGCGGATCGAGTGATTCGATGAACTCCATTGGCTGTTGGAGCGTGCCCTGAACGGAGATCGTAACGGCAAACGTTGGGGGGCGTCTCTAGACCTCCCGAAACGCGCCCTTGATCGCCTCTCCATCCAGCCTCGCCTTGACACGCTACTTTATCCGTCATAATTTACTGTGTCAGATTTGTTAACTTGTGTAAGGAGAACTTGGCTATGTCTGCGAGCACCAAAATTACCGCAAAATATCAAATTACGTTGCCTCGGGAAGTGCGCCGCGCGCTAAAAGCCAAGGTGGGAGACTTGCTCGTTTTCGTGCAGCAATCGGACGGTTCATATCGCATTCAGGCAGTTCCCCCGCGCCTGACTGACGCTCTGCGGTTGGCTGGCAGCCGCTTGTCGCCGGGAGATTTCCGGCGCCTGCATCAGGAGTTTGAAGAAGGCTGGGAACATGAGCCCAGCTAGCGCTCCGCCCTTAGTCTGCCTTGATGCGAACATATTTCTTGCTGTGCTGATCCCGGAAACGACCCGGGCACCCAAAGACGAAATTGCGGGCGCAGCCCGCGTTCTTAGGGCACTCGAGGATGGCCATTTACGCGCCGTTTCTACAGCGATCGTGCTAGGAGAAATCCGCTATGTCTATTTGCGGGAGGACAGGGCCGGATTCGAAATCGCCCGTGCAGCCATCGAATCCGAAAACAATTTGCGCGTCTCGAACATCACGGCGCCTTTGGCCATTCATGCCGCGGAATTAAGGCGGAAATACTATTCGAAAAAGAACGCGTTCTCTTACAATGATGGCCTCTATCTGGCCACGGGGTTGGCCGAGCGTGCGGACTTACTGATTACCACAGACCCGCATCTCCTTTCCGTCGTAGAGCTAAAGACTTTGCGCCCGAGCCAGTACCGCTAAAGCTTTTTGCCGAGATGAGTCAGGAGCAAGTACTAACCGCAGCCAAAAGCTGCCATCTGCCGGCGCAGCCGACGAAGTTCGAGCTGGTGATCAATCT
>Ga0210076_1000381_pt1 | contig 10399 bp, 13 predicted proteins | sample MayberryNW_Catta_3_FD_184876 | JGI IMG/M metagenome (GOLD analysis project Ga0210076, IMG submission 184876) | Wetland microbial communities from San Francisco Bay, California, USA, that impact long-term carbon sequestration -... | ecosystem: Environmental > Aquatic > Marine > Wetlands ... | reverse complement strand
GGCGTATCGAGGGCTGACCGGAGACAGAGGTGGCAAGGCCATTCTTTACCTACATCCTGCAATGCTCGGACAAATCATATTACGTCGGGCATACGGACGAACTTGAGCGCCGGCTTGCGAAACACGAAACCGGTGCGACTGGTGGCTACACGGCTACTCGCCGGCCGATCCAACTTGTTTGGTTCGAGGAATTCCCAACGCGGGAAGAGGCAAAGGGCGTTGAGGCGCAGATTAAAAAATGGAGTCGCAGGAAAAAGGAGGCGTTGATTGCTGGGCGGATCGATGAGTTGAAAGCCGCAGCGCGCAAGGACTGGGACTCCTACCGGCTGCGGAGAGGTGGATAACCTCCCTCGATACGGCCCTTCGGGTCTATCTCGGGATACTCGGTATTTGGAAACCGACTATCCGACTAGGCAGCGGCTCTGCCTCGCCGTATCAAAGATGGAGCCTACTCCCCTTCGATACGCTGCGCTACTCAGGGTAGTCGGATTACCCTCCGATTCCCCGAGTAGCCGCCGCTTCGGCGGCATAGCGAGGGGCTGACCGGTGAGCGACCGGCCGCTCGCCCCTTACATGCGTTAGATAATTCCTAATTGCCCGCCGGAGCGAAATCCCGGAAATACTCGGCCCAAGTCGCGTTGCCCCATGTGGCGCGCGATGACTTCGCCGCATACCGCCCGGTAGTCACTGGTCAGATCGAGATCGCGCCCTTCGTATAGCAGTTCGGGCGCCAGGCCCGGCCAGCGCCCATAGACTCTGCCGCCGCGCACGTGGCCGCCGATGACGAACATCACGTTCGCGTGTCCATGATCCGTGCCGCGATTGCCGTTCTCGCGCGCGGTACGGCCGAACTCGGAGAGGGTGACGATCACGACATCTTCCATCCGATCGCCGACATCCTGGTGAAACGCGACGAGCGCTTCGCCCAGCTCTTTAAGCCGGTTGGCCAACTGCCCGGTCGCGCCGCCTTCGGCGACATGAGTGTCCCAGCCTTCGATTTCGGTGAAGGCGATCTCAAGCCCAACATCGGCCTTGATCAGGCGGGCGATTTGCTTGAGCCCGGCCGGGAATCTGCCTGCCGGGTAGCTGGCCGTACTCGGCGGAATCTTTGCTTCGATGCTGCGCAGCCGCGCCATGGCCTCGAAAAGGGTCTGACCGCCGCGCCGGAACAAGGGATCGGCGGCATTGGCGTAAAGCTTTTGCAATGCCGGCGCGACGGTCAAGTTGCGCGGACGGAATTCCTCGATCGTTGAAAGCGACAAGGTCGGCGCAGCGCCGGCCAAGATGCGCGGCGTCTGGGGAGTTACGGCAAGACCGCGAAATGGCGAGTCGCCGCGCTCTCTTTGGGTTAGAAATCGATTGAGCCAACCGTCGGGAGTGCTCCTGTTTCCCGGCGTGCCGAGCTCCATACAATCCTGGGCGTCGAAATGAGAACGCGTGTTGTCCGGCGAACCGGCTGCGTGAACGATCGCGAGCTGTCCCTGATCGTAAATCTTTTTCAGCGGCGACAGCGCGGGATGGAGAGCGTAAAAACCGTCGAGATCGATCGCGCCTTCCTCGCCCGCGGCGGGCTCGGCGACGGCAATGCTCGGCCTGAGCGCGTAGTAGGCGGGGTCCTTGAACGGGATCACGACGTTGAGACCGTCCATGCCGCCGCGCTGGAAAATTACCACCAAGACTTTGCTTCGACTGCTCTGTTGCGCAGCCGCGCGCACGAGAAACGGCGGCGGCAGTCCGAGAGCCAGGAATCCGACTCCGGCTGATTTGATAAATGTCCGGCGCGAGCGATCCATGATTACCTCCGTTGAAATTCCGGCGCGGCCAGCAGTAAGGCGAGAGTATCGGAGCCCGCCGTTTCGGACAACGCGGCCTGGGTGGCCGAGGATAGCGAGCCGGGAGCGATTAACCCGATGAGCGGCTGGGTATCGCCCATTTGCATCGGCACGCGCGCGCCGTCGATGCGGTTGGCGGCCAGATCGCTGGCGAAGTTCATGCGCGTCAGCAACATGTCGGAGCTGATCCACGAGGATGCGACATCCGGATAGCCGGTCGGCGGTTGCGCCAGAAACAGCCGTTCGCCCATGCGGCCGAGATAGCGCAAGAGTTGCGGCGTCACCCGAGTGTCCGCCTCGGTAATGCGCAGCGCGCTGGCGACATACTCGAGTGGTTTTTTGATCTTGGCCTGGTAGAAGGTGGGCTCGAAGAACTCGGGCGCATCGATAATGGTTCGGACCACCGTTGGAATATCGCCGTCGCTGCGGCGAAACGCCGCGGCAGCTTGTTCGATGATTGACGCTGGTGGATCATCGGCGACAAAGCGGCGCGCCAGTTTGGTTGCGATAAATCTTGCCGTCGCGGGGTGATGGGCCAAAAGATCGATCACCTTCACGCCGTCTTCCATGCCGCCGCCGGCCGGGATGTGCTTGCCCAGGACCGTCTTGGCCGTTGGATCGTGCATCCGCGGATTGAACATGAACTCGGCCTCGCCGCGCGGCCGCCGCAGGGTCCAGCCGGTAAAGCAGCGCGCGATCTCGTGAACGTCTTGTTGGCTGTAGCCGCCATCGACGCCCAAGCTGTGCAGCTCCATGATTTCGCGAGCGTAGTTTTCGTTGAGGCCGCGGCGCCGCGAATTTCCTGTCTGAAGTGCAGCGCGGCTGTTTGGGCCGACGCTCAGCCAGTTATCGAGATAGAAAAGCATGGCCGGGCTTTGCGCTGTGGCCAGCAAAAGATCGCGGAATTTGCCCAACCCGTGCGGGCGGATGGTATCACGGTCGTAGGAAGTCATCAGCCAGCGGTTGGCGCCCTTGGCGGCGAAGATATTGAAATGATTGCTCCAGAAGTCGACCATGACCTCGTAGAGCTGGCGTTGGCTATAGACCGCGCGCAATAGCCGGGCCTGCTGCAGCTCAAAGATGACCAAACGGGGCGCATTCATTGCGTTCGTTGCCATGCCGCGTTCGCGCGCGGCCTTCGGCGGCGGATAAAGCTCGAATAATTCGCGGCTGTTCATCCGCATGGTTTTCAGCCCGGCGACCTTTTCCTCGACCGCGCCGTCGGCAATCGCCTCCGGCGCCAGCTGTTCTTCGAGGTAATCGCGCACGCCGAGCTGGCTGGCTCTTTGTACAGCTGCAGGCGTCGGTCCGAAGCTTGTACGATTGAGGAAATGAACAATCTTTTGCTCTTGGCGGAGCGGCGTGGTCATGGGCTACTCCTTGTCGCGCCTCTGGAGGTTCTCGCGCAAAGAATCACGAAACTGTTTTCTTTCTTCGACCGAGCCGCGCTCTTTAAGCTCCCGGCGCTGCTCGCGGAGCGCTCGTTTTTCCTGCGGTGTCAGGCGTTGAAAGCGCTCGAGCATTTGCTCTCTTTCTTCCGGGGAAAGCCGTTCGCGTCGTTCCAGCCACTTTTGCCGCAGCTCACGGCGTTGTTCCGGCGGCAACTCACGCAGTCGTTGATGCCGCCGCCGGAGCTCTTCGCGACGTTCAGGTGGCAGCTCGCGCCAGCGCCGCCAGCGCTCCTGCAAACGCTCGCGCTCCGCCGGCGAAAGCTTCTGCCACCGCTCGAAATTCCGCCGAGCCTCTGCTTTTTCATCGGGCGCAAGCCGGCGCCAGTTTTCGAATTTTTTCTGCAGCTCTGCTTTCTCTTCGGGCGGAAGGTTTTGCCAATGCTCGAAACGCCGGCGCACTTGCTGCTTTTCCTCGGGTGACAAGCGCTGCCAACGATCGAGTGCCCCCTTGTCGCTTTGCGTCGCCGACATCCCACCGCTCGGCGGGCCTTGAGCCCACCCAGAGGGCGAGACGAAAAACGTCAGAAGCCAAAGTAAACCGACGGTTTGGAGCACTGGCATCATTGCACCGCGTTTTTTTCCCGGCGCGATGTTCGGTACGGTGGATGGCTCACGCGGCGCTGCCTTGGCTGCCCATGAATTCCAACAATTCGAGATCGTCGAGTACGTCCAGCGTTTTGAAGAACTCCAGATTCTCCGCCACCGGCAGAACCTCCAACATCGCGGCCGCCTCGCGCGCCGGCTCGTTGGTCGTCCATAGGTTTTGTCCAAGGGTAAACGTCAGGGCTAAGGCGACCACGGCGGCGGTCGCGAGCAGCGGCACGAGGCGTGGTTGTAATAGTGGCGCGAGCTTTTGCCGCCATCTTGGTTTTTGTGCCGCGTCATCGAGCTTATGGCGGAGTTCGCGCTTATAGTTAGCCCAGAAGGTCTGCGGCGGTTCGTCGGTTTTAATCGTCAGTGGCAGAAGCTTGCCGAGATCCTGCAAATAATCCTTACAAGCGGCGCAGCTATTGAGATGGCTCCGGAGGGTGTCGCACTCGGTACCGGCGAGATCGCCGTAGTGCAGCAGCACCAGGTTCTCTTCCTGATGCGCGCAGGCCCCGGGAAGTTTTCCAAATTGTTCAGCCATAGTAACTCCTAAACGAAATCCGCCAGGCTTTGACGCAGCGCCGTGACGGCACGATGAAGATGGACTTTGACGGTGCCTTCGGCGGTCTCCATCAGCTCGGCGATTTCTTTGATCGAGAGACCTTGATGATTTTTGAGCACAAAAGCGGTGCGCTGGCGCGCTGGAAGATCGTCCAAAGCCTGGCCGACTCGAAGCGAGATCTGTCTGGCCCACACTTGCTGATCGGGCGATCTCGGTTCTTGCGGTTGGTGTGACGGTTCCATTTCATTTTTCGCGGTCTCGTCGAAGGTGTCTGCCGGCGCGCGCTTTTGGCGCCGCTTATAGTCGAGGCAAAGATTGACGAGGATACGATAGAACCAGGTATAGAAGCTCGACCGGCCATCGAAATTCTTTAAATTCGTAAACGCTTTCAAGAAGGCTTCCTGGGAGAGATCCTTAGCGTCCTCGCGGTCGCGCGCGAAGTCAAACGCGATATGATAAGCCCTTTGTTGATGGCGCTCGACGAGCTCCTCGAACGCGCGCCGATCGCCCCGCCGGGCTGATGCCACCAACTCCTCATCCCCAGGGTTCACAGATGGGCTCCTGTCTGGTGCTAGTTGGGCATCGCCGGAAAAACCGCCGAGGGGCAGGCGGACGAAACTCCCGTCCGCCGTCGTTAGAGAAGTCAAACTTCAACCCTCTGAGCTTTTCAGCACATCTTTGCCGTTGTTGGCAAAATGTCCCGCGGCAAGATCGTTCGCTAGCAATCCCGTGGAAAACACTCCCGGAACCATACCCGCCGGCCTCCTCTTTAAGGAGCGGTCGCAATCTAACGACCTTAGACGACCGGACGCTGGGAAGGTTTACCGCCCGAACTTCGAGCTAGCCATTTCTCAAAAGACGCAATGATTCTACCGGTTCGGCGCCAAATGACCAATGCCTGAGGCTGGTGATCAACCATGCACCGATTGACAAGACTGGAAGGCTAAGTTATCAGAGCCAGTGATGGAACTGACCCGGCTGAAGAGTGCCAACATGCCGCGCTGGTTCAGTGTTTGCCTGATTCTCGCGGTCTTTTTCCTGCCGCTCCATTTGCACGTGACCTCGCCGCTCGCGTCGCAGGTTACAAAAGAGTGCATTTGTCTCCAGGGAAGTAGAACCCAGGCTAATCTAGCCACCACATCGACCGTTTGCGCACCCGTCATTGTTGTTTGCGCGGCCGCGCTATTCACCCAGGTTGAATTCGACTCTGAGTCGATACGCATTCCATCGAGTCGCGCGCCGCCCGCCTAGTCTCCTTTAGTCCCAAGAAATTCCTATCATTTACACCTGTCCCTCCTGTTCGGTTGGGAGGGGCGGAGTTTATTGGGGGGACTGGAAACTTATGAACAGCGCAATTTTGAAGGTTGTTTTTTGGCTCGCCGCACTGGTGCCGGTTTTCGTGCTGTGGCGCCCGTCCTTGAGCATGGCGCAAGACGAGATCATCGATTTGCTCAAGCGCCAGATGGCCGAGATGCAGGCAACCATGAAAAAAATGGCCGAACGGCTCGAACAATTAGAACGGGAACGGGCAAGCGCCAACGGCAAGATCGCAACGGTGGAGCAGTCGGTAAAGACGACGCGGAGCGCGCCGTCGGCGCTCAATCCGGCCATCGGCATGGCCATCGATGCCACCGCCGAGCATCGCGCCAAGGCCGGCGGCGACTTCAATTTTCGAGCGGCGGAGATCGGGATTTCCGCATCGATCGATCCCTACGCGCGAGCTTACGCGTTTTTTACCGGCAGCAAGGACGAGTTCGAAGTCGAAGAAGCGGCGATGGTCACAACGTCGCTACCGTTGAATCTGCAGCTTCGCGGCGGCCGCTTCTTCGCCGACTTCGGGCGACTGGCGAAATTTCACCCCCACGAATATGCCTTCGTCAACACTCCTTTATCGTTGGAGAGAATCGTCGGCGGAGAATCGAAAGCCGACGGTGTCGAGGTCAATTATCTCTTTTCCACGCCGTTTTTTTTGAGAGGGACCATCGGCGGATACAACAAACTGGGTGCCGAAAATGAGCGTCTCGATGATACCAAATCGCGCGCCTGGAGCCGCTTTACCTACCTGGGCAGGCTGCACAGCTATTTCGACCTCGCTGACAATCACAGCATCGAGTTGGGAACCAGTTTGGCATACACGCCGTCGATCAGGATTCCCGAGGAGCCTCAGGGGGGCAGCCGGACTTTGACCGGTGTCGATGTAACTTACCGCTATCAGCCGCTCGGCAGCACGCTCTATCAGGGCTTTACCCTGGGGGGAGAGTTCTTCGGCAACAGCGAGCGAGTGGAGCGCGAGTCAGGATTTCGCCGCTTGTTCGCGCCCGGCGGTTACGTCTACGGCGAAGCGAAGATCAACCGCGAATGGGCGGCGGGTTTTCTCTACGACAACGCGCCGAGCTTGACGAGCCCGGGCAAAAAGACCATCGGCTATTCGCCTTTTCTCACCTGGAACTTGAGCGAATTTAACCGGCTGCGCTTCCAATACAGCTATCTCGACGATCAGGTGCGCGAAGAGAAAGGCGAGCGCGGCCATCAGTTCTTCTTACAATGGACCACGGTGCTTGGCAGTCATACCCATGGCTTCCGGACCCGATAGGCGCTGGAGGGAGGCTTATCTATGAAATCTCATCGACGAAAATTTTTGAGGACCGTGATAATGATCGCCGTTTTGTTGGGATTTGCGGGCCGGAGCGAGGGGCAGTCCATCCGCGTCATCACGACGACTCCCGATCTCGCCGATATGACCAAACAGATCGGCAAAGAACTGGTTGACGTCGAAAGCCTCACCCGTGGCGTTGAGTTCATGCATGCAGTACCGGTGAAACCGAGTTTCGTGCCCAAACTCAATCGCGCCAATTTGCTCGTTCACATGGGACTGGACATGGAGATATCGTGGCTGCCGGCGCTGTTGGAAGTTGCGAGCAACGCAAAAATCCTTCCGGGTCAGCCCGGCAACGTCGATGCCTCCAACGGCGTCAGTGTTTTGGACGTGCCGCGCTCGCTGGATCGCGCGGAAGGCGACGTCCATCCAAAAGGTAATCCGCATTACAACCTGGATCCTCTGAACGGTAAGATCATGGCGCGCAATATCGCCGAAGGTTTGTCGCGCAATTTTCACCAGCACCGGCCGGCGCTCGAGAAGAATCTGAGCGCCTATCTTGGCGAATTGGACAAAGCGATTGCGCGCTGGCAAACCATGGCGGCGCCGCTCAGGGGTGTGAAAATTGTGACTTATCATGTCGAATGGTCGTATTTCGCCAATCGGTTCGGCTTGCAACAGGTTGGCACGGTCGAACTCAAACCAGGCATCGAGCCGACGCCGAACCATCTGATTGCGCTGACGCAAAAGATGCAGCAAGAAAAGGCGCAATTGATCATTTACGGCCCGCAGAGCGACCGCTTTCCGCGGCAACTGGCGAGCCAGACCGGCGCGAGCATCGTGCGCCTGCAAAGCATCGCCGGCGCTTCACCGCAAACCGACACGTATATCAAATTCATCGATTTCAACGTGAGGAGTTTACTCGCGGCGCTGAAAAAGAGTTAAGCATGAGACTGATAGTTGATTTCGATGCGCCGGTTCGGGACAGCTTCGATGAATAAAACACCGAGCTTGATCTCCGTTGAGCGCGCGACGCTCGGCTATAACGGCGTACCCGTTTTGCACGAGGTCGAGCTCTCCATCCGGCCCGGCGAATTGATTGCGATCGCCGGGCCGAACGGTTCGGGTAAGACAACACTCTTTCGCACGATTCTTGGGTTTTTGCCCGTACTGAGCGGTAGCCTGACGCGCGCTTGCGCGCTCAACGACTTCGGCTATGTGCCGCAGAGCGCGGCGTTGGATTCGACCTTTCCGATCACCGCCCGCGAAGTCGTGGAGATGGGCGGCTACGGACGGCTCAAACCCTATCAGGCTTTCCCGATCGCCGAAAAAGAACGTCTGGAAAACGTGCTGACGCAAGTCGGGCTAAGTAAACTCGCTGGGCACTTGTTTTTTTCCATGTCGGGCGGGCAGCGGCAGCGTATTCTGATCGCCCGCGCGTTGATGGTCGGCCCGAAAATCCTCATTCTTGATGAACCTCTTGCCGGCTGTGATCCGGAGTCGCAAAAAGCCATCAGCGAACTCCTGGTCAATCTGAGCGAACGGGAAGGAAAGGCGGTTTTTTTTTCCAGCCACGATCTGCGCATGGTCCGGAGCGTGACCAAGCATGTTCTTCGCGTCGACGGGGGGCGTGTCGATTGGGAGGAAGGAGCGGTTGCCGATCATCCGTGGTGAGCTTCTTTGATCTTCTCAGTCCGTCGTTTTTACTTTTTCCGGCTCTGCTCGGCAGCGCGATCCTGGCGTTCGTTTGTCCGCTGGTCGGCGCGCATCTGATGTTGCGGCGACGTATCTTTCTGGGCTTGACGTTGCCGCAAATCGCCGCGTGCGGCGTTGCATTCACTTTCTGGTTACACCATGCCGCCGGCTTATCCCACGGCACGGGCGGCGAGCGGCTCCTGGCGGTGGCGGGCTCCTTGGTGTTTACACTGGCCGGTATGGGGTCGCTTGCCTACCTGGACCGCCACGCAACGGGTTCGCCTGAAGGCCGGCTCGCTGCCGCTTATGCTCTTGCGTCCGCGCTGACCTTATTGTTTGTTGTTTTCAATCCTGCGGGTGAATTGGAGATTCTTAACCTGCTCAAAGGCGAGGTGATCGCGTTGTCGAAAGAAGAGCTCAAGCTATTGGCCGTCGTCTATGGCGCCGTATACTTGGGCCTGGTGCTCTTTCGCCGTGAGTTCCTGCTCAACTCTTTCGATCGCGATCTGTCATTTTTACTCACCCGCGGCAGCGCACAGTGGAGTTTCTGGCTCTATGTGCTGTGCGGCTTTGCCATCGCCATTGGCGTCATTATGGCCGGACCGTTGTTGGTCTTTGGCTTCATGGTACTGCCGCCGCTGGTGGCGCGGGCCCTGGCACGTGGGATGACTTCTTTTTTCGTGCTGTCGTCGCTGCTCGGGCTCGGCATCGCGCTCGGCGGTTTTTATTTCTCCGTGCGTCTCGATCTGCCGTTGGGACCGACGGACGTTGCGTTGGGATGCGTTCTGATTTTTGCCACTTACATCACGCAATGGTTCATGCGAAAAATACGCGGTTGATGCGCGCTTGGCTTCTGAGTGTGCTGGTCGCGGTGTGCGCCTGCGCAACCCAGACGCCGCAGGCGCGATTCAAGATTCAACTGGTCGGCGAAAACACCGTGTGGATTCCGGCGGTGCGCAACAGCACCGATGGCGATCTCCGTCTACCGGGGACAAATCCGCTCCGTTCGCTCGCCGAAATGGCCGGCAAGATTTCCTTGGACGAGCGCGCGACGGTGATGACTTTGTTGCGCGAGTCGCTAAAGCGCGAACTCGAGCAGAGAAAGGTGCGAGCGCGTTTTCCGGAAGAACACGATGCCCGCTTCGCGGTTCTGCCGTCGGGGCACGAAACGGCGGCGCGCATCGCGCGCGATGGAGGACTCGAGGGAACTGTGCTGCTCAGCGAAATTCGCCGTTGGGACGCCGAAGCGCCTGGCTTGGTTCGGCTCTGGGTTGAATTCAAGCTCGTGCGCATCGACGATGCCGGCTTGTTGTGGGAGCGACGCGTACAAAAGGTCATTCCTGCGAACAGATCGGGGAACCTTGCCGAAATCCATCAGGATGCGGTGAAAGAGGTGATCCGCGAGTTGTTTTGACCTGGACTTTACACCCGCCGATGCTCTGATATAGTTTCGCCCACGATCGATCTATGGCGTCTTTATTGGTTAAAAATATCGGTATACTGGTCACCGGCAGGTTGGAGAGACCGCTTAGAGAAGCGGATTCGATCTTTATTCGCGACGGCGTGGTTCAAGCCATCGGCAAGGGTTTATCTCAGGCCGCCGACCACGTGATCGATGCCAACGGCATCACGGCGATACCGGGACTGATCGATTCGCACTCGCATCCGTCGATCG
>Ga0210076_1000377_pt1 | contig 10424 bp, 10 predicted proteins | sample MayberryNW_Catta_3_FD_184876 | JGI IMG/M metagenome (GOLD analysis project Ga0210076, IMG submission 184876) | Wetland microbial communities from San Francisco Bay, California, USA, that impact long-term carbon sequestration -... | ecosystem: Environmental > Aquatic > Marine > Wetlands ... | reverse complement strand
CCCGCGATAGACCGCGAAGAGGTCGCGCGCGCTCACGACTCCCCCTCCGGCGCCTGGATATGGTCCGCCCCGGTGGCCGACGCGAGACCGAACCCGCGTATCTGCGTGAGCCTGTTATTGCGGGCGATCAGGAACACCGTCGGCCGCTTGAAGAAGTAGACGACGAACAGGTCGAGCGCGGTCGCGACCCCGACGAGCCTGCGCGGGAGCGCGACCGTCTGCGGCACGAAGAAGGGGCGCAGCTGGACGCGGGCGAGGCCCGCCGCGCGCAGGTCGGCGAGGACGTCGTCGAGCCGGTACTGGCGCGGGTTCAGGTCGAAGACGAGCTTCTTCTGCGTGTACCCGGCGACGCACCGGAAGAACGCTTGGCGGTCGCGCGCGTAGTAGATCGCCCGGAACACGGTCGTGGCGGCGACCGGGGCCGGCGGCACGTAGTCGTTGAGGTCGCCGACGTCGACCGGCGCCCGGTCGCCGAGGTGGACGCGTGCCTCGGCCGCCATCTCCGGGGTCGAGTCGACACCGCGGTAGCGGAGGCCGCGCTCCAGCAGGAGCTCGCCGAGGCCGCCGTCACCGCAGGCGAGGTCGAGTACCTCGTCAGCGGGCTCGAGGCGCGGCCCGAGCGAAACGACGAGGTCGGCCCGGTGGGCGAGGTAGGCACGCGCGTCCGCGTACGCGCGCTCCGTCCACGCGTCGGCCTGCCTCGCGTACTGCTCCCGCTCGCTCATTCCTTCACAGCGCGAGGAGCCGTTCCGGGTGCTTGCGCACGAAGCGCGCCATGCCGCGCGCGTGCCAGAGCGTGTGGCGCGAGAGGAACCGCTTGTCGATGACCGCCGCGTAGTCGTGCGTGACGAACGCGGCCGGGACGTACCAGCGCTCCCAGCCGGCACGCATCGCCCGGTAGCAGAGGTCGATGTCCTCGACGTAGTGTCGGTACCCCGCATCCCAGCCGCCGATCTCGTCGAGCATCGTCCGCCGCATGAGCAGGAACGCCCCGAGCAGCCAGTCCGCCTGTACCGGCACCGTCGGGCGCTCGTCGAGCTCGTAGTGGTCGCGCTGCGAGTAGGTGCCCCGGAAACGGCGGAGCGGCGTCCGGCGGACGATCGTCCCCCCGACAGTCGGGAAGCGGCGCCGCGAGGGCTGCCAGCTTCCGTCGGGCCAGCGGATCTCGGGGCCGGCGATCCCGCAGCGGGGGTGGGCGTCGGCGAAGGACACGAGCGCCTCGACCGCACCAGGCTCCGCGATCGCGTCGGGGTTCGCGGCGAGGACGTACTCGCCGGCGGTCGCCGCGATGCCGAGGTTGACGTTGGCGGAGAGCGTGAGCGGGTGCGGGTTCTCGACGACACGAACGCCCTCCGGAAGGCCGACGGCCGAGCCGGGTGGCACGTTCGCGACGACGAGCACCTCGTCGACCTGCGGCAGGAGCGCCGGGAGCGATTCGCGCAGCTCGGCGGCGTGACCGTGCGAGACGACGACGGCGGACACCTTCACGTGCCGAGTATCTCCCGGTACGCGGCGAGCGTCCGCTCGGCAGCAGCGCGCCAGCTGAACGCGCGCGCGCGCTCGAGCCCGGCCGCCACGAGCTGCTCGCGCTCCTCGAGCGCGCGCCGGATCCCTTCCGCGAGCCGCGTCTCGGGAACGAGCACGGCCGCGTCCCCGGCCACCTCCTGCAGCGCCGGCTCGGGGACGGCGACAACCGGCGTCCCGCACGCCATCGCCTCGAGGACCGGCAGCCCGAACCCCTCGTAGCGCGACGACTGCACGAGGCAGGCCGCGCCGCGATAGAGGTCCGCGAGGCGCTCGACGTCGACGTAGCCCTCGAGCCGAGCGCCGCGCCGAGCGAGCTCCTCGGCGAGCGAAGCGTCCTTGGCAGGCCCGGCGATCCGGAGGGGGAGACCCACCGCCCGGGCCGCCTCGAGCGCGGCGAGCTGGTTCTTCCGCCGCTGGATCGCGCCGACGGAGAGGACGTAGTCGCGGTCACTGATTTCGCCGTCCTGCGGCCGGAACGCGGGGTCGACGCCGTTCGGCGTCACCACGATCCTCTCGCCCGGGACGCCATAGAGCTCGACGAGGTCGTGCCGCGACCGCTCCGAGACGGTGATCACCCGCGCGGCCCTGCCGAGCGCGCGAGGGACGACGCGACGGAAGACGAGCCGGTCCTTCCACCCCATCAGCTCCGGCGCCCGCGCGAAGGAGAGGTCGTGCACCGTCACGACGCACGGGCAGGGGGCGCGGAGCGGGAGCGCGTACTGGGTGTGGCAGAGATCCGCGCCGACCCGCCCGAGCAGGCGCGGGAGCGTCCACGCCATCCGCAGCTCCTGGGAGCTCGTGCGCAGCTCGAACGCCTCCAGGCCGGCCGGTACGAGATCCGGCGTGCGCGTGACAGCGGCCAAGCGGATGCCCGCGGCGGGCGCGAGCGGCGCGAGCTCGCGGAGGAGGTTGCGGACGTAGGTCTCGTCCCCGGTGCGCTCCCTCCCGAGGACGTCGGCGTCGACGACGACGAGCGCGCTCATGCGAGGTCCTTCCAGAGCGCCTCGACCGCGTCGGCGGACGCGGGCCAGGTGAACTCCGCCGCGCGCGCGAAACCGAGGGCGACGAGCTCCTCGCGCCGCTCCTCCGTCTCGGCGATACCGGCCGCGAGCGCGTCCGCGCTCGCGGGATCGGCCAGGACGGCGGCGCCTCCCGCGACCTCCTCCATCGCGGTGCTCGGCGACGTCACCACGGGGGTGCCGCACGCCATCGCCTCCAGCACGGGCAGCCCGAAACCCTCGTACAGCGACGGATAGAGGACGCAGCGTGCGCCGCGATAGAGGGCAGCGAGCTGGCCGTCCGGGACCTCGCCCACCCAGCCCGGGACATCGACGCCGCCCCAACCGCGCGCGCCGACGACGCGGAGCTCCACCCCGGCGAGCTCGGCGGCCTCGACCGCGCGCGCGAGGTTCTTGCGCGGCTCGAGCGTCGCGACCGCGAGCACGTAGTCGCCCTCGGCGCGCGGCCCCTCGGCCGTGAAGATCTCGTCGACGCCGTTCGGCACGACCCGAACCTGCTCGACAGCGGTGCCGACGAGCTCGACGACCTCGCTCTTCGTGAACTCGGAGACCGCCACGACCGCGCTCGCCGCGCGCAGGACCCTCCGGAGGCCGGCCCGCCCGTACTGGCGGTGCCAGAGCGGGAACGCCTCCGGGAAGCGGAGGACTGCGAGATCGTGCACCGTGACCACGACCGGAACCTCCGCGCGTGCCGGCCCGCGGAAGGTTGTGCAGTGGAGGAGGTCGAGTCCGCGCGCACGTCGCGCGAGACCGACCGGGTACCAGAGCGTGTCCCGAGCGACGCTCGAGACGCGGCCCGGTCCTCCGAAGCGCAGGAGCTCGAGGTCGAGCCCGGCCCGGCCGCGGAGCGCACCCACGAGCCCACGCACATGGCGCGCGGTCCCCGCGCGCGTCTGCACGAGTGGCGAGACGTCGACCCCGACCCTCAACCCCGCGCTCCCGCGAGCGAGCGGGCGGTTCGTCGCACCGCGTCCTGCGGCTCCGGGTACCGCAGCAGCGCCACGGCGTCCTCCTCGGAGCACCACCGGTGCGCCACGTGCTCCTCGTCGAGCGCAGGCTCCCACCCGGGCGGAGCCTCGGCGGCGAACGCGGTCACCGCGATCTCGGTCACGTGCGGCTCGAAGCGCTCCCGCACTTCTCGCGGCTCGTCGGCGAGCGCGTACGCGTACACGCGGTCGAGCGGGCTCACCTCGGCGTCGAGCCCCGTCTCCTCCTGCAGCTCGCGGTGGGCGGCGCCAACCGCGTCCTCCCTCTCCTCGAGCGCGCCGGCCACGACATGCCAGTACCCGTGGCGCTCCGGAGAGCGCTCGAGGACGAGGAACTCCGGGCCATTCGATCCCGGCCGATGGACGACGACGAGCGCCTCCTCCGGCCGCCTCACCGCGCAGCCTCCTCGTAGCCGCGGAGGAAGATCTCACCCACGGCGCGCCACGTGAACCGCTTCGCGTGCTCGAGCCCCGCAGCGGACAGGCGCTCGCGATCCCCGAGCGCGCGCTCGACCGCCGCGGCGATCGCCGCCGGATCCTCGGGCTCGGCACGGAGGGCGGCCTCCCCGCTCGCCTCGTCGAGCGAGAGATGGGCGGACGAGACGACCGGGCAGCCGCTGGCCATCGCCTCGAGGACCGGGATGCCGAAGCCCTCGAAGCGGGACGGGTAAACCGCGACCGCGGCACCGCGATAGAGACTGGCGAGCTCCTCGTCGGACACGAACCCGAGGCGGCGGATCCGGCGATCGCCGAGGAAGGGCTGCTCGCCCCAGCCCTCGGCGCCCACCACCGCGAGCAGCAGATCGCCGGCCAGCAGACGGTGGGCCTCGACGAGCGTCTGCAGGTTCTTGCGGGGCTCGAGCGTAGCGACGGTGAGCACGTACGGAGCGCCGAGGTCCGAGGCCGGCCCGTCCGGGCGGAAGACGTCCTTCACCGCCGGGCGCGCCACCCTCACCCGCTCCGGCTCGATCTCGAGCGTCTCGACGACGTCCCTTCCTGTGTACTCGGAGTTCACGTAGACGACGTCGCAGGTCTGCGCGGCGTTGCGGTACTTGCGCCCGTGCATCGACCTGGTCCTGGCGGTCGCCCACTCGGGATGGTGGAGCGGAACGAGGTCGTGAATCGTCGTCGCACGGACCCCGCCCCGCTGCGGCGGGAACATCCAGTCGCTGAAATGGAGGACATCCACGTCCCCGAGCAGGCGCTCGGCGGCGGGGCGGCCGAGCGCGCTCCAGCCGGTGCGCAGCGCGTGCGAGAACGGGAGCCGCCAGCTCCGGAGCTCGACGTCGATGCCGTCGAGGGCCGCGCGGATACGGTCGGGGCCGCGCAGGCTCGTCGGCGCGAACGCGACGATCTCGTGCTCGCCGCCCGCGACCTCGACCAGGCCGCCGAGCGAGCCGCGGATGTAGTTGCCGATCCCGAGCAGCGGGTGCGAGAGCGGGGAGACGTCGAACGCGATCCTCATCGCACGTTCGGCGTGTAACGGAACCGGTTGAAGTGCGCGCCGAGCACGCGGTCGTCCGAGTTCTCGCCTCCTGTGACCTCGGACGGGACCGCCGTCGGCGTGACCGTGAAGACGACGCGGCACTCGTCCTCGCCCGCCGGCGGAGCCAGCGGGACCGCGAACGCGGCCTGGCCTCCGACGGGCAGGCGAACGCGGCCGACCTCCTTCCCGTTCGCACGGGCGACGACCGTCTGCGGCTCGAAGAAGAGCGCGGCGTCGCCCGAGAGCTCGACCATGAGGCGGCCGGGCTCGCAGCGTCGGCGCACGTAGGTGACCTCCTCGCCCGACCATGTCTCGTTCGGGTACAGGCCGTCGACCCGCGTGGCGGACACCAATGGCGTGTTCACGCGCCAGAGCCGGATGCCCCACCCGAGGTCGAAGGCGATCGCCCTGCCCGTGGGCTCGAAGGTCGCGTCGGCGAGGAGGTACTCGTCCGTGACCGGCGAGCCGTCAGGGAGGGTCACGGCGCCCGTGCGCGGGTCGATCGTGACGCGGGCTTCGGGAAGGTTGCCCGGCGTCGGCTGGTCGACGTAGTACACCGGCCCGACCCCGCGGTTGAAGAACTCGTTCTGGTTCACGGTCAGCCGGTCCGTGCGGCCCGTCCACAGGAAGCCCGCCCTCGCACCGTCGGGGAGCGCTCGATCGATCCAGTCGCGGTGCGGTGCGCGGATCCCCTGGAACAGCACTCCGCGCGAGAACTGCTCGAAGCCGTGCTGCCCCCACCAGATCTGCTCGAACGCGACGGCCCAGAGGCCGAGCACGAGGAGCGGAAGGACGACGGCGAAGCGGCGCGGCACGAACAGGAACGCCAGGGCGAGGAGCAGGCCCAACACGAGCGCGGCTGTCGCGATCCACTCCTCGCCGATCCGGTCCTGCAGCGACCAGAGGGGGAGCAGCATCAGCGTGTCCGAGATCGCGGAGGTCGTCAGGAAGCGGTCGAACGGGATCGCGAGCACAGCCAGCGCACAGGCGCTTGCGGCGACGACGGCGATCGCGCGCGGGCGGGGTGCACCGCGCTCGACCCAGGCGAGGAGCGCGACGAGGTAGAGCGGCGCGACGTAGAACATGTTCCGCTCCTCGATCCGCTGCGAGAAGACGGACGCGAAGGCGGCGACGACCGGGAGGATGCACAGCGTCAGTGCCAGCGTCGCGGCGAGGAACGCCTGCAGCCGCCCGTCGAGGGAGCGGGCGCGGGCGACGAGGACGATTGTCGCCGCCACCGGGACGACGAGCAGGTAGAGCACGAGCTCGGCGACGTGGTAGACGAGGTAGCGGAGCACTTCACCCACTTCGTAGTTCGCCTCGCCGACGGGCTCGTACGCCCCGAGCAAATCCTGTGGGGAGTTCCCGGTGGCGAGGCGCAGGACGAGCGCGAGCGCGCCGAGCGCGACGACGCTCCCGAAGAGCACGCGGTAGCGGCGGACAGTGTCGCGCAGCCCGACCCCCTCGAGCGCGGCCAGCACGAACGGCGCGAGCAGGATCGCAGGCACGAAAGCCGCCGCCTGGACGCGCGTCGCGAAGGCGACCGCGACGAGCCCGACGAGGAGTGCCACGCGCAGCCCGGTGGGCCGCTCGAGCACGAGGACGAGGACGAGCGCGACGACGAGAAAGAGCGGGTAGAAGACGTTCTCCGTCATCACGGTGCCCGTGTAGGCGAGCGAGGGAACCGCGACCGCAAGGACGGCTGCGAGCAGCGCGAGCCACTGGCCGACGACCCTGCGCGCGAGGAAGTAGGCGGGGATCGCCGCGAGCGACATCACCGCGCTGTTGACGAGCTTCACCGCCGCGTAGGCGTCGACGAGGCCGTCGAAGGCGAGGTAGGCAGGCGCGATCACGAGCGGGTACACGATCCCGAGGCCCGGATCGGGCGTATCCCGGACGAGCGGCTCACCGGCGTCCGCGAGCCCGCGCGCGACCTCGGACCAGAGGATCTCGTCGACGATGATGAACGGCGCCACGATCCCGCGCACGAGGACGCTGCGAAAGAGCGCCGAGAGGCCGACGATCGCGGCGAGCCAGGCCCAGACGGGGACGCGGCCGAGGCTAGGGCGCAAGATCGACCTCGGCGAGGCGCTCGGCGAGCTCCGACGACTCGCGGGTCGCCGGCGCGATGCCGACGTCCGCTGCAGCCTCGCTCACCTCGCGCAGCACCGTGTCGACGACGGCGGGGCCTCCGGCCGCCTCCTCGAGGGCCGCTGCGTACCGCTCGGCGACGCGCTCGAGGTCGTGCTCGCGGCGCGCGAGCGCCGCACCCGCACGTCCCAGCTCGTCGCGTACGTCGTCCCGCGTCAGTAGGAGCTCGAGCGCCGCTTCCAGGTCGTCCGTCTCGCGCTCGTCGACGGGAACCTTCAGCGCGACTCCCTCCGGAAGCTCCGAGAACCAGCCGACGTCACTGACGACGAGTGGCTTCCCGAGCGACAGCGCGCGGATGACGCTGCCCGAGGTCTCGCCCATCGTCGGGTGCCGCAGGTTCACGCACACGTCCGCGCCCGCCATCAGCGCCCAGAGCCGGTTCTCGTCCACCCATCCCTCACGCTCGAGCCCCTGGCCGGCGAGCCCGAGGCGCTGGAGCCGGCGGTCGAGATCGAATCCGGGGGCGGTCGGACCGACGAGCAGCAGCGCGGCATCCGGGTGGCGTTCGCGGACGCGCGCGAACGCGCGCAGGAGCTCGGGGGTCCGCTTGCTCGCGTTGACGACGCCGAAGCAGCCGACGACGAGCCCGTCGCCGCGTCTCTCCGGCTCGACGTCCGGCACCGGCCAGGCGGGGTGCGGGATCACCCAGATCCTCCGCTCGTACCCGGCCGCGCGGGCGAGCGACGCGACCGCGTGGGAGTGGACGACGAGCCCGGTCGCGTGCTCGAGGACGAACGACGCGAGCGGGAACTCCTCGGGGCGGGACTCCCACAGCGGAGGAATCCGCTTGTCGAGGACGCCGTGCGCGAGCAGGCGTCCGACGACCCCGTGGTCGCGCTCCATCGCGTCGAGGTAGCCGTGCCCGTCGCGGCGGCCGACCGTCATCCCGGCGACGAGATGGTGCAGGACGAAGTCGTGGAGAACGACGACCCCGGGTCGGCGGCGGAGCGCATCGACGATCCACGCGTGCGCGTCCGGGTTGTTGCCGACGTGGTAGAGGCAGAGATCAGCGCCGCGCGGCGCGCGTTTCCGTCCCCGAGACTGCACGTCGAGGTCGACCCGGCGGCTCAGGGCAGGGACGAGAAGGGCCGAGTAGTCGGCGACGCCCGTGCGCTCCGGCGGCATGGGCGAGTAGTAGGCGACCCTCACGCGAGCAGCCTCTCCACCGCACGACCCCAGGTGACGCCCTCCGCGATCGCCTTCCCGGCCCTCCCGAACGACGCCGCCTCGTCGCGGTGCGCCCGCAGCCAGCTCGCCGCGCGCGCGAGCTCGTCCGCCGCAGGCGAGACGACGAGTCCCGTCCGCCCGTCGCTGACGACCTCGAGCGGGCCTCCGGCATCGGTCGTCGTGAGCACGGGCTTCTCCGAGAGGAACGCCTCGAAGGGGACCATCCCGAAGTCCTCGTCGACCGGGGCGTAGAAGACCGCGAGGCAGCGCCCGTAGAGGTCGGCGAGCTCGTCCTCGGACACGCGCCCGGCGAACCGCGCGCGCCCGTCGAGCGAGCGGGCACGGGCGATCTCCTCGAGCCGCGGGCGGTCCGGGCCGTCGCCGACGATGACGACCTCGAGCGAGGGATCGAGGGCGGCGGCCTCGAGCAGCAGGTCGATCCGCTTCGCCCGGTCAAGCCGGTTCACGGAGAGCACGAAGTCGCCGTAGGACTCGCACCGGTACGCGAGCTCCTGCGGCGGGTGCGGAAGAACCTCGGCGTCGAGGCCCGTGGCGCGCTCGAGCCGGTCGGCGACGTTGCGCGAGGTCGCGAAGAGCCGCGCGGCCTCGCCGAGCGCGACGCGGTCGAGCGCCTGCACCTTCCGCCTCGTCGCCCGGTCCTCGGGCGAGCCCCCGAACTGCCCCAGCTCCGTCCCGTCGAGCTCGTACGCCTGGCGGAACTGGTGCAGTAGCCATACGCGCTTGTTGCGATGGCGTACGAGGTACGAGGGGAACTTCGTCGCCAGGACGAGGTCGATCGGCCGCCCGTCCGCCTCGTCCAGGTCGAGGAGCCTCCACAGGAACGCCTGGGTGAGCACGCGCGCGCCGGGGTACCACTTGAACGGCACCGTGACGAGGTCGGCCTCGTGCCCGTGCTCTCGGAGCTCGTCGACGAGGCGGTCGGCCATGATCTCCGCGCCGCCCCGCTCGAACGGCACCTGCGGCCTGACGACGGCGATGCGCATACCTAGCCCGTGCGGCTCTTTACGGCGGACACCCCTGCAAACAAAACCCCTGCAGATACCGTATTTCCGGCTTCGTCACAGGGCATCGGAGCATTCTATCGGCGCCGTCTGCCGGGTCAGGTCGCGCCGAGCCGGCGGCGGACCTCCTCGGGGTCCGGCTCGCTGGGCGTGCGCATCCAGGGCTGGAGGCCGCCCTTGAGGACGGCGAACGCGAACAGGTTGGCCTGGCCCGGGAGGACGGTCACGAGCGCGCGCAGCGGCCAGCGTGCGAAGCGCCAGGCGCTCTTCCCGCTCTGCTCGAGGACGGAGACCGGCAGCTCCAGCTCGCGAAACCAGAGGAAGCGGTGCTCGCGCTCGGGTGCTGCCGAGCGGATCGTCTTCTCGACCTCGCGCTCGGTCCAGCGGTACACGTAGTTGGGGACGGCGCTGTTCGCGACGCCGCCGGTGCGGAAGCCCTCGGCCGCGACGACGGTCAGCTCGTACTCCTCGGCGACTCCGAGGCGGTTCGCCAGCCGCATCAGCGTCGAGTCGCGTGCCTCGAGCGCGAGCACGCCGACGCGCGAGACGCGGTAGAGCTCGAGCAGCGCCCGGTGCGGCGAGCGGCAGTGGTGCAGCGCCGCGGAGACGATCCCGAAGTCGAAGCTCCCGTCCGCGTACGAGAGGGCCTCGGCGTCCTCGACCTCGCCCTGCTCGGGGTCGAGGTTCGTGAGCGTCACGGTCTCGAAGCCGTGGCCCGAGAGCACCGAGCGGTCGAGCTCGCCCCCGCCGACGACGACGAGCGAGAGGTCGCGGGTGAGCACGCCGCGCTCGAGCAGCTCGCCCACGACGCGCCGGTAGAAGCGCTCGCGCTCGACCGGCTCCGCCGCCGGAGCCTCCCTCACGTGTGTGGTGCGCGCTCGGCGCGGAGATGCTCGATTTCGGCCTGGAGCCGGTCGACCTGCTCCTGGAGATCGTCGACGAGGCGCAGAGCGGCGGCGTTGAACGACCGCTGGTCGTACGCGAGCGGCTCGACGTACCAGCGCATCAGCTTGCGGAGGACCGCCTTCACCGGCGTGCCGAGGCCGCCGCGCACTCCCGGTCGCAG
>Ga0210076_1000376_pt1 | contig 10432 bp, 13 predicted proteins | sample MayberryNW_Catta_3_FD_184876 | JGI IMG/M metagenome (GOLD analysis project Ga0210076, IMG submission 184876) | Wetland microbial communities from San Francisco Bay, California, USA, that impact long-term carbon sequestration -... | ecosystem: Environmental > Aquatic > Marine > Wetlands ... | reverse complement strand
CGGGGGTCGGACGCGGCGCCTCGAAGAAGGCGGCCGAGCAGAACGCCGCCCGCGAGGCGCTCGCCTCGCTCCAGGACGGCTAGCCGCGTTTCCCTGACCGGGAGAGGCGGCGCTCCTCGCCTCGCGCCAGCCCGGGTAGCCGCAACAGGCGCAAGCAGTCGGTGAGATCCCCGTGAGGGTGCGGAGAACCCGGCGGCGCGTGCCGCAGCGAAGGCAGAGCACGGTGTGCGAGAGGGAAGCTGCGGCGGCGGAGGACTGCACGGACGGAGCGTGGCACCCGTTCGCGGAACGATCGTCCGTACGCGCCCGGCGTCTTCCTGCGAACTTGTACCGAGGCCGGCGTGCTCCGACCGCCCGGCCGGGCATCCTTTCGGGCGCGTGAACCTGCGTTCGATCCGCCTGCGCGGCTTCAAGTCGTTCCCGGACCCGGTCGAGGTTCGCCTCGAGCCGGGCGTGGCCGTCGTCGTCGGGCCGAACGGCTCGGGCAAGTCCAACATCGCGGACGCGGTCGTCTGGGCGTCCGGCAGCCTGAGCCCGCACGAGCTGCGCGCCGAGAAGGCCGAGGACGTCCTCTACGCGGGCGGCGCGAACCGCGGCCCGGCGGAGTACGCCTCTGTCGAGCTCCAGTTCGACAACCCCGCCGGGGAGGAGCCGTTCCCGTACGCCGAGGTCTCGGTCGCGCGGCGCCTCACGCGCGACGGGGACAGCCAGTACCTCGTGAACGGCGCGCACGTTCGCCGGACCGATCTCGTCGAGCTCCTGGCCGACCTCGGCCTGGGCGGCGAGATGCACTCGGTGATCTCCCAGGGCCGCGTGGAGCAGATCCTCGCGTCGAAGCCGGCCGAGCGGCGGGCGCTCGTCGAGGAGGCGGCCGGCCTGGGGCGCTTCAAGCGCCGCCGCCACCGCGCCGAGCTGAAGCTCGCGCGCGTGGCGACGCAGGTCGAGCGTGCCCGCGACCTCGAAACCGAGGTGCGCAAGCGTCTTCGGCCGCTCGCGCTGCAGGCGACGGCGGCGGAACGGGCGGCGAAGCTCGGCGAGCAGCTGGAGGAGCTGCGCGTCCGGCTCGCGGCCGCGGATCTCGAGCGTCTCGACCGCCGCCTCGCGGACATCGAGGGGCGGCGGACGGCCGCGGAGGCGGAGCGTCGACGTCGCAACGAGACGCTCGACGGCCTGCTCGAGGAGCGGCGCCGGGCCGAGGAGGAACTCGGCGAGGCGGCCGGGCGCCACGAGCAGGCAACGGCGGCGTTCTACCGGCTGCGCAGCGCCGTCGAGCGGACCGAGCTGCGCCGTGAGCGCGCGGCCGAGACGGCCCGGCTCCTGCGCGCCGAGCTCGACCGGCCGCGGCTTCCGCTCCCGGAGGCGCCCCCGTCCTACGAGGGCGTCGTCCGCGCGGCGCGCGGCTGGACAGCAGAGCCCGTGGACGACGTGGGCGCCGGCGCCGCGCTCCTTCGCGGCGCGGTGGCCGAGGCCCGCGAGGCGCTGCTCGTGGCCGCCCGAGGGGAGATGTGGTTCGCGTCGAGCGCGGCGTCCGGGCGGCGGACCGAGCCGAGACCGAGCGTCTCGCTCGCGCTCCTCGCCGACGCCTCCGAGCGCGCCGCCGCCGTGCTCGAGCGCGCGGAGGGGTCGGCGAGGCGGTTCGAGCCCACGCTCGCTGCCCGCGTCGACGCGGGCGGGTCGCGCTCCGGCGAGCTGGGCGAGCGGCTGCGGGCGCTCGGCGCCCAGGAGGCCGACCTGCGCCGGGCGGCCTCGGAGGCGGCGGAGCGGCTGACCCAGGTTCAGGTCGAGGGCGCGCGGCTCGAGCGCGAGCGGGAGGAGGTGCTCGCGCGCCTTCCGGAAGGTCGCGAGGCCGAGGCGCTCACCGACGACGAGGCCGACGAGCTCCGCGTCCAGGTCGAGCGGCTCGAGCGGCGCCGCGAGGCGCTCGGGCAGGTCAACCCGCTCGCCGCCGAGGAGCACGCGCGCGAGAAGGAGCGGCTCGACGAGCTGGTCGAGCAGCGGGAGGACCTGGAGCGATCGCTCGGCGAGCTCGAGGGCCTGCGCGCCGAGCTGACCGAGACGGTCGAGCGGCGCTTCGAAGAGACGTACACACGGGTCGAGCGGCACTTCGCCGAGGTCGTGGCCACGCTCTTCCCCGGCGGGAAGGGCCGCCTCATCGCCCACGAGGGAGACGAGGACGAGGAGGCCGGCATCGAGATCGAGCTCCAGCCCGCCGGGAAGCGAATCACCCGGCTCTCCCTGCTCTCGGGCGGCGAGAAGGCGCTCGGCGCGATCTCGTTCCTCTTCGCGCTCTTCCTGGCTCGGCCGGCGCCCTTCTACCTGCTGGACGAGGTCGAGGCCGCGCTCGACGACACGAACATCGGGCGCTTCGTCGAGCTGCTTCGGCGCTTCTCCGATCGGGCACAGTTCATCGTCGTGACGCACCAGAAGAGGACGATGGAGGCCGCGGATCTCCTGTACGGCGTGACGATGGGCGCCGACGGGGTGTCCCAGGTCGTCTCGAAGCGCCTGACGGACGACGCGCGCGCCGAAGCGGCGTGAGCCGGAGCTGGGGCGAGTTCCTCGGCGACCCGTCGGCCGCGCCGGACCCCGAGGAGGCCGCGCGCGGCTGGTTCCGCCGGCTGCGCGAGTCGCTGTCGGCGTCGCGCGACGCGCTGACGAGCGAGCTCACCTCCGTCTTCGACCCGACGGACGACGAGGCCTGGGAGCGTCTCGAGGAGGCGCTGATCCGCGCGGACGTCGGGGTACCGGCGACGGTCGAGATCGTCAGGCGGCTCGAGGCCCGTCAGCCGGCGACCCACGACGAGCTGCTCGCCGGCCTCGAGGAGATCGTCGAGGAGCTCGTCTCGCCGCAGGGCGAGGTGCGGCTCACCCTCGACGCGCGGCCCTCGGTCCTGCTCGTGGTCGGCGTGAACGGGACCGGCAAGACGACCACGATCGGCAAGCTCGCATCGCGCCTCGCTGAGCACGGGCACCCCGTGATCCTGGCCGCGGCGGACACCTTCCGCGCGGCGGCGGAGGAGCAGCTCGAGATCTGGGCCGACCGCGCGGGCGCGGACTTCGTCGGCTCCGAGCGGGGCGCAGATCCCGCGGCGGTCGCCTTCGACGCGATCTCGGCCGCCGAGGCCCGCGGCCGCGACGTCGTGATCGTCGACACGGCGGGACGGCTCCACACGCAGGCGAACCTGATGGAGGAGCTCGCGAAGGTCCGCCGCGTGATCGCAGGCCGGCTCGAGGGGGCGCCGCACGAGACGCTGCTCGTCGTGGACGCAACGACCGGCCAGAACGGGCTCCAGCAGGCGCGGCTCTTCGGCGAGGCGGTCGACGTGACCGGTGTCGTCCTGACGAAGCTCGACGGGAGCGCGAAGGGGGGCGTCGTCGTTGCGATCGCGCACGAGCTCGGCCTGCCGGTGAAGCTCGTCGGCGTGGGGGAGTCGCTCGACGACCTCCAGCCGTTCGACGCCCGCGACTTCGCGCGGGCGCTCGTCGGCACCACGCCCGGGTAGCGGCGGGCGCCGGTCGCGCGGCGACTCGGCACCGCGCTCGGGTAGCGGCCGGCCGGTCGCGCGGCGCCTCGCCGCGGCGTCCGGCAGCGTCCGGCGCGAGCTGTGTCCGCCGCGGCTCCGATCATGCCGGGCGCGGAAGCGCGGGCCGCGACCGTGCCGTGGACGCATCGGCTCGGTTCCGGCACACACCCGCGCCACCCGCGCGCCGGAGCCCGGTAGCGTTCGGCGTGGGGTCGCGCGTCCCCCCGAGGGGGAATGCGTGGCTCCGGTGGGGGACAGGGCCCGATCGGGCGTGGCCGTGTAGGCACGGCGACCGGGACGAGGGGTCGCGGCGCGGCCCGATGGAGGTGTCGCATGGCCGAGCGCGTGTTCCTCATCACCGGCGCCTCAAGCGGGATCGGCGAGGCGACCGCCCGCCGCGCCGCGGAAGGCGGATACCGCCTCGTGCTCGCGGCCCGGCGCCTGGAGCGGCTGCAGGAGCTGGCCGCCGAGCTGGGCGGCCCCGACCGGGCCATCGCCGTCCGCTGCGACGTGACCGAGTGGGACGATCAGCGCGCGATGGCGGCCGCGGCGCTCGACGCCTTCGGGCGGATCGACGTCGCGTTCGCGAACGCCGGGTTCGGCGCGCCGCGCGGCTTCGAGGCCTCCGACCCCGAGCACTGGCGCGCGATGGTGCTCACGAACGTTCTCGGCGCGGCGCTCACGATCCGGGCCACGCTGCCCGCGCTTCGCGAGTCGACCGGGCATCTTCTGCTCACCGGCTCGGTCGCGGGCCGTCGGGCGCTCCCGGGCTCGCTCTACTCCGCGACGAAGTGGGCCGTGACGGCGATGGGCGAGGCAGCAAGGCAGGAGCTCGGCGGCACCGGCATCCGCGTGACCCTCGTCGAGCCCGGCTCGGTCGACACGCCGTTCTTCGACGAACCGCCGTCCGGGGCCCTCGAGCCGGACGACATCGCCAGGGCCGTCCTCTACGCGGTCGGGCAGCCCCCGCACGTGGACGTGAACGAGATCCTCGTGCGCCCGACCGCGCAGTCGAACTGAGCCCGCGTTACGAGCGCTCGACGCCGAACGCGATGTTCACGGTCGTCCGGTAGCTCGTGATCCGGTCGCCGTCCACCTCGCAGCTCATCGAGATCACGTCCGCACCGGTGATGCCGCGAATCGTCTTCGCGGCCTCCGCGACCGCGACCTGCGCAGCCTGAGCGAAGCTCTCGGGCGAGTTGCCGATCACCGTTACGACCTTGGCGACGTCCGCCATGGAGTCCTCCTTCAGCAGTGGCTGGAAAGTGGCGGGCTACACTACCCCGCCGCGGACTCCGTTCCCGCGAGACCGCCTCTTCACACGAACCGACCATGTTCGACTCGCTCTCCGACAAGCTGCAGGCGACCCTCGGCGACCTCCGCGGGCGCGGCCGCCTGTCCGAGGAGGACGTGTCGAAGGCGGCGCGCGAGATCCGCCTCGCGCTCCTCGAGGCCGACGTCAACTTCCAGGTCGTGAAGCAGTTCGTCGCCGCCGTGAAGGAGCGTGCGGCGGGCGAGGAGATCACGAAGAGCCTCACGCCCGGACAGCAGGTCGTGAAGATCGTCCACGAGGAGCTCACAGCCCTGATGGGCCAGGGCGGCTCGAAGCTCGCGTTCGCGGGACGGCCGCCGACCGTGATCCTGCTCGCCGGCCTCCAGGGCTCGGGCAAGACGACCGCCGCCGCGAAGCTCGCCCTGCTCCTGCGCAAGGAGGGCAAGACGCCCGCGCTCGTCGCCGCCGACCTCCAGCGCCCGGCCGCGATCGACCAGCTCGAGCAGCTCGGCAAGCAGATCCAGATCCCGGTCTACCTCGACCGGGCGACGAAGGACGCGGTCGCGGTCGCGACGCACGGCCTCGAGCAGGCGCAGGCGCAGGGCCGCGACGTCCTGATCGTCGACACGGCCGGCCGCCTGCACGTGGACGAGGAGCTGATGGACGAGCTCGCCGCCGTCCGCACGGCGGTGAAGCCGCTGAACGTCCTGCTCGTCCTCGACGCGATGACCGGGCAGGACGCGGTCGCGACGGCCGAGGCCTTCGCCGAGCGAATCGCCTTCGACGGAGTCGTCATGACGAAGCTGGACGGCGACGCCCGCGGCGGGGCGGCGCTCTCCGTGAAGGCCGTCACCGGCACGCCGATCAAGCTCGCCTCGACGGGGGAGAAGCTCGACCAGCTCGAGTGGTTCCACCCGGACCGGATGGCGTCGCGGATCCTCGGGATGGGCGACGTCATGACGCTGATCGAGCGCGCCGAGGCCGCCGCCGAAGAGGACGAGCAGGCGGCCATGGAGCGGCGCATGCGCGCCGGCCAGTTCACGTTCGACGACTTCCTCCAGGCCCAGCGGATGATGCGGAAGATGGGCTCGCTCCAGTCGATCGTCGGCATGATCCCCGGGCTCGGCAAGCAGATGAAGGGGCTGAACGTCGACGACCGCGAGCTCGGCCGGCTCGAGGCGATCGTGCTCTCGATGACCGCCGAGGAGCGGGCGCGGCCGGAGATCATCAACGGCGCCCGCCGGGCCCGGATCGCCCGGGGCAGCGGCACGAGCGTCCAGCAGGTGAACCAGCTGATGACCGCCCGCAAGCAGATGCAGAAGATGATGAAGCAGATGGGAAAGGGCAAGATGCCCAACCTGCAGTCGATCGTCGCGCAACAGCGGCGCTAGCGAAGGAGACGAATGGCAACACGCATCAGACTGGCCCGGGTGGGCTCGAAGAAGAACCCGATCTACCGGGTCGTGGTGGCCGACCAGCGCTCGCCGCGCGACGGCCGCTTCATCGAGATCGTCGGGCGCTACAACCCGCAGCACGACCCGTCCACGATCGACCTGGACGGCGACCGGATCCGCGAGTGGATCTCCAAGGGCGCCCAGCCGAGCGACTCGGTCAAGCGCCTCATGAAGGCCGCGAACGTCGAGGCCTGAGGCGATGGCCGGCGCGCCGATCGAGGAGCTGCTCGTCTTCGTCGCGCGCGGCCTCGTCGCGGAGCCAGACGCGGTGCGGGTCACCCGCACCGAGCGGGACGACGCGGTCGTGCTCGAGCTCCACGTCGCCGAGGACGATCTCGGGAAGCTGATCGGCCGCGGCGGCCGGATCGCCCGCGCGCTGCGGGCGGTCGTTCGCGCGAGCGGCGCGAAGCCCGGCGAGCGGCGCCTGCTCGACATCGTTGCCTGAGGAGCGCTGGGTGACCGTCGGCCGCGTCGGCCGGCCGCACGGGCGCGACGGGTCGTTCGTGGTCGAGCACGCGAGCGAGGCACCCGAGCGTTTCGCCCCCGGCGCCCGCGTCTACGTCGGGCGCGAGCCCGCCGAGGTGGTCGAGCGGAAGCAGGGCGGCGGCGGCCGGCTCGTCGTGCGACTCGACCGGCGAACGGAGCGCGGCGCGCTGCTCGAGCTGCCCGTCTCGGAGCTCCCCGAGCCGGAGGAGGGAAGCTACTACGCCTTCCAGCTCGCGGGCCTTCGCGTCGAGGAGGACGGCGGCCGCGATCTCGGCCGCGTGGAGGAAGTCGAGCCCGGCGTGGCGAACGACGTGCTGCGCCTGGACACGGGCGTCGCGCTCCCGCTCGTCGACGAGTGCGTCCGCGAGGTGGATCTCGCCGCCGGACGCATCCTCGTGGCTCCCGGGTTCGTGGACGGTTCCCCGGCAGGCCCCGACGAGTAGACGGCTAACCTCCCTCGGCCCAAGTGCAGCTCGACGTCTTCACCCTCATCCCGCACGCCTTCTCGTGGCTCACCGAGCACCGGCCGCTCGCGTCCGTCCTCGGGAGCGAGCTCGAGCTGCGCCTCTGGAGCTACCGCGACTTCACGCCGCTGCGCGCGGGCCAGGTGGACGACGAGCCCTACGGCGGCGGCGCCGGGATGGTGCTCCGCGTCGACGTGGTCGCCGCGGCGCTCGAGGGCGTGTACGGCGACGTCCCCGGCCGGCGGATCGTGGCGCTGACGCCCGGGGGGCGGCGCCTCGACCAGGCGCTCGTGGACGAGCTCGCGGCCGAGGACGAGCTGACCCTCCTCTCGGCGCGCTTCGAGGGCTTCGACGAGCGCGTCGTCGAGCACCTCGCCACGGATGCCGTCTCGATCGGCCCGTACGTGCTCTCGGGCGGCGAGCTGCCCGCGATGGTCGTCCTCGACGCGGTCGCGCGGCGGCTTCCGGGCGCGATCCGCAAGGAGAGCGGCGTCGACGAGAGTTTCTCGCCCGCGCTCGAGGGCGGCGTCGAGTACCCGCACTACACCCGGCCGCCGGACTACCGGGGGTGGCGCGTCCCGGACGTCCTGCTCTCGGGCGACCACGGGCGGATCGAGGAGTGGCGCCGCGAGCAGAGCCGGAGCCGCTCCGCGGGCGGCGGGCTGGTGGGCGCGCGGTGAGAGGCCCGATCGACCGCATGACGGAGCGCGTGCCCGACCCGTGGCGCAGCGTGATCGACTGGGTGCTCACGATCGCGATCGCGATCGGCGTCGTGCTCGCGATCAAGGCCTGGGTCGTGAACCCGTACCGCATCCCGTCCTCGAGCATGGAGCCGACGCTTCACTGCGCGAAGCCGGCGGACGGCTGCCGCGCCTCGCTCTCGGATCGCGTCCTCGCGAACCGGTTCGTCTACCACTTCAAGGACCCCGCGCGCGGCGACGTGATCGTCTTCAAGACGCCGCCCGAGGCCGCGCGCTGCCAGTTCGGCACCGGTGGGGGCAGCACCTTCGTGAAGCGGATCATCGGCTTGCCGGGCGAGAAGATCCGCGGCCAGGACGGCTTCGTCTACGTCAACGGGAGGAAGCTCGACGAGCCGTACCTCGACGGCGTCCGCGACCGGCGCGACTTCCCCGAGCGGGTCATCCCGGACGACGGCTACTTCATGATGGGCGACAACCGCGGCCAGTCCTGCGACAGCCGCGACTGGGGCACCGTTCCACGCGCGAACATCATCGGCGAGGTGTTCGCCGTCTACTGGCCGCCGAGACGAATCGGCTTCCGCTAACCTTCTGCGTCGGCCTTTCGGCCCCCTTTTCGGCATGGCGAGCCCCATCGACCTGATCGAGCAGCGTCAGCTGCGTGACGGCATCCCGCCCTTCAAGGCCGGGGACACCGTCCGTGTTCATTTCCAGGTGATCGAGGGCCAGCGCCGCCGCGTCCAGGTCTTCGAGGGCGTCGTCATCAAGCGCCAGGGCCCGGGCGCCCGCGAGACGTTCACGGTGCGGAAGACCTCGTTCGGCGTCGGCGTCGAGCGGACGTTCCCGGTGCACTCGCCGAAGATCGAGCGGATCGAGGTGCAGGCGATCGGCGACGTGAACCGCGCGAAGCTTTACTACCTGCGCGAGAAGGTCGGCAAGAAGGCTCGCGTCCGCACGAAGACGAACGTCCCGCTGCCGCGGACGGAGGTTCGCGCAGCCCCCGCGCCCGAGGACGAGCTTCCTGCCGACGAGGCCGAGCCGGAGACCGAGGCGACCGTCGAGGCGGCGGAGGCCGCTACGGTCGAGGCGGACGTCGACGAGCCCGAGGCCGCGGTGGCCGAGGAGCCCGCCGACGCGGAGCCGTCCGAACGCGACGCGGAGGCGGAGGCCGACGCGGCGGACGAGTCCGAGCCGGCCAAGGCCGAGAGCTAGCCGCTCTCTCCGTTCGACGAGACCGCCGAGTACCAGAACTCCTGGACCCGAGCGCGCTCCTCGGGGCCGTCGCAGCGGAACGCGAGGTCGACTCGGCGGCCGTTCGCGGTGCCACGCACCGCGACCCCGGGCGGGATACCGAGGCCTCCGGCGCACGTCGACGTCGTCTCCGGTGGATCGAGCAGGCTCGGGTCGTGCTCGAGCGCGAAGCAGACGGCCTCGGCGTGCGGCAGCGTTCCGCCGGGCGGGTCGCACCGCAGCTCGAAGCGCCGCTCGCCCAGCTCGAGCTTCTCGACGTCGGCCGTGCCGAGCGAGACCGTGAGCCGGATGTCGTCGGAGCGGCCGCCGCAGCCTCCCGCCGCGACGGCCAGGGCGGCCGCCACGAGCGCCGCCGTCCACGCAGATTTGTGGCGCATGTGTCACAAGTGTTCTACGAATCGGACGCGTGTCGGATTGCGTCGCGCGGCGGCGCTATCGTGACCTGGATGCGCCGCAGCGGCCAGAAGCTCCTCGCGTTCGACCGGAGGCTCGGCGTCCGGTTCGTCGCCGGCGCGGACGAGGCGGGGCGTGGGAGCCTCGCCGGGCCGCTCGTCACCGCCGGTGTCCTCTTCGACTACGAGCGGCTGCGCGACCACGCCGTCCGCCCGCTCTCGTTCCTGAACGACTCGAAGCAGGTCTCCCACGAGGGTCGGGAGGAGCTCTTTCGCGCCGTCGCCGGCTGTGCGACCCGGATCGTCGTCCGTGTCGTCTCGCCCGACGTGATCGACCGCGACGGGCTCCACCGCTCGAACCTGCGCGCGCTGCGCGAGTCGCTTGCGGGGCTCCACCCGCCCGCGGAGGCCTGCCTCGTGGACGGGTTCCGGCTCGGCCCGCTCGCGCCGCCGCACCAGGCAGTCGTCGACGGCGACACGAAGAGCGCCGCCATCGCCGCCGCCTCGATCGTGGCGAAGGTCGTCCGCGACCGCGCCATGCGCCGCCTCGACGCCCTCTACCCGCATTACGGCTTCTCCTCGCACGTCGGCTACATCACGCCCGGCCACTCGGCCGCCGTCCGCGCCCGCGGGCCCAGCGAGCTCCACCGCCGCTCGTTCCAGGCCCTCTGCTACGCGCACACGGTGGACGAGGAGGCCCTCGAGCGTGCCGCGGCCGTCGCAGGCCGCTGACCGGCTCTCGACGCGGGCGTTCGGCGACGAGGCGGAGCGCCGCGTCCGCCGGCACTTCCGGCTGCGAGGCTACCGCGTGCTCACCGCGAACACGTGGATCGGCGGCTACGAGCTCGACCTCGTCGTGCGGCGCGGCCGACGGGTCGTCGTCTGCGAGG
>Ga0210076_1000375_pt1 | contig 10444 bp, 8 predicted proteins | sample MayberryNW_Catta_3_FD_184876 | JGI IMG/M metagenome (GOLD analysis project Ga0210076, IMG submission 184876) | Wetland microbial communities from San Francisco Bay, California, USA, that impact long-term carbon sequestration -... | ecosystem: Environmental > Aquatic > Marine > Wetlands ... | reverse complement strand
GCCGCACGAGCGATTCGCGGACGAAGTCGGGCACGGTGCCGAGGTCCTCGGCGATGATCTCCGCGCCGCTCTCGAGGAACAGCCGCATCAAGGTCTCTCCGAGCGCGAGCTGTTCCGGTTCGTCGGGCGGATCGAAGCTGCCGGGCCGGTCATCGAGCGGCCGCGAGTATGTGCGATAGAAGCCGACGAGGTGATCGACGCGGTACCCGTCGAACAGCTTCGCGGTCCGCTTCGCCCGGGCGCGCAGCCACGAGTAGTCCTCCCGCCCCAACACGTCCCAGCGATATACGGGGACTCCCCAGTCCTGCCCCGCGTCGCTGAACGCGTCGGGCGGCGTGCCGACGGTGGCATCGAATCGGAACAGGTGCTGCCGCGACCACACGTCGGCGCTATCGGTCGAGACCATGAACGGGAAGTCGCCGAAGAGCGCGAGCCCGCCTGATGCAGCGCGCGCGTCCTGCCACTGCTCGTCGGCGAGCCACTGCAGATACTGGTAGAACAGGATCTCGCGTTCGAGCTCCCTGCGCGCATCGTCGAGCGCCGCCGGATCCCGTCGTCGCAGCGGATCGGGCCATTCGGTCCACGAGCGTCCGCCGTGCTGCGCCTTCAACGCGCGATACAAGGCGTAGTCGGCAATCCACCAGTCCTCCCATGACACGAACGCGGCAAACGCGCCGGCGCGGCCGGTTCCGCGCAGCCACTCGACCTCGTAGAACGCCTCGAAGGCGCCACGGAGCGAATCCGCCTTGACGCGCCGTACCGCGTCGTAATCGACGCGCGCCGCGTTTCTGGCGGATCTAATCGCGGCCTGATCGCCGAGCGGCATCCGCGATTCGCCGCCGTTGGCCGTGAAGTCGCTCACCGAGTGCAGGCTGATGTAGATCGGATCGATCGCCATCGCGCTGATCGCCGAATACGGCGACGTCTGCCCTGCCGCAATCTCGTTGATCGGCAGCAACTGCAGCACGGACACGCCCACATCGCGCAACCAGCGCGCCATCAGCGGGATGTCGGTGATCTCGCCGATTCCCCAGCTCTGCGAGGACGGCATCGAAAAAAGCGGCAGAAGAACGCCGGCGCGTCGTCCTTCGACTGCACCGCGATGAAGCGGTAGTCGGCGCGCAGGCCCCAGCGGCCGGCATACCAGGACACGCCGCCGCCGGCGTTGCCGGTGAGATAGGTTTCGCTGTCGCCGAGCGCCAGCCCGTCGCGCGACAACATCGTCAGGCCGCCCACACCACCGGTGAGGTACGGCACCACCGACGATCGATTCGGCGCCGAGATGACGAGGTTGCCGCTGTAGTTGAGCAGGTCGGGCGAGCGGCCGTCGAAGGTCGCCGATCCGATATCGAGCGTCTGCGACACGCCGATGCTGCTGCTGACCTCGCCCTCGACGCCGACGTAGATACGGCCTTCGTCCACGTGTCGTTTGATGTAGTCGGTGATCGATTCGTTTTCGCGCAGCTTTAAGAAGCGCCCACGGGGATCGTACTGCACGTGGCTGTTCCAGGCACGCTCGAAGCGCTCGATGCAGTTGACGAACCACCCGGCGCCGGCCTCCATGAATCCGAAGCGGACCTTGGGATATTTGTCGAAGACCCCATTGAATAAAATCCCGGCGAAATTGACCATTTGGCCGAAGGGATGGCCGAGCGCGTTTACCGGGGCATAGGGCGTCATATCGTCCAGTCCCATATGGTCGTGCACGCCGCCGTGGATGCCGATGCAGCATTCGAGACGATCGGCTTCCTCGTAGATCGGCCAGTAACGGTCGTCACCGAGATGATTCTGCGCTCCCATGACTCCGGTGCTCGGCAGCATGGCGCCGCAGAAGCCGAGGTCTTTGATGATGCGCCGCAATTCTTTCACGGCCTCCGCCGGCTCCTGCAATGGTATCAAGCCCAATGCCTGAAACCGGCTGCTCCTGCTCAGATACTCGTCATGCATCCAGTCATTGTATGCATGAGCAAGCTCTATCGCCCAGTCCAAGCTGACGACACGGCCGAAAGACAGTCCATTGGTGGGATAAAGCACCGCACTCGCAAGCCCGACGTCTTCCATGAAGTCGACCCAGCCCTCACGGCCGACCTTGGCGAAGGCGCCGGGCGGTAAAAAATGCGCATTGGCCGCATGCAAGTGATCGTTGGGCGGATAGGGGCTGCGGCTTGATCCGAAGCGGTCGCGATACTGCTGCGGCATTCGCGCCGCGATCGCCCCATGATCCTCCACCACGTGCCCGTCGCCGTCGATGATTTTGTGCTTCTTGTTATTCATCGGTTTTCTCCCGGGAATCTTTCCTTCCGTGCGCTTTCCGCTTCGTATGATCAAGTCTCGGGTCTCGCATCCTAGAGTCCAGGGTTGGCATCGGCCCGAGACGCTGAACTCTAAACCCGAGACTCACTGAGCCAGTTGATAAAACCTCCGCGCGTTGCCGAAGAGGATGGCGTCTTTGTCGCCGACGCTGAGTTGCGGGTTCTCGCGCAGCTCTTGTAGTTCGTGCTTGCACGTTTGCGCGTCAACCTCGTGCGGGTAATCGGTGGAGAACACGTACGGTTTGTTGCCGGTGATGCGCACCGCCTCGGCAATGCTCAGCTCTTCGCCTTCACACCCGACGAAGATGCGGCCGTCGTCGATGTGGCGCAGGATATAGTCGATAATCTTTTCACCCTTCCTCAGCTGCAGGAAACGGCCGCGCGGATCGTACTGCACGTGGCTTTCCCAGGATCCAGTGAAACGTTCCATGCAGGTGAGCAGCCAGGCGCAGCCCGCTTCCATGAACCCCATGCGCAAGCCTGGAAATTTATCGAAGACGCCGTTGAAGATGATGCCGGCAAAGCAGATCATCTGGCTCATCGGGTGGCCGAGCGCATTGGCGACGGCATAAGGGCTCGTGTCGTCCATCAAAAGATTCTCATGGGCGCCGCCATGAATCGCGATCGCGCAGCCGAGCCGCTCGGCCTCGCCGTAAATGGGCCAGTATTTCTGCGACCCCAGGTGCGGCATGTTGACGCCCATCGAAGGCAGCATCGCGCCGCAAAATCCGAGATCGCGCACGATCCGGCGCAGCTCGATGACGGCTTCGGCGGGTTCTTGCAGCGGAATCAGGCCCATCGCCTTAAAGCGCGGGCTTTTTGACGTATAGGTATCGTGCATCCAGTTATTGTAGGCGCGTGCCAGCTCGATCGCCCAGTCGCGGCTGACGATCTTTCCGAAGGCGAGACCCGCGCTGGTATAGAGAACCGTAGTGCCGATGCCCACGTCTTCGAGAAAAAGTTCCCAGCCTTCGCGGCCGACGTTGGCGAAAGCACCCTTCGGCGTGAAGTGGCGGTTGGCGGAATGCAAATGGTCGATCGGCGGAAAAGGATTTTTGCCGCGCGCTTCCGAAAAACTTCTGCCGACGTACTCTTCGGGCATGTATTTGACGATACTGGCGATGTCTTCGACCACGTGGCCGTCGCCGTCGATAATCTTCTGTGTGTTCTCGCTCATTGACCGTTCTCCTGGATTCTATCTTTGTGTCGCGCTTCGCTTTGTTTGACCGTGTCTCGGGTCTCACGTCCGGCGTTTGGGGTTGGCTCCAAGAACCGGAGCCTCTAGATCATGCGCTTTTTCGCGCCCTATCCTTCTGCAAAGGATATTTCTCGCACAATTCTTTCCAGTACGCGGCGATTTTCTTGCTGTTGTCTGTGACTTCCTGGGGTATGACGCGCCATGGCGCGCGCAGCGGACCGGCAGTGCAGTAACCCGCCTCGTTGACGGCTAGTTTAAACACGTTTTCGCGCCACGAAAGATTGCCGATGTTGGGGCCGACTTTGCCGACGCCGTCGAGATCGAGGCAAATTCGCTTCGCTGTTTCCCAGTCCCGGGCTATACATGCTCCAAGCAAATTTATGACCGGCGATGGCCCCATCCAAACGTTGAACGACCAGCAACCCGCGGCGCCGAGCTGATAATAAGGAAACATCTGCGTCTGGTTGACGAAAATGCTCATTTTCCCCTTGGTGATATTGCATAACTCGACGAACTGAAGCGGTGTACGGTGGCTGTCTTTCATCGCGACGATATTCGGTTTCTCGGTGATTTTCTTGAACGCTCCGACCGGAATCGTCACGCGATGGTGCGTCGGGTTGTGGTATATCATCACGCCCATTTTGGGCAGTGCATCCGCCACATCCCGGTAGAACTGCACGGCGTTGTCGACGGTCGCCTGATAGTAGAACGGCACGCCGAGCAGCACGCCGTCCGCGCCCGCTTCCTGCGCGAACTTCGCCTGCCGGATCGCCTCGCGCGGATTCAAGTTTGTACAGCCCACGAACAAGGGCACGCGCTTCTTCACCGCCGCCACGGTGGCTTCGATCAAGTTCTTATGCTCCTCCCACAGGAGCGTGTGAAACTCGCCAAAACTGCCTGTAGTCGTAAGAACGTTAACTCCGCTATCGCCGATCAACTTATTCACCGCACGCGCCAGCTCATCGCTGTCGATGGTAGCGGTCGCGTCCGGTCGATTCCCGTCCGCGGTCGTAAATGCCGGCATCATCGCCATAATGCCGTTTAGATCGTCGGCTGTGATCATTTGATTGGTCTCCTCAGATATCGCTTTTGCGGGATTCTCCAACAGCTGGAAGTGGGAGTCAACCGGCCCAATGCAAATTGGATCCGCCGAGCGAGTCAGAAACGTCAGTCAGAGCTGCCGAGCGAGCAATGGATTGAGCCTGTGCTTGCCCCAAACTGGGGGGCTTGTGTCTTGGCCCGAACTTTGATTCTCTAGCGCCGCTCCGAATGGCCCATGTGCGCAGCAGAAGGAACAACTATGACGCGTGACCACAACCAGGATAAGGACATCGATTCGGCTGCCAAACGAAATGGCCCCAGGTTTGACAGTGATTTTCGAGGCGTAAGCCGGTTTGAAGCGGATGTCTCTCGCCGTCTAGGCATGACACTCAACCAGTTGGCATCTTTTGCCGCGGTGGCGCAGTACTCCAACCTGACCATGGCCTCCGCGGTGTTGCGGGTCAGCCAGCCCTCGATCTCACAGCATTTAAGACAATTGGAACAAAGTTACGGGGTGAAGTTATACCGTCGATTGAGTAGAGGAATTGAGATCACGGAGGCGGGACAATCGTTTTTGCGCCACATTACACCGATCCTTGCGTTGGTCGCAAAACTGGGAGAAGGTTCAAAACTGTCATCCGAGAGACTGGCTCCCAAAGTTCTTAGCATCGGTGGGACTTATGGCGCATCGGCCGTGCTGTTACCGGCACTATTAGCACGTTTCCAGCTACGTCATCGGAAAGCCGAGTTGGAATTTCGAACCGCCTCAACCGAGCAGCTGGAACGACTTGTTCTGAAATCGACTATGGACTTGGCCGTGACGGACCGGAAGTCCTCGTTGGCCGATCTGGCTTGTGATCCGTTGCGGCGCGAAACGGTACTCGCGTTTGTGCCGCCAGGTCACCCGCTGGCGCGCCGGAAGATCGTAAATCTTTCTGATGTTTTGGCGGAGCCGCTGATCGTCCGAGGCGGCCGAGGGATTTCGGGGACCACCGAGAACGCTTTGAAACGGTTGCGCAACCAGGGATGGACGATCAAAATTGGCATGCGCTGTGACACGCCGGGGGCTATCAAAGCCGCGGTGCGCCAGAAGATGGGAGTGGGATTCGCGTTCGAGGATTCGCTAAAAGCAGAAATTGACGCAGGCGAATTCAAAATCCTTAAAGTGCGCGGCCTCGAGCTGGAAGTCGAAAGTTTCATCATTTATTCGAAGAAGCGACCTTTATCACTTCTGGCACAGCAGTTTCTCGAACTGTTACGCGGCGTGCGAAGGACACGGAACCCCAGGCATCATTCGAATGCTTCGAGACGTTCAATCGCAGTGCTGCGTTCAAGCCTTTCGGAATACTCGGAGGTTTCCAGAGCGGCTGAAAGTTCGTTCTGGCCGATGACTGATGGACCGCCAATGGCGGGTCACGCGCGCCGTCCTGCTCCTGTTCGATAATATTGAGCCCGGTGTAACCCAAAGCTCGTTTGGACGTAACCGCCGGTCTGATTGCATCCACGAATCACAATGCCTTGAACCGGGACGAGATTTGGCGCCGGGTTGGGAAATTTTCTTCTGGCGAAATCGGTGATGTGCTATGTTGGAAAATTATGGCCCATCGAGCGTTATTATACGTATGGTTTGTGTGCTGCCTCTCCGGGTGCTCTATCGCGGCGCCGTTGACGCCAGGCGCGACCCTGCTATCAGGTTTGAACGAATATCAGGGCGAGATGGCGGGTCACGGTGGCTCGACAGCGCGGTGGCCTGAGCGCCAGCGCGCGGCCGGTAGTCTGAAGCTGATCATCACCGCGACGGTCGGCGCTTCGGCGGAATTTTATCGGCTGGTCGATCTCGACGTCAGAAGAAGAGAGTTTATCATCACCATGCGCGAGACCTCGGTGCGCGCCGACCGCCTCAAAGAAATGAAAGAGGAACTCTCCCGAATGAACGATGAGATTGCCGCTTTGAAGCCGGTTGTTCGCTCGCAGCTCACGGCGCTAGGCATTCCGAGCGGCCCCGAGCAACGAGTTGAAGAAGCCGCAACGCGCGGGCTCTTGAGCCTGGCACTGGACTCCTTCGCGTCCGACGGCGGTAGTCGCGGAGTCGAAGCGCGATCGATCAAAGTCGGTCAATTTATTGTCAGCGATCACGGCCCATTCGCCACGGTAAGAGCGCCGGACGGTCGGACCTTTAGGTGCGTGATCTTCGGCGCTGCCGAAGACGGCGCCGGGATCAGGTGCGATCGGTTGCAATAGCATCATTTCTTTTATTTTCCAGTCTTGAAATGACCCTAGAGCAGCCGGAAAGAGCGAGTCTTGATAATCAAGAATACCGGCAACTTTTCTTTCAATTCGAGGCGAGCGACGGCTGATGAAGTGAGCCGCACGACGAACTCATCGCCGGCCTGAACCGTTAGCAGTGCTTCGCCGTTGAACCTTTCAATTCCACCAACAATCCCGGGCAATACATTGGCGGCGGAGATGCCGGCCGGACGTTGGGTTGCGATCAGAATATCGTCGGCACTGACTCCGAACTGGCAAAGCGAATCGTTCGGACGGGAAGAGTAGGGGACGAACAATTCCACGCCCGAGCCTAAGCGGACGCGAGATCTGCCGGCTTCGAGAGAAGATTCGATGAACGTCGCCGTCAACACGTTTTCCAATTGCTCGTCGGCAAGCTGCGAGATGGCGCTGACTGAGCGTAAGGCTTCTTTGGGAACGCCTTGAGTGATCAGCTTCCCTTGACGGATCATCAGCACCCAGTCCGCCAGTGTAAGCACTTCCGTCACGTTGTGGGTGACATAAATCATCGGGATGGAAAATTCATCTCGAACGCGAGCGAGATAGGGAAGGATTCTTTCTTTCAAGCCGATATCGAGCGCGGCGAGCGGCTCGTCGAGCAGGAGCAATTGCGGACGCGATAAGATCGCGCGGGCCAGGGCAACACGCTGGGCTTCGCCGCCGGAGATTTTCGTGACGGGCCGCGACAGGAGATGAGTGATCTCCAGCACATCCAGTACGTAATTCACGCCGATGCGTTTCGAGTTGCCCGCATCGGCGCCGCGCTCGGCGCCGAAAAGAATATTCTTCCTGACGGAAAGGTGCGGAAACAATGCGCCTTCTTGAGGCACATAGCCGATGCCTCTCTGCTGAGGTGGAAGATTGATTTTCCGGGCCGACGAGAAGAGTGTTCTGCCGCCGATTTCGATCTCGCCGTCGGCAATGGCGCGCAAGCCGGCGATGGCGTCGAGCAACGTAGTTTTGCCCGAACCCGATGGCCCGAAAAAGGCAGTGATCCGCGATTCGAACGAAGTGTCGATGTCGAGATCGAAGTTGGCCAGCGGTATGTGGCAGCGCAGTCGCATGTTATAGTTTTTTCCCGGTGCGCAGCAGCCACTCAGAGGACCACACGAACATGAAGGCCAGCGCCACAGTGATGCCGAGCAACACGTACGCTTCCGGATCTTTCCCCAATTGCACGAAATTATAGATCGCCAACGACAGCGTCTGGGTTTGGCCGGGGATATTGCCGGCCAGTAAAATAGTCGCGCCGAATTCGCCGAGCGCGCGCGAAAACGCCAGCAGCGCGCCGGCGACAATACCTTTATAGGCGAGCGGGATGGTGACGACGAAGAAAATCCTCAGGGGCGAAGCGCCGAGAGTTGCCGCGATCTGCTCGAGCCGGAGGTTGACCTCGGTAAATGAGGTGCGCACGGAACGGACCAGCAGGGGAAAGGACATCACCGACATGGCGATCAGTACGCCTTTCCAATTGAAGACGATTTCTATTCCGCGCTCGTAGAGCCATTGCCCGAGCGGGCTGCGCCGTCCGAAGATTTTCAACAGAACCAGTCCCGTCGAGACCGGCGGCATGACCAATGGCAGTAGCACGACAGTTTCGATAGCGCTCTTGAGCGGCCACTCTTTGCGCGCGAAAAGCCACGCGAGCACTATGCCGAACGGCAGGATCAGCAAGGTGCTGGCAACGCCGACGGCTAGAGAGAAGATCGTGATTTGCCAGGTTTCAGGGGAGAAAATCACGAATGGACACGTTCCTCGGACTCAATCCAATACGACAAAGCCGTACTTCTTGAAGGCGTCTTTTGCGGAAGGGCTCTGGACGTAGTTGATAAAATCGCGGGCGGCGTTCTTCCGCTTCGACTCTTTCACGAGGGCAACCGGGTAGGTTATTTTGGGGCCCTTTTCGATCGGGACTTCGTAGACGATCTTAACTTTCTTCGAAACCGCGGCGTCGGTTTTATAGACGAATCCGGCTTCGACGTTGGCGGACTCGACCGAAGCCACGGTTGCGCGCACGTCTTGCACCGGAACCACTTTCGCTTCGACCTTGTTCCACAATCCTTCATCAGTGAGGTATTTCTTGCTGTAGACGCCCACCGGAACCGAGGACGGTTCGGCGAGTGCGATCCTCTTGACGTCGCTTTTCAATAGATCCTGCGGCGATGAGAAGCTGAGTTTGGAGTCCGCCGGCACGATGATCACGAGCTGATTCGAGAGCACGTTTTTGCGAGTGCCCGGTTCGAGCCGGCCGCTCTTATCGAGTTTCTCCATCTGCGGCAGGTCTGCCGAGAAGAACATATCCGCCGGCGCGCCTTCGTCGATTTGCCGGGCCAGGCCGCTCGAAGGGCCGAAATTGAATTTTACAGTGTGTTGGGATTTTGACTGGTAGTCGCTGCTGATTTTTTTCAACACCTCCGTAAGGCTCGCGGCCGCCGAGACCAGGATCTCGCTGGCGCGAGCCGTCATTGGAATGAACGTGAATAGGCAAAATAGGCTTACCAAGTTTGCGGCTGTGATTCGGCGAACTGTCTTCATTTCCATCGCTCCAGGTTGATCTTACTCGCGATCGTGGGGGGGATGGATGCAGCTAGACGACTTTTCCGGTGTCTCGTGTGTCGTAGCCTCCCAAAGCCTCAAGCTCGGCACGAAAGGACTTGCCGACGATGACATCCAGCAGATTTCTCAAGTCTGGGAGCGATTGATAATGAATTTTTGGAATGACGAAATCGTAGCGCTCGCGCTGCAACGGAACGAATCCCAGGCCGCAGATCGTTGCCACGGAGCGAACGCCGACCCCGGCGTCGGCCAGGCCGGCCTGCACTCGCGCGGCGACTTCGAGATGGGTTAACACTTCGTCGCGATAACCTTTGATCCGCGCCGATGAAATACCCGCGGCTTGCAGCCCCCGGTCGAGCAAGCGGCGCGCGCCCGAGCCGGTCTCGCGGTTGACGATGCGGATGTTTGGTTTCGCGATGTCATCGACGGCGCGGATCTTCTTCGGATTCCCCTGGCGGACGATAAAGCCTTCCTCCCAGTGGGCGAAGGCCACGACCATGCAGTCGAGGCCGCCGACTCGGCGCTTTAATTTCCAAGATTCTGAGCGCTCGTCGGCAAGGTGAATTCCGGCAACGTGAATCTCACCGCGCCGGAGCGCGCCGAGCGCCGTGCCGCTGCCCATGAACCATGGCGCGAGAATGCCGTTGCCGTGTCTGGCAACGTGTTCGGCGGCGATAAACATCCCCGGGTCGCAGCCGCCGATGACGATTGTGCGCCGCACCGCAGAAAGATCCCTCAGAAGCTTCACTTTCACCCGCCTGAGCCGGGAATCCGACGCAACGATCAGGCCGTCCGCGCTCGCGGTCAAGCTGGTCAATCCGCCGTGCCCGTCCAGCGGACGGATCAACGCACGATCGCCGACCTGAGTCACCTGAGCCCGAAAATTGCCGCCCTTGGGCAGCGAGCCTAACAGCTCTCCTTGGATGATTTCGCCGTCGCTTTTGATGCTGAAAAGGTCTTCCACCCGGCACTGGAGCGCGCGCGCGAACTGAAGCGCCACGGACGTGGCGGGGGAGTACTGATTGGTTTCCACGGCGGCAACCGCTTGGCG
>Ga0210076_1000374_pt1 | contig 10445 bp, 4 predicted proteins | sample MayberryNW_Catta_3_FD_184876 | JGI IMG/M metagenome (GOLD analysis project Ga0210076, IMG submission 184876) | Wetland microbial communities from San Francisco Bay, California, USA, that impact long-term carbon sequestration -... | ecosystem: Environmental > Aquatic > Marine > Wetlands ... | reverse complement strand
GCGCGCAGCAAGGCGACCGTCGGCGAGATCAGCGCGGCGCTCGAGCAGGTCTACGGGCGCTACGAGGCGACCATCCGGAGCGTGACGGGCGTGTACAAGAGCGAAGCGGGCGAGCATGCGGAGGGGGTCGCGGAGGCGCGCGCGCGCAGCGAGGCGTTCCTCGCGAAGCACGGACGCCGCCCGCGCATCCTCATCGCGAAGATGGGCCAGGACGGGCACGACCGCGGCCAGAAGGTCATCGCGACGGCCTTCGCGGACCTCGGCTTCGACGTGGACATCGGCCCGCTCTTCCAGACACCGGAGGAGACCGCGCGGCAGGCCGTCGAGAACGACGTGCACATCGTGGGCGCGAGCTCGCTGGCCGCGGGGCACCTCACGCTCGTCCCCGAGCTGAAGAAGGCGCTCTCGGACCTCGGCCGCGTGGGTACCCGGGTGATCCGCGCCTCCCAGGCCGACACGGTTGCCAACCTGCGCGCCCTGGTCCCGATCCTCACCCGGCTCTCGGAGGCGGGCGACGCGCTGCCCAAGGCGCTGGAGATGCTGGTGACCTATCCCTTCCCGCGGGCCGCGACGGACGCCGTCAAGGGCGATTTCACCAACCTGCGGATCACGGCAGACCTCGACCTCCGGACGATCCTGGAGAACATCGGCGGCCCTGACCTGCCCGACCTCCCCGCGGTCCCGAACCCCACCGCCAGCGGGCTGCCCACCCAGCTGCCGACCGGGGTCCCGACCGGGCTGCCGACCAGCCTGCCCACCGTGACCGCCACCCTTCCCACGGTGCCCGGCGTCACGAGCACGCCGGTCGTCACACCGACCTGCGTGACCACGATCTGCCTCGGCCAGGGCGGCGGGGCTGGCACCAGGTCCGCCGGGGCGTTCGACACCAACCTGGCCGCGCTCATGCTCGGGGGCCTGACGTGATCCGCCGGGGGACCAAGGTGCAGCTGCTCGTCTTCGCCCTCATCACCATGCTCGGGTTGAGCTATGTCAGCGCCCGCTACGTGGGGCTCGGCGACCGGCTGACCGGCGCCGGCTACCTGGTCACGGCAGACTTCGCCCGGGCCGGCGGCATCTTCGAGCACGCCGAGGTCACCTACCGGGGCGTCGCCGTCGGCCGGGTGGACCGCCTGCGGCTCGCGAGGGACGGCGTCCACGTCGACCTGCGCATCGACGAGGGCGCGAGGATCCCCGCCGACACCGCCGCCGTGGTCGAGAACCGCTCTGCGGTCGGCGAGCAGTACGTCGACCTGCAGCCCCGCCGGCAGGGCGGACCCTTCCTCGGCGACGGCGACCGCATCACCGAGGAGGAGACCCGCACCCCGCTCCCGACCGAGGTGCTGCTGCTCAACCTGGACCGGCTGGTGCGGTCCGTCGACAAGCGCGACCTCGTCGTGGTCATCGACGAGCTGGGCACGGCGTTCGGGGGCAGTGGCCGGGACCTCCAGCGACTGCTGGACTCCGGCGACGCGCTGACCAGGGCGGCCGTGGACGCCCTGCCCGAGTCCATCCGGCTGATCGAGGACGGGCAGACGGTCCTGGCCACCCAGCGCGAGTCGGGCTCGGCCATCCAGAGCTTCGCCGCCGACCTGGCCGACCTCAGCGAGACGCTCGCGACCAGCGACGGCGACCTGCGCAAGGTGCTCGACAACGGCATCGTGGCGTCCCGCGAGCTGCGGACCCTGATCGCCGAGAACCGTCCGGAGATCTCCGCGCTGCTCGCCAACCTGCTGACCACCGGCCAGGTCACCGTGGCGCGCCTCGACGGCGTCGAGCAGGTCCTGGTGACCTACCCCGACAACGTCGCCGGCGGCTACACCGTCGTGCCCGGCGACGGGAGCTCGCACTTCGGCCTGGTCCTCAACCCGGACCCGCCGTCCTGCCGCCGGGGCTACGAGGGCACCGACCGGCGCACGCCCGCCGCCACCTCGGACGTCCCGGCCAACACCGAGGCGCGATGCGCCGAGCCTCGCGGCTCCACGACGACGGTGCGCGGGGCGCAGAACGCGCCGGCACCGGGCAACCGCTACGCCCGCCCGGCGCCGGGGCCCGGGGCCGGGACCGGGGGCGTCGGCGACCCGTCGCTCGAGCTCTCCGGCTACGACCCGGTGAGCGGCCTGGCGACGGGCGAGGGGGGCACACCGCTGGTCGTCGGGACCCGCGGCGGACAGCAACGAGCACTCGGAGAGGACTCATGGACCTGGCTGCTGCTCGGACCTCTGGGCCGGTGACTGCCGTGCCGCTGCGTGGGTCGGCGATGGCGGTGCTGGCCGTCGCCGCGGTGGCCGCGCTGGTGCTGGTCGGGATGACCGTCCCGCGGCTCGCCGACGCCGGCGAGCGGGACCAGCGTCGTGCCGAGGTGCTCGAGGCCGCGCGCCGGCACGCGGTGAACTTCACCACGCTGGACCACCGCCACCTCGACCGCGACCTCGGCCGCGTCCTGCGGGGCGCGACCGGCGACTTCCGGACACAGTTCCGCCGGGGCACCGACGACCTGTCCGGGCTGGTCACCGCCAACCAGGCGGTGTCGGAGGGGGAGGTCCTCGAGGCCGGCCTGGTGAGTCTGGACCAGGACTCCGCCCGGGTCCTCGTCGTCGCCGACTCGACCGTCACCAACGCCGCCGGCAGCGACCCGCAGCGCCGTCACTACCGCCTGCAGCTGGACCTGGCGCGCCACGGTCAGCGCTGGCTGGTCTCCGACCTCCAGTTCGTCGGCTGACCGCCGTCCACCGCGCCCGAGCCGACCCGACCCGGAGGTCCCGATGACCCGAGCACCCTCGACCCGCCGCCGCCCGCTGGCCGGCCAGCGCGCCCATGCCCGGGCTGCCGTCCTCGACCGCCCGCACCCCCTCGACCCCCCGGCCGTCGAGCAGCCCCCGGCCGTCGAGCAGCCCCCGGGCGTCGAGCAGCCCCCGGCCGTCGAGCGGTCCGGGCCCGGGCAACGGCCGGCCCGACGGGGCGGGCTCGTGCTCGTCGTCGCGGCCGCCCTGGTCGTCGCCCTGGTCGCGACCGCGGGCCTCCTCGTGGCGCGGGCCCGCGGCGACGAGCGGGTGGAGGAGGCCCGCACGGCCGCCCTGGCCGCGGGCGAGCGGCACGCGGTGACCCTGCTCTCCTACGACCACCGGCACCTGGACCGGGACTTCGCCCGCGCCGCGGCGGTGCTCACCGGCTCGTTCGCCGACGACTACGCCCAGACCACCGAGAAGGTCGTCCGGCCGACAGCCGAGCAGGTCAAGGCCGTGGTCACCGCCGAGGTGGTCTCCTCGTCGGTGGTCCGGGCCGCGCAGAACCGCGTCGTGCTGCTGCTCTTCGTCGACCAGACCACCACCTCCACCCGGCTGGAGGGCCCGAAGGTGGACCTCAACCGGGTCCGGATGACCCTCACCCGGACCGGGGGGCAGTGGCTGATGAGCGCGGTCGACGCCCTGTGACGGCCCGCTGACCCCCGCCCCCGGCGGGCCGGATCCCCGGCGTGGCGGGCCGGAAAGCCTTGACGGCGGGGCCGTCCGGGTCCATCCTGCTCGCGCCGTGACAATCAGGCGGGGATACCGCGAGGCGCTGCCTCTCGGAGGCCACTTGAGGTCGGCGTGCCCTGAGGGTATGCTGACGCTTTGCGCTGCCATCTGACTCCACCCTGGGCACCTTGCCCTGGGCCGTCCGGCATGCGCTGAAGCAGAGAGTCCGGCAGCCCTCGGAAGGACCCCTCTTGGCCGCCTCGCGCACCGCCAGCAAGCCCGCCACCAGCAGCACGACCAGCTCGACCAGCATCGACAGTCTCAGCAGCACCGCCCCGCGTCGCATCTCCTTCGCGAAGATCCGCGAGCCGCTCGAGGTCCCCGACCTCCTCGCCCTGCAGACCGACAGCTTCGACACCCTCCTCGGCAACGAGAAGTGGAAGGCCCGTGTCGAGGCAGCTGCCGCCGGCGGCCAGGACGACGTCTACTCCAAGTCCGGCCTGGAGGAGATCTTCGAGGAGATCAGCCCGATCGAGGACTTCCAGGGGACCATGTCCCTGTCGTTCCGCGACCACCGGTTCGAGCCTCCGAAGTACTCGATCGAGGACTGCAAGGAGCGCGACATCACCTACTCGGCGCCCCTGTTCGTCACCGCCGAGTTCATGAACAACACCACCGGCGAGATCAAGAGCCAGACGGTCTTCATGGGCGACTTCCCGCTCATGACCGACAAGGGCACCTTCATCATCAACGGAACCGAGCGGGTCGTCGTGTCCCAGCTCGTCCGCTCGCCGGGCGTCTACTTCGACAAGTCGGTCGACAAGACCTCCGACAAGGACGTCTTCGGCGCCAAGATCATCCCGAGCCGGGGCGCCTGGCTCGAGTTCGAGATCGACAAGCGCGACCAGGTCGGCGTCCGCGTCGACCGCAAGCGCAAGCAGTCGGTCACCGTCCTGCTCAAGGCCCTCGGCTGGGACGACGCCAAGATCCTCGAGGAGTTCGGCGACTACGAGTCGATCCGGGCCACGCTCGAGAAGGACCACACCACCGGGCAGGACGACGCCCTGCTCGACATCTACCGCAAGCTGCGGCCGGGCGAGCCGCCCACGCGCGAGGCCGCCCAGACGCTGCTGGACAACCTCTACTTCAACCCGAAGCGCTACGACCTCGCGAAGGTCGGCCGCTACAAGGTGAACAAGAAGCTCGGCCTGGACCTGCCGGTCGGCTCCAACGTGCTGACCATCGACGACATCGTCGAGACCATCCGGTTCATCGTGAAGCTGCACGCCGGCGAGACCGAGATGCCCGCGGTCGGCGACTCGGGCCGGACGGTCCGCGTCGAGGTCGACGACATCGACCACTTCGGCAACCGCCGCCTGCGCACGGTCGGCGAGCTGATCCAGAACCAGGTCCGCACCGGCCTGTCCCGGATGGAGCGGGTGGTCCGCGAGCGGATGACCACCCAGGACGTCGAGGCGATCACGCCGCAGACCCTGATCAACATCCGCCCGGTCGTGGCGAGCATCAAGGAGTTCTTCGGGACCTCCCAGCTCAGCCAGTTCATGGACCAGACCAACCCGCTGGCCGGCCTGACCCACAAGCGGCGCCTCTCGGCGCTCGGCCCCGGTGGCCTGTCCCGTGAGCGCGCCGGCTTCGAGGTCCGCGACGTGCACACCAGCCACTACGGCCGCATGTGCCCGATCGAGACCCCCGAGGGCCCGAACATCGGCCTGATCGGGTCGCTGGCGACGTACGGCCGGATCAACGCGTTCGGGTTCGTCGAGACGCCCTACCGCAAGGTGGTCAAGGGCAAGGTCAGCGACGAGGTCGACTACCTGACCGCCGACGAGGAGGACGAGCACGTCATCGCCCAGGCCAACGCGCCGCTGGCGGCCGACGGCAGCTTCGCCGAGGCCCGGGTGCTCGTACGCCGCAAGGGCGGTGAGGTCGAGTTCATCCCGGCGGCCGAGGTCGACTACATGGACGTGTCGCCGCGCCAGATGGTGTCGGTCGCCACGGCGATGATCCCGTTCCTCGAGCACGACGACGCCAACCGCGCGCTGATGGGCTCCAACATGCAGCGTCAGGCGGTGCCGCTGCTCCGCTCCGAGTCGCCGCTGGTCGGCACCGGCATGGAGTACCGCGCCGCCAAGGACGCCGGCGACGTGATCACCGCGACCAAGGCCGGCGTGGTCGAGGAGGTCTCGGCCGACCTGATCACCGTGATGAACGACGACGGGACGCACTCGACCTACCGGGTCGCCAAGTTCCGTCGCTCCAACCAGGGCACGTCGTTCAACCAGCGGCCGATCGTCGACGAGGGCCAGCGGGTCGAGGTGGGCCAGGTCGTCGCCGACGGGCCGTGCACCGACGACGGCGAGATGGCGCTCGGCCGCAACCTGCTCGTGGCGTTCATGTCGTGGGAGGGGCACAACTACGAGGACGCGATCATCCTCAGCCAGCGGCTGGTGCAGGACGACGTCCTCTCCTCGATCCACATCGAGGAGCACGAGGTCGACGCCCGCGACACCAAGCTCGGCGCCGAGGAGATCACCCGGGACATCCCCAACGTCTCGGAGGAGGTCCTCGCCGACCTCGACGACCGCGGCATCATCCGCATCGGCGCCGACGTGGTCCCCGGCGACATCCTGGTCGGCAAGGTCACGCCCAAGGGCGAGACCGAGCTCACTCCGGAGGAGCGTCTGCTCCGCGCCATCTTCGGCGAGAAGGCGCGCGAGGTGCGCGACACGTCGCTGAAGGTGCCGCACGGCGAGTCCGGCAAGGTCATCGGCGTCAAGGTCTTCGACCGCGACGAGGGCTACGAGCTGCCGCCGGGCGTCAACCAGCTGGTGCGGGTCTACGTCGCCCAGAAGCGCAAGATCACCGACGGCGACAAGCTCGCCGGCCGGCACGGCAACAAGGGCGTCATCTCCAAGATCCTCCCGGTCGAGGACATGCCGTTCCTCGAGGACGGCACCCCGGTCGACATCGTGCTCAACCCGCTCGGCGTGCCGGGCCGGATGAACGTCGGCCAGGTCCTCGAGACCCACCTCGGGTGGGTCGCCAAGACCGGCTGGGACGCCAGCGACGTCGGCAAGAAGGCGCCGGAGTGGCAGCAGAGCCTGCAGTCGATCGGCGCGGACAAGGGCGAGCCCGGCACCAACGTGGCCACCCCGGTCTTCGACGGCGCCAAGGAGGAGGAGATCACCGGCCTCCTGGGCTCCACGCTCCCCAACCGCGACGGCGTCCAGCTGATCGGCGAGTCCGGCAAGGCGAAGCTCTTCGACGGCCGCTCCGGCGAGCCGTTCACCGCGCCGGTGTCGGTCGGCTACATCTACATCCTGAAGCTCCTGCACCTGGTCGACGACAAGATCCACGCCCGGTCGACCGGCCCGTACTCGATGATCACCCAGCAGCCGCTCGGTGGTAAGGCGCAGTTCGGCGGTCAGCGCTTCGGTGAGATGGAGGTGTGGGCCCTCGAGGCCTACGGCGCGTCGTACGCCCTCCAGGAGCTGCTGACGATCAAGTCCGACGACGTGCTCGGCCGGGTGAAGGTCTACGAGGCCATCGTCAAGGGCGAGAACATCCCGGAGCCGGGCATCCCCGAATCCTTCAAGGTGCTCATCAAGGAGATGCAGTCGCTGTGCCTCAACGTCGAGGTGCTCTCCAGCGACGGCATGTCGATCGAGATGCGCGAGACCGACGAGGACGTCTTCCGGGCGGCCGAGGAGCTGGGCATCGACCTGTCGCGGCGTGAGCCGAGCAGCGTGGAGGAAGTGTGAGCATCCGCGAAGCGGATCCGAACACTCTTCTCCACGCTATCGACGGACAGCCCGGCAGCAGGCCGGTCCGCGCCGTCACCGCATCGCGAGTCAACACGAACTCCTACCCGGAGAGCAGGTAAGCACCAAGTGCTGGACGTGAACTTCTTCGACGAGCTGCGTATCGGCCTGGCCACCGCTGACGACATCCGTCAGTGGTCCCACGGCGAGGTCAAGAAGCCCGAGACCATCAACTACCGCACCCTCAAGCCGGAGAAGGACGGGCTCTTCTGCGAGAAGATCTTCGGTCCGACCCGGGACTGGGAGTGCTACTGCGGCAAGTACAAGCGGGTGCGCTTCAAGGGCATCATCTGCGAGCGCTGCGGCGTCGAGGTCACCCGCGCCAAGGTGCGTCGTGAGCGGATGGGCCACATCGAGCTGGCGGCCCCGGTCACCCACATCTGGTACTTCAAGGGTGTCCCGTCGCGGCTCGGCTACCTGCTCGACCTCGCCCCGAAGGACCTCGAGAAGGTCATCTACTTCGCGGCGTACATGATCACCTCCGTCGACGAGGAGGAGCGGCACAACGACCTGCCGTCGCTCGAGGCCAAGATCGGCGTCGAGCGCAAGCAGATCGAGCAGCGCCGTGACGCCGACGTCGAGGCCCGGCAGAAGGTCCTCGAGACCGACCTCGCCGCGCTCGAGGCCGAGGGCGCCAAGTCCGACGCCAAGCGCAAGGTGCGCGAGTCCGCCGAGCGTGAGATGAACCAGATCCGCAAGCGGGCCGATGCCGAGGTCGAGCGCATCGACACCGTGTGGGACCGGTTCCGCAACCTCAAGGTCCAGGACCTCGAGGGCGACGAGATCCTCTACCGCGAGATGCGGGACCGCTTCGGGATGTACTTCCAGGGCGGCATGGGCGCGGCGGCGCTGCAGAAGCGTCTCGAGTCCTTCGACCTCGAGGCCGAGGCCGAGTCGCTGCGCGAGATCATCCGCACCGGCAAGGGCCAGAAGAAGACCCGCGCCCTGAAGCGGCTCAAGGTCGTGTCGGCGTTCCTCAACACGCGCAACTCCCCGATGGGCATGGTCCTCGACTGCGTCCCGGTCATCCCGCCGGACCTGCGCCCGATGGTGCAGCTCGACGGTGGCCGCTTCGCGACCTCGGACCTCAACGACCTGTACCGCCGGGTCATCAACCGCAACAACCGCCTCAAGAGGCTGCTCGACCTCGGCGCGCCCGAGATCATCGTGAACAACGAGAAGCGCATGCTGCAGGAGGCCGTCGACGCGCTGTTCGACAACGGCCGTCGCGGCCGGCCGGTCACCGGCCCGGGCAACCGCCCGCTGAAGTCGCTGTCGGACATGCTCAAGGGCAAGCAGGGCCGGTTCCGCCAGAACCTCCTCGGCAAGCGCGTCGACTACTCGGGCCGCTCGGTCATCGTGGTCGGCCCGCAGCTCAAGCTGCACCAGTGCGGCCTGCCCAAGCAGATGGCGCTCGAGCTCTTCAAGCCGTTCGTCATGAAGCGGCTGGTCGACCTCAACCACGCCCAGAACATCAAGAGCGCCAAGCGCATGGTGGAGCGGGCGGGCGGCAACAACGCGCGCTACGGCCACGTCTGGGACGTGCTCGAGGAGGTCATCGCGGAGCACCCGGTGCTGCTCAACCGGGCACCCACGCTGCACCGCCTCGGCATCCAGGCCTTCGAGCCGCAGCTGGTCGAGGGCAAGGCGATCCAGATCCACCCGCTGGTCTGCACCGCGTTCAACGCCGACTTCGACGGCGACCAGATGGCGGTGCACCTGCCGCTGTCGGCCGAGGCCCAGGCCGAGGCGCGCATCCTGATGCTGTCGTCCAACAACATCCTGTCCCCGGCGCACGGTCGTCCGATCACCTCGCCGACGCAGGACATGGTGCTGGGCATCTACTTCCTCACGGCGTCCCGCGAGGGCATGGTCGGCGAGGGCCGGGTGTTCGGGTCAGTCGCCGAGGCGATCATGGCCCACGACCAGCACCAGCTCGACCTGCAGGCGCCGATCACCCTTCGTCTCGACGACGTCGTCCCGCCGCGTGACTGGGAGGCGCCGGAGGGCTGGGAGGACGGCCGGCCGATCACCCTGCAGACGACCCTGGGCCGCGCCCTGCTCAACGAGGCGCTGCCGGTCGACTACCCCTTCGTCGACAAGCCGGTCGACAAGAAGGAGCTGTCGGCGATCGTCAACGACCTCGCCGAGCGCTACCCCAAGGTCGCGGTCGCCGCGACCCTGGACGCGCTCAAGGCGGCGGGTTTCCACTGGGCCACCCGGTCCGGCGTCACGATCTCGATCGAGGATGTCGTCACGCCGAAGGCCAAGCAGGGCCTGCTGGAGCGCCACGAGGCGCGCGCGGAGAAGGTGCAGAGCCAGTACGAGCGCGGCCTGATCACCGACGACGAGCGTCGCCAGGAGCTCATCAACATCTGGACCGAGGCGACCAACGAGGTCGCCGACGCGATGCAGGACGCCTTCCCGAAGACCAACCCGGTCTTCATGATGGTCAACTCGGGTGCGCGCGGAAACTGGATGCAGGTCCGCCAGATCGCCGGCATGCGTGGCCTGGTGGCCAACCCGAAGGGCGAGATCATCCCGCGGCCGATCAAGGCCAACTTCCGGGAGGGTCTCACCGTGCTCGAGTACTTCATCTCGACGCACGGCGCCCGCAAGGGCCTGGCCGACACCGCTCTGCGCACCGCCGACTCGGGCTACCTGACCCGGCGCCTGGTCGACGTGTCGCAGGACGTGATCATCCGTGAGGAGGACTGCGGCACCGACCGCGGCATCCTCATGCCGATCGCCAAGCAGGCCGCCAAGGGCGGTCTGGTCCGGCTCGACAACATCGACACCAGCGTCTACTCGCGCAACCTCGCCGAGGACGTCGAGGTCGACGGCGCGACGGTCGGCACCGCGGGCAGCGACGTGGGCGACGTCCTGATCGACGCCCTCATCGGCGCCGGCGTGGACGAGGTCCGGGTGCGCAGCGTGCTCACCTGCGAGAGCAAGGTCGGCACCTGCGCGGCGTGCTACGGCCGCTCGCTCGCGACCGGCAAGGTCGTGGACGTCGGCGAGGCGGTCGGCATCATCGCCGCCCAGTCGATCGGCGAGCCCGGCACCCAGCTCACGATGCGGACCTTCCACACCGGTGGTGTGGCGGGCGACGACATCACCCACGGCCTCCCGCGCGTGGTGGAGCTCT
>Ga0210076_1000371_pt1 | contig 10472 bp, 9 predicted proteins | sample MayberryNW_Catta_3_FD_184876 | JGI IMG/M metagenome (GOLD analysis project Ga0210076, IMG submission 184876) | Wetland microbial communities from San Francisco Bay, California, USA, that impact long-term carbon sequestration -... | ecosystem: Environmental > Aquatic > Marine > Wetlands ... | reverse complement strand
CGCACGCTCTCACCGCCGCGGCCGTCCTCGCCTGCCTGGCGGTCGGCACGGTGCTCCTCCTGCTCGCGCTCGACGTCTCGCGGCTCGAGAGCGCGTTCGCGGACGACGACGTTCGGTATCGCGCGGCACCCGAGGAGACCGTCTGGGAGCCCGCCGAGGTCGTCCCCGCCGGCCTGGCTCGCGGCCTGCTGGCCGTGGACGACGACGTCCTCTTCCGCCGAGCGCTCCGCGGAGTCCGTCTCAGCCACCCGGAGACGCCGGGCTTCTCGGACCCGGCCTACGTCGTGCACCGGAACGAGGCAACGGCGTGGTTGATCGACGTCGTCCAGCGCGACGACGACCACTCCCGCCGTTCGGGCGCGGCGAACCTGCTCGGGATCCTGAGCTTTGCCGACGCGATCGCGGACTACGAGAACCGTGGACGGCTCCTCGAGGGCGCGGCCGGCCGGTTCCGGCAGGCGATCGCCTTCGACCCCGGGAACGAGGATGCGAAGTTCAACCTCGAGCTCACGCTCTCGCGCTCGCAGGGGCTCGAGCTGAGCGAGTCGGGCGGCGGGACGGCGCCGTCACCGGGCGGCAAGGGAGCGCGCGGCGCCGGGGCGGGAGACCCCGGCAGCGGCTACTAGCGAACCGAGCCGGACGTGGGCGGCGTCAGCCTCAGCTTCCTCACCCCCTTCGCAGGGCTCGTCGCGCTGGCGGGGATCGTCCCGCTCGTCGCGCTCGTCCGGGCACGTGTGCGTGCGCGTCGCATGCGGCGCGAGATCGGGCTCGCAGAGCCCGCGCGGCGCACGCAGGTGTTCCCGGCCGTGGCGCTGGCCGTCGCGGCCGTCTTCGTCGGCGCCGCTGCCATGCAGCCCGTCGTCTCCCTCGACGAGCAGCGCCGCGTCCGGACCGACGCGGAGGCACTCGTCGTCCTCGATACGACGCGCTCGATGCTTGCGAGCGCGACTCCGACGAGCCCCTCTCGAATCGCCCGCGCAAAGGGGATCGCCGCAGCGCTCCACGATGTCCTGCCGGCCGTGCCCGTCGGGCTGGCGTCGATCACCGACCGGACGCTTCCCCATCTCTTCCCGAGCGCGGATAGCGAGGTCTTCCGGTCGACGCTCGAGAAGGCGATCGGGATCGAGCGGCCGCCTCCCGTACACACCTTCGTGACGCGGGTGACCAACCTCGAGGCGCTCTCCGCGATCGTGACCCAGGGCTTCTACTCGCCGACCGCACGCCGACGGCTCCTGATCGTCGTCACCGACGGCGAGAGCCTCCCGGGGGCACGGGCCCGGCTTGCGCCCATCTTCCGTCGACCGCCCGGCATCGCGTCCGTCTTCGTGCACGTGTGGGACCGGGACGAGCGGGTGTTTCGTGGCCGCACGCCCGAGCCCGGCTACCGCGCGGATCCGGACGCCCGCGCGGCGCTCGATCGCCTCGCGGCCGAGCTCGGCGGCGAGGTGTTCGCGGAGAACGAGCTCGTGCGTGCATCGGAGGCGGTGCCCGGCCTCGTCGGCTCGGGGCCGTCAGTCGTGGAGGGCGAGCGGCGGCGCGACATCGCGCTCGCTCCCTACTTCATCGCGGCCGCGTTCGCGCCGCTCGTGCTCGTCCTCTGGCGCCGGGATCGCTGAAGACTCGACCTGGCAGTCAGTCTCGAGACTCGCGCAGCCGTCGGCAGTCGTTACGCAACTCACCCAGCGGCCGCGAAGCGGCCGCCTTCAGGCGTTTCGCGCTCGAGATCGACGCGAGTCGATCTCGAGCTGCCGGGCAAGCCGAGTCGATCTCGAGCTGCCGGGCAAGCCGAGTCGATCTCGAGCTGCGGGCAAGCTACTCGATGCCGAACTGCGCGAGCGCTTCCGGAAAGCCGTTCTCGTCCATGTACGAGATCGCGCGGCTGGCGATCCAGACGAGCGCTTCGGGCGCGGCGGCGCCGAGAGCGTCCCGGACCGCTGCGTCACCGTGGCTCGGCCCGCCCTTGAGCCCAGCCCGCGACCGTCGCAGGCGGCAGAGGGCCAGCGCGGCGCGATCGGCGTCGTTCCCGATCTCGTACCAGGGGACGCCGACTGCCCGCTCGATAAGCGGCCCGACCTCGGCTTCGACGCGCGCGACGTCGTCGGTCGCGACGATGAAGTCGGCATCCTTTCGCTCCTGTCCTTTGCGGGGAATCGGCACCAGTCTCTCCTCCTAACGAAATTGCCACCCGGACGTCACAGAGTATGATCCTGCACTTTGACCATGGCGAAGGAGGGTTTCCGGGCGCCCCGACTGCGGAGCACATGCGGCCGCAGAGTCGGGCGGGACGTCCGGCGATCGCCTGAGCCCTGGGAGAAGACCCTGCAGGGCAAACTCGGATGGAGGGATACATGCGTAAACGTTCGATGTTGCTCCTGACAGGCGCGGTAGCGCTTGTCGCGAGCCTTATCGTCGGACCCGCCGCCACGGCGAAGTCCGAACGGCAGTCGGCCGGGACGGTCATCATCGGTCACGACCAGGAGCCCGTTACCCTCAACTTCTACATCACCGAGGGCAACGCGTACACGACGTCGCTGGCCATGAACCCGGTGCTCGCGAGCGCGAGTGTCTACGACGACAAGGCGAAGCTTCAGCCGTTCCTCGTGGCAGGGGCACCGAAGATCGTGAAGTCGAACCCGCTCACGGTGAGCTTTGCCTACAAGGCCACCGCGAAGTGGAGTGACGGGCGCCAGATCACCGGGGCCGACTTCCTGGCCACGTACCGGACGATCATGAACCCCAACTTCGACATCACCTCCCGCGAGGGTTGGGAGGACATCGCGAAGATCACCGTGAAGGGCAAGAACGTCACGGTGCGCTGGAAGCCCGGAAAGGCCTACGCCGCGTGGGACGCGCTCGTTGCCACGTCGCCGATGCCGGCCCACAAGGTCGCAGGGCAGAACTTCAACGACCTCTGGCGATCGTCGATCGACGTCGCGAGCGGTCCGTTCAAGTGGCAGAGCTGGCAGAAGGGCACGCAGATGGTGCTCGTCCGCAACGCGCAGTTCACCGCCGGCCCGAAGGCGAAGGTCGACCGCGTCGTCTTCCGGTACATCCCGTCGACGCCGTCGCTCTTCCAGGCGCTCAACTCGGGTGAGATCCAGGTGACGGAGCCGCAGCCGCAGCTCCAGATCGTGGACATCCGCAAGAACACCTCGAAGTTCAAGGTGCAGTCCGGTCCCGGGTACTTCTGGGAGCACATGGACATCCAGTTCGGCCCGAAGGGTCACGCGGCCCTGAAGCAGCGGTACATCCGGCAGGCGATCATCACGGGGATCAACCGGACGCAGATCAAGCAGGCCCTGTACGTCACGCCGGGTCTCGTGGGTTCTGCGAAGGAGCTGCCGGTGCTCCAGAGCCACATCTTCAAGCCCTTCGAGCAGTACTACAGGCAGCCCTGGGCGCGCTACAAGTTCAGCCAGAAGAAGGTCATCGCCGATCTGAAGGCGAAGAACTGCACCGGCGGCCCGAACACGCCGTCGGCGAGCAACAACGACATCTGGAGCTGCCCCGGCGTCGGGAAGCTGTCCTTCCGCTTCACGACGACCAGCGGCAACCAGCTTCGTGCCCTGACGTTCGAGATCGCTCAGAAGCAGCTCAAGAGCGTCGGCATCGAGCTCCTGCCGCGGTTCGGCCCGTCGGGCACCGTCTTCGGACAGGTGCTCCCGTCGGGTGACTGGGACATCTTCATGTTCACGTGGCTCGGTGGCCCCACGAGCTCGGCGACGAGCTTCGGCCTCTACGGCTGTGGTGGCGACCAGAACTACATGAACTACTGCAACAAGAAGGCCTCGGACATGCTTCAGAAGGCGCAGTTCACGCCGGATCCCGCGGCGCGGGCGAAGCTTCTGAACGCGGCCGAGGTCCTCCTGGCCAACGACGTCATGTCGGTTCCGATGTACGTCCGGCCTGGCTTCCTGATCAACTCGACCAACGTGAAGGGCCCGATCCTGAACCCGACTCAGCAGGGCTCGACCTGGAACTCGCAGAACTGGACCGTCAGCTAGAGGATCTGACTGACGTGCCGGCGAAGCGCCAGCACGAAATCGAAGTCCCGCTCCCGCCGCTCGGCGGGAGCGGGACTTCCTTCTAAGATCACGGAGACGGCTCATGCTCACCTTCGTCATCCGCCGACTGCTCTACAGCGTCGTCGTCCTCCTGGCGGCGAGCTTCATCATCTTCACGTTCGTCTCGGTGTCGGGCGACCCCGTCGCCTTCCTCCGGATGCAGCCCACCGCCTCCGAGATCACGATCCAGCGGATCGAGGAGCGGAAGCACCTGAACGAGCCGATTCCGGTCCAGTACCTCTACTGGCTCAAGGACATGCTCACGAACCAGTTCGGGACGACGACGATCGGCGACCGGCCGATCCTGCCCGACATCACCCGCGTCATGGGGCACACGCTGCAGCTCGTCATCGCCGCCGAGCTCCTCGCCATCCTGTTCGCCGTCGGCATCGGGGTCTACTCGGCCTTACGCCAGTACAGCGTGTTCGACTACTCGGCGACCACGTTCAGCTTCGTCGGCCTCGCGACGCCCGTCTTTTGGCTCGCGCTGATGCTGCAGGTGCTGTTCGTCTACATCTACCAATGGACCGGGGTGCGAATCTTCTACGTCGCCAACCTGAGCGGCGTCGACCCCGGTACGGGGATCCACTTCGTGCTCGACCGTGCTCAGCACCTCGCGCTGCCGGTGCTCGTGCTCATGGTCGCCAGCATCGCGTCCTACTCGCGCTACATGCGCGCCTCGATGCTCGAGGTCGTGAACTCGGACTACGTCCGCACCGCGCGCGCGAAGGGCCTCCCCGAGCGAAGCGTGACCATGCGGCATGCCTTCCGCAACGCGCTGATCCCGCTCGTCACGATCGTCGCCCTGAACTTCGGCGGGCTGCTCGGCGGGGCCGTCGTCACGGAGACGGTCTTCGGGCTCGACGGCATGGGGCTGTATTTCATCAACGCCCTGAACAACGGTGACCCGTACCCGGTGATGGCCTGGTTGATGGTTACCGCCACCCTGGTTATCGTCTTCAACCTCGTGGCCGACATCGCGTACGGCTACCTTGATCCGAGGGTTCGCTATGACTGATCGCATGCCATCTACTGACCAGCGCGCGGAGGACCGCGAGGAGGTCGGCGTCTTCGGTACGGGCAGCCGCCCGGCGGCGGCGAGGGCCGGTGCGGGGGCGATCGCGCTCCCAGAGGAGCCTTCGGGTGCCGCGATGGATCTGACGCTCTCGTACGAGAGCGGCGTCGAGCTGAAGGCGCGGAGCCAGTGGGCGTATGCACGTATCCGCTTCTTCCGCCATCGGCTCGCGGTTGCGAGCCTCGTGGTGCTCATCCTGATCTCGCTCGTCGCGATCTTCGCGGAACGGGTCGCCCCGTACGGCTACGACGAGCTCGACCTCAACAACATCGCCTCGCCCCCGACGCTGAAAGACCACCACTGGTTCGGCACCGACCTGCTCGGGCGTGACTACCTGAGCCGCGTGATCATGGGCGTCCGGACGTCGCTCTGGGTCGCGGTCTTCGTCGCGGTCCTCTCGACGCTGATCGGCACGGCCTTCGGTGCCGTGGCCGGCTACTACGGAGGCACGGTCGACAACCTCCTCATGCGCTTCACCGACCTCATCCTCACCCTGCCGGGCCTCGCCGTGCTCCTGACGGCGGCGGCGTACCTCGGGTCGAGCGACTCGCAGTTCGGGCCGATTACCCTCACGCAGCCGATCAAGGTGGGCCTCATCCTCGCATTCCTCTTCTGGACAGGTCTCGCACGGATCGTGAGAGGCGTCTTCTTGTCGCTGCGGGAGAAGGAGTTCGTCGAGGCAGCGAAGGCCTCGGGCGCGGGCGATATGCGGATCATCATCCGGCACATCCTCCCGAACTGCATCGGCCCCATCGTCGTGACGATGACGCTGATCATCGCGACCGCGATCCTGGTCGAGGCGGCGCTCTCGTTCCTCGGCTTCGGCATCCAGCCTCCGAACCCGGCGCTCGGCAGCCTCATCGCGGACGGCCAGGTCCAGGGATTCGAGACGTGGTGGCTCGTGACGTTCCCGGGCGTCGTGATCGTGCTCATCGCCCTCGCCGTGAACTTCATCGGCGACGGCCTCCGTGACGCGCTCGACCCGACTCAGAGGATCCGTGCCTGACCCCGTTCTCTCCGTCCAGGGGCTGACCGTCGAGTTCAAGACCGAGGACGGGATCGTCCACGCGGTCACGGACGTCTCCTACGACCTCTTCCCCGGCGAGACCCTCGGGGTCGTGGGCGAGTCCGGATCGGGGAAGAGCGTCTCCGTGATGAGCATGCTCGGGTTGATCCCGATCCCACCCGGCAAGATCTTGTCGGGCCAGGCGCTGTACAAGGGTCGTGACCTGCTGACCATGTCCAAGAAGGAGATCCGCGAGATCCGCGGAGGCCAGGTCGCGATGATCTTCCAGGACCCGATGACGTCGCTCAATCCGGTGCTGACGATCGGCGACCAGATCGCCGAGGCGATCCAGGTGCACCATCCCGGGACGAGCGACGCGGACGCGCGCAAGCGCGTCATCCACCTGCTCGAGGTCGTCGGCGTCCCCTCCGCGGAGCGGCGGTACGACCAGTACCCGCACGAGTTCTCGGGAGGCATGCGCCAGCGCGCGATGATCGCCATGTCGATCGCGAACGACCCGCAGGTGCTCATCGCCGACGAGCCGACCACTGCCCTGGACGTCACGATCCAGGCACAGATCATCGAGGTCATGCGAGCGGCCCAGCAGGAGACCCACGCGGCGATCGTGCTCATCACCCACGACCTCGGCCTGATCGCGGAGCTCGCCGACCGCGTCGTCGTCATGTACGGCGGGCGGGTCGTCGAGCTCGGCGACGTCTACACGATCTTCAACTCGCCGCGCCACCCGTACACGGTCGGGCTCATGAGCAGCCTCGCCCGCCTCGACATGGACCAGGAGTGGCTCAAGCCGATCCCCGGGCAGCCGCCGAGCCTTCTCAACCGGCCGCCGGGGTGCTCGTTCCACCCGCGCTGCGAGTTCTCCCAGGGGCGCGCGATCTGCCGGACGGAGATTCCGCCCCTGCGCGGGTTCGGCGAAGGTGGAGCCCACCTCTCCGCCTGCCACTTCGCAGAGGAGCTCGCGGCACAGCACGTGAGCACGGCTCCCGTCGGCGCGGGAGATGCGTCGTCGTGAGCCAGGCCGAGACGATGCTCGCGGCGACCGAGGCCTCCTCGCTGCGCGATCCGAGCGAGATCCTGCGAGTCGAGGGGCTCGTCAAGCACTTCCCGATCAAGGCAGGGATCTTCAAGCGCACGGTCGGGCAGGTCCAGGCGGTGGACGGGGTCGACCTCGCGATCCGCCAGGGCGAGACCCTGGGCGTCGTCGGGGAGTCCGGCTGCGGCAAGACGACGCTCGGGCGCACGATCATCAAGCTGCTCGAACCAACGGCGGGCAGGATCATCTTCGAGGGACAGGACATCACCCGGTTCAAGCGCCGCCAGATGCGGTCGGTGCGACGCGATGTCCAGATCATCTTCCAGGATCCCTATGCGTCGCTGAACCCGCGGATGACGGTACGGGAGATCGTCGCCGAGCCTCTCAGGATCCACGGCCTCTACCGCGGCGGCGAGGGCAAGCGGCGCGTGGAGGAGCTCCTGCGCACCGTCGGCTTGAGCCCCGAGCACGCGAACCGGTTCCCGCACGAGTTCTCGGGCGGCCAGCGCCAGCGGATCGGCGTCGCTCGCGCGCTCGCCCTCAACCCGAAGATGCTCGTGCTCGACGAGCCGGTGTCCGCGCTCGACGTGTCCATCCAGGCGCAGGTCGTCAACCTGCTCGTTCAGCTCCAGAACGAGTTCGGGCTCACGTACCTGTTCATCGCCCACGACCTCTCCGTGGTTCGCCACATCTCGGACCGCGTCGCAGTCATGTACCTCGGGAAGCTCGTGGAGACCGGCAACCGCAGGGAGCTCTACGAGACGCCGATGCATCCGTACACGCAGGCGCTGCTCTCCGCGGTTCCGATCGAGTCGCCGAACATGCGCGGGAAGCGCAAGCGGATCGTGCTCACGGGCGATGTCCCGAGCCCCGCGAACCCGCCGTCGGGGTGTCGGTTCCGAACACGGTGCTGGAAGGCGCAGGACATCTGCGCCGTCGAGGACCCGGAGCTCAAGCCGCGCGGCGGCGGCTCGCATCCCGTGGCATGCCACTTCGCCGAGGTCATGAAGCCCCTCGACGTCGTCGGTCAGGCGGCTGCTTCCTAGCCCGCCATGGCCGCTCGAAGCCCCTCGGCTCCTAACTCTCCCGGCTTCTTCACGTCAATACCATCGTGAGCGCTGTACCCCGGACAATCGTCTGCGACCGTGTTCGCGCGCAGATCTCGCTTCGCCTCGACGGCGAGCTCTCGCAGCTCGAGTCGCGCATGCTGGACGCGCACCTCGGCCGCTGCGCCGACTGCCGCGAGTACGACGCCGACGTGACGCGGATCACGGCCGATCTTCGGGCTGCACCGCTCGAGCAGATGGAGAGCCCGGTCGTCATCCGCCGGCCGCGGCGGCTCTCCGCGCTCCGCCTGCAGGCGAGCGTGGCGGCCGCGATGGCAGTCGCGGTCCTCGGCGCGGCGACCCAGCTCGCGGCGCACGAGCGCGAGCCCGCGTTCGCGTCGCCCGAGCGCTACCCGACGTCGAACCAGCTCACGCGCGAGGTCAACCAGATCATCGCGGACGGCGACGCGTTCGGCGAGCTCTCCGGCGCGGCGCTCCCTCTGTAGGCAGATCGCGAACCCGCCGGCGCGGGATCCCGATCGTCAAGACCCCTCTGCCGCACGTGTTTCCCTTCTAGGAGAAGGTACGCAGGGCCAGGCCGGTACGCCTGGCGCCTCTCGCGCACTGGCCGCGCGCGCTCGCGTCCTCGAGCTGCGGGCACCCGCTCGTGCGGAACTTGCCATCGGTGAGCACGGCGAGCGTGCGGCCGAACCAGCGGTAGCACCACGCGCTCGTGCTGGACGGGAGGTCGCCGCACGTCCGGACGAGCCTGAGCTGCTCGAAGATACGACCCTCGAGCGCGGGCACGTTGACGCCTCGCAGGCAGTCGTACGTGTCCGAGCCCTGGAGACCGTTGCAGACGCGCGCGTGGTCGACCGGGTCGCGCTCTCGCGATACGAGAAGCGACGCGCCGCTCATGCAGCCGGCGCGCTGCATGCCTTCGCGGCCGTCGCACAGGTCGAGCAGGTCACGAGCCTCGTAGACCCGCGTGTCGCCTTCGCGCTCCCAGAAGTAGCGGAACCAGCACGGCCGCTTGTAGGTGTAGTCACCGCACACGGACTCGGGGTCGGTATCGACGTTGTCGGGGCGCTCCGTCCCGTCCCCGCCGCCGAGCGAGATCCAGTAGTCGTGGAACGCGCCCTGCGAGCAGTCCGGCGCGGGCACTTCCCCGAGCTTGTTGCAGGCGGTGACCGCGTCCCGCAGGTAACCGTGGAACCCGCGCATGAAGGCATGCCCGAGGCCGTGGACGCACGTGTACTCGCGAAACCGGGTGGACTGCTTCGAGCACGTGGCCAGGACGGCTTTCGGATCGACGACGAGCTCCGGGCCGAGGTACATCGCCATCCCCATTCCGAAGCCCGCAGAGCAGCCCGGGTCGTTCGAGCGCGGGACGTACAGGTTGAGCTTCTCGAGCGTGAGGCCGTGGCGCTTGGCCCACGTGCGGCCGACCTCGTGCATGAGCGAGTGGCACGCGGCTTCGAGGAACCCGCCCACGTCGTGCACTTCGGCGTCGATCCGCGGGACCCCCTGGGCCGGATTGCCCGACCTCTCCACCTCGCGCAGGAGCCCGCGAACGTAGCAGCGTGTCTTCGGGGCATCGGGCAGGTCGACGCACTCGCTCAGGAATCCCGTCGTGTTGCCGGCGATCGGCGCGTCCGGCACGGGCGGAGTCGCGCCGAGACCGACCTGGGTCAGGGCGAGCGTGCAGGCCGTGAGGACGGCCACGGAGACGGGCAGGACGATCCGCCGCACCGTAGAGTGAGACGCTCCCCCGGCCGATGGGTTAGCCGGCATCGCCGCCGTGGCGGGCGAGCTGCTCGACCTCGATGCCCTGCTCGTTCAGCTCCGCGAGCACCTTGTTCACCGTGTCCCACTCGGGAAAGCTCAGGCTCGTGATGCCCGGGAGCGTCCCGGCAAAGGTCGGATCGCGGAACTGCGCAGCCGAGCCCGCGAGCACGTCGGAGAACGCGCGCAGCGCCTTCACGAGCCGCTCGTTCTCGTCGTCGAGGCCGTCGGGCGCGCCCTTGTCGTCGAGGTCCGATGCCGTGTCGCCGACCACGACGGCCGCCTCGTCCAGGCGCTCGATGAGCTCCTCGGGCGACTGGGACTGCGCGATCCGCCCGTACGCGAAGTCGACGCGGTCGCGTGCGTTCACGACGGCAGCCTGATAGCTCTCGCGAGTGGTGGTCCCGTCGTCGCCGAGGACCACGATCCCCACGATCACGAC
>Ga0210076_1000369_pt1 | contig 10500 bp, 12 predicted proteins | sample MayberryNW_Catta_3_FD_184876 | JGI IMG/M metagenome (GOLD analysis project Ga0210076, IMG submission 184876) | Wetland microbial communities from San Francisco Bay, California, USA, that impact long-term carbon sequestration -... | ecosystem: Environmental > Aquatic > Marine > Wetlands ... | reverse complement strand
GCGTCAACGTTAGTCGTCCTGGCGGGAAGCACGTGCCGCTCCCCTGCGTTTCAGCTCGCATGCCCGAAGTGACCGAGCTGAGAGTCGCGCTCACCGTTCCGGACTTCGACGAGGCGCTGCGCCTCTACCGCGACGCGCTCGGGCTCGAGCAGGTCGCTGACTGGACCTCCGAGACGGGGCGGGTCGTCCTCCTCGAGGCCGGGCGCGCCACGCTCGAGCTCCTCGACGAGGCGCAGGCGGCGACCGTGGACGCGATCGAAGCCGGCGGCCGAGTCTCGGGAGCTGTGCGGCTCGCGCTCGAGGTCGAAGACAGCGAGAAGGTGGCCCGCCGGCTCGTGACCGCGGGCGCCGACGCGGTCGCGCCGCCCGTCTCCACGCCCTGGGGCGACCGGAACACCCGCGTCCGCACCCCCGACGGCATGCAGCTGACGCTCTTCAGCGCGGAGTAGCGCTCAGCCGCAGCCGCCGCGCGCGTAGCCCGCGTAGCTCGAGTTCGGAAGCACCCAGCGCCAGGCGCCCTTCACGAGGAGGACGTGCACCGTCAGCGTGACCGGCACGCCTGCCGGGTCGGCGGCATCGGCGAACGCGACCTTCAGGGTGACCGCCTTCGCACGAATCCGCCCGAGGCCGGCGATCGAGGCCATCTTGTCCCTGACCCCGACTCCCTCGATCGAGATCGCGGTCTCGGTGATGGGCGCGCTCGACTCGCAGCGGACGTACTTGGCGCGCCCGCCGATCGCACGCTGGTGCGACGGATGCAGCGTTCGCCAGGCGGCGGCGTACTTGTTCTCGATCAGCAGGCCGACCGTGCGGACGGCAAATGCCGACGCGCTGCCGTTCGGACCTGCCGCGCCCGACCGCGCAGGGACGGCCGCTGCGACCAGCGCGGCGCAGAGCGCGCAGACGACGGCCACGAGCAAGACCTTGCCGCGGACGGACTTCACGACGCGCTGGCTCTCCCCATCCCTAGATCCTTACGCATCTCGCGGCCGGTGTGGATCCCGTGAGCATTGAAACGGGGCTCGACTCCACGGCGAGGAGCCCGAGCGCGGCTAGGCTCCCTGCATGGTCTCCGAAGCCCCTGTCGAGCAGACGAAGCACGGGCTCGTCCCGACTCACGAGGGCTGGTACGTCCTGAACGCGCGCGAAGCGCGCTGGTACCACGCCGACGGCCGGTCGGCCTTCTGCGACCTCGAGGGCGATCAAGACTTCCCGGAGCTCGGGATGAACATCCAGGTGCTCCCGCCGGGCAGCGCGATGGCGATGTACCACTGGGAGGCGGATCAGGAGGACTTCCTGGTCATCTCCGGCGAGGCGGTCCTCGTCGTGGAAGGCGAGGAGCGCACCCTCCGGGCGTGGGACTTCTTCCATTGCCCGCCGCGCACGAAGCACACGATCGTCGGCGCCGGAGATGGACCGTGCGTGGTCGTCGCCGTCGGCACGCGCGCGTTCGAGGGCTCCCCGGAGTGGGGCGGTTACACGGTGGACGACGTCGCCCTGCGACACGCCGCGGGCGTCGAGAGGGAGACGACCGAGCCGACGGAGGCGTACGCCTCCGTCACGAAGCGAGAGCAGACCCGCTACCGCGACGACTGGCTGCCCGAATAGCTCGGGCCCGACCATGCGCATCGTCGTCATCGAGTTCATCAGCCTCGACGGCGTCGTCCAGGCACCCGGCGGACCCGAGGAGGACCTGGACGGCGGCTTCGCCCACGGCGGCTGGTCGCACCCCTTCTTCGACGAGACGGTCGGACGCGGCTTCGAGGAGGCGCTGGGCAAGGCGGACGCGCTGCTGTACGGGCGCCGCACGTGGCAGACCATGGCTGCCGCGTGGCCGGAGCGCGCCGGCGATCCGTTCGCCGACCGCATGAACGCGATCCCCAAGTACGTCGTGTCCTCCACGCTCGGCGACGACGAGCTGACGTGGGACAACACGACGCGCGTCCCCGGCGAGGACGCCGTCGCCCGGATAGCCGAGCTCCGGGAGAACGACGGAGGCGATCTCCTGGTCATGGGGAGCCCGACACTCGTGCGCACGCTCCTCCACGAGGGGCTCGTCGACGAGCTCCGGCTGCTGATCGAGCCCGTGCTGCTCGGCGGCGGCAAGACGGTCTTCCCCGGCGACGGCGCGCTGCAGAAGCTCGAGCTCGTCTCGACGACCACGAGCGGCACGGGGGTCCTCGTCTGCACCTATCGACCCGACCGGTAACCGAGGCCCGACCACGACCGGGACGGTCGGTGGTCGCGGGTAGGACTTGCGTCACGCGACGCTGAGCGGGAGGATCTGCCGTCGGCATTCGTCCAGGGAGGTCGAGCGCGCATGACGTGGTACGAGTTCCTGCTCTTCACACATATCTCCGCCGCCATGATCTGGCTCGGCGGGGCGTTCACGTTCCAGATGTACGGGTGGGTCGTGCGCCGCGGCGGAGACCCCGAGGAGATCGCTCGCTTCACCGGGCGAGCCGGTGTCCTCGCAGAGCGGATGTTCGTCCCGGCGTCGCTCGCGGTCGTCCTCGCCGGCGTCGGGCTGATGATCGAGGGCAACTGGGACTGGGATCAGCTCTGGGTCGTCTTCGCTCTCGTCACCTTCGCGGCGTCCTTCGTCACCGGCCTCGTCGTGATCTCGCCGATGGCGAAGCGGATTCCCGTGGTCGGCCCCACGACACCGGCCGGCCAGGCGCTCATCCAACGCCTCTTCACGGTCCTGCGGATCGACCTCGCCTACATGTACGCGATCGTCTTCGCGATGGTCGTGAAGCCGACCACGGGCGACGGCTGGGTGATCGCGATCGCCGCGGCCGTGCTCCTCGCGCTGACCGCGCTGTTCCTCGCGCCGCTGCGCTCGGCCGGCCCGCGATCAGCGTCCCCCGCGACCGACTGACGGCTCCCGCGATGCCCACCCGCGACCTGATCGTCGTCTCGGTCGGCTCGTTCGCCGACCCGTCCTTCCCGCCCACGACGGAGTCGGGGTACGACTCGCGACGGTTCCCGTGGCTGGCGGTGCCGGCCACGATCGAGCGCCGCGACGGGCAGTAGCTCGAGCTAGAAGTCGATCCGCATCACGACGCGACGCTTCGAGGGGCGGCTGACCTCCTCGAAGCCGGCCGCGTCGAAGATGCTGCGGGTGCCGACGTGCAGCTCGCCCCAGATGACGTTCTGCCCCTGCTCCACGAGCATCGGGTAGCCCTCGACGGCGCGCGCGCCGCGCTCCCGGGCGAAGTCGACCGCGGCGCGCGCGAGCGCGCGGCTGATCCCGCGACGCCGGTATCCCGCCCGCGTGACGAAGCAGGTCACCGACCAGACGGTGTCGTCGGTCTTGTCCTCGGAGCGGCCCTCCCAGTGCACCTTGAAGTTGCGCATGAGCCCGAAGTACGCGGTCCGCGGCTCGATCGCGCACCAGCCGACGGGCTCGCCGTCGAGGTAGGCGACGAGGCCGCTCGTCGTCCGCGACCCGGGATGGCCGCACTCGGTCTGCGTGCGGAGCCGGTGCGCGCGCTCCTCGATGGGCACCTTCTTGAACGCCTCTCCCGGCTGCAGCTTGTACCGCTGGCACTGGCAGACGTGCGCGTCGCCGCGCTCGCCGAACACGGCCCTCAGATCCTCCCAGCTCGCCTCGTTCGCCGGCGTGATCGTGATCGCGGCCGCGACGTCCGGCATCAGGAGAGCGCGCGCTCGAGGTCGGCCGGCGTGAACGGAGCGCCGTGCGTCGCGAGCACGTGCTCGACCGGCTTCGCGAGGAGCGGGCGCAGCCGTTCGATGCGCGACTCCCGCGTCACACCATCGCGAAGCCACCGCGCCGACACCTCGAGGCCCTCGCCGAAGTCGGCGAGCGTGTCTCCCGACACGACCGCGCGGTGACTCTCGACCCAGAGCACGATGTCGTTCGGCTCCCTGCCCTCGAACCCCTCGATGCCGGACGGCAACGGGCCGTCGGCGGTGTACGGGCGCCAGTGGTCCGCCGCCTCCGCCCGCAGCCAGACGAGGTCGGGGCTCCCGTCGCCCGCCCGCTCCGCCGTGATGCCGAACTTGTCCATGAGGTCCTGCGCCGAGTCCGGCCGGGGCGCGTGCACGGGGACGCCCAGGCGCTCGACGAGGCTCTGCATGTCACGCTCGTGCCACGGGGCGGTGAGCACGACCGACGTGTCGCGCTCGGCCGCGAGCTCGAAGAGCGCCTCCGGCGGCGCGATCGGGTCGAACACCAGAAGCCGCTCGCCGTCGTCGAGCGCGTAGGACGAGACGTTCGGATCCCACGGCTCGCTCTCGCGCCACCCGGGGTGCCGCGCCTGCCAGTGCCAGACGCCGGTGGCGAGCTCGCGCATGGCCCGATGCTAGTGAAGCGGGCGCTGCCGATGCAGCACGCCTGTCCGCTCCTCCGTGGAGTTGTCCTGGCGCCGACAGCACGGATCGCGGAAGCTTGGGGCGTGCAGCCGCCCGAGGTCAGCTACGCCCGCAGCGGCGACGTGGCGATCGCCTACCAGGTGGTGGGCGCGGGCTCTCCCGACATCGTCTTCGTGCGCGGCATCACCGGCGATCTGCTCTCCACCTGGGAGCAGCCGCTGCTCATGCGCCACATCGACGGTCTCGCGGCCAGTGGACGGGTGCTCATGCTCGACAAGCGCGGAACCGGACTGTCCGATCGCGTGCGGGAGGTGCAGTCGCTGGAGACGACGATGGACGACGTGCGGGCCGTGATGGACGCCGTGGGATCGGAGCGCGCCGTGCTCTGGTCCGGAGGGACGAGCACCGGGATCGCAGTCCTCTTCGCAGCGACCTACCCCGAGCGCTGCGCCGGCCTCGTCCTCTTCGACCCCACGGTCAAGGGAACCCGCGCCCCCGACTACCCCTGGGCGCCGACCGAGGACGACTGGCGCGAGCAGCTTGCCCGAGTACGCACGAACTGGGGTGAGCGCAGCTACCTCGAGGGCCTCGCGCGAGAGTGGGCGCCCGAGGTTGCCGAGAACGACGACTTCCGCGACTGGTTCGTCTGGCACATGCGCCGCAGCCTCAGCCCGGGCGCCGCGCTGACGTCGATGCGAACGGTGATGGAGCTCGACGTGCGCGACGTCCTCACCGCAGTCCGCGTGCCGACTGTCGTCCTTCCGCACCCGGCGACACCGGGCCCCGGTCACTACACCGCCGAGCGGATCCGAGGAGCCGACGTCGTCGAGCTCCCTGCGCTGCGCGGCGTCTACACGTGGGTCGACGACGACGCCCATCGCGCGACGATGGATGCGACCCGACGCTTCGTCTCGCGGCTCACCGACCGCGCCGGATCCGAGCGGGTGCTCGCGACGGTTCTCTTCACGGACATCGTCGGCTCGACCGAGCTGGCAGCGACGCTCGGCGACTCCGCGTGGCGCGAGCTGCTCGAGCGGCACCACGCCGTCGTCCGGCGCGAGCTTGCACGGTTCCAGGGTCGGGAGCTCGACACGGCCGGCGACGGGTTCTTCGCCGCCTTCGACGGGCCGGCCCGCGCCGTTGTCGCCGCGTGTGCGATCCGCGACGCCCTCCGCTCGCTCGAGATCGCGATCCGCGCCGGGCTCCATACCGGTGAGTGCGAGGTCGCGGACGGCAAGATCGCCGGCATCGCGGTCTCGATCGGCGCTCGCATCGCGTCGCTCGCCGGCCCGGGCGAGATTCTCGTCTCGAGCACGGTCAAGGATCTCGTCGCGGGCTCGGAGCTTCGTTTCGAGGACCGAGGCGAGCATCAGCTCAAGGGCATCACGGAGCCGTGGCGCCTCTTCGCGGTCATGCGCTGACTTTCGTATACCGCGCCGCCCGATAGCGTCCGCCGCGTGAGGGTCCCCGCCGAGGCCGCACGCCGCTTCCTCGTGGCGCGCCACGCGCTCGCTCCGGCGCGCGCGCTCGAGGGAGGACCGGACGGCGTGCTCGAGGTCTTCCGCCGGCTCGGATCGATCCAGTTCGACCCGATCGCCGTCGCCGGGCGCACCCACGACCTCGTCCTGCACGCACGTGTCGCCGACTACGACCCCGCCTGGTGCGACCTCTTGTACGACCGCCGCGAGATCTTCGAGGCGCACAACAAGGGGCTCTCCTTCGTCCCGGCGCGCGAGTACCCGTGGTTCCGCGGAACCTGGAGCCGGCACGGGAGGCGCGTGCTCGCCGAGAACGCCGAGGTCGCCGAGCGGGTGCTCGAACGCGTCCGCTCCGAGGGCCCGCTGTCGTCCCTGGACTTCGAGAGCGAGCGCGGGTCGACGACCGACTGGTTCGGCATACCGACGAACACCGTCCGCGCCGTGCTCGAGGCGTTCGCGGTCACGGGCGTGCTCGGCCTCGCGCGCCGCGCCGGCAACCGCCGCTACTACGACGTCGTCGAGCGGCTGCTTCCCGCCGATCTGCTCGCGCGGGAGGTTACGCTCGAGGAGCAGCTCCGCCACAAGATGCTCTCGCGCTACCGGGCTCACGGCCTTCTCGGCGGGAGCGGGGGCGGCGACGTCTTCAACGGGCTCGGCCCGGCCAAGCCGGATCCGAGCTTGCCCGAGTATCCGGGGAGGACGGCTCTGCGCGAGGGTCTCGTCGCCGAGGGCGCGCTCGTGCCGGTAGAGGTCGAGGGCGTGCGCGGGAAGCGCCTCGTGCTCCAGGAAGAGCTCGCGCTGCTGGAGGATCCGCCGGAGCCGCTTCCCTCCGTCGCCTTCCTGCCTCCGTTCGACGCGCTCGTCTGGGACCGTGCGCTCCTCGGATCGCTCTTCGACTTCGACTACGTCTGGGAGCTCTTCCACCCGCCGGCCAGGCGGCGGTGGGGCTGGTACGTGCTGCCGATCCTCTTCCGCGACCGCCTCGTCGGCCGGATCGAGCCGCGCATCGACCGGGAAGCCGGGCGCGTGCACGTGCTCAACGTGTGGTGGGAGGACGGCTTCGCGCCGCGCCGAGCCGAGGGCTTCGTCGACGCCATGCGCGACGCGCTCCGTGCCTACCTGCGCTTCGCGAACGTCACGCGGATCGAGTGGGCGCCAACGCTCGCCACGGAGAAGCGACTGTTCCTCACACACCCGTAGACCGGTGCTCCTCCGCCGCGCTGGGATCAGTCGAAGCCGAACAGCGGCGGGAGGACGACCACGACCGCGGCGGCCCACAGGGCGAAGACGGGCAGGTAGGACGTCTGCCAGCGTTCGAGCTGGTGGAACGTGCCGCGTCGCCGGAGAAAGCGAGCGGCCAGCCAGGCGGCGCCGGCCAGGTTCACGAGCAGGACGAGGTTGAGGCCGAGCGCCGCCGTCCGGTTCGGGGTGAACCCGAGATCGCCGATCCTCGCGACCATCGCGCCGAGCACCATCAGGTCGAGCACGAGGGCGCTGACGACGGCGACCAGCTGGATGCCGTCCATCCATCCGGGCTCCGACGTGGACGGGTCGCGTGCGGACATCCCGTAGAGGACGAGCCCGAGCACGACCACCAGCAGGGCATCGAGCACACCGACGAGCTCGCGATCGAACGCCCCACCGAGCCCGGTCACGGCGTAGACGACCGCGGCGCACGCCAGCATCACCGCGAACAGCGGCGTGAAGAGCATCGTGAGCACCGGCGCCATGTTCTCGACGACCCGCTGCTTCGACTCCACGAGCCATGCCGCCACGACCACGGCACCGGCCGCTCCCGACGGCAGCACCCACTCGGCGACCCGGTCGACGTCGATCCCGGCCGGCTCGAGGATCGCAGCGGTCAGGCCCATGAGCACCCCGCCCCCGAGCGCGATCAGCACGTAGTAGATGAACCATTCGCCCGTGAAGCGGACGAAGTCCATTCGCCGCTCGTGCGACCGGACCGTGCCATCCATGTACGGGAACGCGACCACGAACCAGAGCGCGACGGGCAGGCCGAGGATCACGAGCGCCTCCGTGTCCGAGTCCGTGCCGAAGGCCTCGGTGCTCGAGCCCCCACCCCACGGGTAGAGATTGACCACGAGCGCTGCGAGGACGAACGGCGTCCCCGTCAGCACCCACTGCCGCGTGTCGAGCTGGCGCTGGCGAGCGAAGTACGCGGCGAGGAACGGCAGCACGAACAGGGTGGCGTTGCGCGCCAGCCAGGTCGGTTCCTCGTCGGGGAAGCTCGCCGCGAGGCGAGCGACCTGGACCGCGACGGCAGCGCCCGCGGCGAAGGCGAGCGGCGTGAGCCAGCCGCCGGACGCGCGCGCCGGCTCGTCGTCACCGCTCAGGACGAGCTGCTTCCACAGTCGGCCGCTGTGCTCACGGGCGAACTCCCGGGACAGGGCGTCGACGTCGCCCATCCGCTTCACCGCCACGAGAAACGCCTCGTCGGGCGCGAGGCCGACCGCGTTCAGCTCGGCAATCTGGTTGCGGAGATGATCCTCCAGCTCGTCGACGTCGTGGCCGTTGACGCCCGCGGCGCTCGCGACGTACGCCCGCCACTCCGCGATCTGCGGCTCGACGCTTTCCACGCTCACGCCTCGCTCGCCGCGGTCAGCAGCCGCCCCTGGTCTCGCCAGATGTCGTTGAGCGCACGCGAGACGGTCTCCCACTGGCGGCGCTGGTCGGCGAGTGCCGCACGTCCGTCGTCGGTGAGCATGTAGTACTGGCGGCGACGCCCTTCCGGCGGCGTTCGCCACTCCGTCGTCACGTACCCGAGCCGACGGAGGCGATGGAGCAGGGGATAGAGCATCCCGTCGGTCCACTCGAGCTCGCCCCCGGAGAGCGCACGTACCCGCTTGAGGATCGCGTAGCCGTAGCTCTCACCCTCCGCCAGGATTGCGAGTACGAGGGGTGTCGCCGAGGCGGCGACTAGGTCCTTGTCGATGTGCACGGCGGTCCTCCACGGCTCACAGTACTATGCATAGAAGTGCATGGTACATAGAGCCGCAAGGCGTTGCGGCGAAGGAGAGGAAAGCGACGGTGCCTCGGCTGAGACGTTCACCTACCTCGCTCGCTCGTAGATCAGGACCAGCACGCCGTCGGGCCCGACCGGCTTCGCCTCGGTGAGCCGCCAGTCCGTCTTCTCGGTCGTCGCACCGAACAGGCGCCGCCCGGTTCCGAGGATCACCGGAAACATCATCAGATGGAGCTCGTCAACCAGATCGTGCTCGAGCAGCGTTTGCACGAGCCGGAGGCTGCCCGGCGTCTGGACGATCCCGTCGATCTGCTCCTTCAGCGTCGTGGCCTCGTCGACGACGTCGCCCTTGAGGACCGTGGTGTTGCTCCACTCCGGATCCTCGAGCGTCGACGAGACGACGTACTTGGGCATCGCGTTGAACTTGTCGGCGAACTCGCCGTCGCGCTGCGGCCACGCTCCGGCGAAGCTCTCGTACGTCACTCGGCCGATCAGCAGCGCGTCGGTCTCCAGCGTCTCGTCGAGCTTGAACTGATTCCCGTCCTCGCCGCGGTCGAAGTCGAAACTCCAGCCCGGGTACTTGAAGTCCTCCCCGCCGGGCGCCTGCATGACGCCGTCGAGGGAGACGAACTCGGTCACCACCAGCTTGCCCATCTCGCGCTCCTTCGGTCGCTGTCTCTTCTCGGACCGGCTCGCGGCCGGCAACTCATCGCTCGTTCTACCCGGACGTCCGCGCCAGCCCGGTCGCGTACGCTCACGCCGACCCGTTGGCCACGCCCACCGACCAGCCGACCGAGCAGCAGGATCGCCTTCGCGTCCTCGTCGAGGCGGGCATCTCGCTCGCCTCCGAGCTCTCGCTCGACGCGCTCCTCCAGCGAATCGTCGAGACCGCGGCGGAGCTCACGGACGCCCGCTACGCGGCGCTCGGCGTCGTCCATCCGTCCGGCCGCGGGCTCGAGCGATTCCTGACGACGGGCATCGACGCGAAGACCTATGCCGCTATCGGCGAGATCCCTCAGGGCCGGGGGATCCTCGGCGTCGTGATGCGGGAGACGAAGCCGCTCCGCCTGCACGACATCGCGGACGACCCGCGCTCGGTCGGGCTGCCTCCGAACCACCCCCCGATGCACACGTTCCTCGGCGCGCCGATCCTGCTGCGCGGGGTCGCCTTCGGAAACCTCTACCTCTCCGAGAAGCGGAACGGCGGCGACTTCACCGAAGACGACGAGGACCTGATCCGGCTGCTCGCGGCGCAGGCCGCGGTCGCGATCGAGAACGCCCGCCTGTACGAGTCGTCGACCCGGTGGCTCCGCCAGCTCGAGTCGCTGAACGAGATCGGGAACGCACTCGCCGCGCAGCTCGAGCTCGAGCCGTTGCTCGCGATGGTCGCGACGCGTCTGCGCGAGCTCGTCTCGGCACGGCTCGTCCTCATCGCCCTGCCCGACACGGAGGACGCTCTGCGGGTCGCCGCCGCCGACGGGGACATCGCCTCGACGCAGGTCGGCACCCGGCTCGAGCTCCATGGGTCGAAGGTCGGCCGCGTGCTCGAGCGCGGGCGTAGCGAGCGGGTCGACTCGGTGCTCGACGATCCGGAGGTCGACCAGCGAACGGCGCGGGAGCTCGGGATCACGACCGCGCTGTACGTCCCGCTGATCGTCCACGGCGAGGCGATCGGCGTCGTTGCGGCCCACGACAAGCTCG
>Ga0210076_1000366_pt1 | contig 10513 bp, 13 predicted proteins | sample MayberryNW_Catta_3_FD_184876 | JGI IMG/M metagenome (GOLD analysis project Ga0210076, IMG submission 184876) | Wetland microbial communities from San Francisco Bay, California, USA, that impact long-term carbon sequestration -... | ecosystem: Environmental > Aquatic > Marine > Wetlands ... | reverse complement strand
GGGCTCACCTCGGGCGTCCTCTCGTGGCGGCGCGACCAGCTCGTCGAGGCCGGGTTCGGTTTGCCGCTCGCGGCACGCCTGGCCCGGGACACCCACTACGATCTGCACGCCCTGATCGACCTCGTCGAGCGCGGCTGTCCGCCCGAGGTCGCCGCCAGGATCCTCGCCCCCCTCGAGCCCGAGGACGCCGCGTGAGCGCGACTATCGTTCGCCCGATCGACCCGGTGGACGTCTCCCACCACGAAGAGTTGGCCGCCGTGCCCGCGGCGACCCTCGACGACGACTCGCGCGCCTGGCTCCGCGACCTGCGCGCCCACGGCGCGGAGCGGGACGCGGCCATCGCCCGTCTGCACGAGCTGCTCCTCCGCGCCGCGCGGTTCGAGGTCGGGCGCAGGCGTTCGACTCTGTCCTCCCTGCGCGGCGGTGACTTCGACGACCTGGCGCTCCAGGCGGCCGACGACGCGGTCGTGAGCGTCCTCGCCCACCTGGACGACTTCCGGGGGCTGAGCCGGTTCACGACGTGGGCGTACAAGTTCGCCCTGCTGGAGGCCGCGGTCAAGGTACGGAAGCGCGCCTGGCAAGGTCGCGAGCTCCCGCTCGAACCCGAGGCCTGGCAGGTCTTCCCCGACGCCGGCTCGGGGCCGGAGAGCAGCACCGAGCTCCGCGAGCTCCTGGCGACGGTGAAAACCGCGATCGAGGAGGTGCTGACGCCGCACCAGCGACGGGTGCTTCTCGCGCTGGCCCTGAACGGCGTCCCCATCGACGTGCTCGCCGCGCGGCTGGGCACGACGCGAGGCGCCCTGTACAAGACGCTGCACGACGCGAGGCGCAAGCTCCGCGCTCACCTGGACGAGCGCGGGACGCCGCTCGGGTCGTGGCTGGAGGAGACGACGTGACCGAACGACAGCTTCCCGGGAAGGCGCTCGACGGCCTCCTCGGCCCTGCGGGGCGCGAGGTCGGCTGCGACGAGTGCTTCGACCAGATCGACCGCTTCGTCGAGCTCGAGCTCGCCGGCGAGGACACCGAGGCGGCGCTTCCGGGCCTCGGTGCCCACCTCGCTGGCTGCCCCGCCTGTCGCGAAGAGCACGAGAGCCTGCGGGCGCTCGTCTCGGGCGAGCGGTAGGGCTCAGTCGAAGAACGTGTCCTCGTGCCGGTACGGCGGCGCGCAGCAGCAGAGCAGGAGCACACCCTCGGGCCCCGCGCGGAGCGTGTGCCTCGCGCCCGGCGGGATGAGGATCGCGTCGCCCGCTCCGACCTCGCGCGACTCGCCGTCGATCTCCAGGACCCCGCCACCGTCGAGCAGGAAGTAGATCTCCTCGCTGTCTCGGTGGTAGTGGCGCTCGGTCGCCCGACCCGGCGCGAGCGTCGCCTCGGCGAGGGACTGGTTCCGGACGAGAGCGGAGGTCGGAAGCCCGAGGAGCTCGCGAATCGTCGACCCGTCCCTCGTGACGAACGGCTCGGCCCGACCGAGGCTCCGCACCTCCACGCGCACTCCTAGCCGAGCTCGGAGTAGACCGTGTACTCGAGCGTCCCCTCGACGAACGGCATCGCGCTCGCGAGCCGCGCGTACTCCGGGTCGACGGCGTCCTCGCGCTCCTCGCGCTCGTAGGCCCCGAGGTCCTCGTACACGAAGACCATGCGGACCTCGTTCATGGGGCCGGAGAGCGCCTGGAGCACCCGCACCGGAGCCCTCCCCCGTGACGCGCGTACGACGTCCACGGCTCGAGTGCGGCGGTGAACTCGCCGAAGCGCCCCAGCTCGACCCGACCAGTCACGTGCACCTCGACGGCCACGGCCTACAGCGTCGCGGCTCTGGAGCCGAAGTTCAAGCCGGCTCGGGTGGATGCATGCCCGGGAGCTCGCCCGGCGCGCGTCCGTGCCGTGGAGCCGGCCGGACCGGAAGGCCCGCCTCGCGCCACGCCGCGAACCCCCCGACGACGTCTCCCGCCCGGACGTAGCCGAGGTCGAGGAGCGTGGCGGCGGCCAGCACCGACGAGCACCCGTGGTCGCAGATGAGGATCACGCGCTCCTCGAGGCCGCCGACGTGCGGTGTCCGCCAGGCGCCGTCGGGGTCGAGACGCCACTCGAGCACCGTGCGCGGGATGTGCAGCGCGCCGGGGACGACACCGTCCCGCCCGCGGTCGCCGTCGGAACGGATGTCGATCAGCACCGCGCCTTCCCGAACAGCGGCGGCCGCGTCCGTCGGGTGGAGACGCTCGATGCGTGCCTCCGCCTCGGCGAGCAGGTCGCGCAGCGTGCGCCTCGAGGACGAAGGTGTCCGGATCCGGGTCACCCCCTGCGAGCACTTCGAGGCACTTCCGCGCACGTTACAACCTGCAGAGTGCACGACGCATCCGGGACGACGACTCGAGAAGCGGGCCAGAGGCCAAATGCGGCTCGTAGCTTGCCGTCTCTCGTGGACACGGGCCGCACGGGACGGTCTCGGCGCACGCGAGCCTGGTTTGTAGGCTTGTCGGCGTGAGCGGCGGGGCCGCCGAGATCGCCTTCGACCGCGTGACGAAGCGCTACCCGGGCCGCGCCGAGCCCGCCGTGCGCGAGCTCACGCTCACCGTGCCGGCGGGGGAGATCTGCTGCCTCGTGGGGCCGTCGGGGGCCGGCAAGACCACGGCCATGAAGCTGGTGAACCGGCTGATCGACATCACCGAGGGCGACATCACGATCGGAGGCACGAGCGTCCGCTCGCTCGACGTGACGGGGCTGCGGCGCGGGATCGGCTACGTGATCCAGCAGGTCGGGCTCTTCCCGCACATGTCCGTCGCGGATAACGTCGCGACGGTCCCGCGCCTGCTGGGCTGGCCGAAGGAGAGGAGCGCTGCCCGGGTCGACGAGCTGCTCGACCTCGTCGACCTGCCGGCGGACGACTATCGCGCGCGCTTCCCCTCGCAGCTGTCCGGCGGGGAGCGTCAGCGCGTCGGTCTCGCCCGCGCGCTCGCGGCCGATCCGCCGGTGATGCTCATGGACGAGCCGTTCGGCGCCCTCGACCCGATCACACGGGCGCGCCTGCAGCACGAGCTCCTGCGCATCCAGAGCACGCTCCGGAAGACGATCCTCTTCGTCACGCACGACATCGACGAGGCCATCCTCATCGGCGATCGGATCGCGATCCTTCGCGAAGGAGGCGTGCTCGCGCAGTACGACACGCCCGAGGCCCTGCTCGAGCGCCCGGCCGACGAGTTCGTCGCGCGCTTCCTCGGCGCCGACCGTGGGTTGAAGCTCCTCGCCCTCCGGCGCCTCGACGAGCTCGAGCTGGCGCCGCTGGACGGAGCCGACGGCCCCGGCGCGGACGGGTCGACGACCCTCCGGGACGCGCTCTCGCTGATGATCACCGCCGGCTCGCGCTCACTCGTCGTCCTCGACGGCGACGGGAGAGCCCGTGGCGTCGTCACGCTCGACGTCCTCGCGGGGCTCGCGGAGTGAGCGGCCCTCTCGCGCAGACCCAGCCCGGCGAGCCCGTCATCCCCGACTTCGGGGAGGGGAGCGAGTGCGTGGTCGAGAACCGCCTGTTCTGTCCCGACTGGGTTCGCGACAACTGGTCGGGCGTGCTCCAGCCGGCGCTCCTCGAGCACGTGAAGCTGACACTCATCGCGGTTGCGATCGGGTTCGCGATCGCGCTCGCCGCGGCCCTCGTCACGCACCGCTTCCGGCTCGCGGAGAAGCCGTTCGTGGCCTTCTCGGCGGTCGTGTACACGATTCCGAGCCTCGCCCTCTTCCAGCTGCTCGTGCCCGTGACCGGCCTGACGGTGACGACGGTCGAGGTCGCGCTCGTCGGCTACACGCTCCTCATCCTGTACCGCAACGTGCTCGAGGGGCTGCGCGGCGTGCCTGCCGACGTGCTCGAAGCGGCTCGAGGCATGGGCCTCACGCGGCGGCAAACCCTGTGGCGCGTCGAGCTTCCGCTGGCCGTGCCGGCGATCATGGCCGGACTCCGCGTCGCCGTCGTGTCGACCATCGCGCTCGCGACCGTGGCCGCGCTCGTCATCCCGGAAGGTCTCGGGTACCCGATCTTCCTCGCCCTGCGTGAGGCCTTCAAGACGGAGATCATCGTCGCCGGCGCGCTCGCCGTCGGGCTCGCCCTCGCAGCCGACGCGCTGCTCGTCCTCGCCGAGCGGGCGCTGACACCCTGGGCACGCGCCAGGAGGACGGCGTGATCGTCGGCTTCGACCTCGGCGTCTTCGTCGACGCCCTGCAGTTCGTCGTCGACGAGCGACGGCTGATCCTCGAGAAGACCTGGGAGCACCTCCAGCTGTCCGGGGCCGCGATGGCGATCGCGCTCGTCCTCGCGCTCCCGCTCGGCATCTGGCTGGGGCACCTGCACCGAGGCTCCTTCGTCGCCGTGAACGTCGCGAACCTCGGACGGGCGCTCCCGAGCCTCGCGATCATCGCCGTCGGCTTCGTGTTCCTCGGTGTGGGGTTCTGGAGCGTCGCGCTCGCGCTCGTCGTCCTCGCCGTGCCCCCGATTCTCACGAACGCCTACGTCGCGGTCGACGGCGTCGAGACCGATGCGGTCGAGGCGGCGCGTGGCATGGGAATGACGCGCTGGCAGATCGTGCGGCGCGTCGAGCTGCCACTCGCGCTGCCTCTCGTGTTCGCGGGGATCCGCACCGCGACGGTGTTCGTCGTCGCCACCGCGACGATCGCCGCGATCGCCGGTGGCGGAGGACTCGGCGACATCATCGTCAACCAGGCCGGATACGGGCTCGAGGGCGTGGTCGGCGCGGCGATCTGCGTCTCGGTCCTGGCCCTCGCCGCGGACGGGCTGCTCGGGCTCGTGCAGAAGCTCCTGACCCCTGCGGGGCTGCGCGCGGACGCGCACGCGTTGGAACCGGACGTCCTCACAGGGGTGTCTCGCCGGTAGGGTCCACGCCGCCGAAGCAACCCTCGACCGACTCCCGGAAAGGGGGCAACGCCGTGATTCGCAAGCACAACCGACGCGCGGCCAAGGCCGCATTCACGATCGCGTTCGGAGTCGCGCTCATCCTCGGTGGAGCCGCCGCGGCGCCGGCCGCGGAGAGCCAGTCGACGCCGATCATCGTCGGCGCGAAGAACTTCCCCGAGCAGTACGTGCTCGGCCAGCTGTACAAGCAGGCGCTCGAGGCCAAGGGCTTCGAGGTGCAGTACAAGGAGAACATCGGCTCGACCGAGCTGATCGACAGCGCTCTCCGCAGCGGCAAGGTCACGCTCTACCCGGAGTACACCGGGATCATGCTGTCGGTCACGTTCAAGCGAAAGACGCTGCCGAAGACCGCTGCGGCGACCTACGCGCTCGCGAAGCGCTTGTACGAGAAACGAGGCCAGACGCTGCTGCGACAGACCCCGTTCCAGGACCGCGACGTGATCGCCGTCACGCGGGCGACTGCGAGGAAGTACGGCCTGAAGACCCTCGCCGATCTGAAGAAGGTGCCCGATCTCACGATCGCGGGCTTCCCGGAGTGGGAGACGCGATGGACGGGGCCGATAGGCAAGCAGTACGGCGTCAAGGGATTCGACTTCGTGCCGCTCTCGGGCATCTCCGCGTACACGCTCCTCGACCAGCGGAAGGTGCTCGCAGCCGACGTCTTCACCACGGATCCGCAGCTGCTCTCGACGAAGTACGTGCAGCTCCGCGACCCGAAGAACATGTTCGGCTTCCAGTACGTGGCACCGGTCGTCAGCCGCAAGCTCGTGACGGAGAACGGCGCACGGCTCACGTCCGCGGTCAACAACGTGAGCAAGCTGCTCAGCGTCAGGGCGATGCAGGCGATGAACAAGGCCGTCGGCGTCGACAAGAAGCCGGCCGCCAAGGTGGCCGACGCCTTCCTGAAGGCGAACGGGCTCAAGTAGGACGGCCCTCGGCTCGCGGGCGGGTCGGAGGTGCGCCCCCCGCCCGCGGCCGCATCCCGAGTCAGGGCACGCCGCCGCGACGGGGAGTACGCTCACGCCGTCGCCTGCGCTCAGGGGCGACGCAGGAGCGAAGAGCGAGATCACGTCACGAAAGGGGCCGACGAATGCGCACAGTCCTGAAGTTCACCGCCCTCCTCGCGCTCGGGCTCGCAACCGTGGCGCTGGCCGCCTGCGGCGGAGACGACGACGGTGGGGGCGGAGGTGACGCCATCGCCATCAGCCTCGTGCCGAGCGGCGACGCGAGCCAGTTCGGCACGGGCACGCTCACGCCCGACGGCGAGCAGACGCGGGTCACCCTGCGCATCGACAGCCCCGTGTCGAGCTCACAGCCGGCCGGGATCTACGAGGGGACGTGCGCCTCGCTCGCCTCGGAGCCGGCCTACACGCTTCCGAACGTCGAGGGCGGAACCTCGGAGGGGACCGTGGACGTCGCCCTGGACACCCTCACGGCAGGGAGCTACTCGATCGCCCTGCGGATGTCGGACGACGACCCCACCGGGACCTCGTGCGGCGAGATCATCGCCGCCGAGTGAGACGACACGACGGGGGCGGGCCGTGACCGGCCCGCCCCCCGGCGGATGCTGCTAGGCGGCCCCGCCCTCGAGCGCGGGCTCGCCGATCACCGCCTCCTGCAGCCGGAGGTCACGGCCACGGACGAGGAAGATCGAGACGAGCACGCCCACGAGCGCAACTCCGGCGCCCACCCAGAACGCGTGCTGGAACCCGTCGGTCAGCGCGACCGGGAGCTCGGTGCCGCTCGCGACCTCGTCGTTCGTCGTGGTGACGGCGATCGTCGACAGGAGCGCGATGCCCACGGCGCCACCGATCTGCTGTGACGTGTTGATCAGGCCCGAGGCGAGCCCGGCCTCGTTCGGCTTCGTCCCGGCCACCGCTGCGATCGAGATCGGCACGAACGCGAACGGCATCCCGAGGCCGATGATCAGGAAGCCGGGGAAGAGGTCGGTCCAGTACGAGCCGCCGACCGACACCTGGGTGAAGTACAGGAGCCCGACGGTGAGGAGGCTCATGCCGAAGACGAGCGCCGGCTTCACCCCCACGCGGTTGACCGCGGCCGCCGCGACGTTCGCCCAGATGATCGCCGTCCCCGCCACCGCGAGGTAGGCGACCCCCGTCTCGAGAGGCGTGTAGCCGAGCACCTGCTGCATGTACAGCGTCAGCATCAGGAACATCGCGAAGAGCACGGTCCCGAGCGTGAACCCGGCGACGTTCGCCGCCGTCAGCGTCTGCAGCCGGAAGAAGATGGAGAAGGGGACGAGCGGGTCCTTCACCAGCGTCTCGCAGGCGACGAAGGCGACGAGCAGCGCCGCCGCACCGGCGAAGACCGCGATCGTCGCGGCCGACGTCCACCCCCAGTCCTGACCCTTGGTGATGCCCAGGACGAGCGTCGAGAGCCCGGACGTCACGAGGATCGCGCCGAAGGCGTCGAAGCCCTGGCCGTGCTTGTCGAGGCTCTCGGAGAGCAGCACCGGCGTGAGCGCGAGTGCGGCCAGCCCGACCGGGACGTTGACGAAGAAGATCCACTCCCAGGAGAGGAGGTCGGTGAGAACGCCCCCGAGGAGGACGCCCGCCGCGGCGCCGACACCGCCGACCGCGCCCCAGGCGCCGAGGGCGATGTTGCGCTCCCGGCCCTCGCGGAAGGTCGTGACGAGGATCGAGAGGGCCGCGGGCGTGATCGCGGCCGCGCCGAGGCCCTGGATCGCGCGGGCTCCGATCAGCGAGGCCTCGCTCCAGGCGATCCCGCAGAGGAACGAGCCCACGGAGAAGACGACGGTGCCCACTACGAAGACCCGCCGCCTGCCGAGGAGGTCGGCGGCGCGCCCTCCGAGCAGGAGGAAGCCGCCGAAGACGAGGGCATAGGCGCTGATCACCCACTGCAGGTTCTCCTGCGAGAAGCCGAGGTCGGCCTGGATGGAGGGCAGCGCGACGTTGACGATCGCGATGTCGAGCACGACCATGAACTGGACGGCGCAGAGGAGCGCCAGCGCGTACCACCTGGTTCGGTCCGAGGTGATCATGAGATCCCCCTCTCGTTTCGGTTCGGACGTGAAGGGCGGTACGCTAGCAGCTGACGCTTTCGAAATGCAAGTTAAGACTTCCATTTCGCCACTATTGGCTGTAGAATCGCCAGCGTCATGCGGAGCTACCACCAGTACTGCCCCATCGCCTCCGCCCTCGATCTCGTCGGCGAGCGCTGGTCGCTGCTCGTCGTACGCGAGCTCCTCCAACATGGCCAACTCCGCTACTCGGATCTCCACCGCGCGCTCCCCGGGTGCGGGACGAACATCCTCGCCGCGCGCCTGAAGGACCTCGAGCGCGGTGGCGTCGTCACCCGGCGCAAGCTGCCACCCCCGGCCGCTTCGACCGTGTACGAGCTCACGGGCTACGGGAGAGCGCTCGCGCCGGTGCTGCGCGAGCTGGCCCACTGGGGCGCGCGGGTCATGGGGCCGCCCACACGCGATGTCGACCTCGCCGAGGGCTGGCTGCAGGACGCGCTCCACATCGCGATGCCTCCCACGAGCACGACGATCGAGTTCCGCATCGACGAGGAGATCGCGTCGCTCGTCGACGGCAGCGTCGTCGCAGGGCCGGCAGCGCGACCCGACGTCGTCGTCACCGGGAACGCCCGCGGCTTCTACGACCTCGTCGTCGAACGCGATCTCGACGCGGTCGAGGTCAGCGGCAGCCGGACCGCGCTCCGGGCGCTCCTCGACACGCTCCCGCCCACGGTCGCGGGCCCAGCCGAGGTGTCCGAGGAGGCCGAGCCGGTTCCGGCCTAGCGGGCGAGCAACGGGCGCAGCAGCTCGTCGAGCGCGTCGCGGTAGACGAGGGCGTCGTAGCGCCGCAGTGGATGCGGCGGAAGCACCGCCTCCTGCAGCAGCCCTCCCCGTCGGACGTAGAGCACGGGCCTGATCTCCTCCTCGGCGTCGAACTCGAGCGTCGCCGCGACGCCGTCCTCCTCGCCGTCGACGAACACCTCGAGCGGGAGGATCCCCTCGTCCCGGAGCTCGCCGCCTCCGGCAGAGAGCACGCGCGCGAGGTAGCCCTTCTGCATCGCGAGCTCGGGCGCGTGATCGAGCTCCGACAGGAGGTACGGGACGACGCGGTCGGGCTCGATCGTCGGGCGCTCGAATCGACGGTCGAGGAGCGTCTCGGCGAGATGGCGGGCGAGGATGCGCGCGTTGTAGCGGAACCCGCACACCATGCCCGAGACGCTCGCGACACCGTGTTTGCGCAGTCCCTGCGCCGCCTGCGTGACGTTCCCGGCGAAGAACACCCCCGGCACCGTGACGCTCTCGAAGAGCGGGGTCAGCGCCGGCAGCCGGCCGTCGAGAACCGTCGCGACGCCAAGCCGCGGAAGGTCGCCGAGCGGCGCTTCGAACCCGGTCGCCGCGACGACCTCGTCGGCCTCGAGGACGAGCGTCTCGGGTCTCGTCGGGTCGAGAGCGTGCACGCGATACCCCTCTCCGACACGCTCGACGCGCTCCACCGAGGCGTTGAGGACGTACCTCCCCGGAGCGCCGCGCACGTGCTCGTCGTACGGCGTCAGGTACCAGGGGCGAAGCGGCGAGCGGGCCAGCCTGCCGATGTCCGGCGGCCGCGGCGACACGAGCGTCAGCTCCCGGATGCCCTGCCTGACGAGCGCCTCCCCCACCTCGAAGGCCGAGTTCCGCTTTCCGACGATGACGACGCGGCGGTCGCGGTAACGTCCGGGCCTCGACTCGACCGACACGTAGTGGTGGCGGAGCTCGAGGCCGGGGATCGCCGGCACCCACGGCTCCGTCATGCCGATCGCGAACACCGCCGCGCGACAGCGGTACTCGCCGTCGTCCGTGGTCAGGACGAAGCGGTCGCCCTCGCTGTGCGTCCCCGTCCATCGGGCCCCGTAGCGAACCGGGACGCCGGCCTGCTCGGCGAACGTCCGCAGCGACGACTCCATCTCCTCGCGGGCCGGTCGGCGCCGGTCCTCGGCGAGCAGGCCCGCGACCAGCCCCCGGTGCTCGGGCTCGTCCGAGACGAGGCTGTTCTGGTCGTGGGCCTCGAACTCGCGGCTGTCGCGGGAGACGTCCGCGGAGGAGTGCGTCCAGCTGATGAGACGCTCGAAGAGCGGGAAGCGCCTGAACATGCCGCCCGGGCCGTCGTCGGCCGACACGACCGCATGTCGCACCCCGAGCCGTCCGAGGCAGTAGCTCGTCTGGAGACCGCCGGGCCCGCTGCCCACGACGACGACGTCGTAGTCGCCGGGCGGATGCGGGCGAACGTCTACTGCCACGTGTTTGAGTCGCGCAGTCTGCGCGCCTCGGCCTGCAGCATCCGGAGCATCACGGTCGGCCGCTCGAGGAGGAAGGGCTCGAGCTCCGGACCGGGGAGCGAGAGGCACCGGAGGAGGGTCTCCGCACGGATGTCCGCGACGGGAACGCCGCCGGTCAGAGCCGAGATCTCGCCGAAGTAGTCACCGCGGCCGAGGCGTGCGCGCTCCTGGTCGTCGATCACGACGGAGGCCTCGCCCTCCAGGATCACGTAGAACGCGCCCCCCGAGATGCCCTGCCTGAGCACCCGCTGGCCCGCGCCGAACACCTCCTCCTCGAACGTG
>Ga0210076_1000364_pt1 | contig 10526 bp, 9 predicted proteins | sample MayberryNW_Catta_3_FD_184876 | JGI IMG/M metagenome (GOLD analysis project Ga0210076, IMG submission 184876) | Wetland microbial communities from San Francisco Bay, California, USA, that impact long-term carbon sequestration -... | ecosystem: Environmental > Aquatic > Marine > Wetlands ... | reverse complement strand
GTGCTCGTACGCGACGCGCCGGGCTTCGTCGTGAACCGGTTGCTCGGCCGGCAGGGCGCAGTCGTGACGGAGGCGCTCGACCACGGCAACACGGTCGACGAGACGGACGAGGCGGTCCTGCGGCTCGGGCTGCCGATGGCGCCTTCCGTCCTCCTCCAGCTCGTCGGCCCGAAGGTCGCAAACCACGTGCGCCACACCCTCCACGAGGCCTGGCCCGATCGCTTCGCGCTCTCCGCGACCCTCGAGAGCCTGGCCGAGGGCGGCGAGCCGGTCGTCGTCGAGGACGCTCCGCGGAGCGTCGAGGAGATCCACCAGTCGGTGCTCGAGGCCCTCGCCGACGAGGCGCGTCACATCCTCGAAGACGGCGTCGTGGCGGAGGCCGCCGATGTCGACACGTGCCTCCTGCTCGGCGCGGGGTTCCCGTTCTGGCTCGGCGGCATCACGAAGCACCTCGACCAGACCGGGGTCTCCGAGCGCGTCGTGGGGCGCCCCCTGGCCGAGCTGGCCGCTGCCCGCATCTGACACCTCGTTCCCCGCCGCGGTCTGCGGTATGCTCCGAACGTAACGCTCGCCGGGGAAGACAGGCGGGCGTCGACTCTTAGGGAGGAGCGGCACGGAAAGACGTGCTGCGCAAGTACACGACGTGACGACTACGCCGACGCTGACGTCGGATACACCCGAGCACCTGACCGCGGCGGCACGCCGTGCCGAAGCCTGGTTCGGCGAGCCGTTCCTGGCGGACGACGAGGACGCGTCGGTCGCGCTCGCGCCGGGCACCGCGCGCCGGTCGGCGCTGGACGACGCGCTCGAGGAGCTCGCCGCGGGGCTCGAGCGGCCCTCCGCGGGGTGGAAGGTGCGGTACGGGCTGATGCTCGGGCTCGAGCGCGTCCTCACCGAGGAGGCGCCGCGCACCGCCACGGGCACCGAGCTGCGCCGCCACCAAGTCGACGCGCTCGCGGGGATGCTCGCCGAGCTCATCGCCTCGACGCAGCGCGCTGCGGAGGAGAACGGCAACGGCAACGGCGGCGGCAACGGGGCCGTCCACGAGGTCGAGCTCGACGAGGACGCCGAGGACGACTACGACGCCGGCTACGTCGACGAAGCCCTAGGCGACGGCTTCCACGGCGCCGACCCGGGCGCGAGCCGCCGGTACCGCTTCCGCCACCCGACGGCCTCCGGCAAGACGATCGCGGCCGCCGGGTTCGTCGAGGCGGCCCGCAGGCTCGGCATCCTCATCCTCACGCACCGGCGGCTGCTCGTCACGCAGTTCCAGCGCGACCTCACGACCGAGGGCTACGGCGATCGGTTCACCGACGCCGTGCTGAAGGGAACGCGCGCGCCGACGGACAACCCGATCACGATCCAGACCTACGCGTGGTTCGCCCGCCACGGCGTGGAGCTCGACCGCGAGACGTACCACCTCGTCCTCTGCGACGAGGCGCACACGGCGCTCGGTGAGAAGACGAGCGCCGCGATCCGCGCTTTCCACGAGCCGCTCTACATCGGGATGACGGCGACGGAGCAGCTCATCGCGAAGCAGGTCTCCGACGTCTTCCCCGCGTCGGTCGACGACCTCCCGCTCGGTGACGCTGCGCGCCGCGGCCTCATCGCGCCCCTCCGCTCCCTCCGCGTCCCACCCGCCGCCGCGATCAACTCCGTTCCCATCGTCGGCGGGGACTTCGAGGAGCGCGCACTCGCCGCGGCTCTCGACCACGACGCCCTGAACCAGGCGGCTGCGAGCCTGTACCGCGAGCGTTTCGGCGCGACGCCGGGCATCGTCTACTCCGCCGGCGTGGAGCACGCGTACAACCTCGCCCAGGAGTTCCGTGCCGCAGGGCTCAAGGCCGAGGCGGTCTCCGGCCGCACGCCGCCCGCGAAGCTCGCGGAGACCCTCGCCGCCTACGAGCGCGGCGAGATCAACGTCCTCATCAACGCCCAGTTGCTCGCGGAGGGCTGGAACTCCCCGCGCGCGACGGTGTGCATGCACCTCGCGCCGACCGCCTCGCGGCGCGTCTACCAGCAGCGGATCGGGCGCATCATGCGGACTCACCCGCGCAAGGAGGCCGGCGTCGTCGTCGACTTCGTGCCGAAGGCGGCCACGCACAACGAGCGCGTCGTCTCGCTGCACGCGCTCCTCGACTCGGACTTCTACCGCGAGGGCGCGCGGGTGACACCCGCGCCCAGGCGGCGGCAGCAGCGCCGCGCCCGCCGGAAGCTCTCCCCCGTGCCGTGGCTCGTCCCGGTCACCCCGGACGTCGCGAGGAGGCTCGGCGTCATCCAGCGCGAGTGGCAGCGCATCGACCCGAAGTACCTGGACGAGGACGAGCAGCGGTTCTGGGCGACGATCGCGGGCCGCCAGATCCGGTTCGACCAGCGCGGCGAATTCGCCCGCAAGTTCACGGAGGGGAGGGCCAGCAAGGCCGCCCTCGAGCAGTTCCTAGCCACCTGCGCCGCGGAGAACCCGAACCGGCGGCTGCGCATGACGGCCCTCCTCGACCGGGTGGCGACGCCCGTGGAGCGCGCCGACTTCGACGACCTCGTGACGCTCGTGACCCAGGCGCCACCGTGGGAGAAGGACCGCGCCGCGGGCGTCCGCGTCCTGCTCCGGGCGGTCGGCGAGGGCAAGGCGGTTGCGCCGGAGCAGATCCTCGCGCGCTGGACGTGGCGTCTCGCGCGCGCGACCCGCAAGGTGCAGGATCGTCGCGTGTCGACCGAGTTCCCGGAGGCGAAGCGGCTGCTCGGCGCCGCGGCCAACTCGCGCGGCTACCGGCACGAGGAGAACGTGAATCGCCTGGTCCAGGTGGCCGGCGAGATGCCCCTCGCGGTCGGCGCGGCGCTCCTCGCGTCGGCCGACGGCTACACACCCCGGGCCAACGCCGCTCTCGACCGGGCCCGCGAGGAGCTCGGCGCGATCGAGGACATCGCGAACGCCCTCGCCGACAACCTCCCCGCTCCGAAGCTGACCGCGCGCAAGAGCCGGCGGCGGCGGCGGAAGCGCAAGGGCCAGCCGCAGGCCGCACAGGCTGCGGCTCCGGAGACCGGAGGCGACGGCGCCTCGCCCGAGGCGACACCGGGCGACGGCGGGCCTGGCCAGATCACCGTCGCCGAACACGAAGCCTCGCCCGAGGCGACACCGGGCGACGATGGGGCCGTCGAGGTCCCCGTCGCCGAAGACGCGGCCTAGTACTCGCGCGTCTCGCACGCCGCGGCCGCGAAGCGGCCGCCTTCAGAGGTCTTCCGCGCGACCGGATCCGCGCTGCGGATTCGGTCTTGCGCGATCAGCCAGGGCCGGGCGTTTCCTTGCCGCCGTCTCCCTCGCGCTCCCTGAGGAAGCGCGCGATCTCGGCGGCGAGCGCCTCGCCGGAGGGAAGGCCGCCGGACTCCTCCAGCCAGTCGAGCGAGTCCGCGCGGTGCTCCAGCTCCTCGACGTAGGCAGCGGTGTCCGCGTCCCCGGCGACGGCCTCGGAGACCTGCTCGACGTATGCCGTCTCCGCCTCCTCGAGCTCGCCGATGTCGATGTCCGCGCCCAGGACGCCCGCGAGCCGCTCGCAGAGGGCTCGCGCAGCCCTGGGACTGGGCGCGAGCGAGACGTAGTGGGGCACGGCGGCCCACAGGCTCACCGACGGGATCCCGGACCGCCGGCACGCGTCGAGCAGCACCCCGACGATCCCCGTCGGCCCCTCGTAGCGCGAGAGCTGGAGCCCGAGCTCGTCCACGAGCTGGGGATCCGTGGCGGCGCCGGTCACCGGTGACGGCCGCGTGTGCGGTACGTCCGCGAGCAGCGCGCCGAGCGTGACGACGAGCTCCACGCCGAGGTCCCGCGCGAGCCCGGCAACGAGGTCGCTGAAGGTGCGCCAGCGGTAGTTCGGCTCGACCCCGACGAGCAGCACCGCGTCGCGCCCCGTGCCCGGCATGCGCGCGCGGAAGAAGGCGTTCTCCGGCCACTCGATCCGCCGCGTCTGGCCCTCGTCCAGCGAGACGTGCGGGCGCGTGGCCTGGAAGTCGACGAAGAGCTCGGGGTCGATGTCCGCGAACTTCTCGGCGTCCCAGAGCCGTGCCAGGTAGCCGGTTGCGAGCGTCGCCGCCTGGCCGCCGTCGTTCCAGCCCCGGAATGCCCCGATCAGGACGGGGCGCTCGAGCGTCGGACGCTCGTACATGCGGAGCTCCGGCGTGTCCCCGGTCATCGGCGGAGCTTACTCGCGCGCAAGTGCGGCGGGCGGGCGCCAGAGCGCGAACGCGAGCGCCAGGCTGAAGGTCCAGATCGTCGCCGCCAGGAAGACGTGGACGAGCACGAGCCCCCAGGGCAAGGCGTTCCGGTACTGGACCTCCCCGAGGATCGCCTGCGCGACGAGGGCCGCGAGGAGGATGCCCCAGACCCGCAGCAGGCCCGGGTAGCGCTCGCGCAGTCGCCAGAGGAACCAGCCCAGCGCGAGCGCGCCGATGCCGAAGACGGCGGCGACGCGAACGTGCACGTACACCGTGTCCCGGATCCCGAGACCGAGCCGCTTCACGTCCTCGTCGGCCCCGGGATGCGGCCCGGACGCGGTCGCGACCGCCCCGGTGACCACGAGCGCCATGCAGGCGGGAATCCCCGCCCAGATGACCACGTGCCGGAGCCAGCGCGGGCCGGCCGGACGCGCGAGGCCCCCCACGAGGCTCCACGCCTCGAGGACGACGATCGCGGCGAGGCCGAGACAGGTCAGCCCGAGGAGGAAGTGCGTCATCACCGCGAGCGGATGCAGGTCGACCGCGATCGTGATGCCACCCATCGGGATCTGCGCCACGGCGACGAGGAACGCGCCGAGCGCGGCGCCGCGACCGATACGGGAGAGGGCGGGGAGCTTTCGTGCTCCCAGCCAGGTCGCGAGCGTGAGGAGGATGCCTACGAGCGCGATCATCCGGTTGCCGAACTCGACGAACGCGTGGTAGCCCTGCTCCGGGTAGGGCTTGTCGCCGCAGCGCGGCCAGTTCTCGCAGCCGAGCCCCGATCCGGTGAGCCGCACGAACGCCCCGGAGGTGACGACGAGGAAGAGCGCGACGCACGATGCCGTCGCGAGGCCGAGGAACCTCCTCGGCGTGAGAAGGCCCACCCGGCCGACCGCGGCGGCGGTCACGAGAGGACGACCCCAGCGCCGGGCTCGACCCGGCCGATCCGCACGAGCGGAAGCCCTCCGGCGGCGAACGTCGCCTCGAGCACGGCTCCCCGCTCTGCGGGAATCGAGACGAGGAGACCGCCCGCGGTCTGCGGGTCGTAGGCGAGGGCCTCCCGCGGCGGGCTCGCCCCGCTCTCGACGTGGGGGCCCGCGAACTCTCGATTGCGTCGGTCTCCCCCTGTGCGCACACCCGCCTCCGCCAGCTCCAGCGCGCCCGGGAGCGCCGGCAACGCCCCCGTCTCGATCACCACCCGCACGCCGCTCCGCGCGGCGAGCTCGTGCGCGTGCCCGGCCAGGCCGAAGCCGGTCACGTCGGTCGCAGCACTGGGCGAGAACGGCCGGAGCAGGTCCGCCGCCGCCTGGTTCAGCTCGACCATCGCCGCAACGGCCGCGTCGAGCGCGCCGGCGGGAGCCGTCCCGTCCCGGACGGCCTGCAGGACGATCCCCGTGCCGAGCGGCTTCGTGAGGTAGAGCGTGTCCCCCGGGAGCGCCCCCGCCTTGGGCCAGATCGCGTCGGGATGCACGGTGCCGACCACTGCGAGCCCGTACTTCGGCTCGGCGTCGCGGATCGTGTGTCCTCCGGCGAGGATCGCACCGGCGGCTCGCACCCGCTCGTCCGCGCCCGCGAGCACCTCTCCCAGCTGCTCGACGGGCAGCTCCTCGGGGAAGGCGGCGATCGAGAGCGCGAGCAGCGGCTTGCCGCCCATCGCGAACACGTCGTTCAGCGCATTCGTCGCGGCGATCGCACCGAAGGTGCGGGCGTCGTCGACGAGCGGGGGGAAGAAGTCGACCGTGAACACGAGCGCGCGCTCGTCGTCCAGCCGGTAGACCGCCGCGTCGTCCGCCGGGTCGAGCCCGACGAGCAGGTCGTCAGCGTCCGCCGGGACGAGCCCGGCGAGGACGGTCTCCAGGCTCGCCGCCGCGTACTTGGCGGCGCACCCTCCCGCCCGGGCCAGGGACGTCAGCGGCACCGTGTCCACGACGGAACTCTAGGAGTTCGAATCACCGCGCCGGGTCGAAGAGGGGGAGGAGGGCACGCAAGCGCGCCGAACAGGAGCCGCGGAGAGTTCCACCCCCTTCTCCTCTCCCCCTGACGACAGCGGCCGCCGCCCCCTCGGCGGCCGCTGGTTCGTTCGCGGGGGGAAACGACGTTTCCCCCCGCGTGCCCCCCTTCCTCTCGCTCGCGCACGGCACCGATCGCGACCTGGCCTCCCGGCGGGCGAAGCCCGCCTCCGGCCCTTGCTCATCGCGCACAGCAGAACGCCCGGAGAACGCTCTCCGCACGCAACTCCGTCAGTTCGTCGATACTCGGCGCCGTGAAGTCGGCGCTCGTCACGGGAGGCTCGTCCGGGATCGGGCTCGCGCTCGCCCGCATGCTCCGCGAGGAGGGCTACGAGCTCACCCTCGTCGCCCGGCAGCCGGAGAAGCTCGAGGCCGCCGCCGCGGAGCTCGGCGCGGAGTCCGTCGCGGCAAACCTCGCGCTCGAGGACGACTGCGTGCGCGTCGTCGCGGCGCACGCGGAGCGCTGGGGCGGGATGGACGTGCTCGTCAACTCGGCCGGGATCGGGATCGGCGGCTCGTTCGGAGACCAGGACACGAAGCGGTTCGACCTCCAGCTCGACGTGAACCTCCGCGCGGCGATGCTCGTGACGCGTGAGGCGCTTCCGCTTCTTCGCACCGCCCGCGGGCAGATCGTGAACCTCGCGTCGATCGCCGGCACCATCCCGACACCCGGCCTGGCGGTCTACGGAGCCACGAAGGCGGCGCTGATCTCCCTGACGAACTCGCTCAACCGCGAGGAGGAAGAGCACGGCGTCCGCGCGGTCGCGATCTGCCCGGCGTTCGTCGCGACGAGGATGACCGACTGGACCGGGATTCCCGGCGAGGAGCAGATCCAGCCCGAGGACGTCGCGGAGCTCGTCCGCACCGTGCTCAGGCTGAGCCCCCGGGCCCGTGTCCCCCAGATCGTCATCGAGCGCCTCGGCGACAGGGTGTGAGCATCGAGCTGCCCCGCCGTGCGCGTCGTCGCGTGGCTATCTTTCGATCGGGACGTCGACGAGGTTCCCCCACTCGGTCCACGAGCCGTCGTAGTTCTTGACGTCCTCGTAGCCGAGGAGCTCGCGCAGGACGAACCAGGTGTGGGCCGAGCGCTCGCCGATGCGGCAGTACGCGTGCACCTCCTTGTCGGGGGTCACGCCCTTGGCCGCGTAGATCTCCCGGAGCTCATCGACGCTCTTGAACGTCCCGTCGTCGCGGACGGCGGTCGCCCAGGGGATCGACTGCGCGCCGGGAATGTGGCCCGCTCGCGAGGCACCCTCCTGCTCGTACCCCGGCGGCGCGATCAGCTCGCCGGAGAACTCTTGCGGGCTGCGCACGTCGACGAGCGCGATGCGATCCGATCCGAGGCCCGCGAGCACGACGTCGCGACGGACACGGATCGACTCGTCGCGCTCCCGCGCCTCGTACCGCACGACGGCCGGCGAGGGTGGGTCGATGGTGAGGCCGCGGCCCTCCTCGATCCACTTCTGGCGCCCCCCGTCGAGCAGCCGCACGTCCTCGTGCCCGAAGAGCTTGAGGTACCAGTAGGCGTAGGCGGCGAACCAGTTGTTCTTGTCGCCGTACAGGACGACGCACGTGTCGTTCGCGATCCCCCGAGAGCCCATGAGCCGCTCGAACTCCTCCCTGGCGACGACGTCGCGGACGAGCTCGTCCTGAAGGTCGGCCTGCCAGTGCAGCCGGACGGCGCCCTCGATGTGGCCGTCGTCGTAGAGGTCAGGGTTCTCGTCCACCTCCGCGACCACGACCTCGGGGTCCGAGAGGCGCTCGGCGAGCCAGTCCGTGGTGACGAGGGGATGTGCGTCGACGCTCATGCAGGAGACTCCTCGGGAACGCGGCGAGCGTACCAGCGCTCGTGCGGGCGAACGCTAGGCGCCGTCGACGAGCTCGTCGCGGACGACGCGCTCCAGCTCGTGCACCGAGACGGCGCCCTCGAACCGCTCCACGACCTTGCCGTCACGCCCCACGGCGAAGGTCCACGGCTCGGTCTCGAGCCCCCATTCACGCACCCACCGGTTGAACCCCTTCGCGGGGTCGTTGTCCTCGTACACCTCGACGTGGATGAAGCGCACGTCGGAGTCCTCGAACATGCGGGCAGTCTCCTCGACGACGTCCACGACCGGCCCGCACGTCCGGCTCGAACAGAACTTCGGCGTCGAGAACGTGACGACGAACGGGGCCTTGGCCCGGAGCGACTCGGCCACCGAGTGTTGGAGGAGCGACTCGTCCGGCGGCACCCGCGTCGTCAGCTTCGCCGCGTCGCCCCCCACCGACGCGAGGGTCGGCGTGTCCGAGGCGGGGGCGGCGTCGCCCACGTCGGGCTCGGGATCCTCCTTGACCACCACGATGTTGCCGAGGGCCTGCACCTTGTCGACGCCGCCCTCGGGCTCGGCCAGCAGCCAGTACGTTCCCGGATCGGGCAGGCGCACGTTGGCGACGTAGATGTGCGTCGCATCCGCCTCGGCGCCTCCGGGCACGCCGATCCGCTCGAGCTTCGCGGTGGACTCGAGGAACGGCCTGGCCTCCAGCTTCCGTGCAATCCAGACACGGGCCGTAGGGAGCGTCACGACACGGCCTTCCGCGTCGACCACGAGGAACGAGGCGCGGACGTCGCCCGGTTCGTGGCTCGACGTCCCCGCGACGACCGCGACGTCGTCTCCCGGAGCGCGCCAGAGCTCCTCGAGCGTCTGTCCCCCTCCGGGTTCGGCATTCGTGGACACGTCCCCACCCGATCCGCCGCAGGCGGCGAGGAACAAGCACGACGCCGCGGTCAGTGCCGCAGCCGGGCGCATATGCGCCCGAGTCTAGCCACAGGCCGTCGGGCCGCTAGTGACCGTCCGGCCACGAGAGCGCGGACATGTTGCCCAGCCACGCGGCCAGCAGCGCCAGGTTCACGATCAGGATCAGCAGGCGTGCCTTCATGGCGACCTCCTCTCTAGAAGCGGATTTCCTGGAGCGCCTCGGCGGCGTTCCGGTAGAGACGCGCGGCCTCGCGGTCCTGCCCGCGACGTGCCGCCAGGTCCCCCAGCGCAACCCACGCCTCCGCCCGGTGGCTGATCGACGACAGCTGCTCGGCCGCCGCGTCAGCCGCCCGGAAGCACTCCTCCGCCTCGTCCAGCCGCCCGCGCTCCAGCAGCGCTCGTCCCAGTACGAGCTGCGACGGGCAGACCTCGTGGAGGAAGTCCTCGCGACCCTGCAGGAGATCGAGCGCGCGACGCGCCAGCTCGTCCGCCTGGTCGTACTCGCCACGGCGCAGGTGCACCGTGGCCATCCCGCCGAGCGCCTGAGCGGCGTCGGCCGGTGAATCGGTGTCGAGCGCCCTTCCGAAGGACGCCTTCAGGTGCTCGACGGCCTGCTCCTCGTCTCCGAGCAGGAGCGTGAGACCGCCGAGGGCAAGCAGGAGCCGTCCGACGTTTCGCTCGTCGTTCAGCTCCTGGTAGAGCTCCCTGGCACGCTGCGCGTAGCTCCGCGACAGGACCCAGTGGCCCTGCCGCTGTGCGATCAGCGACGCCTGGAAATACGTATTCGCGATCGCGCGCCGGTCGCCCAGGTCCTGCGCGAGCTCGAGCGCACGCTCGACGTCCTCACGGGCGGCGACGTAGTCGCGCTGGCGCCGGTGGCACCGCGAGCGCCAGCCCAGGATGTCCGCGCGCAGGAGGTCGCACGGGAGCCCCGATCGCTCCGCCAGCCCGAGCGCTTCGTCGAAGAGCGAGATCGCCGTCCCGACGCTGGAGAGCTTGTACCGGCAGACCCCGAGCCGGAAGAGGAGGTCGGCCCGATCGACGTCGGAGAACTCCGCGGCTTCCGCGATCACGCGCGCGCCGAGGAGGAGCTCCATCGCCTGGCTCACCTCGCCGTGTTGCTGCAGCGCCCAGGCTTCCCCGACCAGGGCGCGGAGCTCGAGCGACGGGGCCCAGGTGCCCTCGACCGCCGACCGTGCCTCGCGGAACGCGCCCACCGCCTCCTCTTCGCGGTGCGCCTCCGAGAGCGCCTCGGCGCGGGCGAGAAGCGCCTCGACCTTGGTCCGCTCCTCCGTGGAGACCCCTGCCGCGAGGAACCCGGGGTCGACCCCCAGCCGCTCGGCGAGCCACGCGATGGTCTCCTCCGTCGGCCGCGTCTTGCCGCGCTCGATCTGGCTGATGTACTCCTTCGAGAACCGGCCCGCAGCGAGATGACTCTGCGTGAGGCCGGCGGCGACGCGGAGTGCGCGCAGGCGCTCGCCCAGACGGGTGGGGGCGCCGGGGCCGGGCGTGCTCGTGGCGGTCTCGTTCATGCCCATCGGAGTGAACCTCCTGACGATCCCGGACGCGCCCCCCC
>Ga0210076_1000361_pt1 | contig 10539 bp, 10 predicted proteins | sample MayberryNW_Catta_3_FD_184876 | JGI IMG/M metagenome (GOLD analysis project Ga0210076, IMG submission 184876) | Wetland microbial communities from San Francisco Bay, California, USA, that impact long-term carbon sequestration -... | ecosystem: Environmental > Aquatic > Marine > Wetlands ... | reverse complement strand
CCCGAGATCCGTGGGCGGGACGTGCTGATCCTCGCCGCGATCCACTGCGGCCCGGCCGACGAGGGCGAGCAGGTCCTGGCGCCGCTGCGCTCGATGGGGACTCCGCTGGCCGACCTGAGCATGGCGCTGCCGTTCCGGATGGCGCAGAGCGGCTTCGACCCGTTCTTCGCCAAGGGCGAGAGCCGCAGCTACTGGAAGTCCCTCTACCTCGACGACCTGGGCGACGAGGCGATCGACCTGATCGTCGGCATGGGCATGGACCGGCCGCACCCGATGACCCTGGTGCACGTGCCGCTGATGGGCGGGGCCACCAGCCGGGTGGCCGCGACGGACAGCGCGTTCGGCGAGCGGGACGCCGCCTTCATGCTCAGCATCGACGGCAACTGGGCCGACGCCGGCACCGACGAGGCGGGCGTCGCCTGGGTCCGCGCGAAGACCGACGACGCGATGCGGCTGCCGAGCGCGCGCGGGACGTACCTCAACTTCAACTCCGAGGCGGTCGCGGACGACGAGACGCGGGCCGCGGCCTTCGGCGCCAACCTGGCCCGGCTCACCGCCGTCAAGGACCGCTACGACCCCCGCAACCGGTTCCGCCTCAACGCCAACGTCGCACCTTCGGGCGGGCTGCCCGGCCAGCGCCCGGCGGCCGAGCAGGTGGTCGACCTCGCCTCCGAGCGGGCCCGGTAGCGCACCTGGTAGCCCGCACGGCGAAGGGCCCGTCCGGACGGTGTCCGGACGGGCCCTTTCCTGGTCCTACGCCCGCAGGCGCTCGGCGTTCTTGTGCGAGCTACTCCTGAGTCGTCGCCGTCTCGACCGGCGGTGTGTCGGGCAGGGCTGCCTTCTGCTCACCGACGAAGGTGAACGCGGCCTCCTCGCCCTCGCCCTCGACATCGACCAGCACGATCTGCCCGGGACGCACCTCGCCGAACAGGATCTTCTCGGAGAGGACGTCCTCGATCTCGCGCTGGATGGTCCGGCGCAGCGGCCGGGCGCCGAGCACCGGGTCGTAGCCCTTCTTGGCGAGCAGCTCCTTGGCCGGCGGCGTGAGCTCGATGCCCATGTCCTTGTCGCGCAGCCGCTCGTCGAGCTTGGCCAGCATCAGGTCGACGATCGTGATGATCTCCTCCGGCGTGAGCTGGTGGAACACCACGATGTCGTCGATGCGGTTGAGGAACTCGGGACGGAAGTGCTGCTTGAGCTCGTCCTGGACCTTGTTCTTCATCCGCTCGTAGCCGGACTTCACGTCGTTGTCCGCTGCGAACCCGAGGTTGAAGCCCCTCGAGATGTCCCTGGTGCCGAGGTTCGTGGTCATGATGATGACGGTGTTCTTGAAGTCGACCACCCGGCCCTGGGAGTCGGTCAGGCGACCGTCCTCCAGGATCTGCAGCAGCGAGTTGAAGATGTCCGGGTGTGCCTTCTCGACCTCGTCGAAGAGCACGACGGAGAACGGCTTGCGGCGCACCTTCTCGGTGAGCTGGCCTCCCTCCTCGTAGCCGACGTAGCCGGGGGGCGAGCCGAACAGCCGCGACACGGTGTGCTTCTCGGAGAACTCCGACATGTCGAGCTGGATCAGCGAGTCCTCGTCGCCGAAGAGGAACTCGGCGAGCGTTTTGGACAGCTCGGTCTTGCCGACGCCGGACGGCCCGGCGAAGATGAACGACCCACCCGGGCGCTTCGGGTCCTTGAGGCCGGCCCGGGTGCGCCGGATCGCCTGGGACAGCGCCTTGATGGCCTGCTCCTGGCCGATGACCCGCTTGTGCAGCTCGTCCTCCATGCGGAGCAGGCGCTGCGACTCCTCCTCGGTCAGCTTGAAGACCGGGATGCCGGTGGCGACGGCCAGGACCTCGGCGATGAGCTCCTCGTCGACCTCGGCGACGACGTCCATGTCGCCGGCCTTCCACTCCTTCTCCCGCTGCGCCTTTTCCTGCAGCAGGGTCTTCTCGCGGTCGCGCAGCGACGCGGCCTTCTCGAAGTCCTGCGCGTCGATCGCCGACTCCTTGTCGCGACGCACGGACGCGATGCGCTCGTCGAACTCACGCAGGTCCGGCGGCGCGGTCATCCGGCGGATGCGCATCCGCGAGCCGGCCTCGTCGATGAGGTCGATCGCCTTGTCCGGCAGGAACCGGTCGGAGATGTAGCGGTCGGCGAGGGTCGCCGCGGCCACCAGCGCGCCGTCGGTGATGGAGACCCGGTGGTGCGCCTCGTAGCGGTCGCGCAGCCCCTTGAGGATCTCGATGGTGTGCGCGAGCGTCGGCTCCGCCACCTGGATCGGCTGGAAGCGCCGCTCGAGGGCGGCGTCCTTCTCGAGGTGCTTGCGGTACTCGTCCAGCGTCGTGGCGCCGATGGTCTGCAGCTCGCCTCGGGCCAGCATCGGCTTGAGGATGGAGGCCGCGTCGATCGCGCCCTCGGCGGCGCCTGCGCCGACGAGGGTGTGCAGCTCGTCGATGAACAGGATGATGTCGCCGCGGGTGCGGATCTCCTTGAGGACCTTCTTCAGCCGCTCCTCGAAGTCACCGCGGTAGCGGCTGCCGGCGACCAGGGCGCCGAGGTCGAGGGTGTAGAGCTGCTTGTCCTTGAGCGTCTCGGGCACCTCGCCCTTGACGATGGCCTGGGCGAGGCCTTCGACGGCGGCCGTCTTGCCGACACCGGGCTCGCCGACCAGCACCGGGTTGTTCTTGGTGCGGCGGGACAGCACCTGCATGACCCGCTCGATCTCCTTCTCGCGACCGATGACCGGGTCGAGCTTGCCCTCGCGGGCCTGCTGCGTGAGGTTGCGGCCGAACTGGTCGAGCACCAGAGAGGTCGACGGCGCGCCCTCGGCGGGGCCGCCGGCGGTCGCCGTCTCCTTGCCCTGGTAGCCGGAGAGCAGCTGGATGACCTGCTGGCGGACCCGGTTGAGGTCGGCGCCGAGCTTCTGCAGCACCTGCGCGGCGACGCCTTCGCCCTCGCGGATCAACCCGAGCAGGATGTGCTCGGTGCCGATGTAGTTGTGGCCCAGCTGCAGCGCCTCGCGGAGGGAAAGCTCGAGGACCTTCTTCGCGCGCGGGGTGAACGGGATGTGTCCGGTCGGAGCGGCCTGGCCCTGGCCGATGATCTCCTCCACCTGCTGCCGGACGGCTTCGAGCGAGATGTTGAGGGACTCGAGGGCCTTGGCCGCTACGCCTTCGCCCTCGTGGATCAAGCCCAGCAGGATGTGCTCGGTGCCGATGTAATTGTGGTTGAGCATCCTGGCTTCTTCCTGTGCCAGGACCACCACCCGTCTCGCTCGATCGGTGAAGCGTTCGAACATCTCAGCGCCCTCCGGGCCACGAGTCGCATGTTCCGGTTTCCGACCGGAGATCAACGGACCCCGTCCTACCCCCGAGCCGCATGGGGCGCCGCCCCCGGTCTCCGGTCGCAGCGCCCGTCGAGAGGAAGTATACCCGTGGCCCTTCGTAACCTCGGAACAGCACCGTGAACTCCCTCACGTCGTCCTACCGTGTTGTTCGGACATTCGAGCTCCGAGGATTAGGTGCCTTTCGGCGGATGCCCCGAATCCCCCGTTCGGACCATGGAATGTCCTCCTTCCGGCCCGTTGCTGGTGTGCCTGGCGGGTGCCACGATGAACGGGCCGTCTCCCGAGGGCGGAAGGGCCCGATCCGCGGCCCTGTTGTCAAGGAACGACAAGGCGAGCACGACCGAGGGGATCCACGTGCAGAACGCCCAGATACTCGAAGGAGGGATGCACGTGCGGGTGCTCGTGGTCGATGACCACCCCGCGTTCCGCAAGGCGCTCACCTCGGCCCTGCGCCTCGTCGGCGACATCGAGATCGCTGGTGAGGCGGGGGGCGGCGTCGCCGCCTGCGACCAAGCCGAGGAACTCGAGCCCGACGTCGTGCTGATGGACCTGTCGATGCCCGACCTCTCGGGGATCGACGCGATGAAGAGGATCCACGAGTCGAGGCCCGAGCTGCCGGTCGTCATCCTCACCGCGCACGCCGACGACGGCGTCGAGCGCGAGGCGCGCGAGGCGGGCGCGCGAGGATTCCTCGCCAAAGGCACTGGGCTGCAGGATCTCGTGATCACCCTGCACGAGGCGACGAGCGAGGGATCGGTGCCCTGAGGGCGGACTGAGCGCGCTCCCGCCGGCCGTCAGCCCTGGTCGCGGAGGTGACGGATGCGCTCGGAGAGGGCGATGAGCAGCGCCCGCATCATCTCCGGGTGATCCTGCAGGAGCCGCTCGAAGTTCCACGCGGGGATCGCGAGGGTCACCAGGTCGCTCTTGGCCACGACGGAGGCCGAGCGAGGCTTCCCGTCGATCAGCGACATCTCGCCGAAGTAGTCGCCCTGGCGCATCGTGCCGACCGCCGTTCCCCCTTGGAGCGCCTCGGCCTCGCCCGACAGGATCAGGTGGAACCCGATCGCGGAGTGGTCTTCCTCGAGCACGGTCTTCCCGGCGGGATGGGGAACCTCCTTCGAGATCCCGGCGAGCTTGGCGAGGTCCTTATCGGAGAAGCCCTGGAAGAGCGGCACCGACCTCAGTGCCTCGACGACCTGCTGGTCCGACATCCGTGTCCCCCTCGGTGGCCGTGTCCGGCGAGCATATCGCCGTCGTCAGAGCGCCGCGAGCGCACCCCCGGCCACGACGGCGCCGATACCCGCCCACCCCAGGGGCCCCGGGTGCTCCCGAGCGAGCAGCACCGCGAAGACGATCGAGATCTCCCGGAGGGTCGCGACCCGGCCGACCGGTGCCAGCCTGAACGCGATCAGCACGAGCGCGTACGCCCCGACGCTGCCGAGGGCGATGGCGACCCCGGGTCGGAGCGCGGCCCGCAGTCGGCCCACGTCGAACCCGGTGGTCGCCGCCACCACCAGGCCCTCGAGACCGAGCGTGGCCGCGAGGTACGCCAGCGGCGCTGCGCCGTCTCGCACCGCCCTCGCGTCGACGACCGAATACGTGGCGATCATGACGCCGACCACGAGCGCCAGGCCCGTGGCCGCGAGCGTGTCGTGGCGATGCGACCGGAACGCCAGCAGGCCGAGCCCTGCCGCCACGAGCGAGGCCGCCACGAGCGTGCGGATCGTCGCGGGCTGGCCCACGACCGCGACCGCCGCGAGGGTCGTCAGCAGCGGCGCGGAGCCGCGTCCGACCGGATAGGTCACCGTGAGCTCGCCGCGCCGGTAGGCGCCGGCGAGGGCCAGCCCGTAGACGGCCTCGGCCACGCCGCTGATCAACACCAGGAACCACAGGCCGCTCGGCGGGTCGAGCACGAGGAACGGCAGCAGCACGACGCCAGAGACCAGGCCCGAGGCGGCCATCGCCGCCACGCGATCGCCCTCGCCGTGCAGGCGGACGTTCCACGTGGCGTGCAGCACGGCGGCCACGAGCACCAGCGCGACCGCTGCGGGATCCATCGGCTCGACTAGGCGGAGGGTCGAACAGGCGCCACGATCGGCTCACGCATGCCGGTCACTCATCGGCGGCTTCCACGTTCCGCTCGAACACCAGCCGCAACCCGATGAGGGTGAGCCACGGCTCGAGCCGGTCGATCGTCGTGCAGTGAGGGATCACGATCGAGGCGAGCCCGCCCGTCGCGATCGTGGTCGCCCGCGGCAGCTCCGCCCGGATGCGCCCGACGATCGCGTCGACCTGACCGGCCGTGCCGTAGATCAATCCCGACTGCAGCGCCTCGACGGTGCTCGTGCCGACGACGCTCGCCGGCGGGGCCAGCTCGACCCGCGTGAGCCGAGCGGTCCGCGAGAACAGGCTCGCCGCGCTCGCCTGGAGGCCGGGAGCGATCACGCCGCCGACGAACTCGCCCCGTTCGCTCACGACGTCGAAGTTGGTCGCGGTCCCGAAGTCGACGACGATGGCGGGCCCTCCGACGAGGGTGAAGGCGGCGAGGGAGTTCACGACCCGGTCGGCACCCACCTCTCGGGGGTTGTCGGTCAGGACCGAGACCCCGGTCTTCACGCCGGGTCCGACGATCACCGGGGCGAACGGGAAGTGATGAGCCGACATCTCACGGATCGCAGCCGTCACGTCCGGAACCACACTGGCCACGACCAGGCCGGTGACCTGCGACTCCAATGCCAGGCCCCGTTGTGCCAGCAACCCGGAGAACGTGAGCGCGAGCTCGTCGGGGGTGCGCTCGGGCTGGGTGGACAGGCGCCACGTGTGCTCGAGCTCGGTGCCATCGAAGACCCCGAGGACGGTCTCGGTATTGCCGACGTCGGCGGCGAGCAACACGGCGCGATCCCCCCTGCCTAGGGCTCCGGTCGGAGCGATCGCTCATCGTCGCCTACCCGGTCGCGCACCGGCAACCTGAGGTTGTCGATGAGGCGGGCCGACGGGAACCCGGCCGCGACGAGCGCGCGGGCCGGCATGCCCGGCTCGAGGCGGTCGGGCACGGCGAACGTGCGATCGTCGATCACCGCCGCGTAGTCGAGGCGGGCGAGCGGCGTCGCCCCGACCTCTCGGGCCATCGCCGCCACCAACACCTTCGGGTCCCGCTCGCCGCTGCCGGCGAGCTCGGCGGCCTCGCTCAGAGCCAGGAACAGGCACCCGGCCTGCTCTCGCTCCTCGGGTGACAGGCGAGCGTTCCGCGACGACGACGCGAGGCCGTCGGGCTCCCTCACGGTGGGGCAGGCGACGATGCCGACCGGCAGGCCCTCGAGATCGATCATGCGTCGCACCAGGAAGAGCTGCTGGGCGTCCTTCTCGCCGAAGTACGCCGTGCAGGGGCCGAACACGTCGAACAGGCGGCGGACGACCGTGAGCACGCCCTCGAAGTGACCCGGTCGAGAGGCTCCCTCGAAGCGGTTCGCGACCGGGCCGGCATCGGGACGGGGAAGCTCGACGCCTGCCGGATAGACCTCGCCGACCGGAGGCGCCCACACGACGTCGACGCCCAGCTCCTCGCAGATCGCGATGTCGCGCGCCTCGTCGCGGGGATAGGCCTCGAGGTCGGCGGGGTCGCCGAACTGTTCGGGGTTCACGAAGATCGACACGGCCACGGTCGGCCGATCCCCCCTCGCTCGGCGGATCAGCGAGCGATGGCCGTCGTGCAGCGCACCCATCGTCGGAACGAGCGCCACGGCCTCACCGGCCTCCCGCGCCACGTCGGTGCGAGCGCGGAGCCCGGCAGCGTCGCGGATCAGCTCCACCGGGCGAGCACCTCGTCGACCTCGGCGCGGTGGTCCGGGGACAGGCGCCCGCCGCGCATCGCCAGATCGAGCGCGACGCGGGCCATCTCCACGTATGCGTCGACCGCCCACGGCGACGAGTTGGCCAGGGCCTGGAGGTTCAGCTCGATCGTGCCGGCGTCGCCCCGCACGGCCGGCCCGGTCAGCGCCTCGGCCGGGCCGGATCGGGCGATGTTCGCAAGGGTCGCCTGCTGGAGCGGGGTGAGCGCACCGATGGGATCCGGCACGCCGGCCACCTCGAGGAGGACCTCGGCGACGCCCGTCGCGGCGACCAGGTAGTTCGAGGCGAAGACGGCTGCTGCGTGATAGATCGCGCGCCGTTCCTCGGGAAGCCGGAACGGACGCCCGCCGAGGTCCCGCGCCAGCCGCTCCGCGAGGGCGGCTCCCTCGTCGTCGTCGGCACCGATCGCGACGACGCACCCCGGGATGCGCTCCACGGCGGCGTCCACATCGGGGAAGGTCTGGAGCGGGTGGATCCCCAGACGGCGCGCGCCCGCGCTGCGAGCGGCGTCGAGCGCCGAGAGGGGGGTCGCACCGGAGAGGTGAGCGACCCAGCCGGAGGCGACCGCGCCCGCGTCGGCCAGCTCCTGCACCGTCGCGGCGATCAGGTCGTCGGGAACGCCGATAACGACGAGCTCGGCGGCGCGCGCCGCATCGGGCGCCCCGAGGACCGGGACGCCGGGGAGATGGCGCGTTGCGCGCTCGGCGGTCGCCGCTCCGCCCGAGACCGCCACGATGCGATGGCCGGCGCGTTGCCAGAGCACGGCGACGGCCGTGCCGGCGCGCCCCGCACCGACGATCGAGATGTCCATCACCCGAGTATCGCAACTCGCCTCGGCCGGCTCGGCCGTGGAGTCACGGCACACGCAGCGGCGGAGCGACCGGCCGGACTCCGCCGGTGGCGTCGGGACCGAGGGGCAGATCGACCAGGCGCGTGCCGTCGGGGAGAGCGGCGTCGGGATCGACGTCGAGCAGCGGCATCAGGACGAACGCCCGTTCATGCATGCGCGGGTGCGGCACGGTGAGGTCGGCGTCGTCGACCGCGAGCGCGTCGAACAGCAACACGTCGATGTCGATCGTGCGAGGACCCCATCGGACGTCGCGCACACGGCCGAGCGCGGCTTCCACACGTTGACACGCGACGAGCAGGTCGTGCGGCGCGAGATCGACCTCGACGCCGAGCACCACGTTGAGGAAGTCGGGCTGCGGCGGCCCCCCGACCGGATCGGTCTCCCAGACCCGGGAGCATCGGGTCGGAATGATGCCCGGTTCGGCGGCGAGCAGGTCCACCGCCCGCTGCAGCGTGTCGAGCCGGTCCCCCAGGTTGGAACCGAGGCCCAGCAGGGCGACCTCGGTCACGGCCCGCCGGCCGGGAGGGTCACGGCCGCTGCGACACCGTCGATCTCAAGGCGTCTTGCCGCGTAGGGCTTGTGGACGACCGCGGTCACCCGGGTCACGTGTTCGAGGGCGAGGACACATTCGGCCACGTCGTGGGCCATCGTCTCGATGAGGTCGTAGGAACCGTCGGCGATCACCGATCGGACCGCCTCGGTGACCCCCCGGTAGTCCGCCGTCGCCTCGATCTCGTCGGCGCCGACCTCGACCTCGATGTCGAGATCGACCACGAAGTCCTGCGGTTCGTCCTTCTCACCGGGGCGCGCGCCGTGACGTCCACTCGACGCGATGCCCGACAGGAACAACCGTGCGGTCGTCATGGGACCGGTGCCTCCTCGTCGCCGTCGCCGCCATCGTCGTCGACGAACCACTCGTCGCGCTCGTCCTCCTCGAGATCGACCCACAGCGGCCGACGTTCCAGCTGCAGCATCACGATGCCGGCGTTCGGATCGCCGTGGCCGTGCGGCGCGTGCGCGTACCTCGCCCGCAGGTACTCGGCGATCATCGGTCCGATCGTGTCCGGAGCCTCGTCCACCAGGAAGTGCCCGCACCCGGGGAGCAGGCCGAGGGTCGACGAGGGCATCGCATCGTTGAGGCGCTCCCCCACGCTCGACGGGTACACGGGGTCGTCCTCGCCCCAGAGGATGAGGGTCGGCGCCTCGATCGCCGCGAGCTCGACCTCACGCCCCGCGAGGCCGCGTCCATCGAGCCCCTCAAGCACGCGAACGAACCGCTCGGGTCCGTCGCCCTCGGCGAACGGATCGGCGTAGGCGTCGAGCACGTCGTCGGGCAGACGGTCACGCAGCACGGCACCGCCCTCGATCGTCTCACGCACCAGCGCGCGAACGACCTCCGAGCTCACGCCCGCCTCCAGGCGCTGCCGCGCCGCCTCGACGCCCGGCGAGGGCCACGCATCGAGCGTGGCGGCGGCCACGAGCACCAACCCGTCGACCCCGTCCCCGTCGAGCGCGAGCAGCTGTGCGACCCCCCCGCCTTCGCCGTGGGCTACGACGGCGAACCGCTCGACGCCGATCTCGGCGAGGATCTCTCGGAGCGTGGCCGCGTGCGAGACGAGATCGAGGGACGCTCCCTCGGCGACCGTCGAGACGCCCGACCCCGGCAGGTCCGGGGCGATCACCCGGAAGCGCGCCGCGAGCAACGGGATGAACTCGCGCCATTGCCACGACGAGGTGGGGAACCCGTGGATCAGCAGCACCGGCGGGCCGTTCCCCTCGTCGTGGAAGGCGACGACCCCAGCCGAGGTCTTCAGCGTGTGAGGCGGCGGCAGCGGGGCCGTCACGACCCGGTCCCTCGAGCGATCGCATCCACCACGCGTACCACCCTGGCCATCTCCAGCACGTCGTGCACCCGCACGACGTCGACGCCGTTGGCCGCGCACCACGCCACGGCGCCGGCCGTGCCCTCCACGCGCTCCGCGGGCCCGTCGACCCCCGTGAGCTCGCCGATGAACCGCTTCCGCGACGCGCCCACGAGCACGGGCACACGGAGATCCCTGAACGACGCGATCGCGCGGAGGAGCGAGATGTTGTGCTCGAGGGTCTTGCCGAATCCGATCCCGGGATCGACGCACAGGCGATCGCGCCGGATGCCCGAAGCCACCGCCGCCCCGAGACGGGACGCGAGGAAGTCGCGCACCTCGGTCACGACGTCGTCGTAGCGCGGATGGTCCTGCATCGTCTTCGGATCGCCGAGCATGTGCATCAACACGAGCCCCGCCCCGGTCTGCCGCACGACCCCGAACATCGCGGGGTCGCGGGCAGCGGTCACGTCGTTCACGATCGCCGCTCCCGCCTCGATCGCGGCGAGCGCGACATCGGGGCGGCGCGTGTCGACGCTGAGCGCGACGTGTGCGGGCGCCGCCGAGGCGAGCCCCGCGACCACCGGCACCACGCGTGCGAGCTCCTCGTCGATCGACACGGGGTCGGAACCGGGCCGCGT
>Ga0210076_1000357_pt1 | contig 10554 bp, 9 predicted proteins | sample MayberryNW_Catta_3_FD_184876 | JGI IMG/M metagenome (GOLD analysis project Ga0210076, IMG submission 184876) | Wetland microbial communities from San Francisco Bay, California, USA, that impact long-term carbon sequestration -... | ecosystem: Environmental > Aquatic > Marine > Wetlands ... | reverse complement strand
GACGACGTCGCCGGCATGGATGTACCCGGCCGACGGGGCCCGCTACATCACCGGGAACGACCCGGCGCACCGGGGCGGCGACGTGTGGGCCGCAGACGCGGCGATCGAGGTCATGCGCAACGACCCCGGCTGGGACGGCATGCTCGTGAGCATGCCGGCGATCGACAAGACCGGGCACATGTGGGGCACCGACGACGCCGGGCCGTCGGGGGTCGGCGACGACGTCTACGACTTCGCCCACCTCCCGAAGAGCGCGAAGATCGCCGACCGTCAGGTCGGGAAGCTCCTCGACGAGCTCGACACGCTCGGCATCGCGAAGGAGACGCTCGTCGTGCTGACCACCGACCACGCCGGACAGACGGCGCGTCGCTATCACGGGCTCGACGGGCCCGACCGCGGGAACTTCAACTGGTACTACGGCGAGGATGCCGACGAGGTCTACAAGGACCCCAGTCCCGCGATCGAGGGGCTGGTGACCGCGCTCGACGGCAACGTCGACTTCTCCTACCAGGACGGACACATCGGCGTCTGGTTGAACGACCGGTCCGGAGCGAAGAAGCGCCAGGCGGCGAGGGCGCTGGCCGACCTACCCGACGTGATCGCCACGTACGCGCGCAACGGCGAGCGCTACGCGGAGCGGACCCGCTCGCTCGCCGGAGCGACGCGGGTCGAGAAGGCGTGGTTCCGCAATCACGCACAGCGGCTCGTGAACACGATGGCCGCAGCCGACGGCAACGGTCCCGACGTGGTCGGCCTGCTGCGCGACCACACGTCGTACGGAGTCGAGGGGGACCACGGGGGGCACCAGAAGCAGATCCAGCGGATCCCGGTCGTCTTCCACTGGCCGGGGCTGAGATCGGGCGCCCGGCCGGGCGTCGCGATCCGGTCGGTCGACATCATGCCGACGATCCTGCGACTGATGGGCATCCCCTCCGACCCGAGCCACCCGATGGACGGGAGGAGGATCGCGCTCCCGAACGCGTAGCGGCGGCCGAGCCCGTCCCGTCACTCGCCGAGGCGATGAGGCTGGGCGGGCTCGGCGCCGGGGCGCTCCGCGAGCCAGATCGCGGGCAACGGCGTCTGGAACACGACGTCGGGTACCTCCGGGGGCTCGCGCCAGGGCAGCGGTTCGCGGAGCCCGACGATGTCGTCGGGACGGATGGGGATGCGGTTCAGCCGTCGGCCGGTCGCCGCGCGCACCGCGGCCGCCACCGCCGCCGGGGCGACGATCGTCGACGGCTCGCCGACGCCCTTGGCCCCATACGCGACGCCGGGCTCGGGATCCTCGATCACCTCCGAGACCATCGCGGGCATGTCGAGGATCGTGGGGATCAGGTAGTCGGTGAACGATCCGTTGCGGATCGCGCCGCCCTCGAGCACCAGCTCCTCCATGAGCGCGAACCCGACGCCCTGGGCGGTGCCGCCCTCGATCTGACCGGTGACCCCGGCCGGGTTCAGGGCGTGGCCGACGTCCTGCACGGCCGCGATCTGCAGCACGCGCACGAGACCCAGTTCCTCGTCGACCTCCACGACCGCGCGTTCGGCCGCGAATGCGAACGCCACGTGCACGTCACCCTGCCCCAGCTCGTCGAACCCTTCGACCTGACGATGGCGATACACCTCGGTGGCCGACACCGGGGGCTCGAGCAGGGTTGCGATGTCGCCCAGGGGAACGCCTTCCAGCAGGATGCGGCCGTCGACGACCTCGACGTCGGCACCGGCGGGAAGTCCGAGCGCGGCTCGTGCGCGGGCGAGCAGCTCGCCTCGCACGGCGACGCAGGCGGCGTGCACGGCGCCGCCAGCCATCATCGTCTGGCGTGACGCGGAGCTGGACCCGGCCGAGCCGATCCGCGTCGTGTCGTGCGGCGCGAAGCGCACCTCGCCGACCCCGAGCTCGGTGCGCGCGATCTGGGTGAGCACGGTGAGCAGGCCCTGGCCGACCTCGACAGCCGCGGTGCGGATCTCGGCGAGCGGTCCCTCGGGTCCGGCCGAGAGGGTCACGCGCGCCTCCGCGGAGTCGTCGAAGCCCTCGCTGTAGGCGAAATTCTTGTAGCCGATCGCGAACCCGACGCCGCGGCGCAGGGTGTCGGGGCCCGCGACGTTGCCGGCGCCTCCGGGCAGTTCGAGCACGTCGGGAGCGGCCGAGCGCGGCGGCGGTTCGGGGATCGCCGCGCAGCGGCGGACCAACTCCTCGACCGGGGCGCTCGATCGCAGCACCTGCCCGGTGGGCATCACGGACCCGGGGCGGAGCACGTTGCGCAGGCGCAGCTCGATCGGGTCGATGCCGAGCGCGTCCGCGAGGCGGTCCATCTGGGCCTCGTGACCGAAACAAACCTGGGGCGCGCCGAACCCGCGCATCGCCCCGCACGGCGGGTTGTTCGTCGAGACCGCGGTGCCGTCGATCGCCGCGTTCGGCACCGCGTAGGGGCCTGCGGCGAACGTCGAGGCGTTCGCGATGACCGCCGTCGACGACGACGCGTACGCGCCGCCGTCGATCAGCAGGCGCGCCCGCACGACCACGAGCCGTCCGTCGCGCGCCGCGCCGTGTCGCAACCAGATCCGCGCGGGGTGGCGGTGCACGTGTCCCAGGAACGACTCGGCCCGGTCGTAGACCATCTTCACCGGGCGGCCGGTGTGGCGGGCGAGCATGCAGGCGTGGATGTGCAGGTGCAGGTCCTCCCGCGATCCGAAGGCCCCGCCCACGCCCGCGAGGTGCACCCGCACGAGCTCCTCGGGCAGGCCGAGGCAGGGAGCGATCTGGCGCCGGTCGGCGTGCAACCACTGGGTGGTGACGTACAGGTCGACGCCGCCGTCGTCGGCGGGGACCGCCAGGCCGGCCTCGGGGCCGAGCGCGGCCTGATCCTGCATGCCGGTCTCGTAGTAGCCCTCGACCCAGACGTCGGCGTCGGCTCCTGGGTCCCCGTGCTCGATGTGGATGTGACGGAGCACGTTCCCCCACGGGTGCAGCTCGGGGGCACCCGGCGCCGTCGCCTGCTCCATGTCGGTGATCGCCTCGAGCGGTTCGTAGGTCACTCGCACCGCGTCGGCCGCGCGCCGGGCCGTTTCGGGGTGATCGCCCGCGACGACGACGACGGGCTCGCCGACGTAGCGGACCACGTCGTCGGCGAGCACGGGCTGGTCGGGGAACTCGAGGCCGTACAGCCGCTCGCCGGGCACGTCGTCGGAGACCAGCACGGCATGCACGCCCGGGATCGCGAGCGCCGGCCCGATGTCGACCGAGAGGATGCGCGCGTGGGCGTGGGGGCTCCGCACCGTGCGAGCCCACAGGGCGCCGTCGGCCCAGAGATCGCTGCCGTAGGCGAACGCGCCGCGCACCTTCGGCTCGCCGTCGGGCCGGGAGATCGACTCCCCGATGCCGCCCCGTGGGCGATCGACGAACGTCTCCATGTCGCTCATGGTTCCCCGAGACGCCGCCTCGCGAGTCGGACCGCGTCGAGGATCTTCACGTAGCCCGTGCACCGGCAGAGGTTGCCGGAGAGCGCCTCGCGCGTCGCGAGCTCGGACGGGTCGGGATCGCGCTCGAGCAGGTCCGTGACCGCGACGACGAGTCCCGGCGTGCAGAACCCGCATTGCACCGCGCCCGAGTCGAGGAACGCCCGCTGCACGGGGTGCAGGTCCCCCTCGTCGCCGGCGAGGCCGTCGATCGTCCCGACGTCTCGGTCGTGAGCCTGTGCGGCCAGCACGAGGCACGAGCACGCCAGCACCCCGTCCAGCCAGACCGTGCACGAGCCGCACTCGCCTTCCTCGCAGGCGTTCTTGGAACCGGTCAGTCCGAGGTCGTCCCGGAGCATCGAGAGGAGGCTCGAGCCCTCCCACGCATCGGCCTCGCGCCACTCTCCGTCGACCCGCAGCCGCACGAGCACGGCATCAGCCTCCGAGCCGCCGGCCGAGCGTGCGGGTGAGTGCCCGAGCGGCGAGCACGCGGACCGCGTGGCGGCGGTAGGCGGCGGTGCTCCGCACGTCGTCGATCGGGCGAGCGGCCGCCGCGACGAGCTCCCCGAACCGGGCCGCCGCGGTCTCGGCCGGCCGACGGGAGGGGTCCCCCCACCCGCCGGCCTCCTCGATCGCGTCGTGGGCGAACGCCTCGGCGTCCGGCGCCCGCAGCACCACCGGTCCCACGCTGCCGATCGCCACCCGAACGGCCCGGGCGCCCTCGTCGACCTGCACGCAGACGCTGCAGATCGAGATCACCATCGCGTTGCGCGGGCCCACCTTGGCGAACGTCGACGGCCCGGTCGGAGTGGGCCAGCTCGCACCAGCGATCAGCTCCCCCGGGACGATGGCGGTCGTCTTGGGACCGGTGAGGAACTCATGCCAGGGCAGGGAACGTCGCCCCACCGCCGAGACGAGCTCGATGTCGGCGTCGCGCGCGGCCAGCACCGGGATCAGGTCGCCGGCCGGCGAGGCCGTGCCGAGGTTCCCGCCCACCGTGCCTCGGTTGCGGATCTGCGGCGAGCCGACCGCTCGCGCCGCCTCGGTCAGGGCGTCGTCGCCCGGCGAGTCCGCGAGGACCCGCGAGTACGTCACCCCGGCCCCGAGCACCACCCGACCGTTGCGGTGCCACGACTCGAGCTCTGCGAGGCGGGAGACGTCGACGATCGCCTCGGGGCGCTCGTCGCCCCGGTTCAGCGCGACCATCAGGTCGGTGCCGCCGGCGATCGGGCGGGCGTGCGGCCGCTCCGCGAGGCTCCCCAGCGCCTGGTCGAGCGTGCCGGGCAGCAGGACCTCCACGGGCACCAAGCGTAGTCGGTCGCGTCCGGCCAGGCTCTGCCTACTGCCAGGCGCCGATGATCGCGGCGGCGACCACGATCCCCACGATGTGGTACCCGGCGTTGACCGCGCCCCAGACCATGGGCTTCGGCTTGGTCGACTCGAACGTCGCGGTGACGAGCGAGATCGCGAACGCGAAGCCCACCGCCGCGACCACGCCGAGGACGAGCCCCTCGCCCAGCGTGTCGGTTCCGGTCGCCTGGGCCAGCATGCCGAGCGCGATCGCCGACAGCAGGCTGCCGATCAGGGGCACGGCGTAGATCGCGACGCGGGGTCCTTCCCCCGTCTGCTCCTGGGTGAGCCCACCCGCCGCCATCCACATATCGCCGAAGACGAGCGGCGAGTACCAGAGGGCCCCGACCGCGAAGTACGCGATCGCTCCCACGACGACGGCGAGCAAGTTGAGGTCGCTCAGCGTGTCGAAGCTCATTGGCTTCCCCCCTTCCGTGCGGTGCCCTGCGCACCCTATTCCCGGAGGCGGCATCGACGGAAGTAGGCTCCCGATCGCGTCGACGCTTCGCTCGACGGATCCGCGATCGACCCACTGAGAGGAGTCCCGATGGAGCTCGAGATCAGACGCTTCGATCGACCGGACGAGCGCAGGGAGTTCCCGCTCGGATCGTTCGAGCTCGTGGAGCTCGGCGGCATGACGGTCGGCCGGGCGAGCTACGAGCCCGGCTGGAAGTGGTCGGAGCACGTGGGTGCCGCGACCGGCGCGACGCTCTGCGACGTGCAGCACATCGGGCTGGTGGTCTCCGGACGCGCGGCCGTGCGCATGGCCGACGGGACCGAGCTCGTGATGGAACCCGGCGACCTGTTCGCGATCCCCGGCGGGCACGACAGCTGGGTCGTGGGGGACGAGCCCTACGTCTCGCTGCATCTGCAGGGTGCGACGACCTACGCTGCGGCGGAGCCCGGCTCGGGTTAGGCCCCCTCGCGCGGAGCGCGGCGTGATCGATACTCGATCCTCTGTGAGAGGGTCGATGTATGCCTGAGCCTGCCATCGAGGCGGAGGGACTCACGAAGCGCTTCGGCGACGTCGCGGCGCTCGACGGCATCGATCTGCAGGTCGAGGAGGCAACGGTCTTCGGCATGCTCGGTCCCAACGGCGCCGGGAAGACCACGGCGGTCCGCATCCTCGCGACGATCCTGCGGCCCGACGCGGGTCGGGCCGAGGTGCTCGGGCGCGATGTCGTTCGTGACCCCGAGGGGGTGCGACGCCGCATCGGGCTCGCCGGGCAGTACGCGGCCGTCGATCCGAACCTCACGGGCCGGGAGAACCTGCGCATGGTCGGGGTGCTCGGTCAGATGCCGCGGGCGTCGATCGCCCCGCGAGCAAGCTCGCTGCTCGAGCGATTCTCGCTCACCGACGCGGCCGATCGTCCCCTGCGCACGTACTCGGGGGGCATGCGCCGCCGCCTCGACATCGCCGCCTCGCTCATGCCGAGCCCTCCGGTGCTGTTCCTCGACGAGCCGACGACCGGGCTCGATCTCACCAGCCGCAACGAGCTGTGGGCGATGATCCGTGAGCTCGTCGACGAGGGAACGACGGTGCTGCTCACCACCCAGTACCTCGAGGAAGCCGACCAGCTCGCCGGGCGGGTGGCGGTGATCGACGGCGGCCAGGTCATCGCGAACGACGAACCGACCCGTCTCAAAGCCGAGATGGGCGATACCGTCGTCGAGATGAGCTTCGCCGACGAGGCGGTAGCCGAACGGGCGGTGGGTCTGCTCGCCGACGGTGGGCTCGGCAAGATCGAGCGAGAGCATCGCACCGTTCGGGTCTCCTCGAACCGTGGCGCGCACGTGCTCGTCGACGTGCTGCGACGGTTCGATGCGGACGGCGTCGAACCCGCGACCTTGGCGGTGCGCGAGCCGAGCCTCGACGACGTGTTCCTCGCACTCACCGGCCACCGCGCCGAGGCCGCGGACCCGGACGAGCCGGCCGAGGGAGGCGCCGCATGAGCGCCGGCACGGTCGAACTGCCCGCCGAGGTCGCGCTCGACCGTCGCATCCCCTTCGCGACCGTGCGCGACACCTTCGCGCTCGTGCAGCGGAACCTCATCGCGTACCGCCGTGTGCCGCAACTCCTGGTCTTCTCGACGATCCAGCCGATCGTGTTCGTGGTGATGTTCCGCTACGTGTTCGGCGGCGCCATCGGGGCGAGCCTGCCGCCCGGCGTGCCCTACGTCGACTTCCTGATGCCGGGCATCTTCCTGCAGACCGTGGTCTTCGGCGCGATCGCCACGGCGATCGGCCTGGCCACCGACATGAAGAGCGGGCTGATGGAGCGGTTCCACGCGCTGCCGATGGCGCGCTCGGCCGTGCTGTCCGGTCGTACACTCGCCGATCTCGCGCGCAACGTGTTCGTGGTCGCCCTGATGGCCCTGGTCGGATTCCTGGTGGGATGGAGGATCCACACCGACGTCTGGGGGTTCCTGGCCGGGGGCGGGCTCGTGCTGCTGTTCGGATTCTCGCTGTCGTGGATCTTCGCGACGATCGGGCTTGCGGTCGGCGACCCCGAGACGGCGCAGGCGGCCTCGTTCCCGGTGCTCGCGCCGCTCGTGTTCGCCTCGACGGCGTTCGTGCCGCTCGACACGATGCCTTCGTGGCTGCAGCCCTGGGCCGAGCACCAGCCCGTGTCGGTCACGGCCTCGGCCGTGCGGGCCCTCACCCTCGGCGGGCCGGCGGCGGGCGACGTGATCGCGTCGCTCGCCTGGAGCGTCGGGATCATCGCGGTCTTCGGGGCGCTCTCGGTGCGGCTCTATCGCCGCGCCGTGTGAGGTCTTCTCACTCGGGCGACCCGGTGGACCGGACGTCGATCACCCCGCCGACCTGTTGGAGCGCCTCGATCAGCTCCTCGGGCCGCCGCCGCCCTTCGGCGTCGAGGGTGACCGTGACGATGTCGCGGGGCTCGTCCGCGCGAGCCAGATCGAGGTTCGAGACGACGTAGCCGAGGTCCGTCGTGGCCGAGAGCACCTCCCGCAGGATGCCCTGGCCGTCGTGGTAGCTCACCTCGAACGTCGTGAGCGAATATTGCGACGTGGGCAACCGCCGGACGAGCGGTGTGTAGACGAACGCGACGACCATGTGGATCGCGGTCGCCGCGATCGCGAGCATCCACAGGCCCGCCCCCGAGGCGAGGCCGACGGCGGCCGTCAGCCAGATCGTGGCGGCCGTGGTGAGTCCCCGCACCCCGTCGCGCCGCAGGAAGATCACGCCGGCGCCGATGAAGCCGATGCCGGTCACGACCTGCGATGCGACTCGGGTGGCGTCGGTGCCGAGCGATCGTCCCCCGAAGCCGTACCAGCCCGCGAGCGTGAACAGCGCGGCGCCCACGCCCACGAGCGTGTGCGTCCGCAGCCCCGCACTCTTCTGGCGCAGCTCGCGCTCGATCCCGATGACCGAGGAGAGGACGAACGCGATGCCGAGCGATGCGAGTCCGGTCGTGTCGAGATCCAGCGCGCCCTCCCGTCGTCGACGGGATGCTACCGCCGCCCCGGCGATGCGAAACGCTGCGCCGCCGACCACGCAGGCTCTCAGGTTCTTCCCAGCGGCCTCGGCTACGCTCGCGCCGAGATGACGCACGAGGCTGCAGCCGAGCCCTCCTCGCACGGTTCCGCCCGTGTGCTCGTCGTCGACGACGAGTCCAACATCACCGACCTCGTCACGACCGCGCTGCGCTACGAGGGGTTCGAGGTCGCCTCGGCGCACGACGGCAGGGAGGCGCTCGCCGCGGTCGAGTCGTTCCGTCCCGATCTGATGGTGCTCGACGTGATGCTGCCCGACGTCGACGGGTTCGAGGTGCAGCGCCGGCTCCTCGACCGCGGCCAGCCGACGCCAGTGGTATTCCTTACGGCGCGCGACGCGACGGAGGACAAGGTCCGGGGCCTCACGATCGGCGGGGACGACTACGTCACGAAGCCGTTCAGCCTCGACGAGTTGGTGGCGCGCATCCGATCGGTCCTGCGGCGCGTGCAGGGCGCGATCCCCGCGGTCGACCGCCTGCGGTTCGCCGACCTCGAGATGGACGAGGACGCGCACGAGGTTCGGCGCGGGAACCGCTCGATCGAGCTCACGGCCACGGAGTTCAGCCTGCTTCGGTTCCTGCTGATGAACCCTCGGCGGGTGCTCTCGAAGGCGCAGATCCTCGACCACGTGTGGCACTACGACTTCGGCGGCGATCCCGCGATCGTCGAGACGTACATCAGCTACCTGCGCAAGAAGGTCGACGCCGCCGAGCCGCCCCTGATCCACACGGTGCGTGGCGTCGGCTACGTGCTGCGCCTGCCGCCGGAGTAGGTCGTGTCGCTCCGCGCCCGGTTGCTGTTGGTCACCGTCGGGCTCGTGGCCGCGGGGCTCCTGGTGGCCAACGTGGCGACGTTCCAGTTCACGCGGACGTTCCTCGAGCGGCGGGTGGACGAGCAGCTCACCGCGGCGCGGCCGTTCGCGGCCACGGCCCTGACCGACGGTGGGTCGTTCGGCCAGCCGCCCCCCGGGGTCGTGGTGCCGCCCGGCACGTACGCGGAGTTCCGCAGCGAGCAGGGTGAGGTGGTGGCGGCGACCACGTTCGGCTACGAGGAAGCCGTGCCGGCGCCGCTGCCGGCCGATCTCCCGGCCGGCGGCGACGATCGCACCGTCGGCTTCACCGTGGGCGAGGGGGGCACGTCGTGGCGGGCGCTCGCCACGACGCTCCCCGGCCTGGGAACGCTGATCGTCGCGGTCCCGCTCACCGAGACCAACGCCACGCTGCGGCAGCTGCTGGGCGTCGAGCTCGTGGCGAGCGCGCTCGTGCTCGCCTCGGCGATCGGGCTGGCCCTGTGGCTCGTGCGCCTCGGCCTGAGGCCGCTCGAGGACATGGGAGCGACGGCCGACGCGATCGCGGCGGGCGACCTCTCCCGTCGCGTGGCGCCGGCCGAGACCGCCACCGAGGTCGGACGGCTGGGCATGGCGCTCAACGGCATGCTGTCCCAGATCGAGGCCGCGTTCGAGCAGCGAACCCGGAGCGAGGATCGGCTGCGTCGGTTCGTCGCCGACGCGTCGCACGAGCTTCGGACCCCCCTCACGTCGATCCGCGGCTACGCGGAGCTGTTCCGCCGCGGCGCCGAGGCTCGGCCCGAGGATCTCGCCAGGTCGATGGCGGCGATCGAGACCGAGGCCGCTCGCATGGGTGTGCTCGTCGACGACCTGCTGTTGCTGGCACGGCTCGACCAGGGCCGCCCGCTCGAGCTCGAGCGCGTCGACCTCGGGACGGTCGCCGGCGAGGCCGTCGGCGCGGCGCGGGCGATCGATCCGAGCCGCGAGGTGTCGCTGGAGATCGAGGGCGAGGTCGTGGTCGACGGGGACGCCGGCCGGCTGCGCCAGGTGCTCGACAACCTGCTCGACAACGCCCGTGTGCACACCCCCGACGGCACGCCCGCCCACGTGCGCGTGATCCGGCAGGGCGACGACGTACTCGTCACCGTGTCCGACGAGGGCCCCGGTCTCTCGCCGGAGGCGCGCCGCCGCGTGTTCGAACGCTTCTACCGTGACGACGGAGCTCGATCGCGGGAGACGGGGGGTGCCGGGCTCGGCCTGGCCATCGTCGCCGCCATCACCGAGGCGCACGGAGGCGCCGTACGGGTCCTCGAGGGAGACGGGGGAGCGGCGTTCGAGGTCCGGTTGCCGGCGGTGCACGCCGCGGGCTCCTGATGCGACACTCCCCGGCGTGAGCGAACCCGAGCTGCTCGAGCTTCCCGACCGCGCCGCGTGGCGCCGGTGGCT
>Ga0210076_1000354_pt1 | contig 10594 bp, 10 predicted proteins | sample MayberryNW_Catta_3_FD_184876 | JGI IMG/M metagenome (GOLD analysis project Ga0210076, IMG submission 184876) | Wetland microbial communities from San Francisco Bay, California, USA, that impact long-term carbon sequestration -... | ecosystem: Environmental > Aquatic > Marine > Wetlands ... | reverse complement strand
AAACGCTTTATGGCATTTGCCCGCCTGCCGATGGTCGATATGGACGATTGCGTGCGCGAACTCGAGCGCTGCTACGAGGACTTGAAGATGCACGGTGTCATGATGCCGACCAACGTCGCCGGAAAGTATATCGACGAAGCGGAATTTAATCCCTTTTGGGAAGCGCTCGCGGCTCACGACAAACCGCTGTTTCTTCATCCGTGCAACGCGCCGTGCCAGCCGAATTGGGACAAGTATTCGCTGCACCAGAAAATCCTCTGGCCGACCGACAGCACGCTGGCGATCTCACGGATCGTCTACGCCGGCATCTTCGACCGCTATCCGAAACTCCGAATGATCGCGTCACATCTGGGCGGCATGATTCTGCTCTATCTCGACCGGCTCAACTGGCGCGAAGGCAATCCGGTCTGCAAAGAGGAGCCGGAAACCTACTTCAAGAAGCTTTACTACGATACCGCCGGGCCGATTCGCGCCGCGTTTATTAAACTCGTCTATGAGACCGCCGGCGCCGATCAGATCCTGTTCGGCGCCGATTACCCGCACGGGCGCGGTGGGCGCGATGATCAGTTTTACCCAATGACCCTAAAAGCGATGGAAGAGTTGGACATACCGCAGGGAGATAAAGAGAAGATTTATTCGCTGAACGCTAGAAAACTGCTCGGAATCTAGAGGCGTTCGCGGCGGAGAATGGACCGGCGCCTGTCGCTCGCAGGTCAGCGTCATCATCCACATTCGTTTATCAATTCCGACGCTCCGAGGGTCCGCCCCGTCGTTCCTTGCTTTTGGGCGAAAATCCCAGCGATTTTTGGACTGGACCCTCGCTGGGTTACATGCGAGGGTGACCACGAAGTTCCGCCAGCATATAAAATGTGCCCCACAGTTCCAACTGTAAACCCATCAGGAGAAGAGATGACTATTTTGTTTCAAAACATCGTGCCGAAAAATTCCGGCGCCGCGTTCGAATTGAAAAAAGGGCAACGATTGAGAATCGCCGGGAAGAGCATCGTCGATTTCGTGGCGTTCAATCTCAATGATTTGACCGAGCGGTTCGATCAGGCCCGGACGAAAAGCAATCAGGTCAAGATTTTCATCAGCACCGGCGACGTCCTCTATTCGAAAAGAAACAATCCGATGCTGACGATTGTCGAAGACACTTTCAAGGAAGGGCGGCACGATCTCCAGAAGGGGATGTGCAGTCGCAAGCGCTTCGAAATGGTCGCCCAGGGGCAATCAAGGCGCGTGTTCGCCGAAGGCGTCGACATCAACCCGAAGAAGGCGGAGGAGATTCCGGATCATGGCTGCTGGGAGAATCTCAGCAATGCCGTGAAGCCGTGGGATATCGCTGCCGATGATGTGCCAAGCCCGTTCAACATTTTCCAGTGCATGCGCATCGACCCCGACACCGGCATCATGTACGACACGATGATACGGCCGAAGGCTGAGGCGCATGTCGACTTCAGAGCGGAAATGGACCTGCTCGTCGCGGCCAGCGCCTGCCCGGAGTCGGGCCGGGGCCAGGCGATTCGAGTGGAGATTTACCACGAATGAAAATTAAGATCCGGAATTGAACCGCAAGGAACGCAAAGGACGCAAAAAATATACAAGGGGCGGTTTCAAACCCGCCCCTTGTACGGCGATTGCAGCAGCCGCAGGCCGTTCGCCATCATGCCGACACTTCGAATGTAATCATTTGCCGATCGGCCTTGTGATAGGCGCCAACGCAAGCGGCCTCGGATCTTTCCGCCGGGGGTGCAACGATCCGGGTGCGCGCTGAAAATCGCAGCGGGCTCATATCGAAGGGATACGGATCCATGATGACCGATCCAGCCCCGTTGGGGCGGAGAGTTAACCTTACAGTTTTGTCACTGTCGTAGGAAACCCGCACCGGGGCGATGGCATACTCCTTAAACTGATCCTCGGAAGTATAACCGTCGCAACAGAAGTACAGCGAAAGCAGGTCGAAAATCTGCAGCGCCATGTAATTATACGCCAGCTCGCTTTCAAAGCCGGGGTGGTTGGCGGCGAGTGCTTTCTTCGCTTCTTCCTGTTTGGCTTCGAGCGCCTTCTTGGCATTTTGCACGGCCTGACTGCGCTCGCGCAGCCTGCCCGCCGGCTCGGTGAAAATATTATAGCGATTGTGCCAGAGGCCGGTGCGGTGCATGGACACGAGCAAGCCGGCGTAGGGATCTCGTGAACTGAGCCAATCGACGTTTTTTGCGTAGGCATTTAGCTCGATTGGCTCGAAGGACGGGATGTCTTCGCGATGAGCGTAAGGGCGGCCCTTTTCGATGTTCATGGGCGGTGTGCCCTCCCACTCGCGATAACCGCTGTCGTGATAGGTCGTCGCGAAAACCATGGTCTGGTACGGCCGTAGTTGGGAAAATCGCGCGTTGCCCCAATGAGCGGCGAATTGCGCGGACAGTTCGGCGTGATCTTCCTGGAGACTTACGTAGCAGCGTCCGTCTTTGAGTTCCCGTATGACCATCTTAGCCTCCTTGGCTGTTACTCGTTTCTAATCAAAACGGCAGACCACGAAAGAACACGAAGGTCACGAAGGTTCGGATGATTTATGATCTCCAAGCTTCGTGCTCTGACCTTCGTGGTTAAGTGTCTGTTTCATTGATTCGGTTCTCTTGCGTGCTTTTCGTCCTTTGCGGTTAAAATATTTACGATTCTTCTGCTTGTGATCTTTGCGCCCTCTGTGTTGAATTCTTTGTTAGTCCGCTTAAATCGTTCTGACTGCCGGTACTGCGGTCACGCCGAGCTCGGCCGCGAGCTCGGTCAGCTCCGACCAGGTAGAGTCGTCGATTTCCACGCCGTCTTTTATCTGCTGCTCTTGTCTGCGCCGGCCGGACTCTCCCGGTATAAGGATTTCGTCAAATTCCGGCGCACATGGCGACGACTTGATAAAATCGATCAACTCGTCGACTTTGTCGTAGAAGTCGTTCAACCGTTGGAACTCCTCGATGGCGACGGCCTGGAGAAAAACGCCGTTCACGCCGTGGCCGCCTTTTTTCCACCAGGATCTCCCCAGGCCGTTGCCGGAGAGCAGCCCGCCGAGTATTTCCGTCACCAGCGCGACGCCGGAGCCCTTATAGCCGCCGAAAGGCAAAAACACGCCGCGCGGCGGGCCGCAAAAAGTCTCGAAGTCGCGGGTCGGTTTTCCGTGCCCGTCGAGAATCGCGCCGTCGGGAATCGGCTGTTTTTTTGCCACGCGTTTTTGAATCTCACCCATGCTCATCGATGCGGTGGCGAAGTCGAGAATGATCGATCGGCCGTCGCGGGCTGGGATGCCAAAGGCCATCGGGTTCGTGCCGATGATCGCTTTCATGCCGCCATAAAGCGTCGTCGTCGCGGAACCGACGCTCACCGCGCCCATGCCGATCATACCCTGTTCGGCTGCCATTTCCATATAATCGGCGAGCCGTCCGGTGTGCCCGGCGCGGCGCAGGCAGACGATGCCGGCGCCATGGTGCTTGGCTTTTTCGATCGCGATTTTCATCGCCATGCAAGCCGCGGCCTGACCGATGTAGTGCTTGGCGTCGATCACGGCCGTGATCATGCCTTCATGTTCGACTTGCGGCGTTGCGCTGAGATCGTAGGTCTTGTTCTCGATAAACGCCAAATACTGAGGCACGCGCGTGACGCCGTGACCGGCGTAGCCGCGCACTTCCGCTTTAACCAGCAGCGCGGCGACCAAGCCGGCATCCCCCGGCGGCATACCGCCGGCGCCGAGTAATTGAGTGCAGAATTTTATGAGTTGGTTGTGATCGATTTTTGCCACGATGCCGGCCTTCAAGAACCGAGATCTGCTTGCGCCAAATCGTCAAGGCGCAAAGTTCTAATTTGTTTTTCCTTCGCGTCTTTGCGCCTTCGCGCGAGATATCGCGATATTTTGCTTGCGCCTCCGGTGCACTCGGCTTTGCGCCAGTATTTCGGCTGCACTCCGATCATCTCTTGTGCGCCGGAAAATAGCGTTCCAGCCAGTCTGCGACGATCCGCGTCAGGCGCGGGTTTTCCTCGCTGAACGTAAAATGGTCGATGTCCGATAGCAAGTGAAGCTCCGCCGGCTGTCCGGCGCGCTTGAACATCTCGATGGATTCATAGGTCGGCGTGACCGAGTCATTGGCACTATGGAGCAATAGCAGCGGGCGCGGCGCGATGTTGCCGACCTGATCGTCGGCGCGAAAGTCGTTCATGCTCTGCGCCGTCTCGGCGGGAAATTCCATGATCGAGCCGTGGCTCATACGATTGCGCAGTTTTTCCGGGATTGGCACGATGTCGTAGCGCGGCACCATCAGCGATTTGCCGGTGCGCTCGCGATACCGTTTTCCTTCTTCCAGCATCGCGGTGAACTTGGCCCATGCCTCGGGCGTCGGGTGCTGGCCGCGAAATTTGCGCTCGCCGTCGCCCCAGCCGCCGCAGGAAATCACCGCGGCGATGCGGCGGTCGGCGCCGCCGGTGAAAACTGCCACGGCCGCGCCGAAGCTGCTGCCGACCAAGCCGATCCGCTGCGGATCGACTTCGGTACGGGTGGCCAAGTAAGACAGCGCGTTGCGAGTATCGGCGACCTGATCGAGACAGATGATTCTACCGCGCTCGCCTTCGCTGTCGCCGCAGCCGCGAAAGTCGATGCGCAGCGTGACGTAGCCCCATCCGCTCAATTGCTTGGCGACCACGAGCTGGCCCGAACCGTCTTTATTGCCGCCAAACCCATGGAGCACGATAAACGCTGGCCGGCGCTCGCCAGGCTTCAAGTCAGGCGGAGTTTCGAGGATACCCGCCAGCTTGAGGCCATCCGATTGGAAGGTAATTTTTTCTTCCATGAGTTTCGCTCCTCCCTCGCTGCCGTGAAGGGCTCAGCATACTTCGCCCCTACGGGCGGCGGCCCCACAGCTCTTTTAGAAAACCGCTCGTGTCGAGTCGTTCAGCAAAACTGTTGTCGATGATCTCTGCAGGTGTTTTTCTGATTTGCGCGCCGTCCTCGCGTGCGATCTCGACCGCCTCGGCAACCGCATTCGCGGGCACTATCAGCCGCCGGTTGACCAGCGACTTGGCGTAGGCATCATACGCGGATTGCAGGACTTCCTGATCATTGAGGCTCAGAACTTTGGCCAACGCGGCTTTGCCCTTGTCGGGATTCATTTCGAGAAAATATACCGCTTCGGCGAGCGCGGCGACGGATCGCTGAATCAAGAGCGGCCGTTCCTTTAGACTTCTTTGGTTCGTGAACATGGAGCTGTAAATGGCCGGAACGTTCAATTCATTCAGATTATAGATCAGGGTGAATCCGTCGCGCTTGGCGCGCACATCCAGGGGCGGTGTTAGAAAAGTCGCCTGCGTAAGTCCCTGCACCATCGCGTTGTATGGTTCGAGCTGGCCTGTGCCGCCGATGTGCATGAGCTTGACGTCCTGCGTGGTCAAATTGAATTTTTTCAGCACCGATTTGGCCAGCCGGTCGGTGAGGCCGCCGGGCCGGGAGACAGCGATCGTTTTGCCTTTGAGATCCTGCGGCCGGCGAATATCCTTGCGGCCCACCAGCACCCAGGGCAGGCCGACGATGGTTGAGCCGATCATTTTGGCATCGGCGCCGGCGGCGATACGCGGGATCATCGGATCGGCGGAGCAATAGATGAACTGAATCTCGTCGGCCGACAAGGCGGCGAGACTGACCACACCGCCCCGCAGGGTCACGTGCTCGATTTTCACGCCATATTTGTCGAAAAGCCCGTTGAACAGCGCGCTGTATAGATGAATGAAGCCGCCGGTGATCGAGCAGGTGCCGACCCGTGCGCTGATCGGTGCTTCGCCGGGTTTGGGGAGGAACGGATTGGCGTAGACGTGGTCGACAATTGCCAAAATCAAAATCGCGATGGCAAGAAGAGGGGAGACGGAGAACATCATTGTTGGCTCATCATCTTACCCGAGTCGGGCACGGAATTATGCCCATGGGCCGGAGAATGTTTCGCCGAGATAGGCGGCGGCGTCTTGATCCAACGTCTCGGGCCAATCGTCGAGCCTGCTTGGCTGCCTGAGTTCCTTCGGCCTCGGCTTTCCTTCCCAGCCGATTTGCTCCATGGCGTAGTAAAGTTGCAGCGTGTGGCCGTCGGGATCACGCACTGTGGCGGAGTACTCGATGCCGGGGTGAAGCTCGTGGGGCAGCGATTCAGTCACTTCGACGCCGTGATCGCGGAAGAATTTTACCGCATCCCTGAGCTGGCGATAGTTGGCGAGCTGCACTCCCAAGGCGGCGCATTTGGAGTGTGGGCTTAATCCGAGGAGGTCACGCAATGAGAACGGCAACAGCGCCAACGAATGGTGCTCGGTATTGGCGCGAAAAAATAAACAGCGCTCGCCCTGGTAAAAAACTTCCTCGGTGAGAATGAACCCCAGTGTATCGCGATAGAACTCCGTCGCCGCGTCGAGATTTTCGGTGAAAAGATACACGGGGCCGAGTCGGACGATCTTGAACGGGCGGGACAGCAGAACACCGTCGACATCGTAGTGCGCCGGCAGACGGTCGAGGTGGCGATAGCCGGAAAAAATGTCGATGCCCCTGGCGCGCGCCTGCTCGACTTCCTCAAATTCCGAAATCTGCGGCAACTCGGGCGGCTGGTCGAAACCGCGATCATACATGGCCTTTGGCTTACTGTGGCCGTTCCAGCCGATTTGCTCGATGCCGTAGTAAAGCTCGTTGCTCTGACCGTCGGGATCGTACAAGTACGTGTGCCAGTTCGATCCCGGCATGTCGCGGCCGGAACGCTGTTGCTTGATGCTGCGCTGATTGAACCATTGAATCGCCTTGCCGACTTCGCGCAGGCTCCCGACCTGCCAGGTGATCTGGTTGACGGTTATCCCCGGCTGCTCGCGCCGGCCGAGCGCGTCGCGCACGCGCTTGGGAAACAGAACCATCGCGTGATGATCGGTGCCGTAGCGCGTGAAATAACCGTTGGGATCGCCGAGACCCGCTATCTGCGCCGGCTCTTTGGCGCGGTGCGAGTAATCGATCACGTCGGAGATGCGAAAGCCAAGTAGGTCGACGTAAAAATGAACGCCCGCTTCCATGTTGCTCAGATTGAAACCGAAATGACCGAGCCGGCGAATTTTGAAGGGCTGGTTTAACAGAACGCCGCCGACGTCGAATGTTTCACGCGCTCCCGGCATCGAACACCTCCGACCAGGTTCGGCCCCTCTATACAATCTTTTTGGCGCGCTCACAACGTGATTGTGAAATTCACTTGCAAGTGCCCAGTTGCTGGTCTATCAATAAACTGGCAAGTGAGCGGAAACCGGTTTTGAACTTTAATCGGCGATAACCAAGGAGGTCCTATGGCGCTGCAAGAACTCCATTCTAACGGTAAAATCCATTGGCCGGGCAGTGCCCGGATTGCGGTGTTTTTGAGCTTCGACTTTCAGGGCGGCGAAGATGTTCGGCCCGACAAAAACGGCAAAATCAATCACGAAGAATACACCCAGGCCGAATACGGGCCCAAAACCGGCATCTACAGAATCTTGCGGATCCTTGCCGCCAACGAAGTAAAGGCGACGTTTTTGACCTGCGGCGGTATCGCCGAGCGTTATCCCGAGGCGGTGGCGGCGATCGTCGCCCAAGGCAACGAAGTCGCCGGGCATGGCTATCATCACGAGGTGGCCCGCGACCTCAGCAAAGACGAAGAACGCACTGTCATCAAACGGACGACCGAAACGATTCTCAGCCGCGCGCAGAAGCGCCCGCTCGGCTGGCGCTCCTGTACCCAGAGCCCGAACAGTTTAGAGTTGCTGCTCGATCAAGCCTATCTGTGGAACAGCAACTCTTTCTCATACGATTTGCCGTTTGTTTGGCAGAACGGCAAGAAAAAAATCGTCGAGTTGCCACGGCAACCATTCGGCGACGGCCGAACCTACGGCCATCGAGACTCGGGAAATCCCAACGATACGTTGGCAATTTGGAAAGCGATGTTCGATCAATTCTATGAGGAATCGGGTACCGCGCCGACGTTTTGCCCGTTCCAATTCCATCCCTACATTTCCAGCCGGCCCGGCCGGGCGAAGGCGTTGTCGGATCTGATCGCCTACATGAAGTCGCACAAGGGCGTGTGGTTTGCGACCGGCAGCGAGATTGCACACTGGTGGCTGGAAAATGAATTTTCCGTCGAGCCGGCGCGCGAACGCGTGTCTAAAGTAGCGTGACGAAGAATGGAGTGATGGAGTATTGGAGTACTGGAGTGATGGGTGACGGACTCAATACTCCATCGCTCCACCACTCCATTACTCCAATCTCAAGATCTGAACCAATAGCGAATCCGTTTTCTCATTCCCCGTCCCAGCCTTCTCTTCAGCTCAAACCAGATCCGTAAGAACCAATTGCGCGAAAACCACGCGAACGAGGACGAGGTGCTGATCCACTGGTGATCGAATTCGAAATGGGCTTTGAATTTGCGGATCTGTAGCGTCTTGCCGAATTTTCTCCGGAAGATCGCCTTAACGCTCACGGCGTTTCGGGTTTCGACAAACACGGTGATGGTTTCGACCGGCAGAAGCGCTCGGATGCGGGCGATCTTTTGCGCGAGGCCGTCTTCGTTTCTGGCACTGACTTCGATGATGTTGCTCAACAGCTCCGGGTCTTGCAGTGACTGGGCGACGATGTCTCGGCGCAACTTGATTTCGTGTCCCTGATCGAGGTCATAGCCCGTCAAGACAAAGTAAGTCTTGTGCTTCGAGGTTTGCATCGACTTCTGCCACCAGTCCAAAGCCCGGTCCAAGCCCGTGCGCGATGCCTGGGAGAGCCGTTGCGGATCCAAGACGCCGTAGGGCATTGCGACGATGACGATGGAAATGGCGAAGTACTCCTTTGCGCGAAGGCGAGCGATCAGGGCTGGTAGATCATCACATCGACCGGCTTGCCGCTCCGACCGCTAAGACCGGACCTGCGCCAAGGGTGACGAGTAAATTCATTTTCGGCGCGAAGGTCCATGTAGTTGCCTTCAGCGGGGCGGACCTGGGTGTGTTCCATTTTGCCGGTTATGCCGTCGATTGTCCTGTACCGGTTTAATTTAAATTGAACGGCTCGGCATGTCTTACGGAATGATGCCGTAGGATTCCACTGTCTTTTTTTTCATTGCAGTCATTCCTCCTTCAGAAAAGACACCAGGTTATTCGCAAATCCTTAGGTGCGCGGCGCATCCACTCCCATCCTTCGGCTGAGCGCATTGGCCGAATGGACTGTGCAAACTCTTCAGCCCGTCAATACGTTCGAGCGAGTGCATTGTCCGGCTAGCGGCTTTTGTAAAGCGAATCGATAAAACCACTTTTTGCGAGCTCGCGAATGAACCTCGATTCGGCAAAGCGTTGCGGCGCCACGCCGGCGGGCAAGGGCCGGCTGGCCGAAATCTCTTCGAGGATGGTTTGGATGGCGGCAGGCGTCGCTTCAGGCACGCGCTTGAAATACTTGGTCGCGTAAATCTCGTAGATTTTTTCAGTAGCCGGTGAGCTCTTTTGCTTCGTGTATTTTTCCAAGACGGCGAGCGCAGCTGCCTTGTCGGTCTTGAAACGGTGAATTCCTTCAACGTAGGCTTTCGTGAAGCGCATGACGAGATCGGGTTGGTTTTTTAGAAGTGACTGGCGTGCCGCGAATGGACCGAATGGATAGACCAGTCCCGAGGCGGCAACGTCGGCGAGCCGGATATAACCCGAAGTTTCTGCATTGAGCGTTTCGGGCCCCGTAGAAAGAACCCCGCTCTGCACCGATCCGCCTTTCAGGGCGGCAAACACCTGCGGTCCCGAGCCGGTTTGAAAGATCGCAACTTCCTTATCGGGCTGCAGATTCCATTTTTTCAGTAAATAGCGCGCGATGAAATCGGTGGTGGCGCCGATGCGGCTAACGCCGAGTTTAGTGCCCCTGAGCTGGCTCGGCTCTTTGATGCTCGGAATCGACCAAAGTTCAAACGGCAGCGAATCAATGCTGGCCCCGAGCAAGACGACATCCGAACCTTGCAAATTTGCCGCTACGGTCGCACCGCCCGCGGTGAATGCGATCGACACATCTCCGGCAATCAACGCTTGTAGCGAAGGCGGGCCGCCGGCGATGTAGATAAACTCGGGATCGATTTGATACTTCTTGAACAAGCCGGCCTCTTGGGTCAGCCAGAGCGGACCGTAAACCACGGCGATCGAAGTGTACGCGATGCGAAGCGTTTCGGCTCTGACCGGCGTTGCCGAGAAAAAGATCAGAAAAAAGAGCGCGGCGACAGCAAAGCGGCGCCCGCTATAAGCCCCCAATGAAGAGTTTTTCATAGGCGTTTTCCCGTGAGCAATCTGTAAGTTAGATTGTTTGGCCTGTCAAGCAATTTGGCACCTCACGGCCTGCTGACGTAGGCGGTAGGAGTATTGGAGTAGTGGAGCAGTGGGCGCGTTTGATCGCGCGCTGGGACGAGGAAGAGTTTGACCGCAGAGAACGCAAAGGACGCAAGGCAGTTGCACCACGAAGCTACGAAGGACCCAGCGCGGCTGCGCCGCAACCGAACTCGGAATAACTCTCGCAAAGGCGCAGAGACGCAAAGGATAAAAGAAATAGATCTTCCGAACTTTGCGCCTT
>Ga0210076_1000353_pt1 | contig 10601 bp, 11 predicted proteins | sample MayberryNW_Catta_3_FD_184876 | JGI IMG/M metagenome (GOLD analysis project Ga0210076, IMG submission 184876) | Wetland microbial communities from San Francisco Bay, California, USA, that impact long-term carbon sequestration -... | ecosystem: Environmental > Aquatic > Marine > Wetlands ... | reverse complement strand
TCGGTCGCCATTTCATATTTTTTCACGAATGAGCATTAGGAAATGTTAACAGAACAGTTAATAGTAAAAGATTTACTTTAAAAAGTATGACAAAATATGTATTGCCTCCAGTTCCGTATGCTTACGATGCACTTGAACCGCATATCGATGCAAGAACTATGGAGATACATCATACAAAACATCATCAAACTTATACAGACAAACTAAATGCAGCTCTCGAAAAATGTCCTCCTGAAATTCAAGAAAAGGACATCGTAGAAGTCTTATCACATATGGATCAAGTTCCAGCAGCTCAAAAAGGTGCAATCAACTTCAACGGCGGCGGATTTGACAATCATAGAATATTTTGGAATAACATGAAACCAAGTGGTGGCGGAGAACCTGGGGGTGCCGTTGCTGACGCAATAAATTCTTCGTTCGGAAGCTTTTCAGCGTTTAAGGAGAAATTCTCTTCAGATACCGCATTGATTCAAGGCAGTGGCTGGGGATGGCTAGTTTATGATCCATCCACAAAAAAAGTAGGATATAAAGCAATGCCAAATCAAACCAGCCCAAGAACTGAAGGGTTAAATCCTCTCTTAGGCTGCGATGTCTGGGAACATGCCTATTATCTCAAATATCAAAATAAGAGGCCTGACTATATTTCGGCTTGGTGGAACGTTGTGAATTGGGACGATGTGGATAAAAATTTAAAGCTAGTAAAATCCTAGGACCGATGTCCTAACTCTACCTTATTTTTATTGAGCAAATATTCTGTGGGTAGGAAAAGCACTAGATAAAGACATTATCGTTTATTCATAGAAATGCGTGACATGCTACAAACAATTTGGATGAAAATTCCACATACTGCTTCAAGGGTTCACCCCTAAACTAGTGCGTGCGTGTTATAGGTAACTGAATAGTAAAACTATCCCCACATAGGACTAACGTCAGACAGGGTAAACCTACTATCTTGCTTCACTATTAGCTGCCCCAGTTGAGCATACATCTGAAGATACCTCATCCCCTTCCCAGTGGTCTTGAATGTGCGTTCTCCTGCAGCATAGTCAATTAGTTCATTTTCTAGCAACAGGACTAGGTACTCTTTCAGAAGGTTATGTGATAGATACGTGCGATAAAGTATCTCCGTTTGCCTAAGACTATTCCCATTAACTGCCTGAAGGATAGATGCGATAATCTCTCCCCTGCTTCGATGGCGATTCTTTATCACGTTAAGTGTGATATGCCTTTCTCGTATAAAATTCTTAGGTCAAGTGAACTAGACAATTAGACTCAACAATCTATCATTTAATCTGGAAAATAGTTATGTTCATTCATCGTACACACAAATGACTCCGAGTCAGTCGACCAAACCTAAAATCACAGCTCAAGAAGAGAATGCCTATATAGGGAGCATGAAGTCTATGCTCTCTTTGAAGGCTCGGGAATTTTATATGACTCAGAGGTTCTTCGATTATATATCTGAACCCTTATTGTGTAGCTTGAGCAAGTATTGATAGCTTCTCCTTTTGATAACCTGGTCAAATTGGATGATGATATTACTAATGAGAAATATGGATATTATCCAGATAGTAGACCAATTAGCTCATTGCTAGATTATGGCTTGATTTTGCTCGATAAACCTCCTGGGCCTACTAGTCATGAAGTCGTCGCATGGGTGAAAAGAATCATCGGAATCAGTAAGGCAGGACATAGTGGGACTTTGGATCCTGGCGCAACTGGACTACTCCCAATTGGACTGGGCGAGGGCACGAAGGCCCTTTCTATATTACTCTTCGGACCGAAGGAGTATTATGCATTGGCAAGGCTACACAGTCACATTAAAGATGATAAACTAGATACCGTGATCAGCCAATTTGTTGGAGATATTTATCAAAGACCACCACAAAGATCTTCCGTCAAGAGAGCGACTCGAGTTCGAACGATATTCGAAATCGAACAACTAGAAAGATATGATCGGCTTATTTTGATGCGTATTCTATCTCAGGCAGGTACGTACATAAGAAAAATAGTATATGATATAGGGGAAATTATTGGGACAGGAGCCACCTTAGTGGAGCTCCGCCGGACACAGGTGAGCAATCTGTCAGAGAGAAAAGATGGCTTGGTTAGAATGCACGATCTAGCTGACGCGCTAGAATTGTACAGGCATGAAGAAGATGATACGAAATTAAGGAGATTGATCAGGCCTATTGAATATTGTATGGATAGTGTTGACACTGTAGTCGTCAGAGATACAGCGATTGACGCCTTATGTCATGGTGCCCAACTCGCAATCCCCGGTATTTTATCTATCTCCAAGGCCCTTAAAGTAGGGGACATTGTTGGAATTTATTCTATGAAAGGGGAGATTGTAGGCTTAGGAGAAGCCGCAATGACAAGAGAGGAAATCGAATCCAATGTAAAAGGCATTGCTGTTACTATCAAGAGGATAATTATGAAACCAGGATCATATCCCAAATCGTGGCATACCACAAATTTAACAGCAAAAGAACAAAAGTTACACTAGATATAGGGTGCCATACTCACCTAAGCAAATATTTTGACTCTATACCCACGGTGAATGGGCAGAGACGATATTTGAATCGATATGCTTCAATACGTTTCAGAATCCATCCCTAGGATAAATACATAAGTTGGTGAGAGTATGTAATTCGTAGTCGAACGGTAACTTTGGTTACCCGAATCAGGCCGGGGTCGCCTAGCCTGGTAGGGCGCAAGCCTGGAAATTGCAAAATATCCAGTGAGCTTGTGATCTCTTGGGGTCACGAGGGTTCGAATCCCTCTCCCGGCGCTCATCTCATGACGATAAATCCTAAAAGGTGATAATTGTACCAAACTACCACTTCACAGTTCCTCGTCTAATTCTTCGAATGCCCTAGCTTTAGAAATTTCGTGCAGACGCATCGCTACCAATCTATCGAACTCTTTTTTATTAATAGCGCCCCTTCGTTGTAATTCTTCGATAAGAACATCCAGCATTACAGTTATTTCCTCTATCTCTGTGAGCTCTTTTCCTGTGACATGAGCAGATGAACCGTCACGTTTTGTGGTTTTTCGAGACATAGTCCATACTATACTTCTAGAATTCAATATATAATGCCCGATCCCAACTTAAATTAAAGTTTGAAGGAGTGAGAATTCTTTTATCAAACCACTTAATTTGTTACTCACACAAGCTTATCGTATTCTTTTTCGATGGATTTTAAAATCGAAATACCTGTTAGGGATCCTCTACTCTTTAGAATTGCAAGAATAGATACTCCTCCGGCTCCTGCCCCGTCCTTCACGAAACCGTTCGCAAATGCTTTAAGGCCTGGCCGGTCGGAATCTTCAAGATGAAGATCTACAGTATAAATCGGAAAATCAGAGCATATTTCATTAGCAATGCTTTGAATGTCTGAAGAAGCATCATTTGCAACATAGCATGTAGTCCCGATGCAAAGATTTCTTAAAGATCTGTTCATCGCTCTTGTTACAGCTAGAATTGCTGTCATCTGCGTCCCTCCAGCTAGCATAACATTACTTCCTGAACTACTTATGCCATAAGTAAGCCCAGTCACAACTGGAATCATCGGATCCCCAACGGCAGCTATTGCTCTCACAGGATCATTTTCGAAACACCCAAAGTGGATACCTGCTTTAGCCATTCCTTCCTTTACTACCATATTTTTTAACGTGTGAGGATTCGTCGGAAGACTACTGCTTACCTTAGACCAGGCATCGATCCCGAGTGCAACAAGTACGCCGAGAGCAGTAGTAGTTCCTCCTGGGATGCTTTCCCCGATAATAACCATTTTACTAAGTTTGGCAAGTTCCCGGCCAAAAGCTTCCCCATACTCTAAGCCCTTCTTGACGTAACTTTCATCCACAGCATTTCCTGTTCGTATGTCATTCCCTGGTTTCATGTCAAATGAGACATATGGAACCTCAGGTTTAACAAGCGACCCAGCGTCGACTACAAGAAATGGCATATCCGACAAATCTAACGCTGTCTTTGTTATAATCGCGGGCGTAGGCATTCCATCTGGAGTAACAGGTACTGAATCCAAACATTTGCAGCGACCATAATTTAAGAATTCTGCGTCAGCTGGAGATGTATATTTAATTAGATCCTCATTCTGGCCAGCTGCCGTAATTCCAGGTATAAGACTAGTGTTTGTGTATGATACTATCAGAGCAAACACAGGATTGCTCGCTGACAAAGGCACTTTAGATGACTGATCCTGGTTGAGAGACCTAAGATCTGGATAATCTATCCCATCGTAAATCAAACTGGCTTCAACCAATGCCCATGAAAGCTAGAAATTCACTTTCTGATTTTGCCTGTAACGCAAAATTTGACTGTTTTTCTTTTCCGATCGTTGAAACTGGAAAGGCACCATAATCGTGACCAGGATAAACGGTGAGTTGGTCCTCCAAAGCCGAAACCTTGCTATAAAGACTATGGTACATGTCACTTGGATCCCCTCCTGGAAGATCTATTCTCCCTACACCACTGACAAAGAGAGTGTCTCCTGTGAATACTGCCTTCTTATCGATTATGAGGCAGATGCTATCTTTTGAATGACCAGGCGTGTGTAGAACATGAAGATTAACAGATCCGATTGATATTACATCGTTTTCTACCACTGCCTTATCTTTACGTAGTGGAGAATTGGAGTGCTGAACGATAGTCGCCCCGGTCACTTTTGCGACTTCATCATTTCCAAATACATGATCAAAATGTGAATGAGTATTTATAATGTGCTTTGCCTTCAGCTTTTCATTGGCAAGAAGTTGGAAGATCTCTTGGAGGTCCCATGACGGGTCTACTATAGCTGCAAGGTGAGTCTGGAGATCGGCTATAACATAAGTGAAATTAGCCATATTCCCTACCCTGAATCGAAATATTTCTTCAGTCATATTTCGTTCTCTATTATTCCCGTTTCAGCCTCCAATGGAATCCCGATGTGTTCGAGGTGGATCTGACCCGAATAGCTCTCATTATTCACCAATCCCTTCTTAATTCTATGAAACGTGACAGTTGCATTCGCTGTTACACACTTATCATGGACTTGTCCGGTATTAGGATCAAGTCCTGAAGGGATATCTACAGAGACAACATACGCTCCCGATTTATTGATAAAATCTATCGCAGAAGAATGAGGCTCTCTAATGCTGCCGCTTACTCCGGTTCCTAGGATGCCATCTATCAGTATGTCCGAATCAAGTATCCTATCCTTGACTTTGTCTACTTGATTGCTCCAAAGCGTTTCTACAGATTTTAACCTCTTGAGAATAGCCCAGTTAGCTCTTGCTTCCTCAGTCCGTAAATCATGTGGGTCAACCAGCAGCAATACTGTATATTTTGCTTCAGGGTAGCAGGAAAGATGTCTCATACAAACCATGGCATCACCGCCATTGTTACCCCCACCACATATCGCAATGATTCTCTTGCCTACCATCCTCGTATCCAAGTTGTCCATCTTGAATTTAATAAAGTCAGCAAGACCATGCCCCGCATTTTCCATCATATACATTTTACGGACACCAAAATTTGCTTCCGCGTTTTCCTCAATCTTGTACATATCGTCAGAAGTGATGGCTTTAAACTCCAACTTCGTAATGGTCGTCGAGTTACCACAGGATTACTTATAAGTGTTAAATGAACTCCAGCATCTGACCTCGTTTCCCAGCATTCCTGACCATGTCGCTGGAAGTATTTACTTACCTTTGATAAAGATCCATGAACTTGAAGCAAAATTCTATCAGCCAGAGACGATTGGATTCCTAAAGAGTATATCCTAACTACAGCCTAGAGGCATCCCTGCATGTTTCTAATTGTCTCACTAAAATCAAAGTAATTGGGTTCTTTTGGAGCATATGGGGAAAATCCAACACCAAGAAGCGTAGTTTCAAAATTCGGGACGAAATTCAGAATCTTATAGGCCGAAGAAAAAAATATCTTGATAACTCGAGTATAGCCTATAGCGTCTGACCTAATTGCCTTCTAATGCTAACATATCGGTATAAACTGAAGAATATCCCAACACCTGTTGATGATAAAGTATATTACAGACAATCTGGTTTCTTCCGTTTTGATACTGACAAGATTATGCTTGGCACGATTTTACATAAGAGTGAGTCATTGATTCAAATTGAGCAACTTTCGCAGAAGTAGAGGCTACAGTTACGAGCATTCCTTAGTGCAGCGTCTCAATATTGGAGACTGGTGTGCCCGGAGGCTCGGCGGATCTAGCGCTGGCCTTCCGGATATTGTCGCGGTGAATAACAAGAAGTCTGTTTTGCTGTCTATAGAAGCAAAATCAGGAACAGGTGATGCCCTCTATATACCTCAAGATCAGATTCGGAGGTGCATCCTGATCCAGAATATGTTTGGTTATTACAAGCGTAGATATACGATATTTGCGTTTAAATTTATGAGGAAAAAGCGTTTTGTTAGGAAAGGACAAACTGTGTATGAGCCTCGAAAACTTGTGGAGTATTACAAATCAATTGAAAAAGTTGGAAATATCGAGGCCATCTCCATGATCAAGTGCACCTATGATGGAAAAACTTACGAGTTTAGAAATGAAAGTTTCGTTGAATCAAATCTTATTGAATTTCCTATGCCCTTCACTAATGCTTCCGGTAGTCAGAGTCGTTCTTCAATCGCGTTACCGTTCATGAAGAGAACTTCAATAGGTGTTTGATGATTGGAAGAAGTTTGTCCGATTTGTTTCAGGTTTCTTTCCACCATTTATGACAAAAAAAGAATCAAGAACGTTAGGGTGTTTTCGCCTGAGTCTACTGAAAGGGCTTGTAACTCAACGTATCACAAAAAGCTCACGGATAGTTTTAGATCATAAATATTTATCGTGGTATGCATAGTTTGCAATCAACATAGGTCTCACCATCAAGATGGTTGAAATGAGTTCCGCATGATAAACATGTGTGGTGCATATCATCACAGTCGTCTGAGGCCGTATAAGAAAAACTTAGCAAGTTTGTGTCTTTACATCTGATGCACCTACAGCTACATGTAATGCTATTATCCAATTCAATATGCTGCCTGTTCGGTATTTATATGTCAATAAGGTCACAATTGCATACACATCACATGCATACACATCATAGACAGAAGGACTATGACGAATTGTTATCATCTCGTTCTTCATCATTGAGCTCAGATGTTTATCTGGATAGTAATCGATCTATTTCATCAAAATTCTATCGAAATTCACTTTGCCTTGTCTTTGCCTTTCTTAAACAGAAAGAAAAGGATCACAAGTATTATAGCTATTATGATATAGTTAACTGGTGGACTTATGGCTTTGGTGACCAAACCTAGTTTTGGAATATCCAAAACTACCTTTCCTACGTAATTTGATTCGTATATGGGAAAGTCTATACCGGGGATGGATCCCGAATTAGCATCGCCCTTCGTAACGATTACGAGGTTGTCTTCAGGATCAGTCAAGATCTCGTTGACTCGGTGAACGATAGCGTCAGCCTCTTCACCATCTGGTACTGGCTCTTTAAAGACTATAATATCACCCTTATCCAAATCGTCAAATGGGATATTGTGACTCACTACTACAAAGTCTCCTACATTTAGTCTCGGTACCATGCTCTCGCTAGCTACAACATAAAAGGGATTTATCACGCCAAAGGATAGTCTTATTGCTATCCAAACAATAGCCACTATCACCACGGCTATTATGATATACCTTAATTCTTTTGGAAAATTTAGCTTCCGCATAACCTCTTCCTCATATCAGAATATGTTTGAAATATAAGTGTAAGAGTATTAACTTGAAAGAATTGTAAGCCTTTTGTGTGGGTTTGAACTACTCGAGAATCAATTGAGTGAGGCTTTAAAACGGATCTTACACATCTGAGATTGTTGCATTCAGATTTGAGGTCAATTCTTGCCGCATGACAGTCAATTCTGTTCATTCTCACTTCCCTTCCACAAACAATATATGGTTTTTGCGTGGAGGTAAGATAAATTGAAAACGAGAAAAGATGCTAGTCATTCTCATCAAAAACATATTCCGAAACCCCGGCGCAACCCTCGCTGGGGAAAGGAGGAAGAAACTAATATTTTTGCTGAGAGAGTTAAATTATTCAGGACAGGTAAACTGTCCGAAGATGATTTCCGCAGATTTCGATTACAACACGGCGCATATGGTTCACGTCTCCAAATGGATTACAGTATGGTGAGGATTAAGGTTCCTGGAGGTGAAATTCTCCCAGCACAACTAGAAAAACTAGCGTCATTGTCAGAGGCATTTTCGATCGGGTCAGCACATGTATCTACAAGACAAAATATTCAGCTGCATTGGGTTCAGCTTGAAGATGTTAGTGAGGTGATGAGAGGATTAGTTGAGGTTGGCCTGACGAGTCGAGAGGCTTGTGGTAACACCATTAGAAACGTTATGTGTAGCCCGCTCGCAGGGGTATGTCCTGATGAGCAATTTGATTCTACTGTCTATTCTAAGGCTATAGCGCGCTTCTTCCTACGAAATCCCATGTGCCAAAATCTACCGAGAAAGTTCAAGATCAACTTCGCCTGCTGTGAAAAGCATGGGCTGGTTAGAATTGCTGATATTGGCCTTGTTCCAATGACAAAAGATGGCTCACAAGGCTTTAGGATCTATCTTGGAGGTGGTTTGGGCGCTGCTTCCTTTATCGGTTATCTGCTAGAAGAGTTCACATCGGAAGAAAAGCTCCTACCCACGTGTATGGCAGTAGTTAGACTTTTTGACAGAAATGGGAATAGAGAAAATATGGCAAGGAATAGAATGCGGTATCTCGTGAATGAGATGGGATGGGAAAAATTCCAAAAGATGGTGCTCAAAGAAAGATCCATAGTCATGATGACAACTGCTCTAAGCACAGAAAGCATGTTCAATCTATCTGCAGAAGAAGAAGATCAATACTTGCCCAAAGAAAATCGGAATGGGACTAAACTACGTATGTTCCGCGAGCCAAATTCGTCTAACACCAATGCCTATGACAGATGGGTGCATTCCAATGTGATCGCTCAAAAGCAAGCTGGATATTACACAGTATTTGTCACACTCGGTGCTGGTGATGTGACTGCCAACCAGCTGCGTGTGTTGGCTGGGACTATCCGCGAACTATCGATGGAAGGGGCAGCCAGAAATACACCACAACAGAATTTCGCGATCAGATTCGTTAACGGCAATGACCTACCTGAATTTTTCAACCGGTTGGCATCGGTAGGATTGTCAAACCCGGGGGCATTGACCATTACATCTGCAGTTGGCTGTTCTGGGACCACATCATGTAATTTGGCCATCACGAACTCGCATCGTTTGGCTAAAGAGATTCAATACAAGTTCCTGGAATTAGGGCTAGATACTGATGATATGCTCTTTGATAGCACGATCAAAATTAGTGGATGTCCAAATTCATGTGGACAACATGAAATAGCAACTATCGGCTTCTTTGGGGGAGCCTCGAGAATAGGTAGCGTAATGGCGCCCACATATACGATGTTGTTTGGAGGCTCAGCAGGTGAAAGAGGTGAATTAGGACGCGTTGTAATGCGCGTTCCAGCAAAGCGGGTTATTGATACAGTTCTCAATATAATTGAAATCTATAGGAAGGAGCGTGGAGAAGGTGAAACGCTTCGCCAATGGATAGACCAGGTATTGAGAGGTAAAGCGATCGGCTCTATCCGTGACATCGAAGATATCAAGAGAGCCTTGGGTGCTGTTGTACAGCTTCCACCAGTAGATCAGCAACCTGAATCATATCAGGATTACGGAAGCGATGTAAGATTTACCGCTAAAACTGCTAAAGGTGAATGTGCCGCTTAGGTTGATATTGAAGTCGAAAAGAGCTTTGTCCATGGATAGCCAAAAGAAGGAAACACTATCAGGCAGGGGTAGTGGTTTAGAATCTGAATATCATTCAACTCCTGATACTGTCTGCGATGTTAGCACGCTGTCTGTCTTGATACGAAAAAAGAACGTGAGAGTAGTCGATGTGCGAAAGGAAGAGGAATATGCTAAGGAACACATACCAGGGGCAGTTTCAATGCCCCTAGCGAGAATCTTGGAAAAAGAGAGCCCCGCGCGTTGCATTGAATTGTTACAGGATATTGGAGTAAATGAGGATCTCCCCGTTGTCACCTATGACGATACGTTCGGTGCGTTGGCAGCACGAGTGGCATGGACATTTCAATATATAGGTCATCAACACTCCTCTATTCTAGAAGTGACGTTCTCACAGTGGAAAAATATGGGATTTCCCACTGAGAAAAAGTCAAACAGCTACAAATGGCAACCACATCCATTGAAAATTAATCAATCGATATACGCTGACCTCGCTTACGTTGAAAAAGCGTCCTCAAACAAGGTGCTGGTTGATTCTAGGGAGAGACTTAATTTCCTCTCAGAACATATTCCAGAAGCAGTGAATGTTCCGTATACTATGCTTAGAGCAGAAGGGAGGATTCTAAGCAAAGGCGATGATATTAGACGATTGCTGCAAAATAGAGGTATAGATGAAAATTCTGAACTAGTAACCTACTGCGGCAGCGTAGGTACATTGTCAGGTTTGGTATACTATGGACTTAAACTCGC
>Ga0210076_1000352_pt1 | contig 10624 bp, 8 predicted proteins | sample MayberryNW_Catta_3_FD_184876 | JGI IMG/M metagenome (GOLD analysis project Ga0210076, IMG submission 184876) | Wetland microbial communities from San Francisco Bay, California, USA, that impact long-term carbon sequestration -... | ecosystem: Environmental > Aquatic > Marine > Wetlands ... | reverse complement strand
CCCGCCCGAGATCTACGGCGGCACGACGACCGTGATCTCCGGGCCCGATCACCCCTCGACGCTGCTGCTCCCCGTGATCCCGGAACGGACGCCCTGAGCTTCGACGCCCCGGCCGCCAAGATGGTTCGACGTCGAATCGAATGAGGATTACCTTGCGCCCTGTGCTCTCGACCGCATAGCTTCTTCCGCGATGGGTGTCACGGGCCGAATGGGCTTTCGACGCTTGGAAGGGAGCCGAACGATGGCAGTGATCCGGCGTGGACGTCGCTTCGCCTCGATCGACGGGCAGGAGGGAGAGCGCCGCCCCCGGCTCCTCGCACGTCGGCCCGGCCTCGCAGCCGCGGTGCTGGTGTTCGCCTTGATCGCGCAGGCCTGCACGGGCGCGGCCACCCCCGAGGAGGAGGGAGGAGACGACGGCGGCGGCACCACCGAGGTGAAGAACCCCGGCGTCTTCGTGCACTCGCTCGGCGGCGAGCCGGAGACGCTCGATCCCGCCGCTTCGACCGACGGCGGCTTCGGTAACCGCGCGATCATCCAGATGTACGACTTCCTGGTGGACCTGCCGCCCGACAGCGCCGTTCCGGTGCCGATGATCGCCACCGAGGTGCCGACCCAGGAGAACGGCCTCGTCTCAGACGATGGCCTCACCTACACGTTCCCGATCCGTGAGGGTGTGACCTTCCACGACGGCACGGACCTCACGGCCGACGACGTGAAGTTCTCGTGGGACCGGGTGGTCGAGATGGATCTGCCGGAGGGTCAGGCATCGCGACTCACCGACATCATCGACGAGACCAGGGTCGTCGACGACTTCACGTTCGAGGTCACGCTGCAGCAACCCGCCGCGTACTTCATGACGACCGTCGTGTACTCGCCGCCGGCCGCGATCGTGAGCCAGGACGCCGTCGAGGCGAACGGGGGCGTCGTCGCCGGCGAGCCGAACGAGTACATGACGACGAACGAGGCAGGAAGCGGCCCGTACATCCTCGAGGAGTGGGAGCGTGGCGAACGGCTGCACTTCCTCAAGAACGAGGACTACTGGAACGGCGCCCCCGCCCTCGATGCTCGGTGGGAGGTCGTGGACGACGAGAGCGTGATCGTGGTCGGCATGCAGGCGGGCGACTTCGACCTCGTCGAGCCGACGCCGCAGTACGTCGCGCAGCTCCAGGACAGCGACAACGTCTGCTTCGACGAGTCTGGCTTCCTGCTCGAGCCACTCCACCTGTCCTACAACCTCAACATCGACCCCGACCTGCTCCCGAACTCGGACACGATCCCGCCCGACTTCTTCTACGACTCGCGGGTGCGCCGAGCCTTCAATCTCGCGTTCGACTACGACGCGATGGTGAACGCCGGCCTCGAAGGGTTCGGAGCGTCGGGCACCTACCTGCCCCCGGGCGTGCTCGGGTGGTCGGAGGACGCGCCGAAGTACGAGCAGGATCTCGCCGAGAGCGAGCGGCTCTTCCGTGAGAGCGGCTGGTGGGATCGCGGGTTCGAGGTGTCGGTCCTCGTCGAGGAGGCCAACCCGACGTTCCTGCCGGTCGGCCTGATCCTGAAGGACAACATCGAGGCGATGAACCCGAACTTCCGGGTGAACGTGCTGCAGGTCGCCGAGACGCAGTTCGACGAGGCGCACGGTCAGACGCCGTTCCCCTACGCGATGTGGATCAAGAACGCCGACCCGTTCACCGACCCGCATCAGTTCATGCAGACGTACTTCCATCCCGACGGCGAATGGGGCGAGCGCCTCGGGTACCGCAACGGCATGGAGGATCCCGACGCCCTGGCCGATGTGATCGACCGAGCCGCGGCCTCGACCGACGTCGAGGAACGTGAGGCGCTCTACGGCGAGGCGCTGCAGATGATCTACGACGACCCGATGTGGTTGTGGGCCGCCGACGAGAAGAACGTGCAGATCTACCAATGCTGGGTGCAGGACTTCGTCTACAACCCATTGTGGATCATGCCGAGGTGGGTGTTCTACGACAAGTGATCCACGGTTCGCCTCGAGCTGAGTCGTGGGAGGATTGAGCGAACGCGATGCAGGTTCGTGAGTACGTCGTTCGACGCTTGCTGAAGCTTCCGTTGGTGCTCCTGGCGGTGACGGTTGCGGTGTTCGCGCTCTCGAGGGTCGGCGGCTCACCGATCGCGATCTATCTCGAGCACGAGATGTCGCCCGATGAGGTTCAGGCTCTCGAGGAGCGCTACGGCGTCGACAAGCCGTTGCCGATGCAATACGTGGCGTGGCTCGGGGGCGTCGCCCGCGGTGACCTGGGATGGTCGGGAGTCTCGGTCGCGCCCGTCTCCGAGGTGTTGCCCGCACGGTTGGTCGCGACGATCGAGCTGGCGACGCTCGGCTCGTTCATCGCGATCGCGTTGGGGATCGGCCTCGGCACCTACGCGGGCGCGAGGCGCAATCGCTTCTCCGACCACGTGATCCGTGTGCTCACGGTGAGCGGTGCGAGCCTGCCTCTGTTCTGGTTCGCGTTGATGATGCTGATCCTGTTCTACCTGATCATCCCGATCGCGCCGCTCGGTCGGTTCGATCCCGACGTCTACAGCCAGATCACGCACTACACGGGCTTCTACACGATCGATTCGCTCCTCAACCTGAACCCCAGCGCCTTCGTCGACGCGATCGTTCACCTGGCCCTGCCCGCGTTCGTGCTGGGCTTCGAGGGCATGGCCGTCGTCGCACGCATGATGCGCTCCTCGCTCGTCGAGGAGATGGGTGAGGACTACGTCGACTCGGCCCGGGCCAAGGGATTGCCCGAGCGACGCGTGATCCGCCGGCACGCCCGGCGCAACGCCCTGATCCCCACGATCACCGTGATCGGGCTCAGCTGGGGAGTGCTCCTCCAGGGATCGGTCGTCGTCGAGAACGTCTTCCGGTGGCCCGGGCTGGGACGGTGGGCGACGGAGGGGGTGATCCGCGGCGACCGTGCCACGATCATGGCGTTCGTGCTGGTGACGGCCGTCGTGTTCCTGGTGGTGAACCTCGTCGTCGACGTGATCTACGCCTACCTGGATCGACGCGTGGTCCTCGGGACGGATTGAGGCGGTCGGATCGGCATGGCAGACGCGGCGCACGTCGACCACGTATCCCCCCTGGGGGGTCGCTGGCAGTCGTTCACGACGAAGGCGCGCCGGATCGGCGACCTCTCGAAGACCGCGCTCAAGAGCCCGACCACGCTCGCTGGCGCAGTCATCATCGTGATCCTCATCGCGATGGCGATCCTCGCGCCGCTCCTCGTGGAGGGGAACCGACCCGACCCCTACCAGTTGCCCCGGGACTGGTCCGCGATCAACATGCCGCCCGGGACGCCGGGCCATCCGCTCGGCACGACGTCCGAGGGCGGCGACGTGCTCTACGGCGTGGTCTGGGGGGCGCGCACATCGTTGCGGCTCGCGTTCATCGTGGTCGGCATCACGCTGGTCGTCGGCACGGTCATCGGCAGCATCGCGGGGTTCGTGGGTGGGAAGTGGGACGAGGTCCTGATGCGCGTGGTGGATGTCTTCCTGGCGGTGCCGGAGCTGATCCTCGCGCTCGCGATCGCCGCGCTGCTCGGTCCGTCGTTCCGGAACATCATCATCGCGATCTCGATCCTGGGATGGCCTCGCTACGCGCGGATCATCCGCGGGCAGATCATCCACACGAAGGAGAACGAATACGTCGACGCGGCGCACGTGATCGGGGACTCGAAGTTCCGGATCTACCTGAAGGACATCCTGCCGAACACGATCACCCCCGTGGTCGTGGCCGCAACGCTGCAGATGGGCGCGGTCGTGCTGTTCGCCGCCACGCTGAGCTTCCTCGGGCTCGCCGAGGCGGGCATCGCGGAATGGGGGAACCTCGTGGGCGAAGGGCAGGCCGGCATCGTCTCCGGGCGGTGGTGGGTCGCGACCTTCGGAGGCCTGATGGTCTTCCTCTGGTCGTTGGGGTTCAACCTGTTCGGTGACGGGCTACGTGACGTGCTCGACCCCCGAACCGAAGGCCGATGAGGAGGTCTCTCGAGGGCACGCCAGGCATGCGCCCATCGTCACCGATGCTGAACGACGAGCCGCCACTCCTGTCGGTGCACGGACTCAGGGTCCATTTCGACACGAAGCGCGGCAGGGTGCACGCGGTCGACGGGATCGACCTCGACATCCGCGACGGTGAGACCCTCGGGCTCGTCGGTGAGACCGGCTCCGGGAAGAGCGTCACGGCCCGATCGCTGCTCCGGCTCGTCCCGCAGCCCCCGGGCGTTTTCGCGGGCGGGGAAGCGCTCTTCCGGCCCAAGATCGAATGCCCGTCCTGCCGATCCGCCGGGTGCGCGGAGTGCGATCGGACCGGGCGGGTGGGTTCCCCGTGCCCGGCGTGCCGAGGTGCGGGATGCGAGCGATGCGGCGACACGGGGCGCGAGACGGTCGACCTGCTGAGGATCTCCGAGCGGCACATGCGGACGATCCGCGGCAACCACATCTCGATGATCTTCCAAGATCCGGGGAAGGCGTTGAACCCGGCGCTCCCGATCCGCGAGCAGATGGCCGAGGTCTTCGCCGAGCATCGGGCGAACGAGATGCTCGCCGAGGCGGGGATCGATCCGGGCGGGGCCGGCATGATGCTTCGCCGCGACGCCAAGCTGCGCTCGGGCTTCCTGGAGCGGCGCATGCTCGCGCTTCCCCCCTACCGGGCGCGGCACCGGCGTCTGCACGCCGTGATCGACGAACGGGTCGCGCGCGCCCTCGCAGAGACGCGGATCCCCAACCCCCGCAAGGTGATGATGCGCTATCCGCACGAGCTCTCGGGCGGCATGAAGCAGCGCGTGATGATCGCGCAAGCGCTCGCGGCCAACCCGGAGCTGCTGATCGCCGACGAACCGACGACCGCGCTCGACGTCACGATCCAGGCGCGCATCCTCGACCTGCTCGCCGAGCTGCAGGAACGCCTCCACACCGCGATCCTCTACATCAGCCACGATCTCTCGCTCGTGCGGCGGATCAGCAGCCGCGTCGCCGTGATGTATGCAGGCCAGCTCGCCGAGGTCGGATCTCCGGACGAGCTCTTCGCACGGCCACTGCATCCCTACACGCGAGGGTTGATCGGCGCCGTGCCGACGGCGTTGCACCGACGCGGAGGCCTCGTGGCGATCGAGGGCACCGTCCCGGAGCTCGTGGAGCCGGGTCCCGGGTGTCGCTTCGCCGGCCGATGTCCGCATCGCGCCGCCGTCTGCGAGCGACGAGACCCGCCGCTCACACCGCGCGGGCCGGAGCGGTCGACGGCATGCTTCCTGTACGAGGACGCGCACGAGCTCGGCGTCGACGAGCACGACATGCCTCACGAAGGGTCCGGCCGATGACGGCGATCGCCACCGCTTCGACCGGCGCGGTTCCCACCGTTCCCGGCCGCGACGTGATCAACGTGCGGGACCTCACGAAGCACTTCCCCATCAGGGAGGGCGTGTTGCAGCGGGTCGCCGGCCAGGTCCGGGCGGTCGACGGGGTGAGCTTCGACATCCCCCGCGGCACGACCGTCGGCCTGGTCGGGGAGAGCGGTTGCGGCAAGACCACGCTCGGGCGATGCATCGCGGGGCTGATGCCCGCCACGAGTGGCGGCGTCTACTTCGGCATGGATGACGCGTCGGTCTCGCGGATCGATACGCTCCGAGCCTTCGATGTCGCGGATCGCTCGCCACAGCTGACGGCCGAGATCGACGCGCTCGACTCCCGGTACCGGATCGACCGCATGCCGAAGCGATCGTGGCGCGCCTACCGTCGGAACTGCCAGGTCGTGTTCCAGGACGCCTTCTCGTCGTTGAACCCTCGGCAACTGATCGTTGACATCGTCGGACGCCCCCTCCGCATCCACGACGAGTCGTCGGGGGCGGAGTTGATCCAGCGAGTGGTCGATCTGCTCGAGAGCGTGGGCCTCGGCCGCCAGCATCTGTACCGCTTCCCGCATCAGTTCTCCGGTGGACAGCGCCAGCGGATCTCCATCGCGAGGGCGCTCGCCCTCGATCCCGAGTTCATCGTGCTCGACGAGCCGACCAGCGCGCTCGACGTCTCGGTGCAGGCGCAGATCCTCAACCTGTTGCATCAGCTACAGCAGGAGCGGGGGCTGACCTACCTGTTCATCAGCCACGACCTCAACGTGGTGCAGCACATGAGCGACCGGATCATCGTGATGTACCTGGGAGTCATCGCCGAGGTCGGCAACGCCGAGGAGGTGTTCCGGGACCCTCGCCACCCGTACACCGAAGCGCTCCTGGCCGCGAACCCGAGCATGCACGAGGACGACGCCCGGATCCGGCTGCAGGGCTCGGTGCCGGATCCTTCGTCGCCCCCGGAGGGATGCCGGTTCCACACCCGGTGCCCGGTCGCGGTCGCGGCGTGCGGATGGGATGTGAGCGACGTGCTGCGGGTGCTGGAGGAGCGAGGTCGTGCGCTCGAGGGGCTGCGAGGTGTCGAGCGTCGGACCCCGGTCGAAGGCACGCTCGCCTTCGAGACCGAGGACGAGGCCGCCTCGGTCGTGGCGGAGCTGCTGGGTGGCCGCGCCCCCGCGCCGATGCGCGCGGCGGCCGAGGTGATCGAGGCTCGCGGCCGCGACGTGCACGTGCGCTTCCCGGCCGTCGAGGAGATGAGCGTGCACGCGGTCGGGCACGGGCATCACACCGCGTGCATCCTGCACGCCGACGACGCGGGCCCGGCATCGCCCTGAGGGTCGGCGGCGCCGCGCCTCAACTGGGTCGCTCGCCGCCGGTCCCGCCGCCCAGCGATGCCGCGTGCTCGGCGTACCACCGGAAGATCGCCGGATCCCGCAACGACTCGGGGCTCGCGACGCGCCCGGGCGGCTCCCCGGCGAGGAGTCGCTTCACGGGGACCTCGAGCCGCTTGCCGTTGAGGGTCATCGGCACACCCGGAGCCTCGACGATGCGGTCGGGGCTGTGGCGCGGAGACAGCTGCGAGCGCAGGTCCGACACGATCCGAGCGCGGAGCTCGTCGTCGAGCTCGACCCCCTCGAGCACGACGAAGAGCACGATCGCACCCTCGTCGTCGGGGCCGCCGGTGTCGACGACGAGCGCGTCCGCCACCCCCGGGATCGCCTCCACGACGCGGTAGAGCTCGCTGGTCCCGATCCGGACCCCCCCGCGGTTCAGCGTCGAGTCGGATCGGCCCGAGATCACGCACGAGCCCGACGGCAGGATCGTGATCCAGTCGCCGTGGCGCCAGACGCCGGGGAACGGCTCGAAGTAGCTCGCCCGGTACCGCTCGCCGTCGGGGTCGTTCCAGAAGGCGACGGGCATCGAGGGCATCGGCTCGGTGATGACGAGCTCGCCCACCTCCCCCACGACCGATCGACCCTCGGGATCGAACGCTTCGACTGCGGCCCCGAGCATGCGGCACTGGATCTCCCCGGCGCGCACCGGCAGCCACGGGCACGACCCGACGACGGCCGTGCACAGGTCCGTGCCGCCGCTGATCGAGCCGAGCCAGACGTCGCGACCGACGTGCTCGGTCACCCAGCGGAAGCCCTCGGGCGTGAGCGGTGCCCCCGTGGACCCCACCGCGCGGAGCGCCGTCAGGTCGGCCACCGACCCGGGGTCGAGGCCCGCCCGCATCGACGCGTGGATGAACGGTGCGCTCGTGCCGAGATACGTGATGCCCGCGCGCTCGGCCACCCGCCAGAGGGCCCCGAGGTCCGGCTCCGACGGGCTGCCGTCGTAGAGGACGATCGTCGCGCCGACGAGCAGCCCGCCGACGAGGAAGTTCCACATCATCCAGCCCGTGGTCGTGTACCAGAAGAACCGATCCCCCGGTCCGAGGTCGAGGTGGAGCGAGAGGGCCTTGACGTGCTCGAGGACGATGCCGCCGTGGCCCTGGACCATGGACTTCGGCAGGCCGGTCGTGCCCGAGGAGTACAGGATCCACAGCGGGTGGTCGAACGGCACCGGCTCGAACCGGGGATCGGCCGGCGCCGCGACGAGCTCGCTCCAGGTGATCGCGCCGGCGACGGTCGACCCCAGATCGGCCCCTGCAACGTCGTCGACGAGCACGAGCGTCGCGTCGCCGATCGCCGCCATGATGTCGGCCAGGGTGTCGCGGCGGTCGTACCATCGGCCGCCGTAGCGGTACCCGGGCACCGCGATCAGCACGCGCGCCTCGATCTGCCCGAACCGGTCGATCACGGCCCTCGGACCGAAGTCCGGCGAGCACGACGACCAGATCGCGCCGATGCTCGCCGTCGCGAGGAACGCGATCACGGCCTCGGGTATCGTCGGCAGATAGGCGGCCACGCGGTCGCCGCGACGCACCCCCAGCCGCCGCAGGCCCTCGGCCGCCGCACCGACCGCCGTCGCCAGCTCCGCCCGTCCGATCTCCCTGGCCGCGCCGTCCTCGCGGAAGGCGACGATCGCCGGCCGCCCGTCGTCGTGCCGATCGTCGAGCGCCACGCGCGCGTAGTTCAGCGTGGCGCCCTCGAACCACCGGGCGCCGGGCATCGTGCGCGACGCCAGCACCGAGCGGGGCGGCGTGGCGCCGGGCACGTCGTACCACTGCCAGATCGCGTCCCAGAACCCCTCGAGGTCACGGCTCGACCAGCGCCACAGCTCGTCGTAGCTCCCGAACGACAGTCCTCGCTCGCGCTCGAGCCACCCGGCGAACCCGGTGAGCGCGGACCCCGCGACGAGCCGCTCCGACGGGCTCCAGAGGGGTTCGCTCATCTCCCCTCGCCCGAACCGCCGGTGCCTGCCCCCTCCCGGAACGGCAGCGTCACGGAGGCTCGACGCTCCTTCGGCGTCGGGTCCCACCGCGTCGAGGATGGCTCCGCGAGGGTGTTGCGGAGCGTGCCGATGCCCTCGATCTCGAGCTCGACGACGTCGCCGGGGCGCAGCTTCCGGAACAGCTCGAGGCCGCACCCCAGGCCGACCGTGCCGCTGCCGATCACCTGGCCGGGCACGACCACCTCGTTCCGGGAGACGTACGCGACGAGCTCGGCGAGGCTCCACGTCAGCGTCGACGTCGACCCGCGCGACCACTCCTCGCCGTTGACACGGGCGAGCATCGTGAGGTCGTCGAGGGCGAGCTCGTCGAGGGTCGTGATCCACGGGCCGAGGGCGGTCCCGAAGTCCTTGCCCTTGGCCGGTCCGAACCCGGCGGTCATCTCGCGGGCCTGCACGTCGCGCGCGCTCAGGTCGTTCATGACCGTCACGCCCAGCACGTGCTCGAGGGCCTCCTCGGGGCGGAGGTCCCGTCCCTCTCGGCCGATCACCACGGCGATCTCCAGCTCGTAGTCCATGAACGCCGCGCCGCCGGGCCACGGAACGGTCTGCTCGTGCCCGAAGACCGTGACCGGGTTCATCTTGTAGTAGACGGGCACCTCGTAGAAGAGGTCGGGCACCTCGCGCTTCCCGCGGGCGTGGGCGTTCACGAGGTGCTGCTCGAAGGCCGAGCCGTCGATCATCATCGGTGGGTCGATCGCGGGAGCCCACGTGACCTCGTCGAACGGGATCATGGCGTGCGCGTCGTGCGCGACGATCGCGTCGGCCGCCCGATCCAGGAACGCCGGCCCCGAGGCGATCGACCGTGCGAGGCTCGGCGGGACGAGCGCGGCCGCGAGACGCAGTGCGGCCTCGCTCGTGGCGCCCTCTGCCTCCAGCCGACGCCGCTCGGCCACGCACAGATCGATCACGACCTCGTCGTCGGTGAGCACGGCGACCGGCCGGGGGCGTGGTCCGTCGGGACCGTCGCGCAGGATCGTCGAGATCTTCACGGCCGGCCCCTCGTCCACCACCGGTCGGGCACCGCGCCGTCACGCGCCAACAGATCCCGCATGTGCAGCTCCTTTCGTTCCGTCACATCTGCATCATCGACCGTTCGATCTCCCGCAGCTCGCGCTGGCTCGGTTCCTCCAGGACGAACCGTCGCAGCGCGACGATGATCGTCGCCGCCGCGAACGATGCGATCGCGGCCGCGAGCCAAGCGGCCGAGAACGAGATCTCCTCTGCCAGGAAGCCCAACCCGATCGGTCCGGCGATCGCCCCGGCGAAGGCGAGCGTCGCCACCGCCGCGAGGACCCCGGCACCGATGGCCGCCAGGTCGCGGCCGTTGCGCTGCATCTCCGCCGCGGTCGCGAAGCCGAAGATCGCGACCGACGCGGTCACGGTCACGAAGATCCCGGCGACCAGCGACGCGAGCACCGAATCGAGCAGCGCCTCGGTGTCGACCACGGACCCCGGCAGAACGTGGATGACGGTCGCGAGGCTCATACCGTCGGCACGGGTTGCCCCTGGCGGATCCGCCGTGCGAACAGCGTCAGGCCGAGCATGATCGCGAGGAGGGAGAGGATCACCGGCCCGGCCGCCCCGTCGCCGAAGATGCTCGTGAATGCGTACGACGCGGCGCCGATCGCCGCCGCCGCCGGCAGGGTCAGAAACCAGGCGGCGACGATGTTCCCGGCGACGCCCCAGCGGACCGCCGAGACCCGGACGCCCGCGCCCGAGCCCATCACGCCGCCGGCGATCACCTGCGTGGTCGAGAGCGGGAACCCGAAGTGCGACGAGGCGAGGATCACCGCCGCGCCGGCACCCTGGGCCGAGAAGCCCTGCGCGGAGTCCATCTTGATGATCCTGGTTCCCATCGTCCG
>Ga0210076_1000349_pt1 | contig 10658 bp, 12 predicted proteins | sample MayberryNW_Catta_3_FD_184876 | JGI IMG/M metagenome (GOLD analysis project Ga0210076, IMG submission 184876) | Wetland microbial communities from San Francisco Bay, California, USA, that impact long-term carbon sequestration -... | ecosystem: Environmental > Aquatic > Marine > Wetlands ... | reverse complement strand
TCTCGCCTCGTGCCCCTCGCCACCCGCTCCCGGCGACGGTCGCACTGCAGGACCCGTGCCATCTCCGCCACGCGCAGAGGCTCCCCCTCTCCTACCTCCCGTCGCTCCGGCGCATCCCCGGGCTCGAGCTCGTCGAGCCCGCCGAGCAGGATCTCTGCTGCGGCTCGGCGGGGGTCTACAACGTCGTCCAGCCACGGGCGGCGCGCGAGCTGGGCGACCGCAAGGCCGCGAACGTCCTCGCGACCGGGGCGGGGATCTACGCGAGCGCCAACCCGGGCTGCCTCGTCCAGGTGTCCCATGCCCTGCACCGCGCGGGACGGCCGCTGCCGGCCCTGCACCCGATCGAGCTGGTCGACGCCTCGATCGGGGGGGTTCCCGCGGGCAGGCTGCGGGCGACGGCGCGCCGGTAGGGTGCTACCCGCCTCGCGAGGCGGGCACGCTCTGGAGAGGGCGCTACTCTCGGTCCGGTGACGCCTCCTCTCGAGACGCCTCTGCTGCGTCGCATACGCGAGTCGGTGATCGGCGACGACCAGGTGATGGTGGGCCCGTTCGGCCCGCGGCGCGTGACCTACGCCGACTACACCGCGAGCGGCCGCGCGCTGACGTTCATCGAGGACGTGATTCGCGACGAGGTGCTGCCCCGGTACGCGAACACCCACACGGAGTCCTCCGGTACGGGCCTGCAGACGACCAGGCTCCGGGAGGACGCCCGGCGGATCGTCCGGGACGCGGTCGGGGGCGACGACGACACCTGCGTCGTCTTCTGCGGCTCGGGCTCCACGGGAGCCGTCGACAAGCTGATCGGCATCCTCGGGCTCCGTATCCCGTCCGCGCTCGACGACCGCTACGGGCTCTCGTCCGCGATCCCGCGGGACGAGCGCCCCGTCGTCTTCGTCGGCCCGTTCGAGCACCACTCGAACGAGCTGCCGTGGCGGGAGTCGATCGCCGACGTCGTCGAGATCCGCGAGGACGCGGACGGCCACGTCGACCTCGGGCTGCTCGAGGAGCAGCTCGTCCGCCACGCCGGTCGACCGCTCAGGATCGGGTCGTTCTCGGCGGCCTCCAACGTGACCGGGATCCTCTCCGACACCTGCGCGATCACCGACCTGCTGCACCGGCACGACGCGCTCTCGTTCTGGGACTTCGCCGCTGCGGCACCCTACGTCGAGATCGAGATGTATCCGGCGTGCTCGCGCCACCCGCTGGCGTACAAGGACGCGATCTTCCTGAGCCCGCACAAGCTCGCCGGCGGCCCCGGCACCCCGGGGATCCTCGTCGTGCGCCGCGAGCTGCTCGCGAACCGCGTGCCGGACGTCGTCGGCGGCGGCACCGTCGCGTACGTCAACCCGACCGAGCACCGCTACCTCGACGACCCCGAGCACCGGGAGGAGGCGGGGACGCCGGCCATCGTCGAGTCGATCCGGGCCGGGCTCGTCTTCCAGCTGAAGCAGGCGGTGGGCGTCGACGTGATCCGCGAGCACGAGGAGGACTTCTGGCGCCGTGGCGTCGCGCGCTGGACGCAGAACCCGAACCTCGAGATCCTGGGCAACCTCGACGCCGAGCGGCTCTCGATCGTCTCCTTCGTCGTCCGCAGCGAGGGCGGGCGGTACCTCCACCACAACTTCGTCGTCTCGCTCCTCAACGACCTCTTCGGCATCCAGGCGCGTGGCGGCTGCTCGTGCGCCGGCCCGTACGGGCATCGCCTGCTGGGCATCGACCTCGAGCGCTCGCACGAGTTCGAGCGCGAGATCGCGCGCGGCTGTGAGGGGATCAAGCCCGGCTGGACGCGGGTCTCGTTCAACTACTTCGTCTCGGAGGCGGTCTTCGAGTACGTGGTCGACGCCGTGGACCTCGTCGCCTCGCAAGGACGGCGGCTCCTCCACCTCTACCGCTTCGACCCGGTGACCGGCCTCTGGCGCCACCGGGACGGGCCCGCCGAGCCGCCGCTCCGCCTGACCGACCTCGCGTACGACCCGGACTCGGGGGAGCTGCGCGTCCCCGAGCTGCCGCACGGCACTGCCAGCGAGAGCGCGCTCGCGGGCTACCTGGACGAGGCGAGGAGCATCCTCGCCTCGGCACCCGGGCACGAGGACGGCGCCGCGCCCGACCTCGGGCCGGACTTCGAGCACCTGCGCTGGTTCGAGCTGCCCGCGGCCTGCGTGGCCTGACGCGTCAGGCAGCCACCTCCACCGGGCGCAGCTCGTCCAGGCGGTCGACGCCGGCGAGCTCGGGGAACAGGCGCCACCACACGAGCGCGACGACGACGGTCGCGACCCCGCCGAGCACCACCGCCGGCACCGCGCCGATCAGCGCGGCCGCGACCCCCGACTCGAAGGCCCCGAGCTCGTTCGACGCGCTGATGAACACCATCTCGACCGCGTTCACGCGCCCTCGCAGCTCGTCCGGGGTCACCAGCGGCAGGATCGTGGCGCGCAGCACCATGCTCACGAGGTCGAATCCTCCTGCGAGCGCGAGCGCGAGCATCGAGAGCCACATCTGCCGCGAGAGCCCGAACACGACCATCGACGCCCCGAAGCCCGCAACGACGCAGAAGAGGATCGGGCCGGCCCGGGTGCGTATCGGGCGGCGCGCGATGAGGATCGCCGACAGGAAGGCGCCGGCGGGAGCGCTGGCGCGCAGTAGCCCGAGGCCCGTCGGCCCGACCTCGAGGATGTCCTTCGCAAAGATCGGGAGGAGCGCGACGGCACCACCCAGGAGCACTGCGAAGAGATCGAGGGAGATCGCCCCGAAGAGCACCCTCGTGCGGCGGATGAGGCGAACGCCGGCGAGCACCTCACCGAGATCCGCGGAGCCGTCCGAGACGGGCACGCGACCGGCGCGGATCGAGAGGGCGAGGCCGAGGGCGACGAGCGACAGGACGATCCCGACGAGGTAGACGAGCTCGCCCTGGATCGCGAAGAGGATGCCTCCGACCGCAGGCCCCGCGACGACCGTCAGCTGCATGCCGATCGAGCGCTGCGCCAGCGCAGGCACCAGGAGCTCCCGCGGGACGAGCGAGGGGAGGAGCGCACGACCCGCGGGTGCCCCGATGGCGCTTCCGATGCCCTGCACGAAGGCGAGGGCGAAGAACGGCCAGACCCGCGTGGCGCCCGACGCGGTCACGGCGAGGAGCCCGCACAGCACGCCGAGGTCGAGCAGGATCATGAAGACGAAGAGGCGCCTGCGCGGCAGCCGGTCCGCCAGGTGGCCGGCGGGGAGCGCCAGCAGGGGCAGGGGCACGAACTCGGCGAGCGCCACGAGTGCGAGATCGAGCGGGCTCTCCCGCACCGAGTACACCTGCCAGCCGATCGCGACGGTCGCCATCGTCAGCGCGAACGCCTCGACGACCTGCGCCGCGAAGTAGAGGGCGAACTCGCGGTGGCGGAGAGGCGATCCGCTCGGCTCGGTCACGCGCGGGCGCTAGGCGGCTTCGGGAGCGTCGGCGGTCGTCTTCTCGACCCCGAACTCGACCTCGATCCGCAGGATGCGCGAGCCCTCGACCTCCAGCACCGTAAGCGCCAGGCCGTCGACCGCGACCATGTCCCCGACCTCCGGGGCCCGCCCGAGCGCGCCGAAGACGAAGCCGGCGAGCGTGTGGAAGTCCTCCTGCTCGATCTCGGTGCCGAACTGCTCGTTGAAGTCGTCGATCGTGTACGTGCCGTCCACCCGCACGCGGTGCTCGTCGATCCGCTCGATGGACGTGTCGGGCAGGTCGAACTCGTCCTCGATCTCGCCGACGATCTCCTCGAGGACGTCCTCCAGCGTCACGATGCCCTCCATCGCCCCGTACTCGTCGATGACGACCGCCATGTGCTGCTTCTCGCGGCGGAAGTCGGCCAGCAGGGCGCCGAGGTCCTTGGTCTCGGGAACGACGTAGGCCGGCCGCGCGATCGCCTCGAGCCGGACCGAGGCGATGCCGAGGTCGTGCATCGCCGCGAACAGGTCGCGCACGTGCAGCACGCCGACGACCTCGTCCAGCGAGACCCGGTACACGGGATAGCGGGTGTACGGGGAGTCGACCACGACGGCGAGCACGTCCTCCGGAGGCATGTCGACGGACAGGCCGACCACCTGCGGGCGCGGGACCATGACCGCCGAGACCTCCTTCGACGCGAAGTCGAAGACCTTGTAGAGCATCTCCTCCTCCGCCGTCTGGAACTCGCCCACGTCCTCGGCCGCCGCGACGCTGTGGCGGATGTCCTCTCTCGTGTACGCGATCATCCCGGCCGGCGCCGGTTTGACCCGAAGCAGGCGCAGCACGGCATTCGCCGAGACCTGGAGGATCCAGACGAGCGGGTGCGTGAGCCTCGCGAGCCAGTCGAGCGGGACGGCGAGCACGACCGCGAGCGGCTCGGCCTTCTGCAGGGCGACCGCCTTCGGCACGAGCTCGCCGAGCACCACGGAGAGGTAGGTAAGGATCGCGAACGCGATCAGGAACGAGACCGTCGTGGAGAGCGGGGGCTCCATGAGCCCCGAGATCAACGGCTCGCCGATCGCGCCGAGGAGGATGGCGAAGATCGTGATCCCGACCTGCACCGTCGAGATGAAGCGGACGGGATCGTCCATCAGGCGGAGCGCGGTGCGGGCCCCGCGTCCGCCGCGAGCCGCCCGCTCCTCGAGCCGGCTCCGCCGACCGGTCACGAGCGCGTACTCGGCCGCGACGAAGATCGAGTTGCCGAGCACGAGCAGGAGCACGATGGCGACCCGGAGCGGCGTGCTCACGGCGACACCTCGCCGACGAGGCGGGTCCTCCTGCTGAGAGACGACAGCGCCCCTATCGGGGCGCCGGTACTAGGCGGGTGGTCGTCCACCATCTATCGGGCCCCAGTATAGGCGACGGCCCCGGCGCTCTCGTCCCTGACCGCGGCTCCCTGGCGCACGAGACGCTCGAGATGGGACAACGTCTCGGCGATTGCGAACCGCCGGCTGGCGGGCTTCAGCTCGGCACCGAAGAGCGAATACGAGAGCTCGTAGCCGGTCTTCGGCTCGGAGCCGAGCGCCGCGACCGTCTCCTCGAGCCGCAGCCGATGGTGCTCCTGGAGCGCTTTCGCGCGGGTGCCGGGCTCCTCGATCACGTCCCCGTGCCCCGGGAGCGCGACGTGCGGATCGAGCCGGACCGTTCGCTCGAGCGCCTCGAGGTAGTCGCCGAGCGGATCCGCGCGACTGGCCGGCCAGAGCCCGACCGTGGGCGTGATCCTCCCGAGCACGTGGTCGGCGGCGACGAGGACCCCGTCCTTGAGCAGGCACAGCTGGCCGTCCGCGTGCCCCGAGGCGGCGACGAGCTCCCAGCCGTCCAGGTGCTCGCCAGCCTCCATCAGGATCGGGTCGCGCTGGTACCGGATGAACGGGCGGTACAGCGAGCTCTGACCGACGAGCTCGGCCGTCACGTCGTCGGGCGCGCCGTGCAGCCGGAACCAGTCGACGAGCCGCTCGGACCAGGCCGGGTTCCCCCACACGAGCTCGCACTGCGCGTAGTCGAGCGCGCCCTGGTACACCGGTGCGCCCGTCAGCTCGTGCAGGTCTGCGGCCGCCCCGACGTGGTCGGGATGGAAGTGCGTGACGAAGACGGCCGCCACGGGGCCACCGGCCCCGTCGAGTGCCGCGGACCAGGTCTCCTTTGCCTCCGGCAGGCCGACGCCCGTGTCCACGACGATCCACCCCTCCGATCCAGGCAGGAGATAGGCGTGCACGTGCCCCGGCCTCGTCGGGAGCGGCAGCGTCACGCGCTTGATTCCGCCGACGAGGTCGTCCACGCCCCGACTCTAGTCGCCGCGGCCCCGCGGCAGACCAGCGCCCCCGCCCGAGTACGATCGGCGCGCATGACGAGCGGCTTCGCGGTCCGCGCCTACCGGCCCGAGGACGAACGCGGGTGGGTCGTGTGCCGGGTCCTCGCGTTCCTCGAGTCGTCGTTCTACGACGACGTCCGACGCGAGAAGGAGCAATACGAGCGCACTGCGATCGAGCTGGTCGCGGAGTGCGACGGCGAGATCGTCGGTCTCATCGACGTCGAGTGCGAGCTCGAGCCAGGAACGGTGTGCGAGGCCCGTCCGGGCCTCGGAGGGATGATCTGGCACCTGGCGGTACATCCAGACCATCGGCGTCGCGGCGTGGCGACCGCTCTCCTGCGCGAGGCGGAGCATCGCGCGCGCGAGCACGATCTCGTGCGGCTCGAGGCGTGGACGCGCGACGATCCGTTGGCACGTTCGTGGTACGAGTCGCGGGGCTTCGAGCTCGTCGCGGGCTATCTCCACGTGTACATCGAGCTCGACGAGGGGCTCCGCGACCTGTTCCCGGTCACGCCCGACGGGATCCGGCCGGTCAAGGTCTTCGCGCACTACCTCGGTGACGACGAGCAGGCCGTGCGCAAGCGGTTCGCCCGCGTCCACGAGGACGTGCTGTACGAACGGCGCTTCCGCTAGTGGAGCCGGATCTCGAGCTCGTCCGGACGGCGCTGGGAGTGACCGCGCTCGCCTGGCAGCCGCTCGACACGGGCGGCTACACACGCTCTCGTGCGTGGCGCGTCGAGACCGGGGACGGCCCCGTCTTCGTCAAGCAGGCCGACGACGAGGGCTCGCTGCACATGCTCCGGCGCGAGAGCGCGGTCTACCGGGGCGTGGCCGGATCGTTCCTTCCGTCCTTCGTCGGGTTCGCCGACTCGGGGAACCGGGCCCTCCTCGCCATCGAGCTCCTCGCAGACGCGAGCTGGCCCCCGCCCTACCCCGAGGACGTCCGCCCGCTGTTCGACGCTCTCGAGCTCGTCGCCGCCGCCACGCCGCCGGCGGAGCTTCCTGTGCAGGGGCCGTGGACATCCCGCTGGGAACGCGTCGCGGCCGATCCCGAGCCGTTCCTCGGCCTCGGGCTCCGCTCGCGGGAGTGGCTCGACGACTGCGTCGGCACGTTGATCGGAGCGGAGTCCCGAGCGGACTTCGAGGGACACGGGCTCGTCCACAACGACGTCTACAGCGCCAACGTCGCGTTCACGAGCCGTGGTGCCGTGCTCGTGGACTGGGGAGCGGCCGTTCGCGGCTCGAGCTGGATCGACGTCGCCTTCGCGCTCCTGAGCGTCCGCGCCGAGGGAGGAACCGTCCCGCGCGTCGACTTCCCGTCCGAGGCCGCCTTCGCGGCCGCGCTCGGGGGCCACCTCGCCGCGGAGGCCCCGGCTCCGCTTCCCGGGTGGGCCGAGCCGGGCTCGACGCTCCGGCAGGACATGGTCGCCGACCTCGCGCACGCGCTCGACTGGGTCACCGACCTCCTGGAGCTCCCTCGCTTGCCCTGATCGAACGTATGTTCTATCCTGCACGCGTCGTGCGTGCGGAGTACCGGCTCGAGCCGTGCAGGTCGGCCCTGAACGCGGTCCGCGGGATGCCGTTCAAGTGGTCGCTGAACCCGTACATGGGCTGTGTCCACCGCTGCACCTTCTGCTACGTCCGCCACTTCGAGCAGCGGGCCGACCGCCCCTCGGGCGACCGCTACGGGCGCTCGATCCGCGTGAAGGTCAACGTCGCAGAGGTGCTTCGCGGCGAGCTCGCGAGGCCCACGTGGCGGCGCGAGAGCGTCTCGCTCGGCGCCGCGACCGACCCGTACCAGCCGGCGGAGGGCAGGTTCCGGCTCACGCGGGCGTGCCTGGTCGAGCTCGCCGAGGCCTGGACGCCCTTCTCGATCATCACCCGCGGGCCGCTCGCGGTTCGGGACATCGACGTGCTGCAGGAGGCAGCGTCCCGTGCGGACGTGAGCGTCTACTTCTCCCTGCCCACTCTGGACGAGCACGTCTGGCGCACGACCGAGCCCGGAACCGCGCCGCCGAGAAGCCGGCTCGCGGCGATCGGGCGGCTCGCGGATGCGGGGATCGCGGTCGGGGTCGGCATGGCGCCGATCCTCCCCGGGCTGTCCGATGGGCCGGGGCAGCTGGAGGAGGTCGTCCGCGCCGCCCGGCAGGCGGGCGCCCGAAGCATCTGGGCGAGCCCGCTCCATCTCCGCCCCGGGACGCGCGAGCACTTCCTCGAGGCGCTCGAGCGAGACTGGCCCGAGGAGGTCGCCCGCTACGAGCAGCTCTTCGCCGCGCGCGCCTATCTGCCGGGATCGTTCGCCGGGCCTCTCCGGGAGCGCGTGCGGGCAAGCGCCAAAGCCACCCCGGTGCGCCGCGTTCCCTCGCTCGCGCGTCGTCCCGCGCCCGCTCCGCAGCAGCTCGAGCTCGCGATCCAGTAGGGCCCGAGGAAGGAGCCTGCCGGGGCACGCCGTAGAATCGCGACGTGGCCGACGAGATCACCTGCCTCATCGCCGACGACCACGAGGTCGTGCGCGAAGGCCTGCGACTCGCGCTCTCGCGCTCGCCCCGCATCCGGGTCATCGGCGAGGCAGCCGATGGCGCCTCCGCGGTCGCCCTGACGGAGCGCCGCCGACCGGACGTCGTGATCATGGACCTCCGGATGCCGGACATGGACGGCCTCGAGGCGACGGAGACGCTCCTCGAGCGCGTGCCGGGCACGGCCGTCCTCATCTTCACCGCGTACGGCGAGCGCTCGCTCCTGCAGCGCGGGCTCGAGTCCGGGGCACTCGGCTACATCCTGAAGGAGACTCCGCACGAGACCCTCCTGCGCGCGATCGAGAAGGTCGCCGCCGGAGAGACGTTCGTCGACCCGGGCCTGATGGCCGAGTTCGTCGCGGGCCGCGGCCAGATGGACGTGCTCACGCCGCGCGAGCGCGAGATCCTGCAGCTCCTCGCCGACGGCATGTCGAACGTCGACGTCGCCCAGAAGCTCTTCATCAGCCAGGAGACGGTGAAGAGCCACGTGCGCCACATCCTCGCGAAGCTCGAGGCGGACACCCGGACGCAGGCCGTCGCGATCGCGCTTCGCGAGGCGATGATCGATTGAGCCCGGACGACGCCGAGCGCGAGCTCGTCGCGGAGCGGATACTCGCCGAGCAGGAGGAACGGCGTCGGCTCGCGGAGCTGCTCCACGACGGTCCCGTCCAGCACCTCTCCGCGATCGCCCAGATGCTCGACACCGCGGTCGCGGTCGTCCGCGAGGGCCAGGGCGAGGGCACGGAGGAACTCCTCTCGCGTGCGCTGGAGCTCGCCAGGGAGACGTCCCGAGAGCTCCGCGCGCTGTGCGACGACCTCGAGCCGCGGACGCTGCGGGAGCTCGGCTTCGCGGCCGCCGTGGAGACGCTCGCGCGACGGATCGCCGCAACGCGCGAGGTCGAGTTCGAGCTGGACCTCGAGCATGCGTCGGAGCTCGGCGACAACGCGCTCATCGCCCTGTACCAGATCGTCCGGGAGGCGATCGAGCAGTCCCTCCGCCGGGGGTCCACCAGGGTCGAGATCTCCCTGCGCCCCGAGGCGAACGGCGGAGCCGAGCTCGTCGTCTCGGACGACGGGCTGCCCGAGCGCCGGAGCGCCGTGCTGGAGGCCCTCGCGGAGCGGGCCGCGACGCTGAACGCACGCTCGAGCTCGGAGGTGCAGGAGCCGAGGGGCTCCACGATCAGGGTCCAGCTTCCCCCGTCCGCCGCCCGCCGCTAGTTCGCTCGCTAGCATCCGCGAGCGATGGACGGCAACGGCAGGGGCGGGCATCTCGTCTTCGTGTGGTCGCATGCCGGCTACTCGCTCGAGGAGCGGAGCGGCGACCCTCCGCAGGTAGGCGCGCAGGTCGAGGACGGAGAGCACCGGTTCCAGGTCGCGAAGATCGCCTCCTCGCCGCTGCCGGGTGACCCACGCCCCTGCGCCTACCTCCTCCCTGCCTGACGCCGCAGGCCGCCGGCACACCGCAGAGGGCGTGCGTGGCGCTCGGCTACTCGGGCAGGACGTTGTGGACGTCGTGCTCGGTCGCGTACGCGTCCGTCAGGGAGTCGATCTTGCCCGCGTCCGGGAACGCGTAGTTGATCTCGACGAAGGCGTTCCACTTGTCGGGGAGCGCGTCCTCGGGGAAGATCGCCTCCACCGGGCACTCGGGCTCGCAGGCCCCGCAGTCGATGCATTCCTCGGGATCGATCACGAGGATCCGCTCGTACTCGTGGATGCAGTCCACCGGGCAGACGTCGACGCACGAGCGGTCTTTGATGTCGATGCAGGGCTCGGCGATGATGTACGTCACGCGGGCGAGTCTAGCCAGACGGCCTGACCCGCCTGCACGCGTACCGATTCCTACGCGGTGAGCTCTGCGACGAGCTCGGGGGCGCGCTCGACCAGGGCCGACTTCACGATCACCTGGTCGAACCCGGCGGTGTGCGCGCGCTGGAGCCCGGCCTTGTCGGTGTGGTTCGTGAACCCGACGATCGGAACGTCGGGCCACGCGTCGACGACCTCGTCCGGCTCGACCCTGGCGATGTCCGCGATCACGAGATCGGGGGCGTGGACGCTGTCGGTCGTGACGAAGCGATGGCCCGGGAGCAGGGCCTCGAGCTTTCCGCGGAAGAAGAGATCGACCCCGACGAGCAGGATCGTCGGCACCGCCCGACAGTAGCACTCCGCAAGACCGGTGTCCGCTCGCGCGGACCCCGGTCGCTCGACACCCCTGAAGGCGTCCGCTTCGCGGCCGCGTGCCCGACGTCTCCGGACTGCCCGCGATCGGTGGCACTCCGCAAGAGCGGTGTCCGCTCGCGCGGACCCCGGTCGCTCGACATCCCTGAAGGCGTCCGCTTCGCGGCCGCGTGCCCGACGT